>ENA-OWNT01000324-OWNT01000324.1-seawater-metagenome-genome-assembly--contig:-NODE-324-length-123712-cov-10.490330_pt1 | contig 123712 bp, 116 predicted proteins | sample MGYA00238136_ERZ651165 | MGnify/ENA primary metagenome ERZ651165 (study PRJEB26861, sample SAMN08777766) | seawater metagenome | isolation source: coastal seawater | place: USA: Florida | collected...
TTCTTTCGGCGTCAGACGACGCTACATGCCTTCGGGCGGTCCTTGGGGCTGGATGAAGTGATGAAGGTCTTGGCTCTAACCACGATCTCAATGTTGCTGGTGCTGACGGGGGTATTCGTAATGACGATCAACCACGACGGCCAGTTCACCGATATTGCCTTTGAGGTTACATCCGCTTTCGGAACGGTCGGCCTGTCGCGTGGTATCACGGCGGAACTAGATGGTATCGGACGCTTCATCATCATGATGATTATGTTCGTCGGGCGGGTCGGGCCCTTGGCAATCGGGTTCTTCCTCGCCACGCGCAGCGTTCCAAAGGTGAAATATCCGGCGGGGCAGATTTATCTGGGGTGAGAAAGGAATTTGTCGGCCCGCCCCTGCGGCTTTCGGAGCTTCCGTGACAAGGCAAAGGTTCGGTTTCGGCCCGTCTTGACCGATGCTCCGATGTGCTCGCGTGAATGTAATTTCTACGTGTCGGCTATGCCTAATGTAGGGCGTTTGGATATGGATCACATCACAATCGTCGAGCTTGTCGAAAATGTCGCGTGGCTCGCCCTCACCGGGGAACCGAGCAAAGCGCGTGCCACCGGTCCCCGTACCCCAACTCGGCACAGCTACCGAAAAGCCTTTTGCGCGGTCTTTGAGGGCGTCAATATCGATTCCACCGCGGGACAATTTCTCGCCCAAAGCGTCGTAGTCATTTTTCAGGTCTGTGTAGCGCGTCGCGTTCTGGGCCTCGATGATGGTGGTATTGATCATGATTTTCTCCGATGAAAACCGCGCGCCCGGCCCTCTTTTCAAAGCGGGCGCGCAGATTGGACCGTGGGGTGATGTCTTTGCCCTCGCTCAGCGGGTAAAGGCCTGCACGTTGCCAGCGTCGACGTTTACGATTTTGCCGATTGTTCCGAAGCGAAGAAATAAGCCGCTTCCGCGATGTCTTCGGGTAGAACTGAACGTTTGAGCATGGAGCGCTGACGATACATTTCCTCAAGCCTCACGCCGGATATGCTCCGGTTTCGGTAAGGGCGGGATCCCTCGGCATTTCGGCAGGACTGGCTCGGCGAATGTCCAGCTGCGACCTATTGTATTTAAAGTCCTACCGCATGTCCCGTTTCGACACGAAAATGCGGTCAGCGCTGAAAGTCTATCCTCTCAGCCGATCGACCGCGGCGCAGGGGTCGGCATCTAAAGAGCTTCGGCGGCGTCCATTCGCGGGCGCAGCTTCGCCGTCCCCCTCCTAGGACCGGATCAGAGTTGGGTTGGGTTCGGCACGTCGCCGTAGACGGCCATGGGGTCGAATGTCTTGTCATCCTCGACAAAGACCAGCGGCGCGCCGGCATCTACCCCATGCGGGACGCCGCGGTAAAAGCAGGAGCGGTAGCCGACATGGCAGGATGCGCCTGAGCCAGTGACGGCGACACGCAGCCACAGCGCATCCTGATCGTCGTCGATCCGCGCTTCGACCAACTTCTGAACCAGACTGGAGGTCGCGCCCTTGTGCCACAAGACCTGCCGCGCCCGGCTGAAGTAATGCGCCTCTCCGGTCTCTATGGTCAAGCGGAAAGCCTCGGCGTTCATCCAGCCCAGCATCAGGACCTCCCCCGTGGCGGCATCGGTGGTGATGCAGGGCATCAAGCCATCCGGCCCGAACTTGGGTGCAAGATCGGTGCTTTCCTCGACCTGATCCACGGAGCGGCGGGGGTCAAAGTTCAATGCGCGCATCTTGGTCCTTTCAGTTCTCTTGCGGAAAGGTATGTTATATCATTACAAATCGGAACAAAAAGCAGATATCCCACGGAAAGGAGACCCCATGACGGCCGAGGATACACGCGTTCCCGTCACCTTGTTGCCGGGGTTTCTGGGCTCGGGAAAGACGACGCAGACTGACAGACAGGACAGAAGGACACCCCATGCAAATCACCCAAGACGAAATCGATCAGGCACTGAAAACCTGGGGCGAAGGCAAGATCGCCATCTCCAAGGCGTTCGAAGAGGGCGGGATCGAAGCCGCGCGCAAGGTCGCCTCGGCCAATATCGACAGCTACTACGGTTTTGACCTCGGCCCGGTTCTGTTCAAACCAACCATGGCCAGCGGCGCGCAGACCTTCCGCCCGACCAAGGCCGGGGCCCTTGCCTATTTCTGCGGCCATTCCGAGGAATACCCGCTGGACAACGGCTTTGCCATCATGGGCTGGGTCGCCTCCGAAAGCATCACCTCGGCCAGCTTCATCCAAGGCGATATCGCGATGTGGATGGGCTGGGTCTCGCTGACCAACAAGGACGGCTCCGTCACCACGGTCGACAAGAGCTTCGGCTACAAGAAAGACGCGGCCGGCACCCTGCGCATCGTCCTGCACCATTCCTCTTTGCCCTATCAGCCGTCGGAGGCAGGCTCATGATCGTCGACACCACCGCGCCACTGCAACGCTGCACCAGCCCCGCGGGCCTGTCCTCTATCCGTGAGCCCGGCACCGCCGCGACAGTCTGGGAGCGCGCGCCGCTGCCGGGTTTCCAGGCCTGGATCGACGCCCTGCCGCCCAGCCAGCTGCCCCGCGCGCGCGTCATTCTGCGGGCCGAGGCGGTCTGCGACGCGCTGATCGAGATCGCGGATTTTCACAAGATGCCGAAGGGCGCCGAGCGCAACATGCTGATCGAAGACGCCGCGGCGCTGGCGCTGATCTTCGGCGACCTGATGCGCTGCGACCATGTTCAACTCCGTCTCGACGTTGTCGACACCAATGCCTGCAGCAAGTTCCACATCGACGCGGTAACCGCGCGGCTGGTCTGCACCTATCGCGGGACCGGCACGCAATACGGCATCTCCGAAAGGGGCAAGGAGCCCGCCGAGATCCTCACTGTGCCGACAGGCTCTCCGATCTTCCTGCGCGGAACGCGCTGGCCGGAAAGCCCGCCGGTGGGCCTGCTGCACCGCTCGCCTCCGATCGCGGGGACCGGGGAGACGCGTCTGCTGCTAGTGCTGGACCCGGTCACCGACCCCGAGCAGGATGACGACACGATCTATATCCACTGATCGCGGCGACCGTCTGTGAAGTTGCTCTGCAGTGACTTCACGCCACCGTCATTCCTCATCGTCAGCGGACGCCGCAAACCGGGTTGCAGTCAGTCCTTCGCGCACTTAATGTTATGATATAACATACCACTTGCTAATGGAGACCCCCCATGCCAGCCAGCGATAAGCGCCTGCCTGTCACCGTCCTGTCGGGCTTTCTCGGCGCCGGGAAGACCACGCTTCTTAACGACGTTCTCAACAATCGCGAGGGGCGCCGCGTCGCCGTGATCGTCAACGACATGTCGGAGGTGAACATCGACGCCGATCTCGTGCGCGACGGCGGCGCCGACCTGAGCCAGACCGAGGAAAAGCTTGTCGAGATGACCAACGGCTGCATCTGCTGCACCCTGCGCGACGACCTGCTGGTCGAAGTGCGTCGCCTCGCCGAAGAGGGGCGCTTCGACTACCTGCTGATCGAAAGCACCGGCATATCCGAGCCGCTGCCCGTGGCCGCGACCTTCGATTTCCGCGACGAAAACGGCGAGAGCCTATCAGACGCCGCGCGCCTCGACACGATGGTCACCGTGGTCGATACGGTGAACCTGCTGAACGATTATTCCAGCCATGACTTCCTGCGGGACCGCGGCGAGAGCCTGGGCGATGCGGACGACCGCACGTTGGTCGATCTGCTGGTCGACCAGATCGAATTTGCCGATGTCGTGGTGCTCAACAAGGTCTCCGACGCCGGGCCTGAGAAGCTCGACGCCGCGCGCAAGATCATCACCTCGCTAAATCCCGATGCGCAGATTATCGAAACCGACCAGAGCAAGGTTCCGGCCGACCGTATCATGAGCACCGGCCTGTTCGACTTTGACAAGGCGCATCTGCACCCGATGTGGGCGAAGGAGCTTTACGGCTTTGCCGATCACGTGCCGGAGACCGAGGAATACGGCGTGTCCTCTTTCGTCTACCGGGCGCGGCGTCCGTTCCACCCGCAAAAGATCCATGATGTCCTCACTGGCGATCTACCGGGCGTCATCCGCGCGAAGGGCCATTTCTGGATTGCAACACGTCCGGACTGGCTGGCGGAGTTCTCGCTCGCTGGCGCGCTTAGCAATGTCAAGCCAATGGGCAACTGGTGGGCGACGGTGCCGCGCGAACGCTGGCCCGATCACCCGCAGGCCCGCGCCTATCTCGCGCAGCACTGGCAGGAACCCTACGGCGACCGCCGGCAGGAGTTGGTGTTCATCGGCGCAGGCATGGACAAGACGGCGATTACGGCCGCCCTCAATGCCGCCCTCGTCGGCGACGAGAGCACCTTCGTGCCCCACCAGTGGGAAGATCTGCCAGACCCCTTCCCCGGCTGGCGCCGCGCCCCTGAGGCTGCTTGACGACATCGGCGGAATAATCAGGGCCGGGAGCGTATCCCAGCTCTAAGGCGAGGTGTCGCTCAGCGACGCCTCGCAAGCGCCGACAGCGCAAAGAGGATCGCCACAAGGCAGACGATTGTGGGCCCGGTGGGCGTATCTAGCCGTCAGGCTGCCATCCATACGCTCGACCATCCGCACGCGATGCGCCGATGCCACCCAACGGGTGAGCTCAGCCTTAAAGAAGGCTGAGACTTCTGCCGTGGGCAAGTCGATATGAAGGTCGTTGTCGAGCATTCGGTCCATGTGTGCGGTCAGTTGCACGCATAACCTAGTCGCTGCCGAGTGATCCGTCGTCCGCAAGGAGACCATCACGGGCAAATGATATGTGGAAAACTTCGGGATCCGCCGGCGGACGTAGAAGCGCCCGCGTCTAGTGCAGAGATAGGGGATAGTGACCATGACGACCGCCTTTCGAGTCGGCCATCGCTCCGGACGGTGTGACGGACTACCCGCGCGGTCTGTGCGACCAAACGCCAGTGTAACCTGCTCTTCAGCCCTACGAAGCTGATAAGACCAAGCCTCTGAAAAACTAAATATTTTCGGAAGTGTTGGCTGGGATGGTAGGATTCGAACCTACGGTACACTGTACCAAAAACAGTTGCCTTACCACTTGGCTACATCCCAACACAGGGCGCTAACTAAAGTTCTCTGGCCCCGGGTGCAAGACCCGTTTTAAAGAAATTAGCCTATTCTTCGGCTGCATCAACAGAGAGCAGGTCTTTGCTGGGCAATTCGGCACGTTCCTGCGCGACGATGCGGGTCAATTCCCGCTCGGTTTGGGGCTCGACGGGCTGAACAGCGGCGGGATTCGTGGGCGCGGCTGCCGTTTGCGGCGAATCGACGGGTCCGTCGGAGGGCGATTCGCTTTGAGAGAGCAATTGATAGGCCGGTGGCCCTGCGGTGAGGCCCGCCGCATCGAAAGCTGAGAGGGTTAGGCGAATCGCTTCGCTGCGGGCGGCGACCAGATCGGTGCTTTCTTGATTGATCCAACCGGCGAATTGCATGTTGATCCAGTGATCGGCGACCTCGTCCACCCAAGCGGCGGCTTCGGGGCTGGACAGAACGAAGGGCAAACCGTTCAGCACCTCCAGCGCCAAATCACGGGCGCGGGCCAGATCGGCGTCGCTGGCGACCGAGAGGGTAAAGGTGAACCGCCGCTCGGCGTTGCGTGAATAGTTGATAATCCGGCTTTTAAAAACGGTGGCATTGGGGATGCGCAGGTGGTTGCCGTCAAAGGTCAGCAGGATCGTGGCGCGGCTCGTCAGGCGGATCACCTTGCCGGTGTCGCCGTCGATCTCGACCGTGTCGTTGGGGCGAAAGGGCTGGCGGATCGACAGCATGATGGAGGCGATGAAATTCTCGACCGTGTCGCGCACCGCGAAACCGATGGCGAGGCCGACAATCCCCGCCGCGCCAAGGATGCCCGACAGCAGCGCCGTGGCGCCGAGGATATCCAGCGCCACCACCAGGGCTGCGATGACAAAGGCCAGCCGGATGATTTGGCGGTAAATGTCAGCGATGAACGCGTTGGGGGCGAGCCGATCCCACGGGTTGCGCAGCCGCGCCAGCGCCAGCCCGGCGACGATGATCAGGCCAAAGACGCCAAGCGCCACTAAGGCCAGCGGGAGGAAGGCCACGGCTTGCGCCATCCGGTCGCGAAAACGCGCCACGGCGGGGTTGAGGCGCTCGGCCACATCGGTGCTTTCGCGCACCTCGTTGCGGATCGCCACCACCCCTTCGACACGGCCCGCCAAATCGTTCAGCCGCGCGGCGCTGGCGGTGTCGAGCGTGGTGCCGGTCAGCGTGACGATGCCGGAGGCGACAGAGACGCGGACCTTCTCGAACCCCTCAAGCTCGCGCAGGATGGCGCGGATGCGCTTGGCGATGGCGGCGTCCTCCGTGGCGTCGCCCTCGACGGCGATGGTTCCTTCGGGCTGGTCGCTGGTCTGCGCGAAGGCTGGGGCGAGCGGCAGCGCAAAGGTCAGCAGCAGACACAGGAACAGGCGGGGCAGGGCGGCGGTGAGGCGCATGGGGGAACTCCGTCAGCGGGATGGGCCACCGCCCCCAGGCGACGGGGGCGGCAGCTTGGCCAATTAGCGCGTTACCCCTGACAATCGAGCAGCACCGCCCCGCTGCGCTGTCCGGCCTCGACCAACTCATGGGCGCGGGCGGCCTCAGAAAGCGGCAGGACCGTGTCGACGGGGCAGCGGAGGGCGCCGTCCTCCAGCGCGTGGTGCAACCGGTTGATTGCCTGTTCGCGCGGGCCTGCGGGCAGCAGGTAGATCAGGATGATGTCGATGGTGACCGCTTTGAACAGCAGCGGATAGAAGGGCAGCACCGGCGACATTTCCGCCGCCGAGCCATAGGCGGCGATGCGGCCATTGGGGGCGATGACCTCGGTGTCGGTGGTGATGTTCAGGCCGAACTCCGTCTCGACGATGGTGTCGACCGGCTTGCCGCCATTGGCATCAAGCACGGCGGCGGCGAGATCGGGGTCGGCGTAGTTGAATACGGCATCGGCACCTGCGTCGCGCAGCAGATCGTTGTCGCGGGGGCTACAGGTGGCGATCACCTTGGCCCCGCCCCATTTCGCCAGTTGCACTGCAAGATAGCCCACCGTGCCTGCGCCGCCTTGGATCAGCACCGTTTCCCCGGCCACCCCGCCGCCGCCAAAGACGGCGTGGCAGGCGGTCAGCCCCGGAATGCCAAGCTGCGCACCGACCTCGGACGAGACGCCATCGGGCAGGGGCACGGCTTGATGGGCGGGCAGGGTGATCTGCTGCGCGGCCGTGCCAAAGCCGCGTTGCCACTGGCCGTTCCAGATCCAGACCTTCTGGCCCACGCGGCTCGCATCGACGCCCGCGCCCACGGCGACGATCTCTCCCGCGCCGTCGCTATGGGGGATGACCTGCGGGAAGGGCGGTTTGGTCACGCCGGGGCGGGTGCCCGCGCGGGCCTTCACGTCCGACGGGTTCACGCCCGAATGGCTGAGCGCGACGCAGACCTCTCCGGCTTGCGGGGCGGGGCTGTCGACCTCCGACAGACGCAGCACGTCGGCGGCGGCTCCGAATTGGTCATAGGTGATGGCTTGCATGGCGCTCTCTCCGGCTTGAATTTCGCGGGCAGAGTGGCGCATGCGCCGGGATCATGCAATTGCGGTGGCGAGGGCGGGCGTTACTCGCGCAGCTCCTTGGGGCCAACACCCCAGAGCCGCACCTTGGGCGCCCAGCCTGTAAAGCCGCCCGAGCGCAGCTCGCACCATTCCAGCGTGCATTCGCCCAGACGGGCCACCACGCCGAGTTCCAACCGTGCCACCACGGCGGCTTTGGGGTCGGGATTGATGCGCAGTTGCAGCATGTCCTGTTCGACCAGCACCGTGCGGGTGCCGGACAAAAGCGAGTAGTGGACCCAGCCGCCCATACCGTCGCGGTCTTCGACCCGGCGCCAATGGCCATGTTCGGCGGTGATCCTCAGCGGCAGGTCGCGGCGTTTGTAGACCCAGTCGATCCGGTGTGACAGGGACGGGCCGCGGCGCACGTTGCCTTCGGAGGCTTTCATCGAAACGAAACGGGGCAGGGGCAGGTTCGTGACCTGACCGCGCGCCTCTTCTGCGACGCCGGAGGTCGGCTGTGCCAGAAGCAGCGCGCCCACCATCAGGGCGCTGCGAAAGAAAGCGGTTATCATTGAATTGCCTGCTATGCGGTTCACTGCTGTGGGTCGGTGCTGTGCAAATCTGCGGGTTATTGTTGCTCTTTTTCGGGCGCGAGTTCTTGTGCCTCGTCGCTGCATGAGACACCATGCCCGCGAAACGAGGCGACGCCAAGACCGGGAGAGCAGGCATGTCAAAGAAGCGGTTGAGTGTTGTAGTGACGCGACGGTTGCCAGAGGCCGTGGAAACACGGCTGTCAGAGCTGTTTGACGTGACCCTGCGCGAAGATGACAGGCCCATGACCCGCGAGGAATTGGGCGCGGCGATGCGTCAGGCCGATGTGCTGGTGCCCACGATCACAGATGAGATCGACGCGCCGCTGATCACGCAGGCGGGCGAGCGGTTGAAGCTGATCGCCAACTACGGGGCCGGGGTCGATCACATTGATGTGGCCACCGCGCGCCAGCGCGGCGTGCTGGTGTCGAACACCCCCGGCGTGCTGACCGACGATACCGCCGATATGACCATGGCGCTGATCCTCGCCGTGACCCGCCGCATGCCCGAGGGCATGGCGGTGATGCAATCGGGCAATTGGGACGGCTGGGCGCCTACGGCACTCTTGGGGGGCCGCGTTGGCGGGCGCCGGCTGGGCATTTTGGGCATGGGCCGGATCGGTCAGGCCGTGGCGCGCCGGGCGCGGGCCTTTGGCATGCAGGTGCATTACCACAACCGCAAACGCCTGCGCGAAGAGATCGAGGGCGAGCTAGAGGCCACCTATTGGGAGAGCCTTGATCAGATGGTCAGCCGGATGGACGTGATCAGCATCAACTGCCCCCATACCCCCAGCACCTTCCATCTGATGAACGCCCGCCGCTTGGGCCTGATGAAGCCCGACGCGGTGATCGTGAACACCTCGCGCGGGGAGGTGATCGACGAGAACGCGCTGACGCGGATGCTGCGATCTGGCGATATCAAGGGCGCGGGGCTGGACGTCTATGAACATGGTCGTGAGATCAATCCGCGCCTGCGCGAGCTAAAGAACGTCGTGCTGCTGCCGCATATGGGCTCCGCCACATTGGAAGGGCGGATTGAGATGGGCGAGAAAGTCCTGATCAATATCAAGACCTTCGATGATGGCCACCGCCCGCCGGATCAGGTCGTGCCCTCCATGCTTTGACCCACGGACGGCTGCGGCAACGTGGGCCTTTCGGATGATTAATTTACAAAGATGCCGCCGCAGGATTTTGCGGCGTGAGGATGCTATTGGGAGATAAAACGTGACGAAAATCGCAGATTTGCCGCGAAATGAGGTGGGGATCACCGCCGCGCTGGACGAGTTGCAACAAGCCTTCGGGGACAATCTGCTGACCGGCCAAGCCATTCGCGAACAGCACGGCCACACCACCACATGGATCGACACGCAGGCGCCTGATGCGGTGGTCATGGCGCGCTCGACCGAAGAGGTGGCGCAGGCGGTGCGTATCTGCGCCGCCCATCGGCTGCCGGTGATCCCCTTCGGCACGGGCACTTCGCTTGAGGGGCATGTGAACGCCCCGGCGGGCGGGGTTTGCATAGATGTCATGCAGATGGACCGCGTGCTTGAGGTCAATGCCGGCGATCTGGACTGCCGGGTGCAGCCCGGCGTGACCCGCGAGGCGCTCAACACCCATCTGCGCGATCAGGGGCTGTTCTTTCCGATCGACCCCGGCGCCAATGCGTCGCTCGGGGGGATGACCGCGACGCGGGCCAGCGGTACCAATGCGGTGCGCTATGGCACGATGAAGGACAACGTCCTGAGCCTTGAGGTGGTTCTGGCCGATGGCCGGGTGATCCGCACCGGCGGGCGGGCGCGGAAATCTTCCGCGGGCTATGATTTGACGCGGCTTTTCGTGGGCTCGGAAGGGACGCTGGGGATCATCACCGAGATCACCCTGCGCCTGCAAGGCATCCCCGAGGCGATGTCCTCGGCCCGCTGTTCCTTCCCGACGGTACAGGCCGCCTGCGAGACCGTGATGGCGGTCATCCAATACGGCCTGCCGGTGGCGCGGATCGAGCTTTTGGACGCCGATGTGGTGAAGGCTGTGAACGCCTATTCCAAGCTGACCCTGCCCGAAACGCCGCTTTTGCTGCTGGAATTCCACGGCTCCGAAGCGGGCGTGGTGGAACAGGCCGAGACCTTTGGCATGCTCTCGGAAGAGTTCGGCGGCAGCGGCTATGCCGCGACGACGACCCCCGAAGAGCGCAGCAAGCTATGGCAGGCCCGCCATGACGGCTATTGGGCGGTGCTGGCGCTGAGACCGGGCTGCAAGGCGGTGGCCACGGATGTCTGCGTGCCGATCTCGCGCCTCGCCGATGCCGTGGTGGCGGCCCAAGCGCGGGCGGAAGAGTTGCAGTTGATCGCCCCCATCGTGGGCCATGCAGGGGACGGGAATTTCCATGCGTCCTTGTTGATCGACATGGACGACCCCGAGGAAGTCGCACGCGGCGAGGCTTTCGTCAGCTGGTTGGCGGAACTGGCGATTTCGATGGACGGGACCTGCACCGGCGAACATGGGATCGGGCAGGGCAAGCGGCCCTATCTGCGCAAGGAATTGGGGGCTGCGGTGGATGTGATGGCGACCCTAAAGGCGGCGCTGGATCCGCAGAATATTATGAACCCGGGGAAGATTTTGCCGGGGTGAGTTGGGTGTTTTTCCATGATGTTGTGCGGCGGGAGGGGTCGTGCAGGGTATTTGGGAAAGGATGAAGGTGGAGGGGCGGTGTGGTCTGCCTTGATGTAGTGCGGCAGGAGAGGTGGTGCAGGGTATTTGAGAAAGGATGAAGGTGAGGGGGCCCGCTGGGGCTGAGGTGGCGCTTTGGGGGAGCGGGTGAGGTCGGTTTTTGGCGATGTTGGGTCGGCTGCTGCCTGCGGGGCGTGGTGCTGCTGCGTACAACGGGAGTGGGCCTAGCGCAGGGGGATTGGCAGATGAAAACGCAAGTCAAAGCATTGGTTGTCGGGGGCGGCGCGGTTGGCACGTCGATTGCCTATCATCTGGCGAAGGCCGGTTGGGATGATGTGATGCTCTTGGAGCGGGACGAGTTGACCTCTGGCTCGACTTGGCATGCGGCGGGGCTTTTGCCTTTGTTCAACATGTCTTATGCGACGACTCATATTCATCAGTATTCGGTCGAGTTTTATAAGAGGCTGGAGGCGGAGACGGGGTTGAACGCGGGCTTTGCCGTGGTGGGCAATCTGCGTATGGCCCAGACGGATGCGCGGATGGATGAGTATATGCTCTATGCTTCCACCGCCGAGACCTGTGGTGTGCCCTATCAATGGCTTACCCCCGATGAGATCAAGGCGAAGTGGCCGCTGATCGAGACATCGGATTTGAAGGGGGCGCTTTATCATCAGACTGATGGCTATATTAACCCCGCCGATGTGACCATGGCGATGGCCAAGGGCGCGCGGCAGCGTGGTGTGGCGATCGAGCGCAAGTGGCAGGCGGATGGGTTCCATTGGAATGGAACGCATTGGGAAGTGACCTGCACCAAGATGGTCGAGAAGGGCGGCAACCTTGTGCCGTCGGACGAGCAGATCGTCATTACGGCGGAACATGTGGTGACTGCGAGCGGCAACCATGCGCAGCGCACGGCGCGGATGCTGGGCATCAAGATGCCAGCGGTTCCCGTGGAACATCAGTTCATCGTCATGGACCGCGATCCGGCCTTGGTCGATTACCGGGCGGCGGGGCATGGGGAACATCCGGTGATCCGCGATGCCGATGCGCAGAGCTATGTGCGCGAAGAGCGTGGTGGCTGGATCCTTGGGGTTTATGAGAAGGGCGCGCCGGCGCGGTTTGAATATGGGGTGCCAGACAGTTTCCGGGCCGATCTGTTTCAGCTCGATCTTGAGCGGATCGAAGAGCAATATATGGCGATGAACCACCGCATCCCCTCGGCCGAGGATTGCGGGCTGAAGGATGATTTCAACGGGCCGATTTGCTATACGCCCGATGGCAACCCCTTGGTGGGGCCAGCGCCGGGGCTGCGGAATATGTGGCTGGCGGAAGGGTTTTCCTTTGGGATCACGGCGGCGGGCGGCACCGGCTATTATCTGGCGCAGATGATGGTGGAGGGCGAGTCCGAGATCGATATGGCGAGCCTTGATCCCAAACGCTACGGCGATTGGATGACCACGGAATATGCCGCGCGCAAGAATGAGGAAGCCTACGACCACGTTTATATCCTGCACCATCCTGACGAGGAGCGGCCCGCGTGCCGTCCGCTGCGCACCTCGCCCGCCTATGACCGGCAGGCGGCGCGGGGGGCGCAGTTCGGGCAGGTGAATGGCTGGGAGCGGCCGAATTATTTTGCGCCCGAGGGGTTTAGCGATCACGACAGCCGCTCGTTCCGGCGCGGGGGCTGGTGGCAATATGCGGTCGATGAGGCGCGGGCGATCCGTGAGGGGGTCGGGCTGATCGATGCTACGGCCTTTACCAAACATCTGGTCCGCGGGCCGGGGGCGACGGCGTTTCTGAATTGGTTCACCTGCAACAAGCTGCCTTCGGTGGGGCGGATCAACCTGACCTATGCCTTGACCGGGGCGGGGACGACGCGGACGGAATATACCATCGTGCGTTTGGCGCAGGACGAATATTACCTCGTCTCGGCGGGGGCATGGACGGCCTATGACAGCGATTATCTGCGCAAGGCGATTGCCGATAAGATGCCTGAGGTCGGCTACGTGGAATGTCATGACGTGACCACGCAGTGGGGTGTTTTCGCGATTGCCGGGCCGAAGTCGCGTGATGTGCTGGGCGCTTTGGTGCGGGATGCGGAGCCGGAGACGGTGCTCAGCAACAAGCGGTTTCCGTGGCTCACCATGCGCGACATCGAGTTGGGCATGGTGCCGGTGCGCGCGATCCGGGTGGCCTATACCGGGGAGCTTGGCTGGGAGTTGCATCACCCGATCGAGATGCAGAACCATCTGTTCGACCAGTTGGAGAAGGCAGGCACGCCGCATGGGATGAAGCTGGTCGGCGCGCGGGCGCAGAACTGGCTGAGGCAGGAGAAGAGCTATCGCGCCTTTGGGCATGAGTTGGGCCGGGATGCGACGCCTTTGGAAGCGGATTTGCCGCGCTTCGTGGACCTGAACAAAGAGTTTCACGGGAAGCAGGCGATGGTCGATCACGGCATCCGCGCGAAATGCGTGACCGTGCTGATCGACGGGCCAGAGGATGCCGACCCTTGGGGCCGCGAGGTGCTTTACAATGGCGAGAGCCGGACCGGGCGGCTGACCTCGGGGGGCTATTCCGTGGCCTTCGGCAAGAGCATCGGCATGGGCTATGTCAAACCCGAGGATGCGGTGGTAGGCACGAGGCTGAAGGTAAAGATGCTTGATCAACTGTGGGAGGCCGAGGTGGTCGAAGACAGCCCCTATGATCCTAAGAACCAGCGCATCCGGGCGGACGGTTGATCCGGCGCGGGCTGCTGGCACTCTTTTGCGTATTGGCGCTGACGGCGGCGCTGCTGCGCGACAATCCCGTGGTCGGCGCGGCGCAGGGCTATGCCGCGGATGTGGCGACCACGGCGGCGGCCTCTTATGTCACGCTGCGCACGTTGAATGCCTTTCTCTCCACCGCGCAGGAGATCGAGGTGGGGCTGTCCTTCATCGCCTCCGGCTCGGCGCGGCCTTTAAAGGTGTTGGAGCCGATTGACGACACGGTGGAGCGGATCGCGGGGCTGGTTTTCGGTGTCATGGTGGCCACGGGGGTGATCGCCGTGGCGCTTGGTCCGGTGAGTGCGATTGGGCTGGGGCTGTTGTCTGTCGCACTGGCAGTTTGGACCTTGAGCAAGCGCGGTCATGCGGGGCTGCCCCGGCGGTTGGCATGGTATGGCGGGTTTTTGGGGCTGGCGCTTCCGCTTGCCTTGGTTGTGTCTGAGCCGCTGGCGGGGGCGCTCACCGAAGGGGTCTATCTGCGGAACATGGAGGTGATCGAGGAGATCACCGCCCATGTCGGCGGCAGCGAGGCTTTGGGTGAGGAAGAACCGGGTTTGACGGAGTATCGGCAGCTTGCCAGCAACCTTTGGAGCCGCGCGGATGAGTTGATCGGCGCGCTGTTGGCGGTGCTGGGGGTACATATATTTCGGATATTCTTGTTGCCGCTTTTGTTGGTGGGCGGGCTGTTCGTTGTGGCGCGGTATTATGCGCGGGGGTGAAGGCTGGCGTGGCGTCTGGGGTGGACGTTGTGCAGAGGTATTTGGGAAAGGATGAAGCGGGCGGGGTGGCGTTTTCGTTGGAGGCGTTTGGTTTGGGAGTAACCGATCGCGTCGCCTTTGCGGCGGGGTGGCGCAGAGGTATTTGAGAAAGGATGAAGGAGGGGGAAGGGCGCCCTCCCGTTGGCTTTAGCGCAGGGCGCGGGTGGCGACCCAGTTTTGCCAGTCGGCGCGGCTGCCTGAGAAGGCGTTGAGGTCCACGTCGCCGCCGATGCCGGGGACAATGCCCGTAGCGCTGTATTGCCAGAAGCGCCATGTTTGGCCGGGGTAGGCTTCGGCTGGGGTTTTGGCGGTGGTGCGCAGCCAGAAGTCGTATCCCCGGAAGCGGCCAAGGTCGTTCTCACGGTAGAATTTGGGTGTGGTGTAGATGATCGGGCGTTGGCCGTAATGGGCCTCGACCACGCGCAGCCAGCGGCGCATTTGATCGCGGACGTCGGCGGCGGGCGGGCGGACATGGGCGCAGGTGGGGGAGAAGGGGTTCCATTCCATATCAAGCACCGGGGGCAGCATGCCGCCTGTCTTGGGCACGTTGCGGATGAACCAGCGGGCCTGATCCTCGGGAGGGGTGCAGAAATAGTAGAAATGATAGGCGCCGCGTTTCACGGCGGCTTGGCCCGCGCCTTGCCAGTGGCTGTCGAAGTTGATGTCTTTGAGGTCGCCGCCTTCGGTGGCCTTGATGAAGGCGAAGTTCACCCCGGCGCGTCGGGCGGTGTTCCAGTCGATATCGTTTTGGAAACGGGCCACGTCGATGCCGTGCACGGGGTAGGCGGCGGGGGTGCGGCCTTTGAAACTCACCGGGTCGCTGTCGCCGAAGGCGGCGGGAAAGAGCACGCCGGGCGCGGCCGAGGGCGGGCTGTCGGGGTTGCCGCAGGCGGCGAGGGCGAGGAGCGAGAGGATCAGCGCGCGGCGGAGGATCATGGGCTGGGCTTTCTGGCGATGAAGGCGAGATTGTTGGCGGGCATGTCCACTTCGTCGATCGGGCTGAGGGCTGCATCGCTGAGCCAGCGGGCCATCTCGGTATTGTCTTTATAGCCAATCGCGGGGTCGGCGGCGCGCAGTTGGGCGTCAAAGCGGGTATCGCCGGGGGAGGTGGTTTGGCCGTCGCGCTTGAACGGGCCGTAGAGGATCAGCGTGCCGCCGGGGGCGAGGGCTGCGGCGGCCTCATCGATCAGGCACCGGGTGGCGGGGGGCGAGATCAGATGCAGCAAATTGGCCAGCATGATCAGGTCGAAGGGGCCGTGGTCGCCCGCCCAGCCGGGCGCGGTCGCGTCGAGCGGCAGGGCGGGGGCGATATTGGGCGAAGCGGCCTCGGCTGCATAGGCGTTAATGCTGGCGCGGCGGGCGGTGTCGATGTCGCTGGGTTGCCATCTAAGGCCCGGCAGGCGTTTGGCGAAGCCCACGACATGTTGGCCGGTGCCGCTGGCGATTTCCAGCGCACGGCCCCGGGGCGGGGCGTGGGTGGCCAGCAGGTCGCAAAGCGCGTCGAGATTGCGCGCGGCGGCAGGGGCGAAGAGGCGGTCGCCGCCTGCGTCTTCGGCGACGCTGGCGTTGGGGGGCAGGCGGCTCATGCCTGCTCTTCCAGCCGGTCGGTGGCCGGGGGCGGTGTGGGCGACAGGGCCGAGATGGCAGCGTAGGTCTGCGGCGTCATCAGGTAGGTCAGCGCGGCGAGCGACGGCTCTAGTTGGGCCAAGGAGCGGGCCGAGATGATCGGCGTCGGCTTCGTGGGATGGGCCGCTGCCCAAGCCACGGCGAGTGTTGCGGGATGGGTGCCGAGATCCCGCGCGAGGGCGGCAAGACCGGCAGCGGCGCCGTGCATCCCCTCTTGCCCGTAGCGGGCGGCATAGCGGTCATCCTCGCTGAGGCGGCCAGTGCCGCCCTCAGCGTATTTCCCGGTCAACAGCCCACCGCCCAGCGGGGAGTAGGGGGCGACCAATATGTCGAGGTCATGGGCCATCGGCAGGATCTCGACCTCGGCCTGACGTTTGACGAGGTTGTACATTGGTTGGATCACCGCGATCTCAAGCCCGAAGTCGGCGGCGATATGGGCGGCTTTTACGACCTGCCATGCGGCGAAGTTCGACAGGCCCACTTGGCGGATATGGCCCTGTTGTTGCAGGTCGGCCAGCGCGGCGAAGCTTTCGGTCAGCGGGGTGCCGGGATCGAAGCGGTGGAGGTAGAGCACATCGAGCGTATCAAGCTGCATCCGCTGGCGGGATGTCTCGGCAGAGGCGAGGATATTGGCCCGGCCCGCGCCCCCGGTATAGGCGGCTTTGGTGGCGACGATCAGGCTTTCGCGGCGGTCTTGGACGAACTGGCCCAACAGCCGCTCTGACGCCCCGTCGGTATAGACATGGGCCGTGTCGAAATGGGTGATCCCGGCCTCGATACAGGCGTCGAACATCGCGCGGGAGGCTGCCGCATCGGCGCGCCCGCCGAACTGCATGGTGCCGAAGGCGAGGCGGCTGGCGGGGGTGCCATCAAGGCTGGTGAGCATCTGTATCATGCCAGATTGGTGGCATGTGCGCTGCCCGCGCGCAATGGGTTTACGCAGGGGCAGGCGGCGGCGCGCTTGGGGACCGCACGCATGGGGCCCCGACCGGGGCGGCGACGAAAAAGGGGCGCGCGGTTGACCGTGCGCCCCTGTTGTCGGTCAGCCGGTTCGGCTTACTCAGGAATGGTGCCTTCGATGCCTTCGACATAGAAGTTCATGCCCGCCAGCGTGCCGTCATCTGCGGTCTCGCCTTCGGCCAGCCATGCGGAACCGTCCTGTTTGTTGATCGGACCGGTGAAGGGGTGGTACTCGCCCGATGCAATTTTCTCTTTCAGTTCCAGCGCTTCGGCTTTCACATCTGCGGGTACGGCGTCGGTGATCTCACCAATGCCGACCATGCCCGGCCCGATGCCGTCCCATGTGTCTTGGCTTTCCCATGTGCCGTCCATGACCGCTTTGACGCGGTCGATGTAATAGGGCGCCCAGTTGTCGATGATCGAGGACACGCGCGGCTTGGGTGCATATTGCGCCATGTCGGAGGCTTGGCCAAAGGTGATCACGTTGCCCGCTTCCTGCGCAGCGGCCTGCGGCGCGGTGGAATCGGTGTGTTGCAGCACCACGTCGGCGCCCTGTTCGATCAGCACCTTGGCGGCGTCGGCTTCTTTGGCCGGGTCAAACCACGTGTAGGCCCAGACGATTTTGAACTGAACGTCGGGGTTTACCTTCTTGGCGTGGATATAGGCGGAGTTGATGCCGCGGATCACTTCCGGGATCGGGAAGGAGCCGATGTAGCCGATGATGTTGCTCTCAGTCATGGAGCCCGCGATGTGGCCCTGAATGGCGCGGCCTTCGTAGAAACGCGCGGAATAGGTCGAGACGTTGTCGGCGCGTTTGTAGCCGGTGGCGTGCTCGAATTTCACATCGGGGAATTTCTTGGCCACGTTGATGGTGGGGTCCATGTAGCCAAAGGAGGTGGTGAAGATCAGATCGGCACCGTCGAGCGCCATCTGCGTCATCACACGTTCGGAATCGGGGCCCTCGGCCACGCTTTCAACGAAGACGGTTTCGACCTTGTCGCCGAACTCTTCTTCGACGGCCAAACGGCCTTCGTTATGCTCATAGGTCCAGCCGCCGTCGCCCACGGGGCCGACAAAGACAAAGCCGACCTTGGTCTTGTCTTGGGCCACAGCGCCCGAAGCAAGGCCGAGCGCAAGGGCCGCGCTGGTCATAAGGGTGGTTAGTTTCATGAGGTTTCCCCTGTTTGCGTGCCCCTTTGCCGGGGCTTGATGTGCGGGCGATGCCGCGTGACGTGGTGCCCCTAGTTCGAGGCGTGGAAGGTACGGCCCAGCGAGGCCGGCGCGGCGCTTTTGTCCGCCGACAGCACCACCAGAACGATGATGGTGATGATATACGGCGACATTGCCAGATACTCTACCGGAATGGCAACGCCCGCGCCTTGCAAGTTCAACTGCAACTGGGTGATGCCGCCGAAAAGATAGGCACCCAAAAGCGCGCGCCATGGCTTCCAAGAGGCGAAGACGACAAGGGCAAGGGCGATCCAGCCGATGCCGGCGGTCATGCCTTCGGTCCATTGCGGCACGCGAATGAGGCTGATGTAAGCCCCGCCCAGGCCCGCGCAGGCGCCGCCAAAGAGGATTGCCGCAGTGCGGATGCGCTTGACCTTGTAGCCGAGCGCATGGGCTGCGTCGTGGCTCTCTCCTACAGCGCGCAGGATCAGGCCCGCGCGGGTGAATTTCAGCACCGCCCAGACCCCGGCAACCAGCGCGATGCCGAGGTAGAGGATGATGTCATGGGTGAAGAGGATTGGCCCGATCACGGGGATATCGACCAGCGGGCCGAAGTCGATGTCACCCAGCCGCGGCGGCTTGATCCCGACGTAGCTCTGCCCGATCAGGGCCGAGAGGCCGAGGCCGAAGAGCGTGAGCGACAGGCCCGAGGCGACCTGATTGGCCAGTGCCACTTGGGTTAGGAAGGCGAAGAGCAGGCTGAGCACGGCACCGCCCGCGGCGGCGGCGGCGAAGCCCAAAAGCGGCGATCCGGTCTCGACCGCCGTGGCAAAGCCGCAGATCGCGCCGGTGATCATCATGCCTTCGACGCCGAGGTTTAGCACGCCGGATTTCTCGACCACGAGTTCTCCGATGGCGGCGAAGATCAGCGGCGTCGCGGCCACGAGGAAACCTGCGACGAACAAAAGCGGGTTGATTGCGGAAAGATCCATCAGGCAGCCTCCGCCGCGCCAAAGCGCAGCCGGTAATGAGTGAAAACGTCCAGCGCGAGCAGGAAGAACAGGAGCATGCCTTGGAACACCTGAATGGCGGCGGCGGGCAGGCCGAGGTTGGACTGCGCGATGTCCCCGCCGATATAGGTCAGCGCCATCAGCGCCCCGGCGAGCAGAATGCCGATCGGGTGCAACCGGCCAAGGAAGGCCACGATGATCGCCGTAAAGCCATAGCCCACGTTAAAGTCGATGGTGACCTGACCCGAGGGGCCAGCGACCTCGAACATGCCCGCAAGACCGGCGAGCAGGCCAGAGGTGCCGAGGCAAAACAGCACCAGCCGCGCCGGGTTCACGCCGGAAAAGCGCGCCGCGCGGGGGGCCTCCCCGGTGACGCGGATGGCAAAGCCCAGACGGTGCCGTGCGAGCAGGACATAGGCAAAGATCACCGCGATCAGTGCTGCGACCACGCCCCAGTGCATGCCAGAGCCTGCGAAGAGTTCGGCGTTATGGGCCGAGGCGTATTGTTGCAGGTTGCGCGAGCCGGGAAAGCCGTAGCCTTCGGGATTTTTCAGCAATCCGAGTGACATGGAGGCAAGGAACTGTTCCGCCACATAGACCAGCATCAGCGAGACGAGGATTTCATTGGTGCCAAACCGCACCTTGAGAAGGGCCGGGATCATCGCCCAGAGCCATCCGCCGAGCGCCCCGGCGAGGACCATCAGCGGGAAGATATACCAGGCCTCAAGCGGGTAGAAAGCCAGCCCCACGCCCGCGCCAAAGAGGGCGCCCATGATATACTGCCCCTCGGCCCCGATGTTCCAGATGCCCGCCTTGAACCCAAGGCTGAGGCCGATGGCGATCAGCACCAAGGGTGCGCCTTTGATTAGCAGTTGCGGGCGGTAGTAAAAGGCGTAATCGCCAAACAGGGGCTGCCAAAAGATCGTTTGCAGCGCCTCGATCGGGTCTTTGCCCAAGGCCGCGAACAGCAGCCCGCCGAAGATGAATGTCGCCAGCACCGCCATGATCGGTGTCGACAGCGAGAGGGCCCGGCTGGGCTGCGGACGCTTTTCAAGGCGGATCACAGATCACCCCCAATGGTCAGAGTGAAAGATGAGAGGCTCGGCTTAGACATGCGCCACCTCCATGCCATGTGCCCCGCCCATCATCAGGCCGATCTCTTCGACGGTCAGCCCCTGCGCGGGGCGAGAGGGCGACAGGCGGCCTTCGTTCAGGGCGGCGAAATTGTCGGAAATCTCCATCAGCTCATCAAGGTCTTGGCTGATGACGATCACGGCGGTCCCGTTTGAGGCGAGGTCCAAAAGCGCCTGCCGGATCGCGGCGGCGGCAGAGGCATCGACGCCCCATGTCGGTTGGTTCACGACCAGCAGCTCGGGCCGTTGCAGCACCTCGCGCCCGATGACGAATTTTTGCAGGTTGCCGCCTGAGAGCGAGCGCGCGGCATTGGCGGGGCCGGGGGTGCGCACGTCGAAGGTCTTGATGATCTTCTCGGCAAAGCTGCGCGCCTTGCCCCAGTCGAGCATGCCGCCGCGCTCCAGCCCCTCACGGGCGGCCCCGGTCAGCATGGCGTTTTCCGTCAGCGACATGTCCGGCACGGCGGCGTGGCCCAGCCGCTCCTCGGGGGCGGTCAAGACGCCAAGCGCGCGGCGGGCGGTGGGGCCGAGCAGCCCAATGTCGCGCCCGTCAAAGGTGATCATCCCCGCGCCGACCAGTGTTTCGCCCGAGAGCGCGTTGAGCAATTCGTCCTGCCCATTGCCCGCGACGCCGCCGATGCCCAGCACCTCCCCGCGCCGCACCTCGACGGAAATATCGCGCAGCGGCATGCCAAAGGCATGGGCAGACCGGGCCGAAAGATTGTTCAGCGTCAGCGCCACTTCGCCCGGTTCCTTGCTGTCGCGGGTCGGCGTTTTCAGCGCGGAGCCCACCATCATCTCTGCCATGTCGCGCGCCGAGGTCTCACGCGGGGTGCAATGGCCGACGACCTTGCCCAAGCGCAGGATCGTCGCGCTGTCGCAAAGGCTGCGGATTTCTTCGAGCTTGTGCGAGATATAAAGGATCGCGGTGCCCTCTGCGCTGAGCTTGCGCAGGGTTTTGAACAGGATTTCAACCTCTTGCGGGGTCAGAACCGATGTCGGCTCGTCCATGATCAGCAGTTTGGGCTCTTGCAGCAGGCAGCGGATGATCTCCACCCGCTGACGTTCCCCCGCCGAGAGGTCGCCGACGGTGCGGTCCGGCGCAAGCGGCAGGCCGTAGGTGTCCGACACATCGCGGATCTGTTGGCTAAGCTCGCGCATCCGCGGCGGGTTTTCCATGCCGAGCGCGATGTTTTCCGCCACGCTGAGCGCATCGAAAAGCGAGAAATGTTGAAACACCATGCCCACGCCCGCCTGCCGCGCGGCGTGCGGGTCGGTGGGGGCAAAGCTCTCCCCCCGCATTAGCATCTGGCCCGCGTCTGGTTTGACCAGCCCGTAGATCATTTTAACCAAAGTGGATTTGCCCGCGCCGTTCTCGCCCAGCAGGGCGTGAACCTCGCCCGGAGCGATCCGCAGGGAAACGTCATCGTTCGCGACGACGCCGGGGTAGGCCTTGGTCAACCCGGTGAGGTCGAGAAGTGAATCAGTCATGCGGAAACCTTTGTCTGGGTCCGGGCGATGAGGGCGATCAGCGCACCATGGGCAATTTGCGCAGGCAGCTTGCCCAGCGATTTATCGCCAATTGGACAGGTGATGCCAGAGGGATCCAACCCCATGTCACGCAAGCGGCGGGAAAACCGTGACTTTTTTGTGTCAGAGCCGATCAGCCCGACGCTCGCGGCGCCGCGATTGAGCAGCGCGGCACAGAGTGCGAGGTCGATGTCATGGGAATAGGTGAAGATCAGGTGATGCGCCTCGCGCGGCGCATGGGCGGCCAACCGCGGCATGTCGGCGGCGGGGGTGACGGTGACATGGGGCAGGATCTGGTCGGGGAAACGGTCGCGGGCGCTGTCGATCCATGTCAGATCGAAGGCCCGGGGCGGGCAGGCGGCCACCACCGCCCGGCCCACATGCCCTGCGCCCCAGAGCCATAGCGGCACGTCGCTTTGTACATCCGGCAGGGGCAGGGGGGTGGCCGCGTCCAGCGGGCGCGGCGTCGTGGTGTAGCGCAAGCTCACCGCGCCGCCGCAGCATTGGCCCAGACCGGGGCCGAGCGGCAGGGTCTGGGTGTCTTCGCACCGGCCCTCGGCCAGCATCTGGCGGGCGTGGGCGATGGCCTGATGTTCCAGCGCCCCGCCCCCGATAGTGCCCGCGATCGCGTCAGACGTGACCTTCATCGCCGTGCCCGCATCCCGCGGGGCCGATCCGCGCGTGGCGGTGACCTCGATGAAGATCGCGGTCATTTCCGCGCCCGTCCAACGGCGGTGAGCACGGCCTCGGCGGTGGCCGGGGCTTGCAGGTCGCCGTAATGCGGGCCGCAGGCCGCCACCGCATCCGACAGCGCCATGAAGGCCGAGATGCCGAGCATGAAGGGCGGCTCGCCCACGGCCTTGGAGCGGTAGACCGTTTGCGCCGGGTTCGGCTGGTCCCAGAGCGCCACGTTGAAGACTGGCGGGCGGTCCGAACAGGCGGGGATCTTGTAGGTCGAGGGCGCATGGGTGCGCAGGGTGCCACTCTCGTCCCAGACCAGTTCCTCGGTCGTGAGCCAGCCCGCGCCCTGCACGTAGCCGCCCTCGATCTGGCCGATGTCGAGCGCGGGGTTCAGCGAGGCCCCGGCGTCATGCAGGATATCGGTGCGCAGGATGCGGTTTTCGCCGGTTAGCGTGTCGATCACCACCTCGGTGCAGGCCGCGCCATAGGCGAAATAGTAGAACGGCCGCCCGCGTCCGGCGATCCGGTCCCATTCGATCTCGGGCGTCTTGTAATAGCCGGTGGCGGAAAGGCTCACGCGGTTCTCATAGGCCGAGGCGGCGGCGGCGGCGAAGGTGATCTCCTCTCCGTCGATGCGCACCATGCCGTCGGCGAATACCACCTGATCGGGGGTGGTCTGGTAGCGTTCGGCCAGATGCGCGGCCATCCGGTCGCGGATCGTGTCGCAGGCGTTCTGCGCCGCCATGCCGTTGAGGTCCGATCCCGAGGAGGCCGCTGTGGCCGAGGTATTGGGCACCTTGGCGGTGTCGGTGGCGGTGATCTTGACCACCTCGGGCGAGACGCCGAAGCGCGCGGCGGCGACCTGCGCCACCTTCTGGAACAGCCCTTGGCCCATCTCGGTGCCGCCGTGGTTCAGGTGGATCGAGCCGTCTTGGTAGACATGCACCAGCGCGCCCGCCTGATTGAGGTGAGTGAGCGTGAAGGAGATGCCGAATTTCACCGGGGTGATCGCGATGCCGCGCTTCATCAGCGGGCTTTTCGCGTTCCACTCGGCAATGGCGGCGCGACGCGCGTCGTAATCGCAGCTTTCGACCAGCCGGTCGGTCAGCGCGTTGACGATGCAGTCGGTGACCGGCTGCTGGTAGGGCGTGGTCTGCACGTCCGAGGGGGTGGCCGGGATCGACGGTTGCGCGCCGGGCGCAGGGGGCGCGCCGCGTGATGACAGATCGGCCTCGGCATCCGGCGGGGTGCGGTTGTCGATCGCGGTGCCGGTGTTCTCCACCTCGGTCGGGCGGTGGGCGTTGTCGCTGTAGTAATTCGCCCGGCGCACGGCGAGCGGATCGAGGCCCAGCTCATGGGCGATATGGTCCATCACCCGTTCGATGCCGACGATCCCCTGCGGCCCGCCGAAGCCGCGGAAGGCCGTGGCGCTGGCGGTATTGGTCCGCAGGCGGTGCGAGGTGATGCGGATGTCGCGCAAGTGATAGGCGTTGTCGGCATGCAGCATGGCACGATCGGCCACGGGCAGCGACAGGTCCATCGACCAGCCGCAGCGGGTGTAATGGGTCACGTCCAGCGCGGTGATGCGGCCCGTCTCGTCGAAGCCCACGTCATACGCGACACGAAAATCATGCCGCTTGCCGGTGACGATCATGTCGTCGTCGCGGTCATAGCGCATCTTGCAGGGCTTGCCGGTCAGCGATGCGGCCACGGAACAGGCGATGGCCAGCGCGTTGCCCTGGCTTTCCTTGCCGCCGAAACCGCCGCCCATGCGCCGGGTCTCGACCCGCACGGCGTGCATGGGGCGGCCAATGGCATGGGCGACTTTATGCTGAATTTCGGTCGGGTGCTGGGTCGAGGAATGCACCAGCATGTCGCCATTGTCCTGCGGCAGCGCCATAGCGGCCTGACCTTCGAGGTAGAAATGCTCCTGCCCGCCCATCTCGATCTGGCCCGAGAGGCGGCGGCCGGCCTTCGCCAGCGCGGCCTCGGCATCTCCCTTCTGGTAGATGCGGGGGCCGTCCTCGAAACGGCTGTTGGCGTCGAGCGCCTGTTCCACCGTCAGGATCGGATCGCGCGGGGTGATCTGCGGTTTGCCCAGTTGCGCGGCCCGGCGCGCGGCGAGGTGGCTGGTGGCCACGACGAGGTAAAGCGGCTGGCCCGCGTAATGCACCTGATCGGTCGCTAGGAGCGGCTCATCATGGTTCGAGGGAGAGGTGTCGCAATCGTGCTCCAGATCCGCCGCGGTCAGCACCGCAACGACGCCGGGCGCTTCGCGCACGGCAGACAGGTCGAGACCCTCCAGATCGCCCGCCGCGACGGGGCTGAGGCCAAAAGCCAGATGCAGCGTGCCGCGCGGGGTGGGGATGTCGTCGACGTAGCGCGCGGCACCGGTGACATGGAGTTTCGCAGCATCATGGGGAAGGGGCTTTGCAACGCTCATGCCGAGACCTCCAGCAGATTGGTGGGGGTGCCATTGGCGTCGTGGAAATAACGCAGCAGCATGTTCTCCGCCGCCTGCATCCGGTAGCCAGCCGAGGCGCGCATGTCCGACAGCGGGGTGAAGTCGTCGCGCATCGCCTCCATCGCCTTGTGGATGGTCTCTTCGTTCCATGGCTGGCCGACAAGGGCGGCCTCCGCCGCGGCGGCGCGTTTCGGGGTGGCGGCCATGCCGCCGAAGGCCACGCGGGCGGTGAGGATTTCAGAGCCATTGCCGGTGATCGAGATACAGCCGCAGACCGCCGAGATGTCCTGATCGAAACGCTTCGACAGCTTGTAGCAGCGCAGGGTGTCGTGCTGGCGCGGCACGGTGATCGCCTCGACAAATTCGCCCGGCGCGCGGTCTTGCTTGCCGTAGTCGAGGAAGAAGTCCTCCAGCGGCAGTTCGCGCCGCGCGTCGCCGCGGCGCAGGTGCAGCGTGGCACCAAGCGCGATCAGCGCGGGCGGGCCGTCACCGATGGGCGAGCCGTTGGCGATATTGCCGCCCAGCGTCGCCGCGTTGCGCACCTGCGTCGAGCCGTAGCGCCGCAGCATCACGCCCAGGCTGGGGAACAGCGGGGAAAGCTTCGCCTCCACCTCGGTCAGGGTCGTCATGGCGCCGATGCGCAGGCCGGTCTCGTCCTCGGTGATACCGCGCAGATCGGCGCAGCGGTTAAGGAAGGCCACGGCGCCCAGATCGCGGAAGCCCTTGGTGACCCAAAGGCCCACGTCCGTCGCCCCGGCGATCAGCGTCGCGTCGGGGTGGTCGAGGTACCACGCGGCCAACGCGTCGCTGCTCTCGGGTTGCACATGGGGCGCGCCCTCGGCTTTGGCGGGGGCGGGGATGTCCTGTTTGAGCTTCGATTTGAGACCCAGCAGATGCTCCGGCACCGGCTTGTCCGCCGCGGCTTCGGCGGCGCGGATGATCGGCGCGTAGCCGGTGCAGCGGCAGAGGTTGCCGGCAAGCTGCACGTCGTGGTCGCGCGCGCCGTTAAGATGCGCCGTCGCCATCGAGACGACAAAGCCCGGGGTGCAGAAGCCGCATTGGCTGCCGTGATGCTCCACCATGGTCTCTTGCACCGGGTGCAGGGTGCCGTCGGCGCCCGCCATGCCTTCGACCGTGGTGACGGCCTTGCCGTTGATCTGGGGCAGGAACAGGATACAGCCATTGAGCGCGCGGTGCCCGCTCTCATCGCTGATCATGACCGAACAGGCCCCGCAATCGCCCTCGTTACAGCCCTCTTTCGTCCCCGTCAGGCCAAGCTCTTCGCGCAGCCAGTCAAGCAAGGTGGTGGTCGGGGACACGTTGGAGAGTGACACGACTTCTCCATTGAGAAGAAAAGTGATGTCCATTGGTTCTCATCCGCCGCGGTACAAAGTGGCCCGTTAACATGCGCGGGGTTCGATGCGGCGTAGAACCGGGCGCGGGCGAGGTAGAGGTCAGGCTAGCGGGGCGGGGGGCGTTTTGGCAAGAAAAAATACCTTGGGCGAAAAATGCAGCACCGCGGCATCCGACGCTGGTGCCGGGCAGGCGGCTGGCATAGTTTGCGCCCATGTCAGATGCTCCCCGATTCATTCACCTGCGCAGCCATTCCGAGTATTCCCTGCTGGAAGGCGCGCTGCGGCTGAAAAAGCTGCCCGGCATGTGCCGTGACGCGGAAATGCCCGCGCTGGCGCTGACCGATACCAACAATATGTTCGCCGCGCTGGAATTCTCCGTCGCCATGGCCGGGGCGGGCGTGCAGCCGATCATCGGCTGTCAGGTCGATGTCGCCTATGTCGAGGTCCAACCGGGCGAGAAGCCGCGCCCGCCCGCGCCGGTGGTGCTGCTGGCGCAGAGTGAATTGGGCTACGAGAACCTGATGAAGCTCAACTCTTGTCTCTATCTCGACAAGGGTGGGGCGGCGGCGGAGGTAACGCTGGCGGAACTCGAGGCGCTGAGCGCCGATCTCATCTGTCTCACCGGCGGGCCTTCGGGGCCGGTGGGGATGCTGTTGCAGGGCGGTCAGCGCCCGGCGGCGGAAGCATTGATGGCGCGGCTGCACCGCGCCTTCGGCGACCGGCTTTACGTCGAGTTGCAGCGCCATCCGGAGGACGGCGGCCAGCCCGAGTCCGAGCGCCTGACCGAGCGCGGCTTTGTCGAGATGGCCTATGCGATGGACATCCCGCTGGTGGCGACCAACGACGTCTATTTCCCCAAGCCGGACATGTATGAGGCCCATGACGCGCTGATCTGCATCGCCGAGGGCGCCTATGTCGACCAGAGCCAGCCGCGCCGCCGTCTGACCGCGCAGCATTACTTTAAGTCGCAGGCCGAGATGGCGACCCTCTTTGCCGACCTGCCCGAGGCGCTGAGCAATACCGTCGAAATTGCCAAGCGCTGCGCCTTCATGGCCTACCGCCGCGATCCGATCCTGCCCAAGTTCGCCGACGATGAGGTCGCCGAGCTGCGCCGCATGGCCAATGAAGGCCTGCAAGCGCGTCTGGCGGTGATCCCCCATGCGGTGAGCGTGGAGGAATACCAAAAACGGCTCGATTTCGAACTGGGCATCATCGAAGGCATGGGGTTCCCGGGCTACTTCCTGATCGTGGCCGACTTCATCCAATGGGCCAAGGACAACGACATCCCGGTCGGGCCGGGGCGGGGCTCCGGCGCGGGGTCGCTGGTGGCCTATGCGCTCACGATCACCGACCTCGACCCGCTGCGCTATTCGCTGCTCTTCGAGCGCTTCCTCAACCCCGAGCGGGTCTCCATGCCCGACTTCGACATCGACTTCTGCATGGACCGCCGCGAGGAGGTGATCCGCTACGTGCAGGAGAAATACGGCCGCGACAAGGTGGGGCAGATTATCACCTTCGGTGCGCTCTTGTCGAAGGCGGCGGTGCGCGACATCGGGCGCGTCCTGCAGATGCCCTACGGACAGGTGGATCGCCTCTCGAAGATGATCCCGGTGGAGGGGGTGAAACCCGTCTCCATCGAGAAGGCGCTGGCGGACGAGCCACGACTGCGCGAGGAGGCCAAGAACGAGGAGGTCGTCGACCGTTTGCTGACTTACGGCCAGCAGGTCGAGGGGCTTTTGCGCAACGCCTCGACCCACGCGGCGGGCGTGGTGATCGGCGACCGGCCTCTGGATCATCTGGTGCCGCTTTATCAGGACCCGCGCTCGGACATGCCGGCGACGCAGTTCAACATGAAATGGGTCGAACAGGCCGGGCTGGTGAAGTTCGACTTTCTGGGTCTGAAGACCCTGACCGTCATTCAAAACGCGCTCGACCAGATCAAGGCGGGCGGGCGGCATCTGCATATCGCCGCGGACGGGCGCCAGATCTACGAGCCGCCCGAGGGCCATGTCGACGACGTGGCCACCCTCCCGCTCGACGACAAGGCGACCTACGATCTCTATTCCAGCGCCAAGACCGTCGCGGTCTTTCAGGTGGAATCCAGCGGCATGATGGATGCGCTCAAGCGCATGAAACCGACCTGTATCGAGGATATCGTCGCCCTCGTGGCGCTCTACCGTCCCGGCCCGATGGAGAACATCCCGGTCTATTGCGAGGTCAAGAACGGCAAGCGCGAGTTGGAATCGGTGCATCCCAGCATCGACTACATCCTTGAAGAGACCCAAGGCATCATCGTTTATCAGGAACAGGTGATGCAGATCGCGCAGGTCATGGCGGGCTATTCGCTCGGCGGCGCTGACCTGTTGCGCCGCGCCATGGGTAAAAAGATCGCCGAGGAGATGGCCAAGGAACGTCCCAAGTTCGAAAAAGGCGCGATGGCCAATGGCGTCGATAAGAAGAAGGCGGCGGAGGTCTTCGACCTTCTGGAGAAATTCGCCAACTACGGTTTCAACAAGTCCCACGCCGCGGCCTATGCGGTGGTCAGCTACCAGACCGCATGGCTGAAGGCGAACCACCCCGTCGAGTTCATGGCCGGGGTGATGAACTGCGATATCCACCTTACCGACAAGCTGGCGATCTATTTCGAGGAGGTGCGCAAACATCTCGAACTGCCTTGGGTGCCGCCCTGCGTGAACCGCTCTGATGCCACTTTCAAAGTGGTCGACGGCGCGCTGGTCTATGCGCTGGGCGCGTTGAAGAACGTCGGGCTGGAGGCGATGCGGCTGGTGACCGAGGGGCGCAAGGTGGATGGCGTCGACAAGCCCTTTGCGACGCTCTTCGACCTCGCCCGGCGCGTGGACCTCAAGCGCGTGGGCAAGCGCCCGCTGGAGATGCTGGTGCGCTCTGGCGCGTTCGACCAGCTCGACAGCAACCGGCGGCGGGTGTTCCAATCGCTCGACGGGTTGGTGAGCTACTCGGCTGCGATCCACGAGCAGAAGGCCAGCAATCAGGTCTCGCTGTTTGGCGAGGCGGGCGACGACCTGCCCGAGCCGCGGATGCTGCCCTGCGACGACTGGCAGTCGGCGGAGCGTCTGGCCGAGGAGTTCAAGGCCGTGGGCTTCTACCTCTCGGGCCATCCGCTGGACGACTACATGCCGCCTCTGAAGCGCAAATGGGCGCGGGAGACCGGTCTGCCTTTCCTCACGCTTGATGAGCTCAACGAGAAGGTCAGCACCCGCGGCGCGATGAACGCGCGGCTCGCGGGCGTCGTGGCGGGCCGTCAGGAGCGCAAGTCGGCGCGGGGCAACCGCTTTGCCTTTGCGCAACTCTCGGACCCCACGGGCGGCTACGAGGTGACGATCTTCTCCGACGTGCTCGAAGCCTCGCGCGATCATCTGGAGGTCGGCTCCAAGGTCGTCGTCACCGTGGAGGCCACGATGGAAAGCGACCAGTTGAAGCTCTTGGCCCGCGGCATCGGGCCGATCGACGCGGCGGTGGCGGATGCGGGCAGCATGGGGCTGCGGGTCTTCATCGACGGGCCGGGGGCGATCCAATCGGTGGCCGATGTGCTTGCCGGGGCGCGGCAGGCGGTGAAGGCGGCGGGCAAGGGGCCGGTGCAATTCTGCCTGATGGATCCCAGCCTGCCCGGTGAGGTCGAGGTCGATCTGGGGCGCGAATTCCCGGTGACACCGCAGATCAAGGGCGCGATCCGCTCGCTCGACGGGGTGATGGAGGTCGAGGAAATCTGACCTCCGCCGCCTCGGCGGCCTCCCGCGTTGCCGCATCCAGTGGACGGCGGCGGGTGGCTGCGCTACCTGCCTGCCAAGCTATGGGGAGCAGAGCATGAAACGACGCATCGGCCTTTTGATTATGGGGACGTTGCTCTCCGCCTGCGCCATGGCTCCCTCAGCGCCGAACCCGCAGGTCTCCGAGGTTTCATTCGGCACCGTCCTGCCGTTTGGCGAGGTGGCCCGCGTCTGCGATCTGGAGTTGAGCGAATTGGGGCAACTGGTCGAGGAACCTTCGGCGCGGGGCTACCGGTTGTTCGATTCGCAGCCCGGCAGTGCCGGGGCGCGCAGCTTCTACATCACCGGCTTTGCGGACGATTGCGCGCGTCAGTTGACGGCGGCCAATGTGCTATTCGGCACGCCCACGGTCTACGAGCAACTGCACTATGGCCCGGGGGGAGAGAACCTGCCCACCGCCGAGACCGACGCGGCCTATGAGGCGATCAAGGCCCGCGTCTGCGGTGCGGGGCGCGGGAAACCCTGCGGGCGGCAGATCGGCAAACTCGACAAGACCACCTTTTTCGTCAGCGCCTATGAGCGTTTGGGGCAGACCGCGCGCTGGTCCGAATTGCTGGTGCATGACGGGGCCGTCGCCGCCGTGGCAATGAAATCAGCCAATTGACGGGTGCGCGGCGCTGCCGCTCAGTAATGCGGGGGGCGCTCATCGCCCAAAAGCACCGCGCCGCCGCCCGAAGCGTCCCGCTCTCCTTCGCGCTGCATCAGCATATGGACGCGGCGGTTGAGAGTGACGATCTCGGCCTCCTGACGGGTGACAATCTCTGACATATCGTCGACCGCGCGGGTCAGATGGGCGATCTGCTCTTCAAGGCGGCTGATATGCTCGGCGGTTTGGTCTGGGGTGTGATCAGGGCTTTGGTCAGTCATGGCGCGCATCCTTTTTGCGCGATCTAGCACGGACCGGCGGCGCGGGACAGGGGCGGGATGCCGCGTTGCTTGCTCTTGCGGGGGGCTTGGGCTAGACGCGAGGCCAATTGATGCACCGAGGATCCTTGCCATGGCAAAGCCCAAGAAAACCCCCCGTCCCAAGGCGCAAACCCCGAAAGGGTTCCGCGATTATTTCGGGACCGAGGTGACCCATCGGGCCGAGATGCTGAACAAGATCGCCGCCGTCTATCACCGCTATGGTTTCGACGCGCTGGAAAGCTCGGGCGTGGAGACTGTCGAGGCGCTTGGCAAGTTCCTTCCCGACGTGGACCGCCCGAACGAGGGCGTCTTTGCGTGGCAAGAGGATGCCGAGGGCGACAAGCCCGGTGACTGGCTGGCGCTGCGCTATGACCTGACCGCGCCCTTGGCGCGGGTCTATGCCCAGCACCGCAACGAGTTGCCGATGCCGTATCGGCGCTACGCCATGGGCCCGGTCTGGCGCAACGAGAAGCCCGGGCCGGGGCGGTTTCGGCAGTTCTACCAGTGCGACGCTGATACCGTCGGCGCGCCCTCGGTCGCGGCCGATGCCGAGATCTGCGCCATGCTGGCCGACTGCCTTGAGGAAGTGGGCATCGCGCGCGGCGACTATGTGGTGCGGGTGAACAACCGCAAGGTGCTGAACGGCGTGCTCGAAGTGGCCGGGCTTTCGGGCGACGACAAGGAAGCCGAGCGCGGCATCGTGCTGCGCGCCATCGACAAGCTCGACCGGCTGGGGCCCGACGGTGTGCGCGCGCTTTTGGGTGAGGGCCGCAAGGACGACAGTGGCGATTTCACCAAGGGCGCGGGGCTGGGCGAGGCGCAGGCCGATGTCGTGATGGGATTCATGCAGGCCAAGCGCGAGACCGGGGCCGAGACCGTGGCGCGGCTGCGCGACTTGGTGGCAGGCTCCGAGGTCGGCGTGCAGGGCGTGGATGAGTTGCAGCTTATCTCGGACCTGTTGGCAGCGGGTCGCTATGGCCCCGACCGGGTGGAGATCGACCCCTCGGTCGTGCGCGGCCTTGGCTATTACACCGGCCCGGTCTTCGAGGCCGAACTGACCTTCGAGATCAAAGACGAGAAGGGCCGCGCGCGGAACTTCGGCTCGGTCGCCGGCGGCGGACGCTACGACGATCTGGTGAAGCGTTTCACCGGGCAGGAAGTGCCAGCGACTGGCGTCTCCATCGGTGTTGACCGTCTTCTCGCCGCGCTGGCCGCCAAAGGGCGGCTTGAGGCCGAAGCGACAGGCCCCGTCGTCGTCACCGTGATGGACCGCGACCGCATGGCCGATTATCAGGCCATGGTGGCCGAGCTGCGGCAGGCGGGCATCCGGGCGGAGGTTTATCTGGGCAACCCGAAGAACTTCGGCAACCAGATGAAATACGCCGACAAGCGGCAAAGCCCCGTGGTCGTCATCGAAGGCGGTGACGAGAAGGACCGCGGCGTGGTGCAGATCAAGGACATGGTGCTGGGCGCGCAACTGGCGCAAGAGGCCAGCCATGACGAGTGGAAAGAGCGCCCCAACCAATATGAGGTGCCGCGCGGCGATCTGATCAAAGCGGTGCGCGATATTCTGGATCGGACAAGCTGATGCCCACACGTTCCGAAACGCTGGCGCGCGCGGCCTCCCTGCGCGCGATTTTCGAGGGGCAGGGCGCCGTTCTGGTCGAGCCGCCGATCTTGCAACCGGCGGACACGCTGCTGGATCTCTATGGGGAGGATATCCGCGCCCGGGCCTATGTCACCTCGGACGCGCTGCGCGGGGAGCAGATGCTGCGCCCCGATTTCACCGTGCCCGTAGTGCAGATGCATATGGCCCATGGGGCCGAGCCCGCGCGCTATACCTATTCAGGCGAGGTTTTCCGCCGTCAGGAACATGACCCGAACCGCGCCAACGAATACATTCAGGTGGGTTTCGAGGTCTTCGACCGTGCCGATCCGGCGGCGGCGGATGCCGAGGTTTTCGCCCTGATTGCCGAGGCGATGCAGGGCCTTTCGGTGCGCCCGGTCACCGGGGATATTGGCGTGCTGATGGCGGCGGTGCAGGGGCTGGGCACATCCCCCGCGCGCAAACAGGCGTTGATGCGTCACATCTGGCGCCCGCGCCGTTTTCGCGCGCTGCTTGACCGTTATGCCGGGCGCAGCCCGGTGCCCGCGGGGCGCAAGGCGTTGCTGGCCGAGACCGAGGTGACATGCGACGCGCCGATGGTGGGGCTGCGCTCCCGCGCCGAAATTGAAGCCCGCGTTGCGGCCCTGCGCGAGGATGCGCAGACGCCGCCGATCTCTGCACAGCAGGTCGACCTTTTCGAGGCGCTGTTGGAGGTGCGGGAAACCCTGCCCAATGCGCTGAGCCGTCTGCGCGATCTGGCTGTCGACATGCCCGCCATCGGCGATGCCGTGGCCCGTGTCGCGGCCCGCGCCGATGCGATGCGCGCCCGCGGGATCGACACCGACGCGCTGCTCTTCGAGGCCAGCCATGGCCGGTCTTCGATGGAATATTACGACGGTTTCGTCTTTGCCTTCCGCGCCGCCTCGCGGCCCGATCTGCCGAGCATCGCCTCTGGCGGGCGCTATGACGCGCTGACCCGGCGACTGGGGCAGGGCGATGAAATCCCGGCGGTTGGCGGTGTGATGCGCCCCGGCCTGATGCTGGAACTGGAGGCCGGGCAATGACGCTGAAACTGGGTGTGCCGTCCAAGGGGCGGCTGATGGAGAAGACCTTTGAATGGTTCGGCGCGCGCGGCGTCAGCCTGCAACGCACCGGGTCCGACCGCGAATATGCGGGCAAGGTCGAGGGGATCGAGGATGTCTCGCTCGTGCTGCTTTCGGCGGGTGAAATCCCGCGCGAACTCTCGGCAGGGCGGATCCATCTGGGCGTCACCGGCACCGATCTGGTGCAAGAGAAGCTGGCGCTTTGGGATCAACTGGTCGAGCCGCTGGAAGAGTTGAACTTCGGCCATGCCGACCTGATCATAGCCGTGCCGCAGGCTTGGGTCGATGTCGACACGCTGGACGATCTCGACGCCGCCGCCGCCGCCTTCCGCGCCGAACATGGCTTCCGTCTGCGCATTGCCACCAAGTATCACCGGCTGGTACGGGAATTCCTGCGCACCCATGGCGTGGCCGACTACGCGCTGGTCGACAGCCAAGGCGCGACCGAGGGCACGGTGCTGAACGAGACCGCGGAGGCCATCGCCGATATCACTTCCAGCGGGGAGACCCTGCGCGCCAATCACCTGAAGATCCTCAGCGACGGGCTGATCCTGCAATCGCAGGCCACGCTCTGGCGCTCGCGCATGGCGCCCCTAGAGGATCACAGCCGCAAAGCGCTGAAAACCCTGATCGCACAGCTGACCTGACGTAGCGTCACAGCCCCGGGTTTTTCCCTTCCCTTCCATGGCATTGCACCTTCCGAGCCGCTCCCGGCGCGGGGGCGCTTTGCCGCGCGTCTTATCGAAAGACTTGCGAGATGCCGCGCTTCGGATAGGGTGAAAGGGTCAACAGGCCGATACCACAAGCACCGCCAAAAGGGGCAGGGGTCGGGACATAGGGAGGATCCGTCGATGATCGGATGTCACGCGCCCCTTGCGGGGGGCCGCAGCCGTCGCCGCATGGGAGTGGGCGATTGCTGAGGGTTGAGGATTTGCATCTGTCCTTTGGCGGCATCAAGGCGCTGCAGGGGGTGAATTTCGAAGCCAAGGCCGGAGAGATCACCGGGGTGATCGGCCCCAACGGCGCGGGCAAAACCTCACTTTTCAATGCGATTTCAGGGTTTTACAGGCCCGACCGGGGCAGCGTGTCCTTTGACGGAGAGGATATCACCACGCTCAGCCCCGACAAGCGCGCGGGCCTTGGCCTCGCACGGACCTTTCAGAACATCGCGCTGTTTCGCGGCATGACCGTGCTCGACAATATCAAACTTGGCGGCCACACGCGGCTCAAAACCAATGTCTGGCAGGCGCTGCGCTATTTCGGTGCGGCGCAGAAGGCCGAGCTGGAGCTGCGGCGCGAGATCGAAGAGCAGGTGATCGATTTTCTCGAGATCGACCACATCCGCAAATACCCCATTACCATGCTGCCCTACGGTCTGCAAAAGCGGGTCGAACTGGGCCGCGCATTGGCGATGCGCCCGCGCGTGCTGCTGCTGGACGAGCCAGTGGCGGGCATGAACCGCGAGGAGACCGCCGACATGGCACGTTTCATCCTCGATGTGCAGGAACAGTTCGGCACCACGATCCTGCTGGTGGAACATGACATGCACATGGTGATGGACATCTGTAGCCGCATCGTTGTGCTGAACTTCGGTCAGCAGATCGCCAGCGGCTCGCCCGAGGAGGTCTCGAACAACCCGGCGGTGATCGAGGCCTATTTGGGGGCCGCGGCATGACGATTTCTTTCAAAGAAATCGGGCCGGAATTTTTGAAAAATTCCGAGGGTAAGGACAGGGAGGCGCTGTGATGGGGCAGTTCGTGCAATTCGCGATCAACGGGCTGATGGCCGGGGCGATCTACGCGCTGATCGCCGTGGGCATCGTGAGCGTCTACAAGGCCACCAAGGTGGTGAATTTCGCCCATGGCTACCTGATCATGTTCGGGGCCTATTTCTATTTCACCTTCGCCGTGATCGTCCCCGGCCAGCCTTGGGCGCCCGGCTGGCTGGCCTCGTGGCAGCCCGGCTGGATGGTCGAGATGCGGGGTGATTTGCCGATGTTCTCGCCCGTGGCGGCGGTGCTCGACTGGGTGGCGAACCTGCCGCGCATCCTCTTGGGGCTGGCTGGGGCGCTGGTCTGCAACGCGATCCTCGGTCGGGTGATCGAGCGGGTGCTGATGCGCCCGCTGATGGGGCAGTCGATCTTTGCCATGATCATGGTGACGGTCGGTCTAATCTCAATCCTGTCGGGCGCGGCCCAGTTGATCTGGACGGCGGATGCCGCAAGCGTGCCCTATATCGCGCCTAACATGCCGATCCGGTTCGAACTGTTCGGCACCATGATCTTCCTCTTCGGCACCGATTTGGTGAACATGGTGGTGGCGCTGCTGCTGTTTGGTGGCATCGTCGCCTTCGTGAAGTTCACCAAGGGCGGCATCGCCATCCGCGCCACGGCCGAGGACCAATCCACCGCCTATTCCATGGGCATCTCGGTGCCCAAAGTCTTTTCCCGCGCCTGGGTTCTGGCCAGCACCACCGGGGCCATCGCGGGCGCGATCCTCGCCACGCGCAACGGCATTTCGCCGAGCCTCGGTCTTTTTGGTTTCTCGGTGCTGGCGATCGTTCTGATGGGCGGGCTTGATAGCTACGTCGGCGTGCTGATCGCGGCGATGGTCGTGGGCGTGCTCGAAGCGATGACCCAGTGGCAGATGGGCGGCGGCTGGGCCGAAATCGTGCCTTATGTCACCGTGCTTGTGGTGCTGATCTGGCGCCCGCACGGGCTGATGGGGCAGAAGGAGGTCGAGCGGATATGATCAACGCCAACCTGAAGTCCAGCTATGCCGCCGACGAGCGGGTGCTGAACAACCGCTACAAACAGGCCTTTGTCTACGGCTCGATCCTTGCGCTTGTCCTGTTCACGCTGTTCGGCAACGATTACCTCATTCTGATCGCGAGCCAGATGGGCATCCTGCTGATCGCCGTGGTGGGGATCAACATCCTCACGGGCTATACCGGTCTGGTGTCGCTGGGCCATGGCGCCTTCGTCGCCATCGGCGCCTATGCGGTGACGATCTTCGGCAACCTCGGGGCGGGGGTGATCCCGGCGGGGCTGATGCCCTTCGTCTCGGTGCCGCTGGCGGTGGCGCTGGCGGCGGCGGTTGGCGTGCTGGTGGGGCTGCCGAGCCTGCGGGTGAAGGGGCTCTACCTCGCCGTGGCGACGCTGGCGGCGAATTTCATCGTGATCTTCCTGATCGAAGAAGACCTCTTTGCCCCCTGGACCGGCGGGATGGTCGGGATCAACACCAACGTGCCCAACCTGCTGGGCTGGGAGCTTGATACCAAGCGCGAGATGTTCGGGCTGATCGCCGTGGTCGGCCTCGTCTCGCTGCTGGCGGCGCAGAACCTGATCCGCACCCGGGTGGGCCGCGCCTTCATCGCCATTCGCGACCGGGACTATTCGGCCGAGATCCTCGGCATCTCGCTGCTGCGCTACAAGCTGATGAGCTTTGCCCTCTCGGCCGCCTATTGCGGGCTGGCGGGGGCGCTTTTCGCCTATTTCTACGCCCGTATCCTGCCCGAGCAGTTCGAACTGGCGCTCTCGCTGAATCTTGTGGCGGCGCTGATCATCGGTGGCATGGGGCGCACGATGGGGCCGGTTTTCGGGGTCATCATCGTGGTGATGGTGCCCGAACTTATCAAAGTGCTCTTTGGCGCGCTGGCCGGTGACAGCGCCGGCGCGGGGCAATTGCGCGCGCCCTTGCAGCAGATCGCCTTCGGCGTGCTGCTGGTGTTGTTCCTGCTCAAGGAATCCTTGGGCATCAACCAGATCGTTGACCGTATCCTGCGCGCCGCAAACCGTTGGCCGTTTGCGCGCGGGTAAGAATTCACAAGGCCACATCAGGGAGAAGACCAGATGACCATGAACCGCCGATCCTTCCTCGCCACCACCGCCGCCGCGACGGCGGCCATGGGCACGCCGATGATCTTGCGCGCTCAGCCCAAGGAGTATGTGCTCGGCGCCTCGCTGCCGCTCACCGGGCCCTTCGCCACGGCGGGGCAATTGGTCGCGCCTGCCTTCGCCATGGCCGCGAAACTGTTCAACGACGAGGGCGGCGTGGCCGGTGTGCCGATCCGCTTCGTCACCGAGGATTCGGGCTATGTGCCGCAGAACGCGCTGAACAACTACCAGCGCGCGCTGGCCTCGGAAGGCAAGAACATGATCGGCTATTTCGCCGACAGCACCGGGGCGATGAAGCTGATCGCGCCCGAGCTCAAAGGCGAGAACGCCCGCATCATGGGCTCGACCTCCTTTGCCTCGGAACTGGCCGACCCGGCGACCCATCCCTATCAGTATCTCTCGGGCCCGACCTACCAGAGCCAATTCGACATCCTTTTGCAGAACATCAAGAACGAGGGCGGGCAGAAGGTGGCCTTCATCTTCTCCAACACCGAGTTCGGGCGCGATCCCATCGAACATGGCCGCAAGACCGCCGAGGAACTGGGCCTCGAGGTCGTGTTGGAGGAAAGCACCAAGGCCGAGGGTGCCGACATCCCGACCCATGTCACCAAACTGGCGCAGTCAGGCGCGGATCACTGTATCCTGCAGGGCTATGTCACCGGCGTCTGGCCGCAGCTCATCGGCGGCGCGCGGCAGTTTGGTCTGCCGGTGAAGTTCAAGGGCACCTTCTGGGGCATGGAGAAGCTGATCGCCGACCGGATCACCGCCGAGGCCGGGCCCTTCCTTGCTGGCTACGAGGGCGTCATGCCCTACCGCTATTTCTATGACCGCGAGGACGCGCCGCGTTATCAGCAGTATGCGGAACTCAGCAAGCAGATGTTCGCGGGCACGCCTCTGGAGAACTACATGTCGACATGGGCGATCCAGACCATGTGCGGTTTGGAGATTGCCATGAAGGCCTTCCGCGACACCGCCGAGGCGGGGCTCGAACTGACGCCCGACAACATCGCCGAGAAGCTGGCGGGAATTTCCGATTGGGACTCGGGCGGTTTCTTCGGCGGGCCAGTGAGCATGGAGAACAACGCCATCGGGACCGGCCGGGTCTATGGCTATAACCCCGAGGATGGGCTGTTCACGCCGAAATCGGACTGGTTCACCGTGTAAGCGAAACAGGTTCGGGGGCGCGGCCCCCGGACCCCCGAAGTATTTTTGGCCAAAAAGAGAGAGGGCCTCGCGTGCTGACCATCGAGAACATCGAAGTGACCTATCACCACACGGTGCAGGCGCTGCGCGGGCTGTCGCTCGAGGTGCCGGACGGCAAGATCGTCACGCTTCTGGGCACCAATGGCGCGGGCAAGACCACGACGCTGAAGGCGGCGAGCAACCTGCTGGCGTTGGAGAACGGCGAGGTGGGCGAGGGGCGGATTTCGTTCAAGGGCCAGTCGATCATGTCGATCCAGCCCGACCGTCTGGTGCAGCAGGGGCTGTTTCACGTGCGTGAGGGGCGGCGGATCTTCAGCGAGATGACGGTGGAGGACAATCTGATCGCCGCCTCATACGCATTGGACCGGCGGCAGGCGAAGGCGGATTACGACAAGGTCTATGCCTTCTTCCCGCGGCTGAAGGAGCGGCGGCGGCAGATCGCGGGCTATCTGTCGGGCGGGGAGCAGCAGATGCTGGCCTTTGGCCGGGCGATGATCGCGCGGCCCGAGCTCATCCTGATGGATGAGCCGTCGCTGGGGTTGGCGCCCAAGGTGGTGGCGGAGATCTTCGACACGATCAAGCGGCTGAACCAAGAGGACGGCACCGCGATCCTGCTGGTGGAGCAGAACGCCGGGGTGGCGTTTTCGGTCGCCGACTACGGCTATATCATGGAAAGCGGCCAGATCGTCATGGAAGGCGATGTGGAGAAGCTGCGCGGCGACAAGGACATCCAGTCCTTCTACCTCGGGATGGGCGAGGAGGGCGGCGCGCGGCAGTCCTTCCGCGACGTGAAACATTACAAGCGCCGCAAACGCTGGCTCAGCTAGGGAGGCCCGTGATGGCATTCGACGAGTTCAAGGGCGACTTCGCGCCGCTGGTGCGCATGGTGCACAACCATGCCAAGAACCGCCCCACCGGCGTGGCGATGCGGCAAAAGGAATTCGGGATCTGGAACGAGATCACCTGGGCCGGGCTGCAGGAGATCATGCAGGCCGCCGCCGCAGGCCTTGTCGATCTGGGTCTGAAGGCAGGCGATCACGTCGGCATCCTGAGCGAGAACCGCAGCGAATGGGTGCAGGCGCAATTCGGCATCAACGCGGCGGCGGGCGTGGTCGTGGGCATGTATCCCACCAGCCCGGCGGCGGAGCTGGAGCATCTGATCAACGCCTCGGACAGCACGGTGCTCTTCATTGAGGATCAGGAACAGCTCGACAAGATCAAGGAATTGGGCGACCGGGTGCCGCAGCTGCGCCAGTTGGTGATCTTCAACCCCAAGGGCACGCGGGGCGAGGACGTGCTGGGGCTAATCAGCTTCGATGAGCTTCTGGAACGGGGCCGGGCGCGGCTGGCGGATCTTGCCGATGATCTGCGTGCGCGGCAGGCGGGGATTGAGCCTGACGACACCGCCATGATGGTCTTCACCTCGGGCTCCACCGGGCTGCCCAAGGCGGCAGAGATTTCCTATGGCAACATCCACGCCGGCGTGGGCGTGGCGCGCGGTGTTTTCGGGGCCTATCCGCCGGGGACGGACGTGCTGAGCTACCTGCCTCTGTGCCATATCGCGGAACAGGCGGTGACGGTGATTAACGGGCTGGCGCAGCAGTTTGTGATGAACTTCGGCGAGAGCCTTCGGACCATCACGCTCGACCTGCGGGAGGTCGCGCCGCAGGTGTTCTTCGACGTGCCGCGGATCTGGGAAAAGATGCAGGCGGGCGTGCTGGTGCAGACGCAGACCGCCGGGCGCATCAAGGGGCCGATGACGCTGATGGCGCTGAAGGGCGCGCAGCGGCGCGGCATGATCCGGCGCGACAAGTGGAGCGCCGGGGACCGGCTGGCCCACGCCTTCTGGGACGCGCTGATCTACCGCCATATCCGTAGCTATCTGGGCCTCGGTCGGACTACCTTCGCGATCTCCGCCGCCGCGCCGATCAGCGCCGAGCTTCTGGGGTTCATGCGCGGGATCGGCGTGAATATCCGCGAAGCTTGGGGCATGTCCGAGACCTCGGGCGTGGGCACGATCCAGCGCTCATGGGGCCAATGCAACGGGCGCATCGGCTTTCCGGTCAGCGGCGTGCGCACCAAGATCGCCGAGGATGGCGAGGTGCTGTTCTCGGGCGGGACGATCTTCAAAGGGTACTACAAGAACCCCAAGGCCACCGCCGAGACGCTCCGTGACGGCTGGCTGCATACCGGCGATGTGGGCCGCGAGGAGGCCGACGGTTCGATCACGCTGATCGACCGCAAGAAGGACATCATGATCAACGCGGCGGGCAAGAACCTCGCGCCTGCGCATATCGAGAATGTCATCAAGGCCAGTCCCTACATCAAGGAGGTCGTCGCGGTGGCCGACAAGCGGCCCTATGTGACAGCACTGGTGCAGATCGACATGGATACGGTCCGGCTCTGGGCCGAAGGGCAGGGGATCGCCTATACGACCTTCCGTTCGCTCGCCGAGCACCCCAAGGTGCAGGAATTGATCGACGCGGAGGTGGCCAAGCAGAACCGCGATCTGGCGCGAGTCGAGCAGGTCAAGAAGGTCTGGCTGATGCGCAAGGAGCTCGACCACGACGATGGCGAGGTGACCGCGACGATGAAGGTGCGCCGAGCCAAAGTCTACGAACTCTATGGGGATCAGATCGAGGCGCTCTACGCCGACTGAGGCTCAGAGCACGCCGATCTCGGCCAGCGCGCGGTTCAATTCCACGGGCAGTTCCGCCTCGGCCTCGCGGCCCTCGGGCAGGTCGGGCGGGGCATCCTCGGGCTTGAGGTAGCGCCAGCCTTGGAAGGCCCGGCGCAGGCTGTTCTGGGTGCGGATGATCTCGGGGTCCAGCACGATGGCGCAGCGGCGGATGCCGTCGGCGCGGGTGACCTCTTCCAGCCGGACGATGCGCTGGCGGGCTTGGATCACGCCCTTGATGACCCAGTAGATCGAGCCGCCGTTGAGAATCTCGGCCTCGCGCTTGGGCCACATGCGGGTCACATGGCGCGGCAGCCCGTCATGCGTGCGCACGTCCTTGCGCGCCTGCCATTTGGCAAGGCTTTCGACGCCTTCGGTGCCGACCGAAAGTTTGATTAGATTGATGTAGTTATCCAAAAGTTCCCCCGGAGCGCTGCCTGAGAATGAGCCTTTATATAGTAGTTTCTCCTTCGGAGCTAGCAAGGTATTGTGGTAGGCTGAAGAATAAATTCCGGCCGATCTGCATTTTCGGCGTTGAGAAATCAGCCCGGCCTGTTGTATCGATGCCAACTCTTAAGTCGCATTCGTGCCGCCCTCACGACTCAAAGGAACCGTTGTATGTCCCGCTTTACCGCCCCGATCGCCGAACAAATCTGGGATATGAAATACCGTTTTAAAGGGGCCGATGGCACCCCGAAGGACGTCACGGTCGAGGACACATGGCGCCGTATCGCCCGCGATCTCGCGCAGGTCGAATCGAAGGCGGATGTTTGGGAAGACAAGTTTTTCAACGCGCTGGAGGATTTTAAATACCTCCCCGCGGGCCGCATCACCGCAGGCGCCGGCACCGCGCGCCGCGTGACGCTGTTCAACTGCTTTGTCATGGGCACCGTGCCCGACAGCATGTCCGGCATCTTCGACATGTTGAAGGAGGCGGCACTCACCATGCAGCAGGGCGGGGGAATCGGCTATGACTTCTCCACCATCCGCCCGCGCGGCGCGGATGTGCTGGGCGTCTCTGCGGATGCCTCCGGCCCGCTGTCCTTCATGGACGTCTGGGACGCCATGTGCCGCACCATCATGTCCGCAGGCTCGCGCCGCGGCGCGATGATGGCGACCATGCGTTGCGACCATCCGGATGTGGAGGATTTCATCGCCGCCAAGTCCGACCCCGCGCGCCTGCGCATGTTCAACATGTCCGTGCTGGTCACCGACCCCTTCATGGAGGCCGTGAAGGCCGACGGGTCTTGGGACCTCGTCTTTGGCGACAAGGTCTATAAAACCGTGCAGGCGCGCGATCTGTGGAACAAGATCATGCAGGCGACCTATGATTACGCCGAGCCGGGCGTGATCTTCATCGACCGCATCAACGCCGCGAACAACCTGAACTATTGCGAGACCATCGCCGCCACCAACCCCTGTGGCGAGCAGCCCCTGCCGCCCTATGGCGCCTGCCTTCTGGGCTCGATCAACCTTGCCCGTCTGGTCGCCCAGCCTTTCGCGGACGACGCCCATCTCGACCAAGACGCGATGAGCGAGTTGGTCGCCACCGCCGTTCGCATGATGGACAACGTGGTCGACGTGTCGAACTTCCCGCTGCCCGAGCAGGCTGCCGAGGCGCAGAACAAGCGCCGCATCGGTCTGGGCGTCACCGGCCTTGCCGATGCGCTGTTGATGGTCGGCTTGCGCTACGGCTCTGACGAGGCGGCGGCGCAGACCGAGGCATGGCTCAAAGCCATCGCCCGCGCCTCCTATCTGGCGAGCGTGGACCTGGCGAAAGAGAAGGGGGCCTTCCCGCTGTTCGATGCTGAGAAATTCCTCGCCTCCGGCACCATGCAGCAGATGGACGATGACGTGCGCGAAGCGATCCGCGAACACGGTATCCGCAACGCGCTTTTGACCTCCATCGCGCCGACCGGGACGATCAGCCTCTACGCGGGCAACGTGTCCTCGGGGATCGAGCCGGTCTTTGCCTATGCCTACACCCGCAAGGTGCTGCAAAAAGACGGCAGCCGGACCGAGGAAGAGGTCGTCGACTACGCCGTGCAGATGTGGCGCGAGCTGAAGGGCGATGCACCGCTGCCCGACTATTTCGTCAACGCCCAGACCCTGCCGCCCGCCGATCACGTCAAGATGCAGGCTGCGGCGCAGAAATGGATCGACAGTTCGATCTCCAAGACCATCAACTGCCCCGAGGACATCTCCTTTGATGCCTTTAAGGACGTCTACATGCAGGCGTGGGACACGGGCTGCAAAGGCTGCACCACCTATCGCCCCAACGATGTGACCGGTTCGGTTCTGAGCGTCTCTTCCGAGAAGAGCGACAAGGCCCCCGCCGACAGCCCCGATCAGGTCAGCGAAGGCGGCGAGATCGTCTATATGTCCGACCCGCTGGACCGCCCCGCCGAGTTGGAGGGCAACACCTATAAGGTCAAATGGCCGGATAGCGAGCACGCGCTCTACATCACCATCAACGACATCGTGCTGAACGGCCATCGTCGCCCCTTCGAGGTCTTCATCAACTCCAAGAACATGGAGCATTTCGCCTGGACCGTGGCGCTGACCCGCATGGTCTCGGCCGTGTTCCGCCGTGGCGGTGACGTGTCCTTCGTGGTGGAAGAACTGAAAGCCGTCTTCGACCCGCGCGGCGGGGCTTGGATGCAGGGTAAATACATCCCCTCGATCCTCGCGGCCATCGGCGGCGTGATCGAGCGCCACATGATCGCCACCGGCTTCATCGCGGGCGAGGGCATGGGGCTGAAGACCGACCCGCAGGCGAAGGTCGTCGGCCTCGACGCCCCGCGCGGCAAATCCTGCCCGTCTTGCGGTCAGTTCGACATGCGGATGGTCGAGGGCTGCATGACCTGCGGGAGCTGCGGGCATAGTAAGTGTGGGTGATTAAATGCGCCTTATGAAGTGTGTTTGTCGTCCGACATCCATTGTTGGGTTTTGCGACAAAAGCTGCGTTTTTGAATCGGCGATGGATAAAGGCTGATTTTCGACCCTGAATATGAAAAGGGCGGCGCGATGTGCGCCGCCCTTTTCATTTCAGGCTTGCTCGTCTGGATCAGATGCTCAGAGCTCTCTCGACCTCGGACTTGAGGTACAAGTAGCCGTAGTCTACGCCCTCCGGGCTGAACGGCAGCACGCCTGCGTCGCGCAGTTTCGGAGCCAGGCTTTGCCATGTTACGCCCTGAGCCTTCGCAAGCGTGCGGAGCGTCACAAAACGTGTATGGAAGACAGCGGCATCATTCTCGGTGATGTAGCGTTGCATCGCTTTGGTCCGCGGATTGCGCATTTTGGTAGACGGCACATGGCCGTCCTTGACCAGTCGATTGAGGTACACTGGCCGAGCGAGACCGACCGACTTCGTGAACAGCTCGAGAGACAGGGCGGCAGGTTCATCGCTGCCCAGCACCTGCGCGACTTCTTGGTGGTAAACGTGGACAGAGCCGTAGCCGTGGAACTGGACGTTGCGCGCCACGCGCTGGACCCGTCCCTCCCGGATCGCCTGGATGATTTCTGCCGGCCTGAGTTTAAGACGCTGGGCCGACTTCGCGACTGTAGTCCATCCATGTTGCGCCTGCTGGATGATCTCTGCCCCGGTGAGGAGGCCATCGATAAAGCCCCGTCCATCCCGCGGATCCCATATGTGCTTCGATTGCGCATCAGTCAGGGCAGGCTTCAGGAGACCATCCTCGACGAGAAGGTCGAACTGGGATCGACTGATGCCATGCATCTCGGCGAATTCCTTCGCCGACACGAAGCTGACCAACGATGTCAACAGATCCTCAGCTTCTTCTGCATCGAAGGTCGCCCAAGTGTCAGGAAGATCCGGATCGATCATGTTTGCAGCTTGCAGCATTTTACGGAGACGACGCATATCGATGCCAGTTTCTTCGGATGCCGTGCGGACAGAATGTAGTCGCCGGATTCCCACTGGCTCTCCGAGGAGGTCGTCACCAGGTCCCAGCGGCCAGCTGTCCATCAGATGCCGAGACATGAGATCGCGATAAGGGCTGAAATCGGGGTCGTCCCGGTGTTCGCGTGAGAGACGATCGTAGAGCATCGGGAACACCGCTTTCGGCCCCAGCCGAGGTTCTGCGAGGGCGTTCAGCTGTTTGAGGTGAGCCAGGATCTCTGCCTCACCCCGGGAAGCCACGGCGAAACCCGCGTCATACGTGAGATGCTCCCATTTCGGCGTTACATCTCGCGGCTTGAGGTCATGGAGCGAGAGAAGCGCGTATCCGAGCAGGCGGCAGAACACCGACGCGGCATGAAGTGGATGCGCGTCGAGCCACGTTTCCTCATGCGGCTCGCCGGCAAGGCGTTGGTCGAACCAGATCTCGAACTCGGTCGGCGCACGCGCCCTTCCATCCATCTCGCCGGATACAATCTGATCCGCGATTTCCCGAAACTGCATTGCCGTATCGTAGCGAAGTGTCGGTGCGGTGTCTTTCCAGAGAGGAACGAGGCCGCACTGATGCTTCAGGCATAGAGAAACGTGATGGATCAGCCAGTGTGCCTGAAATGTCATCGCCTGATGCCGGGAAAGAGAAGACCCCTCAATATCCTCGCGAAGACATGCCGGGCAACCGCGCACTTCCGACGTCAACAGCGGCCTGACGGGAAACTGATGGCCGTTGATGCTGCGGCGGCGACCTGCGATGGCAACAGGTGTCCAGGACGAGAGGGCTCCCTGACCGTTGCCGGACAATTGTTCAAGCTGCGTCAGAGCATCCGGGACGCCTTTCACGACCTGTGCGAACGGCAGATCGACATCCTGGCCGAAATCGACCGCACTCACACCACCGGCTGCGGCCAGCCGAGAGTGGAACGCAAACGCAGGTTCGCGCAGGCGAGGCGTGTCATGGAGGGGCGATGGGTATTCGTGGTTCCTCATCTTCGCTACGTATGAGCCGGATTTCGATACGTCAAACCTGCGGCGAAGAATTTCGGAAAATCCATGAGTTTGCCGCAGGAAGCCCAGTCAAGTGCAGCAGCTGCCTTTGCTGAAAGGTCCGTTGAAGGCGGCGCGATATACCGATCGATGACATTCCAGTTCATCGGTAAACGCCTTGCCACCCGCTACTTGAGGCACAACCTCCATCTCGGCCCGCGCGTAGGTCATTGCGCAACGAATGCACTCTCGCCCCTCAGTTGGCCCGCCTACCCCTGACCCAGCCTACCTCGATCGGTAATTAGCGACAGGTAGGGCGAATTTTGTTGAAAAACTCTTGCTTTATCGGATGCTCCTTCGCTGATTCAATTACTTTATTGATTGGGGGATCGAGCGATGATGGGACCGAAGCAAGAAGCTCAGGCTGCATTGTTTTACGAATTCTCTCTGGAAGACCATGTCCCGCAAGATCACCTGTTGCGGTCGATTGATCGGTTCGTTGATCTGAGCGACATTAGACAGTATTTGGCCGAGTTCTACAGCCACACGGGCCGTCCTTCGATTGATCCTGAGCTGCTGATCCGGATGCTTTTGGTAGGCTATTGCTTTGGCATCAGGTCAGAGCGCCGATTGTGCGAAGAGGTCCATTTGAACTTGGCGTATCGCTGGTTCTGCCGCCTCGATCTGTCTGATCCTATCCCAAACCATTCGACGTTCTCCAAGAACCGGCACGGGCGCTTTCGGGAAAGCAAACTTCTGCGCCACCTGTTCGAGAAGACCGTTGCACGGTGTATCGCTGATGGCTTGGTGAGCGGGCAACGCCTTGCGGCAGATGCCAGCCTGATTGAGGCTGATGCGAACAAACAGAACTCTACACCGAAGGAAGATTGGGACCGCAGTGCCATCGATCCAAAAGATGCGCCGCGTGCGGTTAAGGAATATCTCAACGTCTTGGACGACGCGGCTTTTGGTGCAGCATCTGAGGTTGAACCCAAGTTTACGTCCCATTCTGATCCCGCAAGCCAGTGGACCGCAGCCCGGAAAGGCCCCGCGTTCTTCAGCTATTCTACCAATTATCTGATTGATACCGACCACAGCGTCATCGTGGACGTTGAGGGAACGCGATCGATCCGGCAGGCAGAGGTCGGGTCAGTGCGCACCATGTTGGATCGCATCAAAGGCCGGCACGACATTGATCCAGAAAGACTGATCGCAGACACTGCTTATGGATCAGGGCCGATGTTGGGATGGCTGGTTGATCGTAACATCAAACCCCACATTCCAGTGCTGGATAAAGCTGGACGGACTGACGGCACCTGGTCTCGCGCCGACTTTGAATGGGACCCTGAGAACAACCAATACATCTGCCCGGAAGGCCAGCCGCTCAAGCAATTCCGCCGCAACTACTCAGATCCAAACCGTGGTCCCACCGGCAAAGGCGTCGCCAAGTATCAGGCTTTGAAACACACCTGTCAGGCCTGCCCATCGAAGATGAAGTGCTGTCCGAAAGCCGATGCACGCAAGATCACCCGCGAAGAACACGAAGATGCCCGGCAGGCCGCCCGTGATATTGCCAAGACCAAACAGTATGCGATCTCGATGCGGTTGCGAAAGAAAGTCGAGATGCTCTTCGCACACCTCAAACGCATCCTTGGCTTGGGGCGGCTCCGATTACGTGGTCCATGCGGCGCAAATGATGAATTCCTGCTCGCCGCAACCGCCCAAAACCTCCGGAAACTTGCTAAGATCTTTCCTGCGCCGCAGCAAACGCGCAAAGCCTGATAGGAAAGGCGCACGCGCCGGATTTGGAGCAGCTATTTCTGCGTTTGCAAACGTTAGTTTTTCCACAGAATCGGCGGGAAGCGGCCGTCCACTGCATCTGCGGTCCAAGAATGCGTCAGCAGTGGTAGCCGACATTCATACAGACGTTGGTTCGGGATTTTCTCTGCACCGCCGCATGGCGGCTTGGAGCCTAAACTGACTACGCTGGACGTAATATGCTTTGCAGCCGCAGCATGGGCGTGCCTCTCGCTCCCCGGCCCTAAGCCGACCTTCACGCCTTGCGTAGCAAAGGTCAGCTTCGAGCCCACTTGGGCTGTCACTGCCTAGTGCGCCAAAGACCCATAAGCCCCTGCCGGCCAGCACATTGTGCTGGATCATGGCTAATCACCATTTCAAATAAATCCAGTAGCAGAACATTGCCACAAGCACCAAAATGACCTGCAATACCATTGCACGGATTAGGAATTTAGAACGCTTTAGGTCGGTATCGACATCGATCTTTTTCATGGGGAATCCTCTTATGAAGACCTGTCGCTTACTTTGCATTGCACAGGCGGCAACAACAGAAATAGCGGGTAACACCTATCACAAAACACTGAAGATGGCACTTCCGATTTCGACGATTGGCAACAACGTCCGCCAAGCCGACGTTGGCCTGCAAACCTCAGCGCCGTTTGGGTGGGCGACCGCAGCGAATGGCAGGAACGAGCCCATAGTGACGAATGCTGCACGATGGGCGAATGTCGGTTACCGACCTCACTACGCCGGCGTGCGCGTCATCTCACGGATCAGATCATTTGTCTCTGGTCTCGTCGTTTGGTGCCGATATCGAAGAGCCACAACAGTTCTTGATATTTCAAGGCCATCGATGGGTTTCGACACCAGGCCAATGTCCGAAGGAATAGCGGTGGCTGGCAGGATCACCGCACCTAACCCTTGCCGAGCAAGCTCAACCAGCCAATCCACGCGATTTGACCGATAGGCCGCGTAGAGTTCGTGACCCTGATCCGCGCAGGTCCCAAACAAAGCATCCCGCATTTCGCAATTTAGTCGGTCAAGCATGTCAGTTTTCGCAAGAGTCGACAGGGAAATCGTATTTAGTTCAGACAACGGGTGCGACTTTGACACCACGACCTTGTAGTCCTCTTCATAGAGACGGTCTATGCGATATAGGTCTTCACCGACTTTCTCTGCGCTGACGACAACGTCAAACTCACCATCCCGCAATCCGGCAAGAAGCTCGGAGGATGACGCAACGATCAATTCGATTTCGGCTTGCGGCAATCGCGTACGAGTACGCTCCATAGCTGCCGAAATCCTGTGGTGGCCAATCGTTTCACCGACACCGACAGAGATTGGAACCCGCTCCAAGCGCATATGACGGATCGCTTCTGCCTTAGCCAGTCGCGTCTCATCGTGAACCTTCCGCAACCTTGGCTGCATGAGTTTTCCGAGGGTGGTAAGCCTGCATCCCGCACGGTCCCTGACAAACAGGTCGCCTCCAAGCTCGTCTTCAAGTTTCTTGATCGCAGTCGTCAAGGAAGGTTGGGAGACATTGGCGGCACTGGCTGCGTGGGTAAAGTTTCGGTGCTCGCAGACAGCGAGAAAATACCTGATCTGGTTCATTTCCATCGCCGCATTCTCCGTCACATCCCGGTTCAGGCCATCAAACCAACTACGATAGCCCATGTCTATCAAAGAATAGAATTTCGGAATTGGAGTCCGACGCATCCGGCATGGGACAAGAGTGCATCGAAACCAACCACGATGCACTTCAAACCAGGAGACGACCATGAAGACGCAAGTCCTTCAGACATTCGCTGCAGTGGCTCTGATCACAACTTCTGCAACTGCACAGGACAACCCAATGGAAAATCATACTGCCAGTTACATCGCCATGCCCGCCGCCGAAGGCCAGACCGGAGCCTTCGCGGAGTTTCTGGCTGGTGCCGCACCTATCGTGCGAGAAACAGAGCCGGGCACCGTACTTTGGTTTGCTCTGCAAGCCGACGATACGCTCGCAATCTTTGACATCTTCGCAGATGGAGAAGCACGCGACGCTCATTTCTCTGGAGCGGTTGCTGCGGCTTTGAACCAAAACGCGGACGCGCTGGTCGACGGAGGATGGGACGACGGTGTTGTCGCGAATATCAACAACTCCGATGTCCTGTCGGTAAAGGCGCCGGTTGATCTCTACACGGCAACGACCGCAACTTACATCAAGCTCGAAGCTACTCCAGGTAAAGGCCCCGAATTGGCAGCCTTGCTGACCGCCGCCGGCCCCATCGTCGCAGATACCGAACCCAAGACATTGTTCTGGGCGGCGCTGCAGATTGACGAGAACAACTTTGCCATCTTCGACATCTTTGCCGACAACTCTGGCCGCGAAGCGCACTTTGCCGGACAAGTAGCCGGACTCCTGAATGAAAAGGCTCCAGAATTGGTCTCTGGCGGATGGGACGATGGTGTGTTGGCAAACGTCCACAATTTCGACATCCTCGCTACTAAGTAGTCTCGAGGTGAATTGAGAAAGAAGTGCCCGGTGCAACCCATCGGGCGCTTTGCTGTTTGAATTTAGATTCACCCCATAGCGGCCGTTCGAGCAAGCGCAGCGAACTGGCGCTCTGTCCCGCCAAGCAGGCCTCAGTGCTCGATGCAGCTGATGGCAGGGACGAGCCCGTTTTGCAGTTCACTGCGCGAAAGGCCGCAGTGCATCTTGGTTCACTTCACGGCGTCAGTCTCAGACCGTTTCGCCCGCATGTCCGCAAGAATTTGAACGCGCGGTTCATGCCGCTTGCGATACAGAAACCGTGCCCAGAGCGCGAAGGCCCATGACATCCAGCCCGCGTCGATTTCAATGACGTCGCGCAGCCTGGACCCTGACTGCTGCGGTTCCACGGTCAGAGTGTGATGCCACGATTTGACGCCTGCGCCCTTTTCAGAAGACCGCAAAATCATTGCTTCGTCGTCGCACTCCAGGACTTCCATGAAATACGGTTGAGGCGGTAACTTCCCGAACAGCGACACCTGCACGGTAATTCTCTGGCCTTGGTATACGCGACCGCTCGGCAACCCTTCGAAGCTGACAACCCCATCCATGATTTCCCTGAGTGCATCGAGGTCCGTTGCCAGCGCCCAGACCTCCTTCGCCGGTGAGGCGTATTCGTGTTCGAGGATGACGGTCTTCACAGTCGCTCCTGTGGTTCAAAAAGCTATCCCTGGTTGATTGACCTAAACCGGACATCTGCGCAACCGCAGCGAAGGTCAGCAAAGCCCCGCATTGCGGTCATTGACCATACCAAAATGCTGCACTCCGCCGACAACGTCCGCTTTGGGGAAGCTGCATTGCGGCACTGCGACCGTCGGTCAATGTCTCCTTTGGGCCGTCTGTAACGACGGCCCAGCGGTTTAAATTTCGATAGCTTCGGCGATCACCAGCGCATCTTCAAGCTCGACGCCGAGGTACCTGACAGTGCTGTCCATCTTGGTGTGACCCAACAGCTGTTGGACCGCCCTCAGGTTGCCTGTTTTCTTGCAAATCTGCGTGACTTTCGTTCGCCGCATCGAGTGCGTGCCATAGGCGCTTGCCTCCAGACCAATGGATGTCACCCAGTCACGCACAATGCGCGCGTACTGGCGGGTCGAGATGTGAAGCCGTTCGTGAAAACGCCCAGGCCATAGGTATTCGGCTCCGACCATCAGCGGTTCCCGCATCCATCTTGCCAGCGATGCACGGGTGCCTTCGGAGATTTCGAAGCGCACAGGTTTCTGGGTCTTGCTCTGAAGAACCGACGCGCGTTCCTTGATTTGGCCGGATGCCATAACATCGACCACCCTCATTTTCACCAGATCGCAGCCGCGCAGCTTGCTGTCGATGGCAAGATTGAAGAGGGCCAGATCACGGTGGTTCTCGGCCAATTCCAGCCGCCCCCTGATCGCCCAGACGTGTTTGGGCTTGAGCGGCCTTTTCTGGCCGACGATCCGGCCTTTGTTCCAGGCTGGGCGTAAGGCGCGGATGGCCGGTAAGTTTGATGTTTCCATGACGGATCCTCCGATCCACCACGCCCTCCCACATCGACAACCCGACGTTGACAAGACATCATACCATATGATGCTTCGCCGCATCCGAGGTCGGCTTTGAGCCCAAATTGACGATGGTTTGCTGGCAGGGCATTGTCACCGAGCAAAGCCAAGTAGGTGGTGGATTGGAATGAAACTGGTGGCTCGATAACTTCTTGTCTTTGCAATCCCGGTGCTGGCTTCATTGCTCTTATTTTATGGCGGCCTCCCTCTCAGAGCAGAGGCCCATCAGATCTCCCACAAAATTTTGAGCTTAGCGCTGTCCTCAAACGAGCAGGACAAAGACGCTGCCTTCATAGCTCTCGGGAATAGTGAACACGCCAAAGTCTTCAGGATATTTGAGTATTTGGCTGTTTTCACCGTCCTGTTCGCCGGCTTCGTTTGCGCCTTGATTGTGCCGCCAAATCTCTCTTCAGAACAAAAGCTAAATTTGCTTACAGCGACGGTCGTGGGGCTTTGCGCCGCAAAATTTGTAATCGGTTTCGGGTTTCTGAACTGGCTGGATTTTGGGAAGGCGGCGGCGGCCGGATCGGTGCTCGCAGGCTCACTCGTTTGGCTGCGAATTGCTGTCATGCATCAGGAGAACCGCTGACCCGGACGGCAGCTTTGTCCGCTTAGCGGACCAACACGATATGCGGCCCCCCCAAATTAAACGGTCTATTGAACAGCTTTTTGTTCAATCGAAGCGGAGCCGAAAAATTGCAAATACTGCCAGCAGAGCGCAGATGAATGCTGCGAAGAGATAGGGCGTGTGAAGCGCCTCAAGTCGCCCGATTGCAGGCGTAAGCGCTGCGACCAGCGCCCCAGATCCCATGGCACCGAATGGCATCGCGCCCCATCCGAAAAATCTGTAAACCGAATTAACCCTGCCCAGCAATTCATCTGGGATCAGACGTTGGCGGTAGCTGACCGTGACCACATTCCAAAGCATACCTGCTGCGGCTTCGAGAAATAGCGCGATCCCTGCCAAAGCAGGGGATGCAAAAAAACCGAGGATGAGGTTGATGATAGTAAATGTGCAAAGCGCTGCAAGGAGGCTGCGCTTCATACCCAATCGCCCGGCCAGAACAGGCGCGAGAAAACCGCCCGCGACACCGCCCATAGCACCGACTGTCAGCAACAACCCGTATCCCGTCGCGGAAAGATGCAGCACTTCCTGCGCATAAAGCACGAGAACCGTCATTCCTCCGATGAAGACTGCATTTATTGCTCCCAGCATGATGGCAAGCCGCAGAATTATAGGGTTGCGCCGCATCCATCCAAACCCTTCCAACAAGGCAGGCAAGAAACGGGAACTGACAGCAGCGCTTCTTGGAGGTAGAGCGATCAGCCAAATTAGAATAGCGGACAGTGCATAGATCGACGCATTGACACCGAAGGGAAAGGCGACGGCTGAAGCAATCATCAGACCCGCCACGGGCGGCCCGATAAACTGGCCGCAAACTTGCTCGGCGCTCCACATCTGACCATTCGCCCGCTCCAGATCGGCATGAGTAACGATGGAGGGCAGAACGGTCTGCGCGGCATTATCACGGACAACCTCCGCAGAGCCAAACAGGAAGGCGATAACCGTGAGCGACAGGATTGCGGCAAATCCCGACCCCGTTGGTGGCATGGATGTTTGCGAAACGATCATCAGAACGGTGAAAACCATTAGGGCAACACGCACCAGATCGGCGCGAAACATCAACAAGCGTCGGTCAGCACGGTCAGTCCAGACCCCGACAGGCAGCGAGAACAAAAGCCACGGCAGCCGTTGCGCTGTGGCGACCCCTGCAATGAAAAGCGGATCACTCGTCAACATTGTCGCCAGCCATGGCAGTGCAACCATCGCGATTCCGTCGCCCAAATTGGACACCGAACTGGCAGAAAGCAGCAGGCGATAGTTGCGGTTGGATATGATCAGCGCTTTTGACAAAAGAGAGGCTCCGCGTGCAGTTTTTCGTAAACCATAGTGGAGGAAAGGAAGGTTTGTAACTGTCGCTCTCTGTGTCGATACAGATCATTCAAAAACCACCATCTGGTGCAGCTGCAGTGCGGCATCGGCATGGCGGATGGCAGACGGCTTTGAGTCCATTCGAACCGATGCTCCGTAGAACATGAACGGCAACTCCCGGTGTTTCGAATGTTGCCAAACGCTCCTCCGCGATCTGCTGCTGACCTCTAAATGTCAGTAGGGCTATCGCCGAGGAGGTAACGTGGCCCGGTGCCTCGATTGGCGGCCACATCTTCCGTGTTGTGCAACATACATGCCTTAAGAGACAGGCAGCCGCAGCCGATGCAACTATCGAGCTTGTCGCGAAGGTCGGTTAGCCCTGCAATGCGTTCGTCGAGCGCGGCCCGAAAGCTTTGGCCGAGGCGTGTCCAATCCGCCTTGGTCGGTGTCCGACCCTCTGGCAGGGAAGAAAGCGCCTCCCGGATATCCGAGATGGAAAAGCCGAGCCGCTGAGCCACCATCACAAAGGAAAGGCGCCTGATGTCCGCTCGCGTGAAGACACGATGTCCAGCTGCCGTGCGCTGCGGCTGGACGAGCCTCTGGTCCTCATAGAAACGGATAGCTGAGACCGAGAGGCCCGTGCGAGCTGCAATCTCACCAATAGGAAGGGATGTAGACGTCTTAGTCATTGATCTCAATATTACTTGAGGTCTTATAAGTTGTCCATTCCTTGATTCGAATGGACGTCCAATGGCCACATCTAATTCCCTAACCGCCTCTACCGGCCTTCGACGTCTGATTGCTGCTGCGGGCATGACCAACCTCGCGGATGGCATCGCGCTGCTCGTCTGGGCATGGATGGCAAGCTTACTCACTCGGGATCCAGTCCTCGTGGCGGTGCTTCCCGTCGCGATCCGACTGCCGTGGTTCCTGTTTTCGCTCCCCGCCGGGTTGGTCACTGATCGCATGGACCGACTGCGCTTGATGCGGTTGATGGACATGGTGCGTATGGCAGCCTTCGCCGGTGCCGGCTTATCCACGTGGCTCGTTCTGCCGCTTGCGCCCGCCACTGAAACGGGGACGGCCGAGCCTGTTCTTTTTACCACGTTGGTCATCTGTGCTTTGTTAGTCGGGACGGCTGAAGTTTTTCGAGACACCGCCGCGCAAACCATCCTGCCCACCCTGGTGTCATCCCGAGGGCTGGAACGCGCCAACGCGCGGCTCTACGCCGCAGAGTTGACCGGCAACGCTCTGCTTGGTCCCGCCTTTGGGGCGATACTAATTGGCGCATTTGTCTGGTTGCCGTTCGGAGCAAACGCCGTGCTCTTCCTCGCTGCGCTCATCGTCTTATCGGGCCTGCGCGGGGATTTCGCACCCCCCGTCCGGACCCGACGAAACTGGCGCGCCGAGCTGTGCGAAGGACTGACTTTCCTGCGTGATGCCCCGTTCCTCCAAGTGCTTGCGGTCGTCACCGCGACATGGAACCTATGCCATCAGATGGTGGTGATCGGCCTCATCCTGCACGTCCAAGAGAACCTTGGTCTTGATGCCACCATTTACGGCCTGATCCTTGGCGCAGGGGCTGTCGGCGGTGTAGCGGGCGGCTTCGTCGCCGAGCGCGCCATTGCTCGGATCGGAGCCGGCACCGCGGCGCAGTGGTCCACTCTAGCCTCCGCCATCTGCTTCGCATCCATCGGTCTTGCGCCGAACGGTTGGGCGCTCGCCATTGTTCTTGTTCTCTTCGAGTTCCAAAGCGTGTTCTGGAACGTTGTCTCCATCTCTTACCGTCAACGCGTCATACCCAATGCGCTCCTCGGCCGGGTTAACGGCATCTACCGGCTTCTGTCATGGGGCATGATGCCGATCGGACTGCTCCTGTCGGGCGTGACCGTGCGCCTCGCAGAGATCGTCGCCGATCGCGATCTCGCCCTGCTGGCACCCTTTGCCCTCGCAGGGCTGCTGACCGCCGTCCTTACGGCGGGGATTTGGAAAGCGCTGATCGAGGGGTTTGGCAACGAGCGATCCCCATGATGAGCCAGCGCTCCTCCTAAACGTCCTACCGAATATGATCGACTGAAGCGGACGTTATTGCACAGCGCAGCAGACCGTCGAACTGACCGCGTGAGTGTCAGAGTTCTCCGCAGTTGGGCATAAGCTGGGCCGGCAAGATCGGCCCAAACCGGACATACATGTAGTACGCAGCTAAGGTCAGCTTTTGGGAGCCCTTGCGAAGCCCGTTCAGTCGCAAACGTCCAGATAAATTGGTGAAAATGTCGACCGCCACTCAGAAGGTGCATCGCAAGCAACCGAAGAGAGATTTTAATTTCTTAAGGCGGTCTCATACCACCAAGATGAAAGAGCACTCGCACCCCCGGGAAAGCTGACACAATATTTGGGTTCCTTCACCGATTAGAAAGTATTCGATGATTGACGATATAGGCTTGGAGACGTGCCATAGGACTTGCGAAACTCACGGTGAAAATGCGCAGAATCTGCAAACCCTGCGTCAGCTGCAACTTCGGCGATCCTGTCCGTGGTATGCGTCAATCGCCAAAGCGCGTAGCTGAGCCGCATTGAACGGAAATACTGAGACGCTGTTTGCCCCATTGCCTGATTAAATCGCCGATCAAGTTGACGGACACTGATTCCAACCTCGGCGGCCAGGACATCCATTGATGGCGGCATATTGATTTTTTGCTCCATTAGTGCTGCGCAGCGCCGTACCACCTCATCTTTCACATCATGGGTGCTCTTTGAGAAGTGCGCTTGGGGAAAAGTCCCCGCGCGCTGGCCTTGCATCATCATATGTCGGATGGCCTGCTGTGCATACTCACTGCCGCAGTGGCGATGGATCAGGTGAAGTGCGAGATCCGAGGCCCCGGTCGACCCTGCGCAAGTGATCCGCGCCCCGGCGTCCAAAAATATCCGGTCAGTAAAGGCTTCGATCCGCGGAAATTGATCATGGAATTCGTCAGCTACGTTCCAATGCACGCAGGCCGGATAGCCCTGCATCAGCCCTGCCCGCGCGATGTTAAATGTCCCTGTACAGAGCCCGATTAAAGGGACACCAGCCTCTGTAGCTTCGGAAAGATATTGATCCAGCCATTGGGGCTGGGACCTAATACGGTAACCATTGCCACCGCAAACCGCGATGTAGTCGACCTCTTCCGGATTTATCAAAGGCGCTGTTGCTGTAATGGTCAGCCCGCAACTGGCCGCAACCTTGCCCTTCCCCATAACTTCCCAACCACAGGCAACCTGTCGGCTGCGGCCACCATGATCAGCGGCAAGGCGGATCGCTTCGACGAATCCGGAGAAGGCGTTGAGGGTGAAGCTATCCAACAGCAAAAAACCAACACGAAGTTTCTGTTCAGTACGGCGCATCACATCTCCATAAACGGTAGCGTTATGACCAGAGGGCAGTGAATTCGAACAAAAATGTCTGAATTATCCACCTATCTGTCTAATCTATTCTATCGAGGGGGTCCATCGCTGTCTAACGTCATATACAGCCCCACCGTATACAACGGGGTACAGAGAGGGAGACTCAAGATGAACCGCAGAACTTTTGCCGCCTTTGCTTTAGCCGCTTCGGTCAGCGCATTGGCAACCCTGCCTGCACTGGCCCAAGATATCAATTTTCGTGTCAATGTTCCCGGCAACGAAGACGGGATCGCATTCCGCTCGGTTGAGCATTTCAACGAGGTTCTGAAGGACAAAAGCGGCGGAAACCTCGGCACCAAATTGTTCCATTCCAGCGCGCTCGGCGATCAGGAAAGCTCGATCGAAGCGATGCAGTCCTCGATCCTTGACATGGCCACAATCGAAACACCGATCACCGCCGTCGCTCCTGAACTTGGCGCAACCGCCTTGCCCTATATCTTTTCCAGCCGCGAACACGTGAAAGCGGCAATGGATGGCGAAGCAGGCCAAATGATCGAAGCGATGCTTGCCGAAAAAGGCTTGCGGGTGGTTGGCTTTTTGGAAGGCGGCTTTCGCCAGGTCACTAATAATGTCCGCCCGATCACGACCCCCGAAGACCTGAAAGGCGTCAAAATTCGCACCCCGGGCAGCGCCTTGCGCATTGCGATCTTCAATCACTATGGCGCCAATGCCTCCCCTCTGCCGTTCAGCGAACTCTACTCGGCGCTCCAGACCGGCGTTTATGATGGGCAAGAGAATCCAGTGATCTGGGCACAAAGCACCAAATTTTACGAAGTGCAAAAGTACCTATCTCTTACCAATCACCTCTATACGGTCACCTACCTCCTAATGGCCGAAGACAAATTCCAATCCTTGACCGAAGACCAGCAGGCCGCTGTGCTCGCAGCAGGTGAGGCCGCCGAGGCACGTTCAGTTGAACTGGGCATCAAAGCCGACGCTGAGATTGTCAGCTTCCTTGAGGAAGCAGGCATGGAAGTGAACGATGCTGATGTTGAGGCCTTCACCGCGCAATCCGGCCAAATCTGGGAAGATTGGGCAGCCGAGCAGGGCCCCGATGCACAAAAGCTGATCGATCTGATCCGCGCCGCAGATCAGTAAGGCCAGCCCAGAGGAGATAGCCATGATTAACCGCATACTCGAAGCGATCATCTCAGCCCTGCTGCTCGCGGCCGTCGGTGTGGCTTTTCTGGCGGTAATCTACCGCTATCTCCTCGACAACGCGCTCAGCTGGAGCTTTGAGGTTTCGCTGGCGCTGCTGACCTATATTACCTTCTTAGGAAGCTATCTGGCGCTGCGGCGGGGTGCGCATCTGAAGGTCGATGTCTTTGTGCGCAACCTGCCCTTCTGGGCGCAAGGCGTTCTCTACGTCATCAACCAGCTACTTATCGGTGGCGTGGGCTGGATCATGGCGTGGTATGGCGGGCGGCAGGTTATCCGCTTTGCCGGGCAGACTACCAATGTTTTGGAAATCTCTAGCAGCTGGCTTTATGCGGCGATCCCCATTGCAGGCGCGCTAATCTGCCTTGATGCGCTGATACAGATTGCCCGCAGCCTGCCGCGCATTCGTCAGGGGCTTGACCCCGACAGCCGCCACGGCGCCGACAACAGCCCTTTCGATCTTTGACCCGAGGATAACCGACCATGGAACTGCTTTTAATCCTCTGCATCCTTTTGGGGTTGATCGGCATCGGCCTGCCCATCGCATTTGCGTTGGTTTGCATCGCCATCGGCATCTTCTGGATGGGAGACATCGACCAGTTGATCGTCGCTCAGCGCCTTTACCGCGGGGTGCAAAGTTTCCCATTGCTTGCGGTGCCGCTTTTCATCCTTGCCGGTCAAATCATGAGCCGTTCTGGCATCTCTGGTCAACTCATCGAATTTGCGAAGACCCTCGTTGGTCAGATGCGCGGCGGTCTGGCGGCGGTTAATGTCGTCACCTCCATGTTCTTTGCAGGGATGAGCGGCACATCGATGTCCGACACCGCCGCCGTGGGCGGGATGATTATCGACCCTATGATCAAGCGCGGCTACAGCCGCCCCTTCACCGCAGCCGTCACTGCCGCGTCTTCCACCATCGGCATCATCATTCCGCCCAGCGTGCCCATGGTCATTCTGGGGGCCTATCTTGGCATCTCCACTGGTGCGCTCTTTGCTGCGGGGCTGATGGCGGGCGTGCTGCTGGGCGTGGCTCTGATCATTGTGGCATGGATCATCTCGGTGCGCGAAGGCTACCCAGTTGAGGCACCTTTCAGCGGCAAACGCATGGTGGTTGCCTTTGGCAAAGCGCTTCCCGCGCTGCTAATGCCGACCATCATCCTTGGGGGCATTTTGGGTGGTATCTTTACCCCGACAGAAGCCTCTGCCGTGGCTGTTGTTTATGGCATCTTTGTTGGCATGTTCTACTACCGTACCCTCAAGCTGCGTGTACTCTATCAAACCTTCTGCGAAGCCGCAGTTCTATCAGGCGCAGTGATGTTGGTGACTGCAACTGCGCATGTTATGGGCTTTGCCTTCACGTTTGAACAATTGGCCGACAGCATTCTCGCGCCGCTCGCACAGATGGACATGTCACCCATTCTGTTCCTCATCATGCTGAGCGCGATCATGATCATCGCGGGCACCTTTTTGGACGGGATTGCGATGATCTTCATCATCGTGCCATTGTTCCTTCCCGCTGTAAAACTACTGGGGATTGACCCAATCCACTTTGGCATGGTCGTTGTCCTTTGCTGGGGCATCGGCCAACAGACGCCGCCAGTTGGGGCCGCGCTGTTTATCACCAGCGTCATCGCGAAGGTCGATATCTTGACCCTAACCCGGGCGAACCTGCCCTTTATCGCGGTGATGTTCCTTGTTTTGGGTGCCGTGATCGCCTTCCCCGATCAACTTGTGCTGCTGATCCCACGCGCCCTCGGACTCTAACACTTTTTCACTTTTCAAGAAAAACCACAGGAGGACTCTGTCCAATGATGACCAATAACCGTTTCGTCGATGTGATCTATACACATACCGATGGCGAACCCACCTGCATCATCCACGGGGGCATCCCCTATCCCCACGGGCTGAGCGTTACCGAAAAACGTCAGTTTATCCGAGACAACTATAACTTTGTGCGAACCGCCCTTCTGCGTGAGCCACGTGGCCACCACGATATGGTCGGCGTCTTCGTTACCCCGCCCTCCAGCCCCGACTATGATGCCGGTATGCTTTGGTGCGACGGCGATGACTTCATGGAGATGTGTGGTCACGGCACAATCGCACTGTCTATGGCACTGGTCTCACACGGGCTGGTGCATGACGCGGGCGGCGATGTGACGAAAATCCGCTTTGAGACACCGGCGGGTGATGTGACCTCTGAAGTTGGCCGCGAAAACGGTCAAATCGCTTGGACCAAATTCCAAAACGTCCCTGCCTTTGTTTTGGAACAAGATGTGCCGATCACCCTGCCGGGCTATGGCGAATTGAAGGCTGACATCACCTTTGGTGGCAACTTCTTTGCTGTCGTTAAATGGCCAGACGGGGTACGCCCGATCGGCCCCCAGAACGGCAAGCTGCTGTCTGAGATGGGTGTGCTGGTGAAGGATCAGATCAACGCCAAGATGAAGATTCAGCACCCGACTGAGAAGCATATTCAGGGACTGAACTTCACTACCTTCTGGCAAGAGCCTGACCACGCGGACAGCCTTTACCGCAACGTGCATGTCTTCAGCGACGGTAAGCTTGATCGCTCGCCCGGCGGCACAGGCACTTCGATGATGATGGCGATGTTCGAAGCGCGTGGGCAGATGAAGATCGGTCAAACCATCAAATCCGAAGGGCTGTTGGGCCAGGGGCGTTTCGAAGGCCAGCTTTTGGGCGAAACCATGCTGGGGAACCAACGCGCTGTCATCCCTACGGTTAAAGGCACCGCGAAAGTTATCGGCTATGCCAAATGGTTGATCGATGAAACCGACCCTGTCGGCCGCGGTTTTACCATCACCTAAAGGCATAGTCGTGACGGTTGGCCGCCGCAGCTTACGTGGCGGCCTACTGTTTCATAGCGTGTGGAAAGTCTCCATACTCGCCATGAGATTTACGTCACTTCACAGATAGTTGCGCAACACATTTGGACCCGCTGCAACAAACCTCAGCAGGTCGTTCTGCATGCTAACGTCGGCGTACATGCGCTTCAGCCGCCGGTTCTCCTCGGCCATCGCCTTCATCTCGCTGATGAGGCTGGCATCCATGCCGCCATACTTCGCCCGCCACTTGTACCGCGTGGCGCTGCTCATCCCGTGCTCGCGGCACAGCTCGGCGGCAGGCACGCCACCGTCCATCTGCCGAAGCACGCCCATGATCTGGGCCTCGGTGAATCGTGTCTTCTTCATCGGAATCTCCTCGTTCATCCTGCCGAGAAAATTCTACTTCCGCATCCCCTTAAGATCGGGGGGGGGGATTACCGGACGAATGACGGCTTCTGACATTCGACACCTATCTCCTGCCAAAGGTTGAAGGGGTGATGGTTGCAGAAAGTGCCTAGTTTTGTCGGCCCGCGTCCGATCCCATGCCAAAACCTCCGCAGCTTGTCCAGTATTGATGCATTCTGTCGGATACAGTACGGATATATCGGAGCTAAGCCAGATGGGGGCCGATTATGGATGCAGTTGACCGGATAATCTGCGCAGTCGTGCAGCGCGACGGACGCGCGTCGAGCACGGTGATTGCCAAGGCTGCGGGCGTGCCGACTTCGACCGCCAATGATCGCCTGCGTAGGCTTGCCGCGAATGGCACGATCCAGGGCTGGCACGCGGCACTCGATCCGCTCCGGGTCGGCGCAGGTCTCGCGGGCTTCGTTTTGATGGACATGGGCTATGAGGGAGAGGCCGAAGCCGTTGAGGCCCTTTGTGCCCGGCCTGAAGTGATGGAGCTGCATCACATTTCGGGCGCACATTCCTACCTGCTGAAACTTCGGGTGCAGGACATGCACGCCGTACAGGATTTCTTAGCGGAGGTAGTGAAGCCGCTCGCAGCAGTCCGCCACACCGAAACGATTTTTGCCCTGAAAACCCACAAAGAAACGGCGGCGATGGGTGTCGAGCCCGCAGCCGATGGAGAATGAGATGATTGAAGTATTGTTAAAAGGCGTTGGCGTCGGCGTAGCCGTTGCAGCGCCCGTGGGCCCAATCGGCCTATTGTGCATTAAGCGTACACTCGCAAATGGAAAAGCCTCTGGCATGGCCTCGGGGCTGGGAGCTGCGAGCGCCGATGCTGTTTACGGGTTCATGGTTGCAGCGGGCCTTACAGCAACGGGCATTTTGATCAGCTATGCCGAACCTATGGAGATATTTGGCGGGTTGTTGATTGCAATCCTCGGTGCGCTGTCCATTCGAGCATTCCTAAAGGGGACTGGGGCCGAAGCAAAACCAGCTGACGCCAAAGGCGCGAGGGGACTGGTTCCGGCGTTTGCGACCACCTTCGCTCTTACGATTTCGAACCCGATGACCATCTTGGCCTTTGTGGCGCTCGTTGCAGGTATTGGGGCCTCTGCCGCGGCTTCGCCTGGTGCCGCATATGTGCTGGTTCTTGGGGTTTTCGCGGGTTCTGCGCTTTGGTGGCTCTTTCTTGTGACCGCAGCCTCCACTGCGCGGTCAAAGATCACGCCGAGTGCCACTCGGTGGCTCGACCTAATATCTGGCCTTGTCCTCCTGATCTGGGGCTGCTGGATCGCTTTGGGGGCGCTGGCATGACACAGCGCAACGACGCCCGAATGTTACGCGCGTTAGTCTTCAGTGGCCCCGGGTAATTCATCAATGCGGACATTGTACGCCATGTCGCCAACGGTAGGTTTGTCCGCTCATTGCGGTCATCGGTGCAAAACATAGCGAAGGTCCGGTTTCCGTCCTATTGTCGATCAACCCCCGATTAGCCCACGGCTTTTTTTAATGACAAGTGACTTTACCGCATGGCTGACCTACCCTCGTTCTTTGCGACCGAAACAGAGAAATAGAGGGTCTTGGTGAACACGCGCTTTTTAGAAACCTTCGTCACGGTCGCCAACTTGGGAAGCTTCCGGGCGGCAGCCGAGCAGTTGAATGTCAGCCAAGCGACGGTGTCCAGTCGGATTTCCTCACTTGAGACGGACCTTCAGGTCGATCTGTTTGACCGTGAGTTCCACGCCACCCGGATCACGGTGGCCGGGGCGATGATCCTCGACAAAGCGCAAGAGATGCTCGCGACGGAGCGCAATTTGCGCAACACGCTCTCCGATCCCACCACCGCCGTGGGGCGGGTGCGTTTGGGGTTGGTGTCTTCGGTCGTTCATACTTGGCTTTGTGACCTGATCGAAGAGGTGGCGCGCTGCTACCCCCGGCTGGAGCTTGAACTGACGGTCGAGCCCACGCCGAACATCGCCGCGGCTTTTGAACGCGGCGCGCTGGATATGTTGCTGACGACAGATGACCGCCACGACCAAACCTGCGTTTGCGCGGATTTGCCGCCGCTGGCCATGGGATGGTTCGGCCCCGAGGGGATGCGCGACGAAAAACTGTCCCTTGCGGATGTCGTTACCAGCCCGCTGATCACCTTTACCCGCAATTCACGCCCGCACGCCAACGTTCTTGCGCTTTTCAGCGATCGCGGCCTGCGGCCTTCGATCGTGCACTGCATCACCTCAATGGCTGCGATTGCGCGGTTGACGCAGCGCGGGCTGGGTATCGCGACCCTGCCGCTGGCCTGCGATTTGGCCGGGCCGGGAATCTATGAGCTTGATGTCGATGCGCAGCTGCCGCCACTCCCCCTCTATTGCATCTGGCGGCGCAGTTCCGACGTAGCCACCTACAAGGCAATTGCCGATCTTGCGCGGGCCTGTGCAGAGCGGCATCAGCAGCAGACCTGACACGGCCTGAATTGGCCTGATCGGAAAACCCTATCACCCCCCCCTGAATAATCCCGTTTGTCGTTGGACCCCATCTCGGCAAGTGTGCCCCAACAACAATCGACAAAGCTCGACCGCACCTCGACGGAGACGGGCCGTGCCCCGCCACGTGACGGGAAAGCTTTGTCCAAGGATCAGGATGCAGAATGAGCAATATCCGTACAACCGATCAGGCACAGCTTTTCGTCTGGAGCGATATCGACCCCGACCATGAGGCCGACTTCAACCAGTGGTATGACCGGGAGCATATGGAAGAGCGCGTTCGCATTCCGGGCTTCACCGGCGCGCGGCGCTATCGTGCGGTATCGGGCTCGGCACGGCGCTACCTCGCGCTTTACCGCGCCAGCAACATTGCCGATTTCACCTCGGAAGCCTACCGCAAAGCCTTTACCAAACAGACGCAATGGTCGATCACCAACTTCGGGCGCATGTCCAACACCCGCCGTCGGGTGATGCAAGTCGCGCAAGAGGGCGGCTTTGGCTGGGGCGGCGCGCTGGTGCTGATCGAACTGGTGCCAGATGCCATGGATCACGACGCCGTCGCCGACATGCTTGGTAAATTGATGGCCGAAGAGGGTGTGCTGCGCGTGCATCACATGATCCCCGACGCAACCCTTTCGACCCCGCTGCCGTCTGAAAACACCGAAGGGCGCGTTCTGGCGCCTTGCATCGCGGTGGATGTGACGTCAGAGCCGATCGCCGAAGCGACCCTGCGCCAGCTGACCGAAAAGCTGGGCGGCGCGGTGCGCGAGGCCGAAACCTTCCGCCTGATGTGGTCGCTGGACGCGCAAGACCTCCCCGCATTGGAAGACTGAGTGAACCACCCCGCCCTGCCAAAACGGCAGGGCAAGAACAACAAACCACCCCAACAGGAGATACCTCACATGAAACACCTTTTCATCGGAACCGCGATCGCGGCCCTGACAGCCGGTCTTGCCCATGCCGAAACGTGGAAAATGTCGGCCGATGCGCCCGACGGCAACTATCTGACCCAGAACATCCGCGCCTTCGCTGATGACGTGGCCCGCCTGTCGGATGGCGCGCTGGAAATCGACGTTGTGTCGAACTCGGTCCTGCTCAAGCGCCCCGAACTGAAGCGCGGCGTGCAGCGCGGCATCGTTCCCATCGGCGAAGTCCTGATCTCGGCGCTTGGCAACGAAGACGCGGTTTACTCTGCCGATGCCGTGCCGCTTTTGGCGACCACATTTGACGAGGCCCGCGCGCTTTGGGAAGCCTCCCGCCCGATCTACGAAGAAAAGCTGGCCGAAGATGGTCTGGTGCTGTTGTTTGCCGCCCCCTGGCCGCCGCAGGGCGTCTACATGAACCAGGAAGTGACCGACGCCGCCTCCTTCGAGGGTGTCAAATTCCGCGCCTACAACCCTTCGACCGCGCGTCTGGCCGAGCTTCTGGGCGCCGTTCCCGCCACCATCGCCACCTCCGAGATTAGCCAAGCCTTCTCGACGGGTGTCATCAACGGCATGATCACGTCGCCCTCGACGGGTGTCGACAGCCAAGCATGGGATTTCGTGTCGCATTACTATGACGTTCAGGCCTTTCTGCCCAAGAACATGGTGATCGTGAACAAAGGCGCCTACGATGGCCTGTCCGAAGAGGTGAAAACCGCGCTGCAAGAAGCGGCTGAACTGGCGGAAACCCGTGGCTTTGAGATGGCTGAGGAAGCCACAGGCGAAGCAACCAACACGATGGCCGACAATGGCATGAATGTCCTGCCGACCCCCGAAGGGCTGGCCAGCGACTTTGAGACCATCGCCGCGACAATGCGCACAGAATGGCTGGAACAGGCTGGCGAAGAAGGTCAGAAGATCGTCGACGCGATGAACTGATCTCAGCAGGCCCGGGCAGTCGTTTGCCCGGGCCTTTTTCCACATAGACCGGGGTATTCGCCCCCTCATTCGGAGCCCGCCGCCATGATGCTGACCCGCCATCTCTTCAACTTTTGCGGAGCCTTGGCCGCGCTGTCCTTGCTGGGGATCGCGGTCTTGATCCTGTCGCAGATCGGCCTGCGCCTAATGGGAAGCCAAATCCCGTCAGCCGATGATTTCGCGGCATGGGGGCTGAGTGCGTCGATCTTCCTCGCGCTGCCGGCCACGCTGATACGGGGCGATCATATTCGCGTCACATCGTTGCGGCAGTTGATGCCGGAACGTCTGGGTCATATCGCCGATATTCTGGCGGCGGCCTTTGCCGCCGTGATGATGGGCTGGGTCGCTTGGGCGATCTTTGGCTATGTCCACGAAAGCTGGACCTACAATGAAGTCAGCCAAGGCGTGGTGGCCGTCCCGCTGTGGTGGCCGCAGTCCGCGATGGTGCTGGGGTCGGTGCTGTTTGCACTGGCCTTTGCCGAGCGCACCCTGCGCCTGATCCTCGGGCTGCCAGTCGAGAGCGACGATACAAACGAACAAGGTCGAGGCGAATAATCATGGATATTTTTCTGCAATCGGCCGCTCTGGTCGTGACCTTGCTTGTGCTTTTGGGCTTGGGCATCTGGGTTGGCGTGGCGCTGATGGCCTCGGGCGTCGTGATCTTCTTGATGTTCACCTCTACGCCGGTCGATGCGATCCTCGGCACCACCATGTGGGCCCATTCCGCCAGCTGGACATTGACGGCGCTGCCACTGTTCATCTGGATGGGCGAAATTCTTTACCGCACACGTCTGGCCGAAGACCTGTTTTCTGGTCTCGCCCCTTGGGTCGGGCGACTGCCCGGCGGCTTGGCGCATGTCAACGTCGTGGGCTGCGGCATCTTTGCGGCGGTGTCGGGGTCTTCGGCTGCCACCACCGCCACCGTTGGTCGCATTTCCCTGCCAGAGCTGAAATCGCGCGGCTATGCCGACCGGCTTGCCATCGGTTCCTTGGCTGGATCGGGCACGCTTGGCTTGCTGATCCCGCCGTCGATCGTGATGATCGTCTATGGCGTCGCGGCCCAAGTGTCCGTAAACCGCTTGTTCATTGCGGGCGTCGTGCCGGGGCTGATGCTCATGGCGCTGTTTTCGGGCTATATCGCGATCTGGGTAAAGATGAACCCCGATGGCGTGCCAGACCCCGAACCCCGCATGCCTTTGGGTGAGCGCCTGCGCCGCCTGCGCATGTTGCTGCCGGTGGTGGGCTTGATCATCGGGGTCATCGGCTCGATCTATGCCGGGGTCGCCACTGCAACCGAAGCCGCCGCCATCGGCGTGGCCGGGGCGCTGATCATCGCGGCCTTCGGTCGGTCGCTGAACTTCGACAGCTTCACCGCCTCGCTTTTGGGGGCCACGCGCACCTCTGCCATGATCGGACTGATCCTGCTTGGCGCGGCCTTCCTCACTTCGGCGATGAGCTTTTCCGGCTTGCCCGGACAACTGGCCGAAATCATCTCGGCCAGCGGACTGGGCGCACCGGGGCTGATCGCTGTGCTGACCGTGTTTTTCGTGTTGCTTGGCTGTTTCCTCGATGGGATCTCCATCGTGGTACTGACAACCTCGGTTGTGATGTCCGCCGTGGCCGCCGTGGGGATCGATCCAGTGTGGTTTGGTATCTATTTGATCATCGTCGTCGAAATGGCACAGATCACGCCGCCGCTGGGATTCAACCTGTTTGTGATTCAAAGCCTGACTGGTAAATCGATTTTCGAGATTACCCGCATGATCATACCCTATTTCCTTATCTTGGTGCTGGCCGTGATCTTGCTGACAGCATTCCCCGGCATCGCGACATGGCTTGTAGAGCAAACGATCTAAAGGCAGACTTAATGACACAGACCGCCCAATCCCTTCTCGACGAGGCCCGCGCCCGTGCAACCTCGCCCGATTTCACCCACATTTTCGATGACCCGGTCGAAGGCGAAGGGCCGCTATGGGGGCTGAATGTCGCGGTAAAAGACCTGTTCGACGTGCGGGGCCAAGTCACCCATGCGGGGTCGCTGGTTCGCAATGATGCATCGTCCGCAACCAAGGACGCTGAGGCAGTTGCGCGACTGCGCGGCGCAGGCGCGGGGCTGGTCGGTCACGCTAATATGACTGAGTTCGCCTATTCCGGCCTTGGTCTGAACCCACATTACGGCACCCCCCTCACCCCGCTGCGCGAAGGCTGTATTGCCGGTGGTTCGACCTCGGGCGGTGCCTCTGCCGTGGCGCGGGGAACGGCTGACATCGCGCTTGGGACAGATACTGGCGGCTCCGCGCGTATCCCTGCGGCTTTTTGCGGGTTATTCGGATTCAAGGCGACGGCGCGAACGATCTCTCGCGAGGGGGCGGTGCCGCTTTCGCATTCGCTGGATAGTGTCGGCGTGCTGACCCGGGAAGTTGGGCTCCTGCGCCCGGTGTTGAACGTGCTGCGGGACCAACCGCTTGCCGCGTCCTCTGCGCCGCGTGCTGTCATAGTACCGGAAAACTTCGGCATGGACGGGTTAGACGCCGAGGTCGCCGACGCCTTTGAAGCCGCTCTCGAAGCCCTTCGGACCTTTGGCGTCAGCATCCGGCGGCAAACCCTCGATTTCTTCGAGGACTACCGCGCCCTACCCGTTTGGCAATTCTCGGCAGTTGAATCCCGCGCCCATCATGGCGCCCATTTTGACAAAACCCGTGCCGAGCTCGATGCGCGCGTCGCCTCGCGTATGGCGCGGGCAGATGGCGTCACCGGCATCGAATTCGCCCGCACGATAGCCGTGCGGGAAGCACTGATCGCGCGAGCGGCGCGCGTTTTTGGCGACACGCCCGTGGCGTTGCCGAGCGTGGCCATCATGCCGCCAAAGCTGGCTGACCTGAACGACGATGCAACCTATGACCGGATCAACCTGCTGGCGCTGCGCAACACCAGCCTGGCGAATGTGATCGACGGCTGTTCGATCAACATGCCGATCACCAGCCATCCCGGCGCCGGTTTGATGCTGACCGCTCCGGCGGGACGGGATGCGATGTTGATCGCAATGGCCGAAACATTACAGAGCGCGTTATGAGCGAAAACGCCCAACGCCCCACCGCCTATGTGGCGTTGGGCGCACAGCGCTACCGTGTAAGCCATGTCAGCCATTCCATGCTATCGGGCATTTCCGATGTCGCGGTCATGGGCAACAGAATTGTGGTTCTCCGGCGGCAAGCACCTGAACTGATCATGCTCGGTCCGGACGGTGCGATGACGGGCGAAAGCTCCGATCTGCCGCAGTTCGTATGCGGCCACGGGCTTCGGGCCACCTTTGAGAACAAACTGGCCGCCACGGACATGGATGGCCACAAGATCGTGCTGCTCAATGATACAATGCAAGAGCTTAGCCGGATGGACTGCGCGGAGCGTCCAGGCTTAGGACGCCCCTTCAACCATCCCTGCGATTGCACCCAAGGTCCGGACAGGCGCTATTATGTTGCCGACGGATATGGGAACAGCGCGGTTCACATCTTTGATCCCAAACTGTGCCACCTTAAAACCTTTGGTCATCCCGGAACTGGACCGGGCGCGTTCTCGACCCCGCATAGTCTGCTGTTCGACAGCCAAGGCAGGCTTTGCGTGGCTGATCGTGAGAACAACTGCGTTCAACTCTTTGATACCGAAGGCCGCTGGCTGGGACAGATTGAGGGCTTGCACAAACCGATGGCGTTGGCTCTGACACCCGATGGTCTCTTGCTGGTCAGTGATCAGACACCACGTCTATCAGCCTATGCCCCGAATGGTGAGTTAGTTGGGCGTTGCCGCACCTTTTCCACCTATGGTCACGGATTGGCTGTGCATGGGAATGGGACCATCATCATCGCAGAAATGAACCCAGATCGCGTCACCCTGCTGTTCCCAATGCCCTTAGTAGATGCATTCTGAAGTACCCCTGAATTAAAACACGGTTAAATAAAGGTTCCAAGTTTTCGCGGTGAGTTGGCATGGCGTTGGCCGCTGCTTTCGGCCCTAAGCGGCCGTTGGCGAAGACTCTCTACGCCGCAGCGCAGCTTCCCCAGAGCGGACCTTGATGCGCACCGCAGCATTTTGCTTTGACCGAATATCTGCGACGGGGGGGGGGCAATTCACCCATTTACTACAAATGTTTGAATGGGGGAATTTTTGTACTTGCGTTGCTCGATAACTTTACCGCGCAGCAAGGAAAATCCCAATTACCGCAAGTGCCAGTCCGCCTGCTTTGCTGCCTGTAAAAGGCTTTTTCAAAATCACGATACCAAGCAGCGCTGCGCCAAGAATAAACATACCGTAAACCGGCACCACGACACTTGCCGGGCCCAGCGACAGCCCTTTGAAAAGAGATCCAACTGCGATGGTCAGCGTGATACCAGCTGCATAAGCATAGATCGCGGAAGTACCGACTGATTTAGCAGGGAAGAATTCGATAAATGCCCCGCTGGAGATTGCATATGCGATCGCCGAAACAGCCACGATGCTCGTCGCGATAGCCAAAACAGCGAAGGCATTCAACTCTCCGCTGCGCGTTGACAGCTTGCCGAGTATTGTTGCGGCTGAACACCCCGCCATCCCGAGAAGTGCCCAATAAATTTAATGCATGCTCGCCCCTAAAGGTGGCTGATAGGTTACGCGGAAATTTCAGAATGCAATGAGGCAAAAGCCAACCCCAAGACTGCACCAAACACGATATGCAGTATCAACGTCATGACAGCAGCCATCATTCCGATCCCCAGGTTAAGGCCGAATAGGCCGGCACCTGCCATTGGCATCATAACGACCATCATACCAAACCACGCGGCGATGCCGAAAAGAATACCCTTCACGATCTGCTTATCGCCGGCGATCGAGACATTCAGCAAGGCAAAACCACCACCCCAAGCGAGCGTGCCGATAGCGAAATGGCCAATCCAGCCTACCAAGGCGGGCGCGCCCAGCATGGCTGCGATCATGTGTATGGGGTCGAGTTCAGGAAAGGCCCCGACCGCTCCTTTCATCAACATCATCGCAGACAGGACCACGGTTGCAGCGAGGCCCGCAATAAATCCGAATTTAAGATCAGTCATGGGAATTCCTTTCAAGAATGGGATGGAGCAACAAAACTCGAAATTCGGGGCTGCAAAACTGTGCATCGCAGCCCCGGGAAGGTTCATGCAGAGGGCGTCCAAGCGAATTTCTGGAAGGGCTTATCGACCGGCGTATCTGCAATATGATTGGTGTAATTCGACATGATCTTCTGGCTATAGCCCAGGATCACCTCAAGGATGTTGCGCTTGGTAAAGCCTGCATCAAGGAAGGTCTGCACGGTTGCGTCATCCAGATTTCCACGCTCGCGCACCAGTGCCAGCGTGAAGTCCCGCAGCGATTCCAGTCGTGCATTGGGCAGTGCGGTGTTGTCGCGTAGCGCATTTGTAATCGCGTCATCGACACCCATGCTCTTGGCGATGCCAGTGTGGGCAGGAACACAGTAGTGGCAGGCGTTTTCAACATTGATGGTCTGCCAGACGACAGTCAGTTCGTCCTTGTCGAAGCTCGAGTTCACGAACAGCTCATGGACCTGCTGATAGGCTTCCAACAGGCCCGGCGCTTCGGCCATGACGGCGTGCAAGCCGGGGATCATGCCGTAGGCTGCTTTGGATTTCGCCAACAATTCCTTGCTGCCTTCAGGGGCTGTATTCTCGTCGTGAAGTGTAAAGTCAGTCATCATTGTTTCCTTTTTAGGTTTGTCTGGTTTGGTAGGCTGTAAAAAATGGTGAGGGTGCCTTGGGTGATGTTGAAGCCACCACCACCAGTCGGGGAGATTTCAGACCTGCGTCCATCCGCCATCGACGACCAGCTCGGTGCCGACCACATAGGAGGAGTCACCGGACGCAAGAAACAGGGCTGCGGTCGCAATCTCGCGAGGTTCGGCAAAGCGTTTAAGCGGGATCTGATCGGCCATGCCTTCGCCCATTGCGTCAATCTCGGCTTCTGACATGCCTGCACGGGCATAGATCGGTGTGGCTACAGGACCGGGCGAGATTGCGTTGACGCGGATGCCGCGTGCCAACAGTTCACCCGAGAAGCTGCGCGCAAAAGACCGCACTGCAGCTTTGCTTGCCGCATAAGCTGACATGCCTGCCATGCCTTTGGTATTCGACACTGATGTGGTCAGCACCACCGACGCGCCGTCATTCAGCACGTCAATACTGTGCTGAACAGTCTTGAAAACGCCCTTTACGTTCACATCGAAAACTTTGTCAAAGTGGTCCTCACCCGCTTGTGCCACAGGCGCGAAATCCGCGACACCGGCATTGGCGAACAGGATGTCTACCTTGCCAAAGCGGTCGTTGGTTGCGGAGAAAAGACGTTTTAGGTCAGCATCTTGCGTAACATTGCCCTGCACACCGATGGCGTTATCACCTAAGGTTTCCACAGCATCATCCAGTGACTTCTGATCGCGACCAAAGATCACGACTTGCGCGCCTTCATCGATGAATGTCTTGGCGGTGCTCAGACCGATCCCGCTGTTGCCGCCGGTGATGACGGCGGTCTTTCCGGTAAGCTTACCCATTTTGTTTCCTTTCAGATGGTGCAGCAGTTTGCTGCGCTCCACTCGAATATGGGGCATGCGCCTTTCATATTGAAATTGAATGATAGAACATTCTATATTCACAAAATGAATTTACGTTCTCTGGATCTGAACCTGTTGGTCGCCTTTGATGCGCTTATGCGTGAGCGCAATGTTACCCGAGCTGCGCGCACCATTGGCCTGTCGCAACCAGCATTTTCCAACGCGCTGACGCGCCTCCGCGATCGGCTGGGGGATGAGTTGTTCATCAGGACGCCCGAGGGCATGCGCCCCACTGCTTGGGCGCTTGAACTCAGCGGGCCGATCAGCTCGGCCCTGAATGAAATTCAGATGGCGCTGGATGGTGCATCGTTTGATCCAGCGACGGCAACACGGCTGTTCACGATTGCCACGCCTGATTATGCGACGATCACCCTTTTCCCAAAATTGCTCAGCCGCGTCCGACAAGAGGCGCCGGGCGTTTCATTGCAAGCCATATCCCCCAGCGTTCACTACGGGGAGTATCTGGATAACCAGAGCGCCGATCTGGCGCTGCTGGCGTGGCCGGACCCGCCCGAGCGGTTCGCATCTGAGCCCTTGTTTGAAGAGAAATGGGTTTGCACGATGCGCAAAGGCCACCCCATGGTCGGAAAACCACCGACATTGGACCGATATGCATCTGTGGAACATCTGCTTGTCAGCGCAACAGGGAAACGCCGAAACTGGATCGACGATGCAATGGCGGACCGCGGCCGCACGCGCCGCGTCGTTTATACGATGCCAACCTATGGCCCGGCACCGCTCATTTTGGAGACGACCGATCTTATCCTGACCTGTCCGGCCAGCGTCGCGCGCGAGTTTGAGCGAAACGTTGGAACACTCGTCTCCCCCTGTCCGCTGGAAACACCTCAAGCCATGCGCAGTGTTCACATGGTTTGGCACAAACGCCTTGGAAATCACCCGGCCCAGCAATGGCTGCGCGGGATACTGCGCGAACTTGGTGCAGAATTTACCTAATAGGTATTGAGGCTTGCCTTGTACAAGCTTTGATCAGCTTCCCCGGTCAGGGGTTTTCAAACGCAGGCTCATAGCGATTGCCAAGGTGGCAGCGATGCCCGAAATGGCATAGCTTGCGCTGAAATCACCACTACGTTCAGCCAAAAAGCCGGCGATGACTGGCCCTGCGGCTTGCCCGCCTGAAAAAGCAAATGTCAGCGCCGCCAGCGCATTGGCTGCCCCAGCAGTACCGAAAAAATCGCCCGCCGAGGCCGCCATGATCACAGGGATACTCCAGGCCGCCAGCCCGAATAGAAGGATCGAGATATAGAGAGCTGCTACGTCCGTCCCGAAGCCCACCAGAAGGAATGACAAAGACAGCACCGCAAAGGCCATCGCAAGCCCGCGCCGTCGGCCAAGCCTGTCAGAGATGATGCCGAACAATACGCCCGAAAAGATACTCAGAAAACCAAAGGAAGACCAAACGGTCCCCGCCGCCGTCGGATCAAGCCCGTATGCGTCGACCATGCTTGTTACGATGAAGGTGACATAGAGCATGTAAACCGCGCCGTAGATGGCAAAGATCAGGCCCATACTTACCAGCAGGCGCAGCTTCTCCCGCCCAGTCAACGCATCGCGCAGGGTGCTGTGGTCTTGAGCGCGCCCGAAAGGTTTCTGTGCTTTCTGGAGAGGGTGGTTGCGCAGCAAAGCGAAAGCCAGCATCGCGACAGCGGTGGAGATAGCAGCAAAGATGATCCAGCCAACCTGCCATGATTGCAGCCCGAAGGTCGGCGCCAACCTTGGCACGACAAAGCCGCTCAAGATGATGCCGAACCCCGGTCCAGACATCACAAGGCCCGCCGCAACTCCCCGGTGCGAAGGGAGAAACCAATGCGACATGACGCTCATTGAGGGCAGCACAACGCCGCCGCTGCCAATTCCCGTGATGATATATAGGGCGCAGAGTGCCGCGAAGCTTTGGGTCAGCGCCATCCCAATCATAGAAAGGGCAATTAAGAGCAAGCTGAATGTAACGGTCAGTCTGGTGCCAAGCCGGGGTAAGATGATTGGGGCCAGCAAGACAGCAACCAGATAGCCCACCATATTGGCAAAGCCCAGAACCCCGCCTTGCCCGTATGACAGGCCGAGCGATGTTGACATGGATGGCAACATCATTCCGAAAGCAAACCGCGCAAGACCAAGGCCGCAGATCATTGCTGAAGCCCCGGCAAAAGCAACGACCCAGGCATAATGAAGCCCAGGCTTCGTGCTTAAAGGTGTTGTTGCGCGCATAGCGCCTCCTAACAATAGAATGCCCACCACCAAAGCCAGTGGCGGGCCGTATTAACGCATCAAGCGCGCAACATGGCCAAAAGCCAAGGGCGCACAGTTGTCGTCAGCACCAAGGCCAGGACGAGCCCAACAGGAAAGGCCGTGATAAAGGCATTGAGCCAAAGCTCTCTCAAAACCGTCATATCACCGAAGCCTGCTTCGGTTCCGGCTGTAATCACTGCCATAAGTGACTGCATGATCACCGCCATGATAAGCCCAAGCACGATCCGCAGTTTCATTGGGGCCAGCCCCGGCATGATCCGGGACAACAGTTTGTCAAACAGCCCCATGAGCAAGAACGCGAAAGGCAACAGGACGAACACAGCCTTCAGAAAGGAGATGCCCCAATTGGGCAGGAAGATTTCCGAGAAACCAGTATTGGCCCAAGTCATGATACCGGTAAGCGTTCCGGCAACACCGCCCATGACGGCTGCGACGATAGCGATTTTCTGCGGAATTGAGCGATGGGTAGGGTGGGAAGTAGGCATAGCAGCCCTTTCAAGTTGGGGTGTCAGGACAGACGTGTTTTACGGCGCAGCCATCCGTTCAGGATCGCAAGTGCCATGATGATGACTGTCAGAACCGGTGGTTTGGATTGAAATGGAAGCACTTCGGCTGGGACGTCTGGATGCAGATGCACGTAGACGGCAACCAGCATGATGATCACGACGAGCAGTGTTGTGAGGGCGAAAATCAGATCGCTGATGGGCCCCTGCAACCGCTGCCATCCGATAAAATACCCAAGCAGAATGATCCCGGCGGTAATCTCTCCGGCCTGACCTGTAAAAGCGGATAGCGCCGGAAATGGTAGCTGGCTCAGCGCAATTTGCTGCGCAAACATGTCGGTGAAGGGCAAAAAGAATTTGGCGACGCCACCCAACAACAGGAACGCGCCCAGCAGGCCGCTGAGCAAGCGGTTGGCATTGGCCGTCCCCGACGCGCCTGACCGCCGCATCACAAGATAAGAAACGAGGGTCACAGCGGCGACACCGCCGATGAGTGATAGCTCTTTTATCAGTTGGTCCATTGGATACCTCTCGAACTCAAACGGCGGGTGCGACTCAATTTGGAATGATCGTTCAAAACCACATAATCAGTTTGGAACGATTGGTCAACACTCTTGCGCCGCTGTCGAAAACCATGGATAGATTGCCAGAGCAGACGCTGCACAAACCGCTTTTGCGCGCACAAAGGACCACGATGATGCCTTGGGAAAAGAGTTTCGAAATTGACGCCACTCTCGACAAGGCTGCCGAGGTTTTTTCCGTCAAGGGGTACGAGGCGACGTCGGTTGCCGATCTTGTAAAGGCCATGGGCGTGAACCGTGGCAGCCTTTACGCCACATTTGGCAACAAACACGATTTATTCAAATCCGTCCTGACCCGCTTTGTCGAAGAACGTCAGGCACAGACTTTGGCGCAGCTCGAAGCTAAGCCCGATCCGATCGATGCGATCCTGTCGCTATTCGACACGGTCGTTCATCAAAGCGTGACCGAGCGCGAACAGAAGGGTAACCTGATCATCCACGCAGCATTGGAGTTCCCCAATCATAGCGAGGATGTACAGGCCGTCGTGGATAGGGCGCTTAGCGCCTTAGAGGATTTCTTTCTCAGGGTGATCGAGAAGGGCAAAAAAGCACAAATAATAGACGCATCAATTGATGCTGGAAGTGCGGCAAAATCGCTGGTCGCCCTTACCGTTGGCTACCGGGTCCTTGCACGGGGTGCCTTTGATAATGACGCGCTGCGACTCGTCAAAGACAGCTCGCTACGTATCATTGGTGCGTGAAACCATATACGGGTCTTGTCTGGGAATAATTTGCAAACTTCATGCACAAGGCAAAGAACCTTGCGCTCTTTCGACTCAGAGGCCAATCCTACAAAGGCTTGCTGGCGCGATACTCAAAGTTGCCACTCCTCGAAATCTGCCGAACGGCCGCTGTTACCCACATAGCCTGCCCGGGAACTTAGCGCAGCGAAAGTCTGGTTTCCGCCATTTGTATCGATCGACGCGAACGGCCCAGATCTGACTTTCGACACGCATTCCAAATACTGCGCCGCGATGACCCATCGCGCCTCCTTCAGACTGTACGCAGCCTAACCCTGAAGGACGCTAACCTGTGACAGCCTTGTCCAAGGTTCGGCTATTCTCTACCGCATCACACGCTACAAAAAACGCTGCGCGGTTCAGGAAAGCGCCTTTAACAACAATGCCGCAGTAAACAGACCAAGGCCAAATATCGAATGGCCAAAAGCGCTTTTTATGCAGGCAATAATTGGAGAAGGTGCCCGCGACGCTGCGATACCCAGCCCCATGCCCGGCATCATAATAAAATACGGCAAGACAAGCAAAGCAATAGAAAGGCTCATGGGCTGCGCAAGCTGGGGATCAGCAAACCAATCCGCGCCCCAGATCAAAGCCAAGAGTACTCCATAGCCGATGCCGATGGCGTAGTGGAACGACCAGCCCATAATGTTTTCGCCAGGAATCGGTTTGGCGTCTTTCAAATTGCGCTGAATGAACTGCCCATTGGGCATATGACCCATCCAGCGCCCGACCATGCGCCAATTCGTGGCCGTGTACCCTAAAAACCGAGCCATAAAGGCCATAACTGCGTCGAAAATCAACGTGCCCACGATCCCTACAAGGGTCGCTGATATGAGAATTTGTAAATTAGGCATGTTGAGTCTGTCCTTTTGGTTTGCATTCTTTTGTTAATCTCAGAGGCCTTTCGGAGCGGCCCTTACAAACATCGCGCCGCTTGCCAGACCAATGGTGCAAGCACGATGGCAATGAAGGGGAACATCATGAGATTGATGAGATGCCATCCCGACGCCTGCATCAACGCGCCGGAAAAGAACGAAAGCGCTGCGACTGCGCCGAAGACGGCGAAATCATTCAGCCCTTGGGCACGCCCGCGCTCGGCCTCTGTATGCGCGGCAGCCACCATCGCAGTGGCTCCGATGAAGCCAAAGTTCCATCCGATCCCAAGAAGGATGAGAGAGATAAAGAAATGCCTCAGATCCAAACCGGTCAGCGCAACAGCACCTGAAATGCCGATAATGATCAGGCCAGCGGCGGTGACCTTTTCCTTGCCGAACCGAGCGATTAGCTTGCCCGTCACAAGGCTTGGAGCGAACATCGCCAGCACATGCCACTGAATACCCCACGCCGCGTGGTCAATCGAATGCCCGCATCCGACCATCGCCAGCGGTGCGGCCGTCATGACGAATGACATGAGCCCGTAAGACACCACGCCAGCGGTAACCCCAAGCATGTATTTCGGCGAAGCCAGAAGTTGGAGCACGTTGCGCCCCCCGTCATCGGATGGCGTTTGCGCTGTGGCTGCGGAGTGGCGGCCCCTTAACCGAGTCAGAACAAAAAACGCGATGAGCGCAAGCGCCGCTTGGCTCAGGAAACTACCGGCGAAGGGCACCCCCGGCACAGCGTCGCGCGTGGCAATGACCAGCTGCGGTCCGATAATGGCAGCGACCAGCCCGCCAACCATGACCCATGAAATGGCCCGCCCCCTGTCTGCTCCTTCGCGCCCGTCGGCAGCTGCGAAACGGTAAGACTGTACATAGGACGCATAGAGCCCCGCCAGAAACGTTCCCATACAGAAGAATGTGAACGTCCCAAACGATATCGCACCAGCGGCTACCAATCCCGACAACACGCCGATCATCGCCCCCAGAAGATAACCGCTGCGCCGCCCGTATTGTCGCATGATCCAAGCGGCAGGCACCGCTCCAAGGGCAAGCCCAAGATTGTAAATGCTCACCGGCAGGGTCGCCAAAGCAGGGTCAGTCGCAAGGTCCTGGCCAACCAATCCCCCCAGCGAGATGACAATCGGTCCACTGGCAGCCCCCAAAGATTGCGCGAGGATCAGCACCGTCAGGTTGCGCCGAAACCCTGCGGTTTCAGTCGTGTCTATCGTCTGTGTCATCATATTTCACCCGTATGGCCACCATACCCGTTGGATTGGCTTGGCGCCGCGTGCTCTAATTTGTCTAATGGATGCCCCAAACCTTGCGGGCGGCCGGTGATCAGGTCTGCATGGGTTCGTGCAGCGCCAGTGTGTTGGCCGCATGGGCTGCCGCCTCCAATGCGCCCTCAAGAAAGCCTCCGAATTCCAGGGCGGTTTCCGTCGACGCAAAAATTATCCCGCGTGCTGAAAGGGCACGCAGGTTGGTCGGCAAACCATAGCGGGGGTGGCTTCGGATCGGGTGTCGATCCTGTGGGCGGGCGATGTCTGGAATGGTCGCCCAGTCCTGCAAAACAAGGTGCATCGGGTCTGCCATTTCCGGACCGAACATCGCCGTCAGCTGCATCACCGCGAGACGCATCATCTCATCTTTGTGCTGGGCACGCGCATCCGCAGGGACCCCGACAAAACCGAAGAGCGCATAGGGACCGCCCTGCCTTGGCGAAGCATCGTGGATTTCGACCATTGGCCCTTGCTGGCTCATGGCGTCGCCGGACAGCCCGGCATTTCGCCAATGAGGCTGGTCGTAAACCGCGACGATCTTGGCCTGACCAGCCATCCAGGTCGGCACGTTTTGCAAGGCCTGCGTTTGGGCCGCATTTAGGGTGGGGTCAAAGGCAACGGTTTCGGCGATGACCCGGGGCGGCACGGCCATCACGATTCTATTTGCCGTGATGGTCAGTGTGCGGCCGTTATGGTCAACCTGCGCCGCGATGTTGTCCGCCGAATGGTCGACCGACCTCAGCCGCGTATTGGTCATGATCATTGCCGGGTTCAACCCTGTGGCCAAAGCCTGCACCAAACTGCCGATCCCCCCTGCCAAGCGGTACGACCCCTCCATAGAGGCATAGCCGCGCCCGCGCTGTACGGCGCCGTTTTGCGCTTGATAGACCAAGTCACCCGTTGAAAACTGCTCAAACACAGGGATCTGAAAACGATCCGCGAGGGCCGCCATGCGCGGCTGGCCCGGCCAGAACCATGCAGGCCCAAGGTCGAACGCGCCGCCCGAAAACTCCTTGGTCAGGATGCGCCCGCCGAGGCGGTCCTGCGCTTCAACCAGCAAGAAATCGCGGCCTTGGCGGGCCAGATGGTCGGCAAGCGCAAGACCCGACAGACCACCGCCCACAATCAGAACATCGGTCTGCATCAGAACGCCTCTCCCTTCGGCCTGAGGTCCAGCTCATGGGTCCAGGTGGACCGTGGTTGATCCGCCAGCGCCAGATAGGTGCAGGCAATATCCTCCGGCTTCATCATCCGTGCAGGGTCCATACTGTGCAGGGCGCGGCTGGCATCCGTGTCGACAATTCCGTCAAGAACCACATGCACAACGTGGATACCCTGCGGCCCATATTCACGCGCCAGCGATTGGGTCAACGCCCGCAACCCCGCCTTGGCCGAGGCAAAGGCCGCAAAATTCTTGCCGCCGCGCAGGCTCGCTGTTGCGCCGGAGACGATGAAGGTGCCACCGCCCCCTTCCACCATCGCAGGCAACACGCTTTGGGCCAGATTGACCGCTGAAAGCACCATCGCACGCCATGTCGCCTCAAAATCTGTCGTCGTGGTCTCCGCAAACCCCGCGATCACCAGCTTCGCCGCGTTGTGAACCACCAGTTTTGGTGCCCCATGGGTTTGGATCAGATCCGACACGGTTAGGGATGTTTGATCAGGGTCGGACAGGTCGACGGCAAGTGTCGTACCCGCCGCGCCATCGGGAACCGAGCGGTTGAGGCCGATAGAAGTGTAGCCGTTCTGAGCAAAGGCGCGCGCCAAGCTCTGCCCAAGACCGGCCCCCGCCCCGCCAATGATTGCAAGTGGGTCTGACATCTCAACCTCCGGCATTGGGGGCTGTTGGCGTGTCCGCGAGATGGCCGGATTTGATCCAAAGCCGCGCCCCATCAGGACCGGAAACGGCGTTCAGCGGCATGTGGGGCGGCAGGCGCAGCCAGGAATTGACCCCGAAGACCTCATCGCCTTCGATAAAGCTGCCTTCGATCACAAGGGCTTCGAACCCGTTGTGGCCAGCCTGCGTCACTGCCACGTTGGGCTCCCAAAGCTCGATCCGCACCCGTTCCCGCACATCCTTGAACAGCGGGATTTCTGAAACACCCGCACGCACTGGCTGCGGGGGCTGGCTGGTGGTGTCTATGGTGATCTGCTGACGGTCATTCATGTCAAACTGCCACAGCTTGACGAAGATCGTCGCCCCCGATGCGGAGCTTGGGGTATGCGAAGACGTCGGCGGGTTGCGCACGTATGTACCAACCGGGAAGTCACCGTGTTCATCCTGAAAGACACCATCAAGCACAAGAAACTCTTCGCCGCCCGTATGGGTATGCGCCGAAAACGCGCTGCCCGGCGCATAGCGGACGATGGTCGTCGCCCGCGCGACTTCATCCCCGATCCGGTCCAGCATCCGGCGTTCCACGCCCTTCATCGGGGATGCAACCCACGGCTCCCTGTCCGAATGTACAACGGCACGTTCATCAAAATTTGCGTTCAGGTCCATGGTACATCCTTCCGGTCCAGCGCGAAGAGGCGCCACACAACTACCTATCAGTCGATAGGCTTTCAGTTAGATATTGCCCTCGCTACTGTCAACACCTATCTACCACATGATAGACAGGAGCCCCGCATGCCACCGACAATGAAAGACAAAATCCTCGACGCCGCTGAAAAGCGTGTCCGCGGCGCGGGTTTCTCAGCGATGAGCTTCCGTGACTTGGCAAGCGATGTAGGCATCAAAAGCGCAAGCGTTCACTATCACTTTCCGACCAAACCCGACCTGGGCGAAGCTTTGGTTGATCGCTACACCAGCCAGTTCAAAGAGGAACTTGAACAGATCGACACGGCCAGCTTGCAAACGGCGTTGGACAGCTACGTTGCGCTCTACTCTCAAGCGCTTGTCTTAGACGAAACCATCTGTCTTTGCGCAATTATGGGAGCAGAAGCGATCGGGCTTCCCAAGAATGTTAACCAGAAAACAAAGGCATTCTTCAAAATGAATAGAATGTGGCTGCTTGACCTGTTCCAACGCCATAGCGTTCAAAACCCCGAAGACACGTCCTGCCTCATCGTCGCGGCGCTGGAAGGCGGCATGATCGTTGCTTCATCCTCCGACGATCGTGCGATGTTCGACCAGATCGCCAAGGCCGCGATCCGAAGTATCGCCAGGATTTGACGGCTATATGGAGCGCTCTCGATTCCCGTTAGCTGCTATTGCGCATCGACAAACTGGATCGCCGCACTGAACGTCCTCTTCTTCGACTTTACACGATTAGTTTGCGTAAGCAGCGAATGACTGGAAACCGCCCAAACCCGAAGCTCATCGCGAGCTTAACTAAGATGGAGCACTCGCAGTGAACGTGTAGGAGGTCCGCCTAGCAAAACAACACGGTTTGCGGACACCGTCAGACTCTATGCGTGATCGTTTAATAGCGCACTCCAAGAACACCAATCTGTTAAACGATCAGATGTACTAAACGATCAGATGTACTGATCGTCGACACCAAAAGGATTCTCATCGCGCCGTGGGCTACGATGCTCGATAAGCCGGTTACTCCGATCCAGTGAAAATTTTTTTTACTCTTAACCTTGTTCATCCTTTCAGCGCGTCCTAAATTTCATGCATGCGCAGAAACTCGAACACCATTTCGATACGTAGGCCTCTTTTCGGAACCGGTTCGGGCACCCGCGGGTAGCTTCCAAATAAGAATGCACCACCTGAACTATTGGCCAGCCGCGTGTAGCGTTTCACGTTGGAAAGGTCACATCCATGGTTCAGTTAATCGCTCGCATTGTCGCCTATACCTTGAGATCTTTGGCGGAAGCATACTCATTTTATGAGGGGTGGAACTGTTTTGCTGGCAGGGGAACTGTGCATGACGCCGTCGGAGATATGTTCCTTCTCGTTATAGCCTACGGGTTTTCCAAAGCACTGATGCCTACCTTTGAGCACGTTGCTGATCATCTGATGGCGCTGTCGTCTTGAGCGAACAAGTCAACTCAATCTTCAGCACGGAGCCTTCGGCAAAGTCGCGCAATACCTCTCTTGATAAGGAGGTCTGCGCGAACGGTGATGGCCCCGGACGCGCCAGTGCGCTTGAAGTCTGGATACACGCGAGATCCGCTAGAGCCCGGGGCCCGTATCGGCAATGCGTTCTCGCATCAACGAAAATAAATGCCTCTGAGTTTGCAAAAAAGTATTTCCGGTTAATTTTTTACTTCACCACTTTCGACCATTTCCCGAACCAATATCCTGGCTTTTTTGCCAATAATCCCGCTTTTCAACGGAAAGACCTTCGAAGAAGCCGACAAAAATACGATCCTGTGGCTCTGATATCAACGCAGACCACGGAGTCGAACCAAAGTGCTAATCGCCCGTATCTCAAACGCTGTAGGAGCGCACAAGGCGACATTACGCCTGAAGTGCGTACACTCGCAGCCGGTGCCTGGAGTATGGGCACAATGAGGTCGGCGAAACGCACCGAAAAATTGGTCGTGAAGGAAAATACGGCGGCGGCTATGTTCGACATGACCACAACCGAATTTCGCGAGCTTGTCGCGCAAGGCGCGCTCCCCGGCCCGGTGAAGATTGGGAACTTAAAACGCTGGCGTGTCGACCTTCTGCACACCGTATTTGACGCAGAGGCCGCGCGTCCAGAAGAAGAGTTTACCCTTTGAAACCTGCAAAACCCCGCGTGACCAAACCACGCTTGAACTGGAAGTGGAACGCGCGACGCGAGACGTGGGATCCGTATCATCGCGTGGTCTGGCGCGATGGCGAAAAACAGAAATCTCGAGAAATTAAGCTCGACTGGGGCGGCGACTTCAAAAAGCTGGATGAGCTGTACTGGAAAGCTCAAGGCGGAAAATTGGATCAGCAGGCCAGGCCGCAGAATTACACTTGGCGTGAATGCATCGAGGCATGGCGCAGTGACCTAACACACGGAGCTGGAAAGGTTGCAGCAAGCACGGCTAAAAGCTACCGCGCGCCGATGGACCGGATCATGGAAAAGAACGGCAGCATGGACATGCGTAAGACCGAGCGCAAAATGGTGAAGGCGGCGCTCACTCAGATGCAGGACACTCCACGCAAAGCCTCTCGGTTCGGTCAGACCATCAGCTTGCTCTGGAACTACGCTCTCCGGGAACTTGATTGGCCGCTTGGCCGGAACCCGGCCGCAGGCTTTGGCAAACATAAACCTAGCAAACAATACAAGCCTTGGCCAAAGTGGATGGTTGCAGCTCTTTCCGATGCACCAGAGCGCGTCCGGGTTGCAGCCTCTCTGATCATCGGGACCGGCCAACGACCAGGTGCCGCGATCGCAATGCGTTGGGACCAGTTTCAAGGGGAATGGATGACGGTAGTCGACGACAAGGCAGATGAGGAACTAGAAGTCTATTGCCCGCAATCACTACAAGCTGCGCTGGAGGCCTTTGAAAGAAATGGTGAGCACGTCCTTTCTAAAAACCTACGCGAACCCTTAGGATATAACTCGGTCGAGAAAACTTTACGCGCGTGGCGGGGGTCACTCGGTAGACGGGCCTCACCTTACGTGCTCCATGGTCTACGCAAACTCGCCATTGTCGAGCTTGCCGAAGCCGGAACGAGCGATGCTGAGATCCAAGCGGTCACAGGTCAAAGTGCTGAGATGGTCGCATACTATCGGAAGGATGCCAGCAGAAAGAAGCTCAGCCGCACTCCCCAAGAAAGGCGTGGATGAACGGCTCTGGAACAACCGAGTGTGAGTCATTTGTGTGAGTCATTTGTGTGCGTCATTTGTGTGAGTCACGTCGTCAGAACCTAAAAACACAAGTCATCATAAAACAAAATACCTGATTTTCCGTAAGAAAATCAGGTATTTGCATATTGGTACCCAAGGCCGGACTCGAACCGGCACGCCTCGCGGCGGGGGATTTTGAATCCCCTGCGTCTACCATTCCGCCACTTGGGCACGTAGGGCGATGTAGCCTGCAAAAGCGGCAGGAGCAAGTGGATTTTCACCCGTGCTGCGCGCCCAGTTGCTTGACCTTGGACGCGCGACATGGTGAGGCATTCAAAACAGCCGGAGCCCCCGATAATGATCCGCCGCCTTTATGACTGGACCCTGGGCCTGGCCCAACACCGCCATGCCCTTTGGGCGCTTGCCGTTGTCGCTTTTGTCGAAAGCTCCTTCTTTCCGATCCCCCCTGACATCCTGATGATCCCGATGATCATCGCGCGGCCAAATCGCGCTTGGCTGATCGCCGGGGTGGCGCTGCTCGCGTCGGTCTTGGGCGGGCTTTTGGGCTATGCCATCGGCGCGCTGGCCTTTGAGAACCTCGGCCAGCCGATCCTTGCAAGTCTGGGCAAGACCGATGCGATGGCGGAATTCTCGACCCGGTTCAATGACATGGGCTTTTGGGCGGTGCTGGTCGCCGGGGTCACCCCCTTCCCTTACAAGGTCATCACCATCATGTCGGGCTGGACGGGTATGCCGCTTGGCACCTTTATCATGACCTCAATCCTCGCCCGCGGGCTGCGGTTCTTTGTCGTGGCGGGGCTGCTGTGGCGCTTTGGCGCACCGATCCGAGACTTCATTGAACGACGCTTGGGTTTGATGTTCACATTGGCAGTCGCCCTGCTGATCGGCGGCTTCATGGTGGTGAAGGTACTATGACGGGTAAGACATTGACTTTGCTCGCGACGCTCGGTTCGGCCGCGCTGTTGCTGGGGGCTTTCGGGTTTCAACATCTGGGCGGCTACGCGCCCTGTCAGATGTGCCTTTGGCAGCGCTGGCCCCATGCAGCGGCGGTGCTGATCGGGGCAATCGTGCTGCTCGGCGGGCCGCGCGTGCTGGCCTGGCTCGGCGCCATGGCGGCGGCGGTGACCGCACTGATCGGCATCTTTCATGCCGGTGTGGAATGGGGCTGGTGGCCCGGGCCAAGTTCCTGCACCGGCGGCGGCATGGATTTGGGCAGCCTCGATGGCGGGTCGCTCCTGTCGACCGAAGGCCCGAGCGGCTTGGTCATGTGCGATGAGATCGTCTGGCAGTTTCTGGGCCTGTCGATGGCCGGGTGGAACGCGATTTTCTCTTTCATCTTGATCGGCCTTTGGGTCGCCGCCGCGCGGAAGGCGGCCTGAAGAACGAGAACCGGACAAACTGGACAGATGACCTTCCAGTTTGTCAAAAACACCCCCGAAACGGACAGTTTGACGGCTTGTCGTTCGACAGATGCGCGGATTATCTGAGATCAAACATCTCAGGAGTCCCCCATGTCGAACCAACAGAACTGTATTTTGCTGGGCGTTCCGCTGGACAGCGGCAAACGCCGTCGCGGCTGCCTGATGGGGCCGGACGCTTACCGCACCGCCGGGCTGGAGCGCGCGCTGCGCGACCTCGGCCATAGCGTGACCGACCGCGGCAACGTGGCCCCCGCCCCTTTCCACCCCAAAGAGCATGAGAAGCTGCACGCGCTGGAAGAGACCATCGCCTGGACCGAGAGCCTCGCCGCCGCCGCCGATGCGGCGATGGACGACGGGCTGCCGATCTTCATGGGCGGCGACCACGCGCTGGCGCTTGGCACAGTACTGGGCGCGATGCGCCATGCCGAGAAGGCAGGCCGCCCGCTTTTCGTGCTTTGGCTCGATGCGCATACGGATTTCCACACGCCGCAGACCAGCGACAGCGGCAACCTGCATGGCACCCCTCTGGGCTATGTCACCGGGCGCGAAGGCTTCGATGGCTTTCCGAAGATCGACACCCCCCTGCCCCATGATAATATCGCCATGATCGGGTTGCGCTCGGTCGATGCCGCCGAACGCGCGGCGCTGCAGGAGACCACGGTCACCTACGTCGACATGCGCGAGATTGACGAAAGTGGCATCGCCAAGCCCTTGCAACGCTTCCTCGACAAGGTCGCGGCGGCGGGCGGCATGCTGCACGTCTCATTGGATGTCGACTTCCTCGACCCTTCCGTCGCGCCCGCCGTGGGCACCACCGTGCCGGGCGGCGCCACCGTGCGCGAGGGCCATCTGGTGATGGAGATGCTCTCGGACAGCGGGCTGATGACCTCGCTCGATCTGGTGGAGCTGAACCCCTTCCTCGATGAACGCGGGCGCACCGCACAGCTGATGGTCGACCTCACCGCCTCGGCCTTTGGCCGCCGCGTCTTTGACCGCCCCACACGCGCATATTGATTGGAGACCCCAAGATGACCAACCTCAAACCCTCCGACAAGGCGCTGGTGCCTTTCGTTTCCGTCGACCAGATGATGAAGCTGATCCACCATGTCGGCGTCGAAGAGATGCTGCGCGGGCTGGCGGACTATATCGAAGCCGATTTCAAACGTTGGGAGCTTTTCGACAAGACACCCCGCGTGGCGAGCCATTCCGAGAAGGGCGTGATCGAGTTGATGCCGACCTCTGACGGCGATGTTTACGGTTTCAAATACGTCAACGGCCACCCCGACAACACCAAGACCGGCTTCCAGACCGTCACCGCATTTGGCCTTCTGGCCAATGTGGCCAACGGCTACCCGGTGCTGCTGACCGAGATGACGATCCTCACCGCCCTGCGCACGGCGGCGACCTCGGCGGTGGTGGCGCGGCTGCTGGCACCCAAGGGCAGCCGGGTCATGGCGATGATCGGCAACGGCGCGCAGTCCGAGTTCCAGAGCCTCGCCATGAAGGCGATCTGCGGCGTGGATGAGGTGCGGCTTTACGACATCGACCGCGCGGCGACCGCCAAATGCGCGCGCAATCTGGCGGGCTCGGGGCTGAAGGTCGTGGAATGCGACAGTGCCGAGGAGGCGATCATGGGCGCGCAGATCATCACGACCTGCACCGCGGACAAGCAATATGCCACGATCCTGACCGACAATATGGTCGGCTCCGGCGTGCATATCAACGCGATCGGCGGCGACTGTCCGGGCAAGACGGAACTGGCGCCCGCGATCCTTCACCGCTCGGGCATCTTCGTGGAATACCCCGAGCAGACCCGCATCGAGGGCGAGATCCAGCAGCTTGAGCCTGACCACCCGGTGACCGAAATCTGGCAGGTACTGACCGGTCAGGCCGAGGGGCGCCGCGACCAGCAGCAGATCACGCTGTTTGATTCCGTGGGCTTCGCGATCGAGGATTTCTCGGCCCTGCGCTATGTGCGCGACCAGATCGCCGAGACGGGCCTCTTCCAGCCGCTCGACCTGCTGGCCGACCCGGATGATCCGCGCGACCTGTTTGGCATGCTGCAACGCGCGGGTTGAGTGTTTGGGGCCGCCGTTCCTCCGCGGCGGCCTCTACCCTTTCGTCACGTCATGGGCATAGAGCCAATCGAAGGCCCGCAGCATCGTGCCGGGGGCCAGCGTTGAGGCGATGCGCAGCCCGGTATGGGCCGCAAAGCGGATCGGACCAGAGCGCAGGTGATAGCGGGTGGCGTTGCCTTCGGAGGTTTTCACGATGCGCCGCGCCCGGTCGATACGCGCGGACTGATAGGCGGTGAGCGCCGCGTCGCGCGGATAGCGGGTCAGGCAATCGGCCAAAACCCATGCATCCTCCAACGCCATATTGGCGCCCTGCGCCAGAAAGGGCAGTGTCGGATGGGCCGCGTCGCCCAAAAGCGCGACACCCTCTGCCTGCCAATTGGCGGCAACGGGGTGGTGGTGCAGCCCCCAGAGGGTCACGTCCTGCACCATCTCCAGCATCTGCGCGGCCTCACCGCCGAAGCCGGCAAAGGCGCGGCGCGGGTTGGCGGGGTCATCGCTGTGGTGCCAGCCTTCGGCGGCCCAATCGTCACGCTCTTCCACGGCCACGAGGTTGACCATGTGACCGTCGCGCAGCGGATAGCTGACCAGATGCTTCCCCGGCCCCATGGTGACCCGCGCCTCGGGGGGATGATTAACCACGTTGGGAATAAGCGCGCGCCATGCCACCTGCCCCGAGAACCGCGCCTGATCCGCCCCATTCAACTGTATCCGCCCGACCGAGTGGATGCCATCGGCGGCCACCACCAGTTCCGCCCGCCGTCGCCCGCCGCGTGCCATCTGCACCTGCGGCAGCGCACCGGGATGGATGGAGGCGACCTGCGCATCGGTCTCGAAACTAACATTGGCCCGTTGTGCGGCCTCGCGCAGAAGGTCGATCAGATCGGCACGGTGGAGGAAATAATAACGCTGGTCCTCCGGGAGGCGGGTCAGATCCAGCCGCGCCACTTGGCCGCCCTTGGCATAGTCGCAAAGCCGTACCGCCTGCCCGCGCACCGCACCGCGTGCCGCCAACCCACGCTCAAGCCCCAACCCGCGCAGCACGGCGAGGCCATTGGGGCTGATCTGAAGCCCGGCACCGATCTCGGAAAAGCGGGCGGCCTGTTCCAGCAGGGTCACGGCGACACCACGCCGCGCCAGCGCTGTGGCCAGCGCCAGCCCGCCGATCCCGCCGCCCACGACAATCGCATTGGAAGGTTTCATTCGCGCCCCAACCACAAACGCCGAAGCATTTGCCCCGGCGTGTGGTGTTTCAGGTGATGTCAGTCGTCGCGGTGGACTTTCTCGCGCCGCTCGTGACGCTCTTGCGCCTCAAGGGTCATGGTGGCGATGGGCCGCGCGTCCAGCCGTTTGAGCGAGATCGGATCGCCGGTGACCATGCAGTAACCGAACTCTCCCTCGTCGATCCGCCGCAGCGCCGCGTCGATCTTGCCGACCAGTTTACGCGCCCGATCCCGGGTGCGCAGCTCCAAGGCGCGGTCGGTCTCTTCCGAAGCGCGGTCGGTCACGTCCGGGATGTTCCGGGTGCCGTCTTGTAGTGTCTCGATCGTGTCGCGGCTGCCTGCCAACAGTTCCGCTTTCCAGTTGATCAGCTTGCGACGAAAGTACTCAAGCTGACGGTCATTCATGAATGGCTCGTCCTCGGCCGGACGATAGTCGTCCGGCAGGAAGATTTCCTGCTTCATTTGTTTTTCCCCGGCGTTTTTCAATTCAGACATTAAAAAGGCCTGTCTCCCGACATCGTCCCCTGCCGCAGCGTCTATCTGAGCGGGTAACAATTGTCACTACACAATCCCTTTGATTTTTGGTTAAAGGCCAAGGATCAAGCGCCCGTCACACGAGGTTGAAAACAAGATGAAATTCCAAGGCACCAAAGACTACGTCGCCACCGAGGACCTGAAAATTGCCGTCAATGCGGCGGTGACGCTGGAGCGGCCATTGCTGGTGAAGGGCGAGCCGGGCACCGGCAAGACCGAGTTGGCGCGGCAGGTCAGCGACGCTTTGGGCCTGCGCATGATCGAATGGAACATCAAATCGACCACCCGCGCACAGCAGGGCCTGTACGAGTATGACGCCGTGAACCGTCTGCGCGACAGCCAGTTGGGTGATGAGCGCGTGCATGACGTCAAGAACTACATCCGCAAGGGCAAGCTCTGGCAGGCTTTCGAAGCGGATGAGAAGGTCGTGCTTTTGATTGACGAGATCGACAAGGCCGACATCGAGTTCCCCAACGACCTGTTGCAGGAACTCGATAAGATGGAATTCTTCGTCTATGAGACGGGCGAGACGATCCGCGCGCGTCAGCGCCCCATTGTCATCATCACCTCGAACAATGAAAAGGAACTGCCCGACGCCTTCCTGCGTCGCTGCTTCTTTCATTACATCCAATTCCCCGACATGGAGACACTGAAACAGATCGTCGAAGTGCACCATCCGGGCATCAAACAGCAGCTGCTGACCACCGCGCTAACGCAATTCTACGAGATCCGCGAGCAGCAGGGGCTGAAGAAGAAGCCCTCAACCTCCGAAGTGCTGGACTGGCTGAAACTGCTGCTGGCCGAGGATATGGACGCCGAAGATCTGACCAAGGACGGCCCCAACGCTTTGCCCAAACTGCATGGCGCGCTGCTGAAGAACGAGCAGGACGTGCATCTGTTCGAGCGGTTGGCCTTCATGGCGCGTCGCCAGCGGTAGAGCGGCAACACAAATGCGACTTTACGTCAAAAGCGGGTATTTTCCTCGCTTTTGATTTTTCCCCTGCCTAGGCTGAGGTCAATCACGGGCGCAAAGACCCGGGTTGAAACGACCGATGGGGCAGGCAGATGCAAGGACAATCAGCAACCGCGCCACGCGCATATTGGGATAGACCAGCCCACGCAGGGAAGCAGAGAGGCCCCCACGCATGAGGCCCCGGCGCATGAGGCGCAGCGTGAAGGCGCGGCTGATCCTGCCGCTGATGCTGCTGCTGAACGCCTGCGTGCCCGCCTCGCATTCCGAGGTGGCAACCCGCGCGGTCATCGCCGACAGCACCCTGCCCCCGATGAAGCAGTTCACCCAAGCCCGCCCCGCTCAGCCGCATGTGTCGAATGCCGCGCTGGCGGAGGATTTCCTCGACCTGTCCTTCCGGATGGAAAGTGGCCGCGCCCTGCCCGTTCTGACCCGTTTCGAGGGGCCGATCACCCTGCGCGTGCTGGGCCAGCCGCCCGCCACGTTGGGGCCGGACCTTGCGCGTCTGCTGGCCCGTCTGCGCCGCGAGGCCGGGATCGAACTGCGTGAGGTCACGGGCGGAGAGGCCGGCATCACCATTCAAGCGGTGAACCGCAGCCAAATCCGCCGGCTCTTGCCGCAGGCGGCCTGTTTCGTGGTGCCAAACGTCAGCACGCTTGAGGAATACCGCCGCGCGCGCCGCTCGCCCGCCACCGATTGGACCCGCCTGACCGAGCGGCGCAAGCTAGCGATCTTCCTGCCCAATGATGTGAGCCCGCAAGAAAGCCGCGACTGTCTGCATGAGGAACTGGCCCAAGCGCTTGGGCCGCTGAACGATCTCTACCGCCTGCCGGATTCGGTCTTTAACGACGACAATGTGCATACGGTACTGACCGGTTTCGACATGCTGGTGCTGCGCATCTACTATGACCCCGCGCTGCGCTCGGGCATGAGCCGCGAAGAGGTCGCCGCCCGTCTGCCGGGCATTCTGGCCCGGGTGAACCCCGCAGGCGGCACCGTCGCCCCCCGCCCCGCCCGCGCCACGCCGCAGGTCTGGAGCCGCGCGATCCAGACCGCCCTCGGCCGCGACGTGAGCCGCAATGCCCGGCTGAACGCCGCCCGCGATGCGCTGCGCATCGCCGAGACGCAGGGCTGGCAGGACAACCGCCACGCCTTTTCGCATTACGCCATGGGCCGGGTCATCCAGATGTCCGAACCCGCCGCCGCACAGGCGCATTACCAAACCGCCAACGCCCTCTATGCCCGCACCCCCGGCACCACGCTGCACCGCGCCTATGTCGCCACCCAGCGGGCAGGCTATGCGGTGACCATCGGCGACGGCGCAGGCGCGCTGGCCCTGATCGCGCCGCATCTGCCCGTGGCCGAAGCCAGCGAAAACGCCGCCCTTCTGGCCACGCTCATGCTGCTCAAAGCCGAAGCGCTAGAGATCGAAGGCCGCGGCATTGAGGCGCGCCGCGTCAGGCTGGACAGCATCGGCTGGGCGCGATACGGCTTTGGCCCTGACTGGGCCGTGCGGGCCAAGCTGCGCGAGATCGCAAGCCTCAACCCGCGCAATGGATAGGCCCGCGAAACAAACGGGCAATAGGTTATGATAGCACTCGGATTGGCATTGATCGGCGCGATTATCGGCGGGCTGACCGCGCGCAAACGCGGCGGCAACCGCAAGGACATCGCGCAATATGCCGCGGGCTATGGCATGGCCTTTCTCATCGTCGGCATGATCGCCACGGTTCTGCTGGACCGCGCATTGAGCGTCTGATGTTTCTGCCCTTCTTCGATCAGCTGCGCCGCCACAATGTCCCGGTCTCCCTGCGGGAGTTTCTGGCCTTTCTCGAAGGCATGAAAGCGGGGCTTGCGACCTATGACGTGGAGGCGTTTTACTACCTCGCCCGCGTGTCGATGGTCAAAGATGAGCGCAACATCGACAAGTTCGACCGCGCTTTCGCCGCCGCTTTTAAAGGGTTGGAGAAGATCAGCCTCGACGATGTGCTCGATGCCGTGGACCTGCCCGAAGACTGGCTGCGCAAGATGGCCGAAAAGCACCTCACGCCTGAGGAAAAGGCCGAGATCGAAGCCATGGGCGGTTTCGACAAGCTGATGGAGACGCTGAAAAAGCGGCTGGAAGAGCAGAAGGGCCGGCATCAGGGTGGCTCCAAATGGGTCGGCACGGCGGGCACCTCGCCCTTCGGTGCCTATGGCTACAACCCCGAGGGCGTGCGGATCGGTCAGAAGGAAAGCCGCCACCAACGCGCGGTCAAAGTCTGGGACAAACGCGAGTTTCGCAACCTCGACGACAATGTCGAGATCGGCACACGCAACATCAAACTGGCGCTGAAACGCCTGCGCCGTTGGGCGCGCGATGGCGCGGCAGAGGAGTTTGACCTCAACGGTACGATCCGCGCCACGGCGGAACATGGCTATCTCGACGTCAAGACCCGCCCCGAGCGGCGCAATGCGGTGAAAGTGCTGCTGTTTCTCGACATCGGCGGTTCGATGGATCCGCATGTGAAAGTGGTCGAAGAACTCTTCAGCGCCGCAAAGGGCGAGTTTAAACATCTCGAACATTTCTACTTCCACAACTGCCTCTACGAAGGCGTGTGGCGCGACAACCGCCGCCGCTGGGACGCGCAGATCCCCACCCATGAGGTGCTGCGCAGCTATGGCTCTGACTACAAATGCATTTTCGTGGGCGACGCCAGCATGTCACCCTATGAGATCGCCTATCCGGGCGGCGCGAATGAACATTGGAACGCCGAGGCCGGGGCGACTTGGCTGGCACGCGCACGCGACCAATGGCCGAACCACCTGTGGATCAACCCCGTCCCCGAACGCCAGTGGGGCTACACCCAATCCATCGCCATGATCCAAGAGATTTTCGGCGCTGAGGCCATGGTGCCCATGACGCTCGAAGGGTTGAGCCGTGGGATCAAGACCATGACGCGCTAACCCCCTTCCTTGACAGCCTGCCGCGCCGCGCCACTTCAGGGGGCGAAGGCAAGCAATGTGGAAGGAAATAGAATGTCCCCGATCATCAAATCCGGCAGCGCGAAATGGGAAGGCTCGCTCAAAGAGGGCAATGGCCATGTCTCGACCGAAAGCGGCGTGCTGTCCGACCAGCCCTATGGTTTCAACACCCGTTTCGAGGGCAAGCAAGGCACCAACCCCGAAGAGCTGATCGGTGCGGCCCATGCCTCCTGCTTTTCGATGGCCCTGTCGATGATCCTTGGCCAAAGCGACCTGACGCCTGACAGCATCGAGACCAAGGCCGAGGTGCATCTCGAAGAGAAAGACGGCGGCTTTCATGTGCCGAAAGTGCATCTGACGGTCGAGGCCAGCATCCCCGGCGCGTCGCAGGAAGACTTCGATGAGGCGGCCAAAACCGCCAAGGAGAACTGCCCGATCTCCAAACTGCTGACGGCTGAGATCACGATGGACGCGAAACTCGTCTGATCGCCAAGAATACGACCGGGGCGCAGGCCATGGCCGCTTGCCCCCGGTCCCCCCGCTCCCCATATTGGGCGCATGATCCGCGTTATCCCCATCCTCCTCGCCATCCTCTATGCGCTGGCGATGTACCGTTTCTCGGCTTGGCGCACGGCGCGGGAGTTGGATGCGAAATCGACGCCGCTGGTTGATCCGAAGTTGAACGAGATCAGCAACCGCATGGCCCGCGCGCTCGACCTGCCGCGCATCAAGGTGCATCTTTATGAGATCGAACCCGTAAACGGGCTGGCGGCCCCCGATGGACGGATTTTCATCACCCGCGGCTTCTATAACAAGTTCCGCCAAGGTGCTGTAACGGCTGAAGAATTGGCAAGCGTTATCGCCCATGAATTGGGCCATGTCGCCCTTGGCCATTCGCGCCGCCGGATGATTGATTTCTCGGGTCAGAACGCCCTGCGCACGGCCCTTGCGATGGTGCTGGGGCGGCTCATTCCCGGCATCGGCGTCTGGATCGCCAGCGGGCTGACCAGCCTGCTGGCCGCGCGGCTGTCGCGTAACGATGAATATGAGGCCGACGCCTATGCCGCCGCCCTGCTCACCAAGGCCGGGATCGGCATTGGCCCGCAAATCTCCTTGTTTGAAAAGCTCGACGCGCTCAGCCAATCTGGCGGCAACCGTCCGCCTGCGTGGTTGCTGAGCCACCCCAAGACGGAAGAGCGGATCGACAAACTGCGCCAGATGCAGGTGCGGTGGGACGGTTGACCTAGCCCAAAGCCTTTGCCAACCTCGGCAACCGCGCCTTTTTCAGCAGGGCACGCATTTCCCATGGCTCACCGGAAAGCCGCCGCGCCTCTTGCAAGACGGCCTCTGCCACGGGGGCGACCATCTCAGGCGTCGCCTGCCAGATGCCATGCAGATAGCTGTCAGGATCGGCGCGGCTCAGCCCCTCTTCGGCGAGGATTTGACGGGGAAAGTCCTTGGCATTCAGCGTCAGGATCATATCGGCGCTGTTGGCCACGGCAACGGCCAACACATGGATGTCATTCTCATCCGGCAGCCAAAGCCGCGCTTGCAGACCGGGGGAAGCCTCGCGCTCGGCCTCCGGCCATTTGCCGCGCAACAGCGCAATCTCGGCCCGTGCCTGCGCTTCGCCCGCGGGGCCAAGCTTGACCGCCGCGCGGGCCCATTCCTCCAAGATACGCGCCGACCAGATCGGCTCGAACGCGCCCCGCGCCGCCACGCCGAGCACCATCTCGCGCATCACCGTGGGGTAAAGCACGCAGGTGTCGATCAGCACGCGGGGGCGCGTTTCCATCACAGGCGGAAGAACAGCGATTTGAGGTAGCCGCTTTCCGCAAGCTGCGGCAGTTGCGGGTGGTCCGCCCCGGCGAAACCGGTGTGCAGTAGCATGGCGCGGCGTCCGGCCCGACCGATGCCGCGCACCGAAGCCGTGCGGAACTGGTTCAGGTCAGCGGCATGAGAGCAGGAGCAAAGCCCCAGAATGCCGTTCTCCGCCACCAGTTGCGCCGAGAGCCGCGCGACGCGTTCATAGGCACGAAGCCCTGCGTCGACCGCTTGGCGCGAGGGGGCAAAGGCGGGCGGGTCGCAGATCACCACGTCGAAAGTCTCGCCCTCGTCCCGCAGGGCGGTGAGCACCTCGAAAGCATCCCCTTGGCGGGTGGCGAAACGGTCCTGCATGCCCATCGCCGTCGCCCCGGCCTCGGCCAGTTCCAGCGCGGGGGCGGAGCCGTCCACCGCCAGCGCCGAGGATGCGCCGCCCGCAAGTGCTGCGAGGGAGAAGCCGCCAACGTGGGAGAAGACATCGAGCACCCGCCCGCCATTCCGCGCGAGATTGGCGGCAAAGGCGTGGTTCGGGCGTTGGTCATAGAACAGGCCGGTTTTCTGCCCGCCGGTGAGGTCGGCCATATAGGTCGCGCCATTCATCGGCACCGGCAGCGGCCCCTCGGGCGTTTCGCCTGCCAACGTGGCCGAGGCATCGTCGAGCCCTTCGAGCTTGCGGGTCCGGCCTGAGGCGTTTTTCAGCACGTTGTGCACGCCCGTCACCGATTGCAGCGCGGCGACGAGCGGCTCAATCAGCGCGTCTGCCCAAGCGGCATTGGGTTGGATCACGCAGGTATCGCCGAAACGGTCGATGATGACACCCGGCAGGCCATCGGCCTCGGCATGGATCAGGCGGTAGTAGGGCTGATCGTAAAGCTGCCTGCGCAGTTGAAGGGCGCGACTGAGGCGCGCTTCGAACCAGGCCTGATCGATCTGCGCCTCGGCGTCTTGGTCGATCATCCGGGCGATGATCTTGGAATTCGGATTGACCGCGACCAGCCCCATGGGCTTGCGCTCGGCATCCTCCAGCAGCGCCAGCGTGCCGGGGGCGAGCCCGCGCGTGCGGCGGTCGGTGACCAATTCATTGGCGTAGACCCAAGGAAAGCCGTGGCGGATGGCGCGGGCGTTGGCCTTGGGCAATAGGCGCACCACGGGACGTGTGGCAGGCTGCGGGGCGGAGGGGGTTTGGGGCGTTGTCATAGCGCCCCTCGTACTGCGTTCGCGCGGCTGGGGAAAGAGGTTTCGCAAGCCCCCATTGGCAGTCAGTTGCGCGCCCTGCCCCGCCAGCCGCCCCGACGGCGCGGGGTGGTCAGCGTCGTCTTCCCCTCGCGCAGCACTTGGGTCATCGGGTGATCGGCGGCGGCGCGGTGCCGTTCCAGCAATCGGGTGATGGCGGCGGCGCTGTCGTGTCCGTCCGGCAAGCTCAGGGCCCAATCAAGGAAGATGCTGCGGCATTCGGCGGGGCCGATCCCCTCCATCCGGTAGGATTCGCGGATCAGGCCCTTTGGGTCATCGGGATCGCTCATGCGCCCTCCCGCCCCGGCATTGGCAGCGCTGCGTTGATGATCTGCGCGGCGCTGTTGTAGTCGGTCTGCATCTTGCGTTCCAAGGCAGAGAGGTCGTCACATTCCAGCACCCGGCAGAGGAAGCTCGCCCCCGCCTGCCCCATCGCCCCTGCCTCGATCGGATTGGCCGAGAGCAGCCGCGCGGCGCAGTTCAGGGTCCAAGCGTCGGTATAGGCGGCGGAGAGGGTCGCCTCCCCTTCGGTGTCGATCACCCCTTCGTCGCGCGCGGCGGCAAGGCCCGCGTCGATCTCACGCGCGCCAGTGCCGCCGATGAGCGCCCCCGCCTGCGCGAAGAGTTCGATATCCTGCAGCCGGCCCGCGCCGGTCTTGGCGTCGAGCGCGCCTGCGGGGCTGCGGGCGGCGGCGATGCGGCGGCGCATATCGGCCACCTCTCCCAGCACCTTGTCACGCGGGGCGGCACGGCTGAGGATGTCTTTGCACAGCGCGTCAACATCGCGGCCCAGATCCTCTGCCCCCGCGATCACCCGGGCGCGGGTGAGGGCCAGATGCTCCCACACCCATGCTTGTTCTTTCTGATAGCTCTCGAAACTGGCAAGGCTGGTCGCCACCGGCCCCTGATTGCCCGAAGGGCGCAGGCGCATGTCGATGTCGTAAAGTTTGCCTTGGGCCATCGGCGCGGTCATCGCGGTAATCATCGCTTGGGTCAGCCGCGCATAATAGCTGCGTGTGGCGAGGGGTTTGGGGCCATCGGAACTCTCCACCCCATCGGCGTCATAGATCACCAGCATATCGAGGTCCGAAGTCGGCGTGAGCCGCCCGGCCCCGAGCGAGCCCATGCCAAGGATCACCGCCCCGCGCCCCGGCGGCGGGCCATGGCGGGTGGCGAATTGATCGACGACCACGGGCCAAAGCGCCTGCAAGACGGCTTGGGCAAGCTCGGCATATTGGCGCCCGGCGGTGGCCGCGTCGATCAGCCCGCGCAGCAGATGCACGCCGATCCGAAAATGCCATTCGCGTGCCCAACGGCGGGTGCCGTCAAGGCGCAATTCATAATCCGCCTCCCCCGCAAGGTGCTGCTCCAGCATCTCGGTCAGCTTGGTCTGCCCCGGCCAGTCCGAGAAGAAATCGCCGCCGATCACCGCATCGAAAACGCCGGAGTTGCGCGACAGATGCGTGGCAAGCGCGGGCGATGTGGCGACGATATCCACCAAGAGATCGCCCAGTTGCGGATTGGCCCGCAAAAGGGAGAACAGCTGCACCCCGGCGGGCAGCCCCGCGAGAAAACCGTCAAAGGCCAAAAGCCCCTCATCCGGTTTCGCCGATTGCGCCAGACGGTCCAGCAGAAGCGGTTTGAGCCGCCCGAAGATATCCGCCCCCCGCTCCGAGCGCAGCGCGGGATAGCTGGGCCAGCGGTCTAGCACCGAAGTGTCGAATTGATGCGCCGGGCGCGCGGCTTCGGGCTCTTCCCTTGTGGCTGCGAAAAAGCTCTCGATCAGGTCGTGCACGGCTTGAAGTCGCTCATGAAGATCGGACTGTAAGTCTTTGACATCCATATCCATCATGGCGGCCAGCCGGTCGAAATCGGCATCGTTTCGGGGCAGCGTGTGGGTCTGGGCGTCTTGCACCATCTGCAATCGGTGCTCGACCGTGCGATGCGCGCGGTAGTGATCACCAAGCGTCTCGGCCACCTCCTCGGGCACCCAGCCCTTTTCGGCCAGCACGCGCAATCCCGCCAGCGTGCCACGGGGCCGCAGGTCCGCATCGCGGCCCCCGGCGATGAGCTGCCGGGTCTGGGTGAAGAACTCGATCTCACGGATGCCGCCCCGGCCCAGTTTCATGTCATGGTCCGGCAGGGTGATTGGGCCGCCCAAGCCCTTGTGCTCACGGATCGCCAGCCGCATGTCATGGGCGTCTTGGATGGCAGCGAAATCCAAGTGGCGACGCCAGACGAAAGGGCGCAAAGATTGCAAAAACGCCTCGCCTGCCGCGATGTCGCCCACTGCGGGACGGGCCTTGATATAGGCCGCGCGCTCCCATGTGCGGCCAAGGCTTTCGTAATAGCGCTCCGCCGCCTCCATCGCGATGCAGACGGGGGTGACCGCCGGGTCGGGGCGCAGGCGCAGATCCGTGCGGAAGACATAGCCTTGGGCCGTATTCTCGCTCAGCGTGGCAGACATGGCGCGCGTGGCTTTGACGAAGGCGCTGCGGGCGGCGTGGAAATCATCGGGCGCGAAACGGCTTTCGTCGAAAAGGCAGATCAGGTCGATGTCGGAGGAATAGTTCAACTCCCCCGCGCCCATCTTGCCCATGGCAAAGACGACCATGCCCGCGCAATCGGAAAGATCGTCCATCGTCATCCCCGGCAGCTTGCCGCGTTTGATCTGTGCCGCCAGCCCCGCCCGCAGGGCCGCGCCGCAGGCGGCATCGGCGTATTCGGTCAGCGCACCTGTCACCTCCTCCAGCGACCATGCCCCGCCCAGATCGGCCAGCGCGGTCAGCAACGCCATACGCCGCTTGCCCTGCCGCAGCCCATCGGCAAGCCGGTCGGGGGCCAGTTCCGCCGCTGCCGCGCAATTATCGGCCAGAGCGGCTTCGGGATTGGCCACCGCCGCGCTCAGCCAACCCGCCTCTTTCTCCAAAAGCGCCATCAGATAGGGCGCGGTCGAGGCCGCAGCCGAGATCATTTCGCGCAACTCCGGCGCGAGATCGGGCAGCAGCGCCGCCGCATCCTGCGCACGTTCGCAGTGGTAGACGCGGGGGGAACGGGTGATCCGGGCGGCGAGAGATGGGTCTGTCATGGGGCCAGCTTTGCGGGCTGATCCAAGCGGCGTCAATGGGGGTTGCGACAGGGCACGGGCTTGCTACGACTTTGGCGCGCGCCCCAAGGGGGCACGATGCGACAAGGGGCAGAGAATGAGCAAGAGTTTGAAACGCGTGCGTGCCACGCTGGAGGCCGCGGGGGTGACGCCGGAAATCCGCGAGACGGCTTTGGCGCGGACGGCGGTGGATGCGGCCACGGCGCTTGATTGCGCGGTCGACCAGATCGCGAAATCAATCGTTCTGCGCGGCGAAGACAGCGCGGCGGCGCTGCTGTTCATCACCGCGGGCGCGCAGCAGGTCGATCTGGAACAGGCCGCGGCGCTGGCCGGGGAGCCTTTGGGCAAAGCCGATGCCGCGCTGATCCGGGCACAGACCGGCTTTGCCATCGGCGGCGTCGCGCCTTTGGGGCATATCACGCCGCCGCGCGCTTGGTTTGACCGCAATCTGCTGCAATTCCCGCTGGTCTGGGCCGCTGCGGGCACGCCGCATCACGTTTTCTGCCTTGAACCCCAGAAGATGGCGCAGCTTTCGGGCGCGCAAGTCGCTGATTTCACTGTCGCTTCCCAAATAATGTAAAAAACATTCACATAGCCCCTTGCGAAACGGGTTCGTCATTCCGATCTATTCAATGTGAAAGACATTCACATTATCCGAAACGCCCGGGCCGGCGACAGGCCCGTCACGACCGAAAGGCTCAACAATGACGACAGTGACCACCGACCCGACCTATTCCCCCCGCCCCAGTTGGCTGGCCCGGACGGAAGCCTGGATGGACGCACGCGGCAAAGGCGCATGGATCGCCGCCATGGTGCTCGGCTTCATCTTCTTCTGGCCCCTCGGCCTCGCCCTTCTTGCCTATATGACTTGGAGCAAACGCATGTTCTCTTCGAAATCCTGCAGCCGCAAATCCAGCCGCGCGATGATGTCGCGCAGCACCGGCAACCGCGCCTTTGACGCCTATAAGGCCGACACGCTGCGCCGTTTGGAGGAAGAGCAGCACAACTTCGAAGCCTTCCTTGAGCGTCTGCGCGAGGCCAAGGACAAGGCCGAGTTCGACCAGTTCATGGACGAGCGTGCCAAGCGGGACGAAACGGCCACAAACGCCTGATCGCACCCTGACCCCCACCCCCCGGCCCGCGCGCCGGGGGGCCATTCGCAGGACAAGACATGACCCAGACCCCCGACCCCGATCTGCACCCGCAATTCTATGACGGCATCGCTGGCAAGCGGCTGCTGGCTTGGGTCATCGATGTGACCCTTGTCCTGCTCTTTTGCGTGCTGATCCTGCCCTTCACGGCCTTTACGGGGCTGTTCTTTTTCCCCTTTCTGACGCTGGTGGTGGGCTTTGCCTACCGGGTGGCCACGCTGACCGGCGGCTCGGCCACATGGGGGATGCGCCTGATGGCGATGGAGCTGCGCGACCACCGCGACCGACCCTTCGATTTCATGACCGCGCTTTTGCATACCATCGGCTATTCGCTGTCGATGACGGTCACGGTCATTCAGGTCGTCTCGGCCGTTCTCATCTGCACCACGGCCCGCCGTCAAAGCCTTACGGACATGGCGCTTGGCACCGTGCCGGTGAACCGGCGGCTCAGCCGCTAGGGGCGGACGCAAATTTGCCCTTGGCGGCGCGGGGGGTGGTTGATAGCATCCCCCGATAAATGCTGGAAGCCCATGCGACATACACTGCCTTTGACACCACAATTCTATGTCACAGCGCCGCAACCCTGCCCCTATCTGGAGGGCCGGATGGAGCGCAAGCTGTTCACCGCCCTTCAGGGCGATAATGCCGCTCGCCTGAATGACAGCCTGTCGAGCCAAGGCTTCCGCCGCTCGCAAAATGTTCTGTACCGCCCCTCCTGCGCCGATTGCGCCGCTTGTCTTTCCGCGCGGATCGACGTGGCGGCCTTTCGCCCCAGCAAAAGCCAGCGCCGCATCCTGAAGCGCAACGCGGGGCTGGAACGCCGCGCGACATCGCCTTGGGCCACGGAAGAGCAATATGACCTTTTCCGCAGCTACCTCGACAGCCGCCATGCGGATGGGGGCATGGCGGATATGGACGTGTTCGAATTCGCTGCCATGATCGAGGAAACGCCGATCCGCAGCCGGGTGATTGAGTATACCGACCCTGAGGCCGACAATGCCCTCGTTGGCGTCTGCCTGACCGATGTGCTGGGCGACGGGGTGAGCATGGTCTATTCCTTCTACACCCCCGACCGGCCCCGCAACGGGCTGGGCAATTACATTATCCTCGACCATATCGAAATCGCCCGCGCGGCGGGGCTGCCTTATGTCTATCTTGGCTATTGGGTGCCCGGCAGCCAGAAGATGGGATATAAGGCCAAATTCTCGGGGCTTGAGGTCTATATGGGGGGCCAGTGGCAAAAGATGCGCGATCCTGAGGGTTTCGTGCCCGACCAGCATCCGCTCAGCAACGATCCCATCGCCGAACAGGTGGCCAATATCACCCTGCCGGATGTGACCCCACGCTGAGGAAACCAATTGATTTTGGCACTATTACCGGGCGGCCCCTTGGGCTGCCCGTTTTGTTTTGTGTGATACCGCGCCGGAAATGCAGGAAAGTACGCTATGCCGATCAAATCTTTCCGAAAATAACGCAGATGGTACGCGTTGCGAAATAAACCTACAAACAATCCCGCCCGACGCACAAGTTTTTCGCCATTTCGCTGTTGACGCCCCTCTTTCCCCCTCCTAATCTCACGCCACGCTTAGAGGACCCTTAAGATGACCGACCTAGTCATTATTGTAAGACACACGCGCATGGGCCGGTAACGGTAGACCATAATCCTTCCCATGCGCCCCCGTCAGACCGGGGGTTTTTTTATGCCAATCGCAATAACCTGCCTTACGGAGCACCCAAGATGAAACGCCAGATGACCGGAGCGAAAATGATCGTCCAAGCCCTGATTGACCAGGGTGTGGACACCGTCTTTGGATATCCCGGTGGCGCGGTGCTACCGATCTATGACGAGGTCTTTCAGCAGAATTCGATCAAACACGTTCTGGTGCGCCATGAGCAAGGGGCGGTGCACGCCGCCGAAGGCTATGCCCGTTCCACTGGCAAACCGGGCGTGGTGCTGGTGACCTCCGGCCCCGGTGCCACGAATGCGGTCACGGGCCTTACGGATGCGCTGCTCGACTCGATTCCGCTGGTGGTGCTGACCGGTCAGGTGCCGACCTTCATGATCGGCTCCGACGCCTTTCAAGAGGCCGACACCGTGGGCATCACCCGCCCCTGCACCAAGCACAATTGGCTGGTGAAAGAGACCGATACCCTTGGCGCCACTCTGCACGAGGCCTTCCATGTCGCCACCCATGGCCGCCCCGGCCCGGTGCTGATCGACATCCCCAAGGACGTGCAATTCGCCACCGGCCACTACGAGTCCCCCAAACCCTCGACCTCGCGCTATCAGCCTCAGGTTAAGGGCGACATGGCCGAGATCACCGAACTGGTCGCGGCGATGGAGACGGCGAAGCGTCCGATTTTCTACACCGGCGGCGGGGTCATCAACTCCGGCCCGGCGGCGAGCCAGTTGCTGCGCGAATTGGTTGATGCCACTGGCTTTCCCATCACCTCCACCCTGATGGGCCTCGGCGCCTACCCGGCGTCGGGTGACAAATGGCTTGGGATGCTCGGGATGCACGGGCTTTACGAGGCCAATATGGCGATGCATGATTGTGATCTGATGATCAACATTGGCGCGCGGTTCGACGACCGGATCACCGGTGTTATTGACAGTTTCAGCCCAAAATCCACCAAGGCGCATATCGACATCGACCCCTCGTCGATCAACAAGGTGATCCGCATCGACATTCCGATCGTCGGTGATGTGGCCCATGTGCTCGAAGACCTGCTGAAGGTCTGGAAATCGCGCGGCCGCAAGACCAATAGCGAGGCGGTGGCGAAATGGTGGCAGCAGATCGAAGAATGGCGCAGCATCGATTGCCTCAAGTTCAACCAATCCGGCAAGGTGATCAAACCCCAGCACGCGCTGGCGCGGCTCGAAGCGCTGACCAAGGATCACGACCGCTATATCACCACCGAAGTAGGCCAACACCAGATGTGGGCCGCGCAATACCTCGGCTTTGAGGAGCCGAACCGCTGGATGACCTCGGGCGGCCTTGGCACCATGGGCTATGGTTTCCCCGCCTCCATCGGCGTGCAGATGGCGCATCCGGAGGCGCTGGTGATCAACGTGGCGGGCGAAGCCTCGTGGCTGATGAACATGCAAGAGATGGGCACGGCGATGCAATTCGGCCTGCCGGTGAAACAGTTCATCCTCAACAACGAGCGGCTCGGCATGGTGCGCCAGTGGCAGGAACTGCTGCACGGTGAGCGCTATTCGCAAAGCTGGTCCGAAGCCCTGCCCGATTTCGTCAAACTGGCCGAAGCCTTTGGCGCCAAGGGGATTATCTGCTCGGACCCCGATGACCTTGATGATGCGATCATGGAGATGATCAACCACGACGGGCCAGTGATCTTTGACTGTCTGGTCGAGAAGCATGAGAACTGCTTCCCCATGATCCCAAGCGGCAAGGCGCATAACGAGATGCTGTTGCCCGGCGATCATGAGACCCAGGGCGTGATCGACGCAAAAGGCTCGGTGTTGGTGTAACCCGTTTTCTTTAAAAGAAAACGTCCCGGAAATTTTTCGAATTTCCGGCGAAGATGAAGAAGGACGAAGACATGGCTGCCCTAAAAATCAAAAAAGGTGCGACCTCGCATTCCGCCTATAACCTACGGCCCAACTTCTCGGATGTGGTTGAAAAACACACGCTGGCCGTGCTGGTCGAGAACGAGCCCGGCGCGCTGGCGCGGGTGATCGGCCTGTTCTCGGGCCGGGGGTATAACATCGACAGTCTGACCGTGGCCGAGGTGGACCATACCGGGCATCTGTCGCGTATCACCATCGTCACCAGCGGCACCCCGCAGGTGATCGAGCAGATCAAGGCGCAGGTCGGTCGCATCGTGCCGGTGCATGAGGTGCATGACCTCACCGTCGAAGGGCCGAGCGTGGAACGGGAACTGGCGATTTTCAAAGTCGTCGGCAAGGGCGAGCAACGGGTCGAAGCGCTGCGGCTGGCAGATATCTTCCGCGCCAATGTGGTCGACAGCACGCTCGAAAGCTTTGTTTTCGAGATCACCGGCGCGCCCGACAAGATCGACGCTTTCGCCGAGTTGATGCGCCCGCTGGGGCTGGCCGATGTCGCCCGCACCGGCGTGGCCGCCCTCGCCCGTGGTGTCTGACACGCGGGGCGTTTAGGCTTTCAGCTGGGCCGCGCGGAATTGGCGCGGTCCGGGCTTGGCGGTAAAGGGTATGATCTGGGCGCCATGCTGGCGCTTTCCCTCTGCCTCCGGCTCTGCCGCTAAGGGGCTATCGTGACGCAGCGCCTCGGGCAGATGCGAAGCCGCTTTCTCCTGAACCAGCCGGGGGTTGTCCGCGATACGCAGCTTGCGATGCACTGAGACGTCGAACTGCACCATATCGCCCGTGTCAAACCCCGCCCCCTGCCCGACACGGATCGCCGGCTCTTCGTAATAGGCAAGATCGCCTTGATCTTCGCACCAGAAAACCGCTTTTCCGGCGCTATTATCGCTCCACAGAACTACACCAATCATAGTACACCCCGCTTTCGATGTTTGTTCTCCATTCTGCGACAATCGAAAGAGGTGAAACATAGGTTAAAATGCAACGTGCGCTTGCATTTTGTGTCGGTTCCAGTAGGGTCAGCTACAATTCGGCGTCAGCTTTGACGCGCCTTCGCGTCAGTCTGTTAACCATCTGGCCATAGCGGCTTTTATTCCAAGGTCGCGACCCATTCAGAACGAGGCTGCATGTCCGCTCCCAACCGCTCTCCCTCTGAACTTCGTAGCATGTTCGGCGCCAATCTGCGCCAGTTGGCAGCGGATTACCCCTCGATCTCTGACCTTGCCCGGCAGCTTGGCATCAATCGCACGCAATTCAACCGCTACCTTTCGGGCGAAAGCTTCCCCCGGCCCGATGTGCTGGCGCGGATCTGCCGCTTTTTCGAGATCGACGCGCGGGTGCTGCTGGAGCCGGTGACCGAGATTTCCCTGAACCAAGATCCGATCAACAACAGCTTCCTGCGCGACTTCCTGGGCACCGGAATTCAAAATGTGCCCGAGGCGGATTTCCCAAGCGGTTTTTACCGTTTCGCGCGGCGGTCTTTTCTGGATCAGGACAGGTTCGTGACCGGCGTGGTTTTTATCACGCGCCATGGCAGCAGCACCTTCCTGCGCGGCTATGAGAGCGCGCCATCGTTGCGCGCGCAAGAGCTGCCGACCAACCCGATGGCGCGGGAATATCGCGGCATCGTCTCACGGCAGGAGAATGGGGTTTCCATCGTCGTCTCGCGGCGTCGTACGCTGACCGGGTCGTTCAACTACCTCAACCGCGTCGCCTCTTTCGAAAATAACTTTTGGGTTGGCTACGTCACCCGCACCGCCCCCGAAAGCGCCGCGGGCACGCGGGTGACCCGGCTGACCTATGAGTATATCGGCAGAGACCCCAAAACCGTTCTGCCCGCCGCGCGGCAGGCGGGGTTCACCGACATCGACGCGCTGATGCCCTACCACCGCCGCCTGCTTCAGCCTGACGCGCCTTTTAACTAAGCCCCGTTAAAGCTGGGGCGGCTGCGCCTTCGGATAGCCCGTCGCCTCATGCCAACCTTGGGCCAGTTGGAGCAGACGCGCGTCGCTGCCGCGTCTGCCGATCAGTTGCAGCCCCAAGGGCAGACCGCGCGCGTCGAAACCTGCGGGGATGTTGACCACCGGCAGGCCGATCAGGCTGGCCGGGACCACCACCTGCATCCAACGGTGATAGGTATCCAACGGCTGACCGTCGATCTCGGTCGGGTGCACCTGTTCGACCGCAAAGGGCCAGACCTGCGCCGAGGGCGCCGTCATTGCCCGAAGGCACCGTGCCCCAGCTGGGCCGCATGCCGTAGACGTTGTTCCACCCCACCGGATTGCGCAGGGAGCCCATCATATCGGACCCATCGGCCACGGCCACCATCCGCGCCGCCAGCGCCGCCGCCGCCCCGCCAGAGGAGCCGCCAGCCGAGCGGTCAAGGTCATAGGGGTTGCAGGTCGCCCCATGCACCGGGTTGAAGGTATGGCTGCCGAGGCCAAATTCCGGGGTGTTGGTCTTGCCGATCACAATCGCACCGGCGGCGCGAAGCCGCGCGACCGCCGGGTGATCCCGCGTGGCCGGGGCTGCCCCAAAGAGCGGCGAGCCCTGCGAGGTGGGCAGCCCCTCTGCATCCGCCAAATCCTTGATCGCCATGGGAATGCCGTGCAGCCAGCCCTTGCGCGGGCCCGCGTCGGCGGCCTCAGCCTCGGCCAGCAAAGCGTCGCGATTACGGAGGGAGACGACGGCATTCACCTTGCCGTTCACTGCCACGATCCGGTCCAATGTCGCCTGCATCAACTCGACCGCGGATATCTTTCGCGCGGCCAGCGCCTCAGACAGTTCTGAGGCGTCCCAATTTAGCAATTCCATCATGTCCCCCTATTGGTCACTGTCATTCCATGAAGGGGACGTCATGGGCTCAGTCGCCCTGCGCCTCGGCCCGGCTTTTGCCCGAGACTGCCAACGCCAACGTCGCCCCCATCAGCCCGTCGAGATCGCCGTCGAGCACGCCTTTGGTGTCCGAGGTCTCGTAATTGGTGCGCAGGTCTTTGACCATCTGATAGGGCTGCAGAACGTAGGAGCGGATCTGGTTGCCCCAGCCCGCGTCACCTGCGTTCTCATGCGCCTCGTTCACCAGTGCCGAGCGCTTGTCCAACTCCATCTGATAGAGCCGCGATTTCAGCGCTTTCATAGCGATGTCGCGGTTCTGGTGCTGCGACTTCTCCGAAGAGGTCACGACGATGCCCGTGGGGTGGTGGGTGATCCGCACCGCCGAGTCGGTGGTGTTGACGTGCTGACCGCCCGCGCCGGAGGACCGGTAGGTATCGATGCGGATATCGGAGGGGTTCACCTCGATCTCGATATTGTCGTCGACCACCGGGTAAACCTTCACGGAGGTGAAAGAGGTGTGCCGCTTGGCTGCCGAGTCGAAGGGCGAAATGCGCACCAGACGGTGCACACCGCTTTCGGATTTCAGCCAGCCATAGGCGTTGTGGCCTTCAATCTTATAGGTCGCGGATTTGATGCCCGCCTCGTCGCCGGGGCTTTCGGCCTGAAGATCGACCTTATAGCCCTTCTTCTCGGCCCAGCGGACATACATCCGCGCCAGCATGCTGGCCCAGTCACAGCTTTCCGTGCCGCCCGCGCCTGCGTTGATCTCAAGGAAGGTGTCGTTGCTGTCGGCCTCACCGTTTAGCAGCGCTTCGAGTTCTTTCTGCGCGGCCTTTTCTGCCAGCGCCTTCAGCGCCGCCTCGGCGTCAGAGATGACCTCTTCGTCCTCTTCCATCTCGCCCAATTCGATCAGTTCGAGATTGTCGGCCAACTCCTGTTTGATGCCCTCATAGGTGTCGATGGCATCGACCAACGACTGACGCTCGCGCATCAGCTTTTGCGCCGCATCGGGGTTGTCCCAAAGGTTCGGGTCTTCGACGCGGGCGTTGAATTCTTCCAGCCGGTAGGGCGCGGTCTCCACATCCAGTCGCTGGGCCAGCAATTCCAGCGATTTGCTGATCTGGTCCGCGGTATTCTGTGCCTCTGCGCGCATGTGTGCCTGCCTTTGATAAGTAATGCGGCCCCGAAAACCGGAGCCGCACGAGAGATAGACCAGCCCGCCAGCGGCGGCAAGTGGGGGGCGGCAAAGCGCAACTTTGCCCCGCCCCCTTTGGCCTGATTAGTAAAGACCGCCGGAGCTGAGTGTGCCAAAGCTAGCCTTGGGGCCGACGGTGGCTTTCTTGCCGGTCGACGTGGTGACCTGACGCGAGGAAGACCCGCCAAGTTCCTCGACCAGTGGCAGGTCCGCCCCCATGGCAAAGCCGCCGTCGAAAGAAATGCCGAAAAGCGGCTCTTCGCCATCGCGGAAACATTCCGACACGACATTGGCGCCGGTGGCGCTGTCGCTCAAACGGGCACCGGTGAAACGGTCGATCTTGATAAAGCGGCACTGGTCGGGGACCGCGAAGTCACCGCCGCCATACTTCTTGATCGCCTCGGACATGAAGCGCTGGAAGACAGGCGCGCAGAGCCGCCCGCCGCCCGCGCCCCGGCCCATCGGGCGCGGGGTATCAAAACCGATGTAGCAGCCCGCCACCACGTTGGAGGAGAAACCCACGAACCACGCGTCTTTCTCATCGTTGGTGGTGCCTGTCTTGCCCGCGATCGGCACCGGCAGGTTCACCGCATTGCGCGCCGTGCCACGCTCGACCACGCCCCGCATCATGGAGGTCAACTGATAGGCGGTCACCGGGTCCATCACCCGCTCGCGGTTGGAAATGATCCGCGGCGCTTCACCGGGGGCGAGGTTGATCTGCTCACAATCGTAGCATTTGCGTTCATCATGTTTGTAGACGGTGCGGCCATAGCGGTCTTGCACCCGGTCGACCAAAGTGGGCTGCACCCGCTCACCGCCATTGGCGAACATCGCATAGGCCGAAACCATTTGATACAGCGTGGTTTCCTGACTGCCGAGCGCGTTCGACAGCAAGGGCGCGAGGTCGTCGTAAACGCCGAAACGCTCCGCATAGCTGCCGACCACATCCATCCCGACCTCTTGCGCCAGACGGATGGTCATCAGGTTGCGCGACTGTTCGATGCCCGTACGCAGGGGCGTCGGCCCATAGAATTTATGCGAGGCGTTCTGCGGCCGCCAAACGCCCTGCGGCGTGTTGATCTCAATCGGGGCGTCGACCACGATGGTCGCGGGGCTATAGCCACTGTCGAGCGCGGAGGCATAGACGAAGGGCTTAAAGCTCGACCCCGGCTGGCGCTTGGCCTGTGTGGCCCGGTTGAACACGCTCGCCTGATAGGAAAAGCCGCCCTGCATCGCGATCACGCGGCCCGTGTGCACGTCCATCGCGACGAAACCGCCCTGCACCTCTGGCACCTGCCGCAAAGTCCAGCGGATGAAAGATCCGTCGCTGTCCGAGGTCATGCGCCGGACCAAGACGACCTCACCCACCTCAAGCAGGTCGCCCGCCACCTGAGCCTTGCGCCCCAGAGAGCCGTCATCTAGCCGTTTGCGCGCCCATTGCACGTCTTTGGCCGGGATCCAGTGGCCGTCTTCGTCATCCTCGACGCCTTCGATGCCGATGCGGGCGTCATTGCTGCCGACCTCAAGCACCACCGCCGGATACCACTGGTTCTCCAGATCGATGTCGCGCGGCACCCGCAGGTCCGCCAGCGCAGCGCGCCATTCCTCTTCGCTGTCCAATTGATCGGCGGGGATCTCAAAACGCGTCCCGCGCCAGATGCCCCGCCCGCGGTCATATTGCTCCAGCTGACGGCGCAGAGCGTTGGCCGCGATGGGCTGCATCTCGTTGTCGATGGTCGCGCGCACGGTCAAACCGCCGGTAAAGAACTCCCCCTCGCCGAAATCTTCGCTCAACTGGCGACGGATTTCGTCGGTGAAGTAATCCCGCGGCGGCAGTTCGGCCTTGAAGCTCTCGAAATCACCGTTCTGGACCGAGCGCAGCGGCTGCGCCACTTCGGTTTCATAGACCGCTTCCGAGATATAGCCATTCTCTTTCATCTCGCGCAGCACGAAGTTCCGCCGCGCCAGCAGCCGGTCCTTGCGACGCACCGGGTGGTAATCCGACGGCGCCTTGGGCAGCGAGGCGAGGAAGGCCGCCTCATGCGGGGCCAACTCACTCAGCGTCTTGTTGAAATACGTCTGGCTTGCCGCCGCCACGCCATAGGAGTTCTGGCCGAGGAAAATCTCGTTCAGATAGAGCTCAAGAATTTTCTCTTTGCTCAAGGTCTCTTCAAGGCGCGAAGCAAGGATGATCTCCTTGATTTTACGCTCGGCCCGGCGGTCGCCCGACAAAAGGAAGTTCTTCATCACCTGCTGGGTGATCGTCGAGGCCCCGCGCACGTCGCGCCCGCGCGATTTAACCGCATCCACCGCCGCCGCACCGATGCCGCGCAGGTCATAGCCCTCATGGGTGTAGAAGTTCTTGTCCTCTGCCGAGATGAAGGCCTGTTTCACCAGATCCGGAATGGTATTGGCCGGGGCGAAAAGACGGCGTTCCTTGGCAAATTCGTCAATCAAACGGCCTTGGCCCGAGTAAATTCGGCTGATCGTCGGCGGCGTGTATTGCGCCAGCGACTCATGGCTGGGCAAATCACGGCCATACATCCAGAACACCGCCCCGATGGTCAAAGCCACCATGCCGACGCTCAGGGTCAGGGTGGTAAAGATCCCCCCGAAAAAGGACAGAACAAATCGAAACACGCGCGCGGACCACCATTGGCTAGGGACAGTTCCGAGCCTATACAGGATGCACCGGCTCGGGTCAAAACACATGGCCGCCAGCGGGGGCGAATCTTCGCCCATCGCGAAAGCGGTCAGATCTTTTTATTTTACTTTCTGATCAATGGTTTGAGCGCCGCATCCTGATCACGCCACGTCACGATCGCATCCGCCATCGCGCTCACCATTGACGCGCGCCACACCGGATCGCGCAGATTGGTCAGATCGCGCTTGGAACTCAGGAACCCCACTTCGACCAAAACCGAAGGAATATCGGCGGACTTCAAGACCGAGAAACCCGCCCGCCGCAGGGGTCGGCTGTTCAACGGCCCGCCCGCCGCGCCCATGCCATCGACCAAAATCTCGGCCAGCGCATCTGAGCGCGGCTCGGTCTCTTGCCGGGCAAGATCCAGCAGGATGCCCGCCACCTGATCATCTGAGCCGGTCAAATCCGCCCCCGCGATGATGTCCGACCGGTCATGTCGCGCCGCGAGATGTTCGGTCGCCACATCGCTGGCATCATCGGAAAGGGTATAGACCGTCGCCCCGCTCGCCCCGCCCTGCGACAGGCTGTCGGCATGGAGCGAAATGAAAAGGTCCGCTTCGGCCTGATGGGCGATGGCGACCCGGTGCTCTAAGGCGACGAAAATATCCTCATCCCGGGTCAGCAAGACATCCACCCCCTTGCGCCGCAGCGCATCGCGCAGGTCGCGGGCGAAGTTGAGCATCAGGTCTTTCTCGTCCAATCCCTCGCGCTGCGCACCGGGGTCGATGCCGCCGTGGCCGGGGTCCAGAACGACGGTGAAACTGTACTTGTCTGCCACCGCAGGTTTCGGCGGCGCGGTGAGCGCGGTGGTCCAATCAGGGTCCACCGGCGCGCCCGCGGCCTCGGCAAAAACCTCCGCCTCGACCCTCTCCAAGGTAATCTCAAGCCGCGCCTTGCCGCTGCTTGTGTCCACCGGCATGCCAATCTCAGCGGGAACCATCGGCTCGGCCAAATCGGCCACCAGACGCGACCAACCGGGCTGAAACGCACCAAACCGCAGTGCCGAGATACGGCCCGGCTTCTCCAACAGATCCCCCCGGGCGACATTCGACCAATCCGCCTCGCGGAAATCGACGATCAGTCGGGCGGGATCATCCAGCAGAAAAACCCGGAAAGGCACGCCCTGGCTCAGCGCCACGGTCAAATCGGTCTTGCCGAACCAGCGATCACTCACCGCGCTCTCAACCGGATCGACCCGCGCCAGCGCCGTCAACTCCTGCGCCGCGACGGTGACCGGCCCCGCGCAGGCCAACATGACTGCCAGTCCCCTAAAGATTGCCCGCATGATCGATCACCCTGCCCGTTTTCGCCCTTCTATCACCTGCCGCGCGGCCAAACCAGCGTTCAGCGCGCCGCCATGAAGGCTTTGAGCCGGGCGATGCCCTCCTCCATATCCGCCGTGCTGCGCGCATAGGAAAAGCGCAGCGTCTTATGCCCCCGCGCCGGGTCAAAATCGAGCCCCGGGGTCACGGCGACGCCAGCCTTCTCCAGAATTTCCGCCGCAAAGGCGCGGCTGTCATCGGTAAAGCGCGAAACATCAGCATAGACGTAAAACGCCCCATCGGGCGGCGCGATGTCGGTAAACCCCGCCTCTTGCAAACCGGTGATCATCAGGTCGCGGTTGCGCCGGTAAACCGCCAAATTGGCCTGCAATTCGTCGTCGCAATCCATCGCCGCCAGCGCCGCGATCTGGCTAGCATGGGGTGCGCAGATAAACATGTTCTGCGCGATCCGCTCGACCACGCGCACCTGATCCTCGGGCACCACCATCCAGCCCACGCGCCAGCCGGTCATCGAGAAATACTTCGAGAAGGAGTTGATCACATAGCAGTCATCGGTGACCTCCAGCGCGGTCACGGCCTTCTTGTCATATTCGATGCCATGGTAAATCTCGTCCGAGATGAAGGACATGTCATTGGCCGCACAGGCCTCCGTCAGCGCCGTCAAGGCGGGTCGGTCGAGCATCGTGCCCGAAGGATTGGCCGGGGAGGCCACGAGCAAACCGCGCAGGTCTTCCCCCGCGAAATCCGCCGCGACCGGCTGATATCTGTTCTCCGGCGCGGCGGGCAGATCGACGGGCTGCATCCCCAAGGCGCGCAGGATCTGACGGTAGCTGGGATAGCCCGGCGCCCCGATGCCCACCCGATCCCCTGAATCGAAGAGCGCGGTAAAGGCCAGCAAAAACCCGCCCGAGGACCCGGGGGTGATCACCACCCGAGCCGGATCGAGATCGACGTTATACCATTCGCCATACATCTGCGCGATCCGCGCCCGCAAAGCAGGCAGGCCAAGCGCCACGGTATAGCCCAAGGCCCCCTCACCCATCGCCTTGGCCAGCGCGGCCGCCGCCCCTTTCGGCGCGCCCGTGCCGGGCTGGCCAACCTCCATATGAATGATGTGACGGCCCGCCTCTTCGGCGGCGCTGGCGGCCTGCATCACGTCCATCACGATAAAGGGATCAACGGCGGACCTGGTTGAATTGCGCATGGGCTTGCTCCTACTGTCGGCATGTGCTTTCACCGCGCCTGATGCCGGGCGTCAACCCTTGGCCCCTATTTCGCAGCTTTACCGAAAGGACCGCCCATGTTCGTCCGCCTCCTCGCCCCTGCCCTTGCCGGTGCAGTCACCCTTGCCGCCCCCGCCGGGGCCATGGACCTGACCGAGCTTACAGACGCCGAACGCGCGCAGTTCCGGGCCGAGGTCCGCGCCTATCTAATGGAAAACCCCGAAGTGATCCTACAAGCGGTAGAGCAGATGCAAAACCGTCAGGCCCAAGCGCAGATGCAGGCAGATTTCGATCTGGTCTCCGCCAATGCCGATGAGATTTTCGACGATGGCTACTCTTGGGTCGGCGGCAACCCGGAGGGGGACATCACGCTGGTTGAATTCCTCGACTACCGCTGCGGCTACTGCAAACGCGCCCATGGCGAAGTGGCCAAACTTCTGGAAACCGACGGTAACATCAAACTGATCGTCAAAGAGTTCCCGATCCTTGGAGAGCAATCGCTGCTGGCGTCGCGCTTTGCCGTGGCGACCAAACAGGTCGCGGGCGATGACGCTTACAAACAACTGAACGATGCGCTTATGGCCTTCAACGGAGCGGTCACCCTCCCCGCCCTCCGCCGCTTGGGCGAAAGCTTCGATCTGGATGTCGCAGCAATCGAAGCCGAGATGGACAGCGACGCGGTCACGCAAGAGATCGCCCAAACCCGCGCGCTGGCCCAAAAGCTGCAGATCACCGGCACGCCCACCTTCGTCATGCAAGACGAAATGCTGCGCGGCTACCTGCCCTATGATCAAATGATGGCGCTGGTAGAAGAAAAACGCGGCTAAAGATGCGCGCCCCGGCATTTCTGGCCGCGCTCGTGCTGGCCCTGCCCGCCGGGGCCGATGAACCGTCCGCGCGAGATGCGTTTGAAACCGAACTCCGCGCCGCGGTCCTTGCCAATGGCGATGTCATCGCCAAAGCGCTGGCCGGCCCGACGCAAATGCAACGGCATATTCAAAACGACCTGTTGCTGCTCGACCGCTTGGCCCCCGACCTTCTGGCGGGCCACCCCATCGCGCTTTTCACCGCAGAAGACTGCGAGACCTGCGCCACCGCCGCCCACGAATTGACCGCAATTACAAAGCGTTACGGCATCACCTTCATACAACACGATCTCAGCCACCCCCAGCCCGCCCGCTGGGCTACCGCCCTAGGGCTCACCGACGCCCCCTTCTATGTGCTGCCCGAAATGATCCTCAACGGCCACATGCCCCCCATCGTCCTAGAAAAACACCTCACCCCAAACAAGGTGAAGACGCCCCCACAACCCACTGATTAATAACCCATTCCAACAACAGACAAAGCGCGCCAACCTCCCGGCTCACGCGCTCCCCCTCATCTTCATCCTTTTAAAAATACCTCTGCGCAGCCCCTCAACCAACACAGCGCCAGCGGCCCAGCCCCCAACCTACTCAGCCGCCTTCACCGCCTCAGCCTCAATCTGCGCCGCGCGTTCCTCGACCTGCTCGACGATATGATCAATCATACCTTCATTGCCGAGCTTATGGCTCTGTTTGCCCGCCAGATAGACCATGCCAGACCCGGCCCCGCCGCCGGTAAAGCCCACGTCGGTCATCAGCGCCTCACCGGGGCCGTTCACCACGCAGCCGATGATCGACAGGCTCATCGGCGTCTTGATATGCTCCAGACGTTTCTCCAAGGTCTCGACGGTTTTGATCACATCGAACCCCTGCCGCGCGCAAGAGGGGCAAGAAATGATGTTCACCCCACGGTGCCGCAACCCGAGGGATTTGAGAATCTCATAGCCAACCTTCACCTCTTCCACCGGATCGGCGGAGAGGGAGACGCGGATGGTATCGCCGATGCCACTCCACAAAAGGTTGCCCAGACCAATGGCCGATTTGATCGTGCCCGACATAAGCCCGCCCGCCTCGGTGATGCCGAGGTGGATGGGCGCGTCGGTGGCATCGGCAAGCTGTTGGTAGGCCGCCGCGGCCATGAAGACGTCCGAGGCCTTGCAGGAAATCTTGAACTCGTGGAAATCGTTGTCTTGCAGGATCTTGATGTGATCCAGCCCGCTTTCGGCCATCGCATCGGGGCATGGCTCGCCGTATTTCTCCAGCAGATGCCGCTCCAGCGAGCCTGCGTTCACGCCGATGCGGATTGAGCAATTGTGGTCCCGCGCGGCTTTGATGACCTCGCGCACGCGCTTTTCATCGCCGATGTTGCCCGGGTTGATGCGCAGACAGGCGGCACCGGCCTCTGCGGCTTCGATCCCGCGTTTGTAGTGAAAGTGGATGTCCGCAACGATGGGCACCGACACTTCGGGAACGATCTCACGCAAGGCTTTGGACGAGTCCTCATCCGGGACCGAGACGCGCACGATATCGGCGCCTGCGTCAGCGGCGGCTTGGACCTGTGCGATGGTAGCAGCGACATCGGTGGTCAGCGTGTTGGTCATGGTCTGCACGGTGATCGGCGCGTCACCGCCCACCGGCACATTGCCCACCATGATCTGCCGGGACTTGCGACGCGGAATATCGCGCCAAGGGCGAATGGAATGAAGCGACATGAAGACACCTTTCGCGGGATCAGGGGCTATGGCCCCCTACCTATTCAGCCGAAGCATCATGTGCAATGGGAAGCGGCAGCCCGCGCGTTTAGCTGCCCTGACAGGGCATCGCCGCCAGAGCGGAGGGGTCGAGCGAGCCTTCGAGGTCGGCAAACATTCGGCTGAGCGATTGCTCCGCCGTCGGATCGACCGGCTCATAAAGCTCAGCCAGCGCCTGCGCGTGGAGCGGCACGTTTGAGGTCACTGCCCCGCGCGGCCCAACGGGGCCGAAACAGCCATCTGCCATGGCGAAATATAGCGCACCCGATTCGCCCGTCCGAAGGGAGGGCGGCTCTTCGGTGACGGGGACATCCCATGTGTCGCCCTTGTTCATCACGCCTTCGAAAATCACCGTGCCGTCAGCCGCGCGCACTCGGACCCAAGAGGGGTAAGCGGCGACCATGCGCACTTTCTCGCCCAAAGGCTCAACAACCTGCGGTTTGGGCAGGTCGGTATCGGCATTGGCGAGCATCACAGCCTCGTCGATGGCGCTGGTGATGCTGTCATCTGACAGGCTGTCATCACCCTCCGCTGCCTCGGCCACCACGGTGCCTTGCGCGGCGGTATCGGGGCGGTCCGGCGTCGGGAAATTGCTGACAGAGCGCGGATCAATAGAAGCAATCGGCGCGTCACGCGCCACCAGCACCGGCACGTCAAGCGCTTGCGGGCGATAAAGCCGGTCCAGCGCCTCGGCCCGAGGGCTTTCCACGCTTTGCGGCGCGGCGGAATCGTCTTCCGCGTCAGGCGCGCTGGCCAGCGCCCCATCCAGCGGGTCGAGATCGGAAAGCACGATCGGGGTCTGATCCACCGGGGCCACCTGCACGCGCTGCACCTCTTTCAGCACGGTCCAACCGCCAAAACCAATGGCCGAAATCAGCGCGATCAGCACCAGCGAGGAGCCGACCGCCCCCGGCTCAATCCGGCTGAGCAACCCGTCGCCCGTGGGCACGAAGGGCGTGTTGGGCCGGGCGAAAAGATCGTCTTCTTTCGGGGACTTGCGGCGTTCCTCGAAGCTCGGCTTTTTGACGACGGAGGCTTCGGCGGACATGCCATGGGCCACGGCGAAACCGGATTCCTTGCAGAAGGCGGCAAAGGCCTGATCTGGGTCCATATTGAGGTAGCGCGCGTAGGAGCGCACATAGCCCGCGATGAAGCCGGGCGTGTCAAATGCGCCGGGATCACAGTTTTCGATTGCGGCGATATAGGAGGCTTTGATGCGCAATTCGCGCTGCACGTCGAGCAGGGATTTACCAAGCGTGGCCCGTTCGCCGCGCATGACATCCCCCAACCGCAATTCGAATGCATCGAACCCTTTGGGTTCGACTGTTTCGTCCTCAGCGGTTCTGGAGGCCCATCGCCCGATCATCAATATGCCCTGTCCCTGTTAGCCTGTAGCTTTGATCCAAACACGCCCCAACGATTCGGATGTAGCCTTTTCTTGACAAAAGGCTACCACAAGACAACGCAAAACACGAATAGCGCTGCGTTAGCCCGCAGCTTCGGCACGATTCAGCGCACAATGCGACCAGAGCACGTCCATCCCCCGGACAAGTGCATCCATCTCTTTAGGCCCATGTACCGGTGAGGGCGTGAAGCGCAACCGCTCCGTGCCGCGCGGGACGGTGGGGAAGTTGATGGGCTGAACATAGATCCCGTGATCTTCGAGCAGCATGTCCGACAGAAGCTTGGTGTGCACCGGGTTGCCCACCATAACGGGCACGATGTGACTGCCATGGTCGATGATCGGCAAGCCCAGCCCCTTCAGCCGCAATTTCAACGCCTTGGCCTGCTGCTGGTGTTTCTCTCGCAGCTCGGGCGCGCGTTTGAGATAGGCGACCGAAGCGGCGGCCCCCGCAGCGACGGCAGGCGGCAGCGAGGTGGTAAAGATGAACCCCGGTGCATAGGAACGGATCGCGTCGCACATCTTGGCAGAGGCGGCGATATAGCCGCCCATCACGCCGTAGGCTTTGGCCAGCGTGCCGTTGATGATGTCGAGCCGGTGCATCAGCCGGTCGCGTTCCGCCACCCCTGCCCCGCGCGGGCCATACATGCCAACCGCGTGCACCTCGTCGATATAGGTCAGCGCGCCGAATTCATCCGCGAGATCGCAGATTTCTTCGATGGGCCCGAAATCGCCGTCCATCGAATAGATCGATTCAAAAGCGATCAGCTTGGGCGCGGCAGGGTCATCCGCCTCCATCAACTCGCGCAGATGGGCGACATCATTGTGGCGGAAGATACGCTTGGCTCCGCCATTGCGGCGCACGCCTTCGATCATGGAGGCATGGTTCAGCGCGTCGGAATAGATGATCAGCCCGGGAAAGAGCTTGGGCAGGGTCGAGAGCGTGGCGTCATTGGCGATATAGGCCGAGGTGAACAGCAGCGCCGCTTCCTTGCCATGCAGATCGGCCAGTTCGGCCTCGAGCTGCTTGTGATAGACCGTCGTGCCCGAGATGTTGCGCGTCCCGCCAGAGCCTGCGCCGGTGGCGCGCAGCGCTTCTTCCATGGCTTCGATCACCACGGGGTTCTGCCCCATGCCCAAATAGTCGTTGCCGCACCAAACGGTGATATCCTGCTGCGACCCGTCGGGTTTGGTCCAGACGGCATGGGGGAACTGACCATTGCGACGCTCGATGTCGATGAAGGTCCGGTAGCGTCCTTCGTCATGCAGGCGCGCAATCGCCGCGTCGAGCTTCTCGTTATAGTCCATGCGCGTCTCCATCTTTTGGCGCGAACAGGAGGAGGCCCCTCCATATTCAGCTTTTAGAATGATTACAGATCCAAAGCCGAAGCTTCAATCTCTTATCCCGGCCCCTTTGCGGGGCGAACTGTCGCAGGCGCTGCGCGTTCTACGCTCGATTTAAGATTGTTCGCTTGTATTGCCAGCCGCTTTCATGCTTCCAAAGGACCAATCCAGAAAGGGCAGTTTGTTTTGCGCGCCACTCCACATCCCCAGCAGGACCAGCGCCTGCGGACGCTTTATAATTACGAGATTCTCGACACCCCGCGCGAGGAGGAGTTCGACGAGATCGTCGAACTGGCGGCTGAGATCTGTGACGCGCCGATTTCAGTGATCAACCTGATCGACAAGGACAGACAGTGGTTCAAGGCCGAAGTGGGTCTGGGTGCGCGCGAGACGCCGCTCGAAACCTCGCTCTGCTCTCACGCGATTCTGGAAGAGCGCTTCGTTGAGATTCCCGACACGCTGAAAGACCCGCGCATGGCCGACAACCCGCTGTGCACCGCAGGCGACGGGCTGCGGTTTTATGCAGGTGCGCTGCTGATTGCGTCCAACGGGCTGCCGCTTGGCACGCTGTGCATCCTCGACACCAAACCCCGCAGGCTGACCGCGCTGCAACGCAAGGCGATCTCTGTCTTGTCGCGTCAGGTAATGAAGCAACTCGACCTGCGCCTTTCCCTGCGCAGCCAAGCCGTGCTGATGAGCGAGGCCGACCACCGTGTCAAAAACTCGCTCCAGACACTGTCGGCCATGGTTCGGCTCCACACCCGGCAATTGGATGACACGACCACGATCAATGTGCTGAACGGCATTCAGCGCCGGGTCAACGCCATGGCAACGCTACATGGTGAGCTGCAAACCGGACAGGGGCGCGATGAGGTCGATGTGGGCAAATACCTCGACAGGGTCTTGGAGCTTTTGCAGGAAACCGCACCGGGGCATGTCAAAATCAGCTACCGGTCGGACCCTGTGACCCTACGATCCAGCGCGGCTTCATCCTTGGGGCTGATCATTAGCGAGTTTGCCGCCAATTCGATCAAACACGCCTTCCCGGATGGCGCGCCCGGCCATATCGAAATCGACCTCAGCCTGCGGGACGGGCATTTCCACCTTGAATGCAAAGACGATGGCATCGGGGCCGCGAACGAGGGCAAAGGGCGGGCCGACAGCATTGGGCAGACCTTGATGGCGGCGGCGGCGTCGCAGTTGAATGCGCAGGTCGACAGCCAGCTTACCTCCGAGGGCAGCCGCCTCTCGCTCACCTTCTGAACGCGGGCCCTGCGGCCACTGGACACGCCCTGCCCGCCTGATACCTTCGCGCCAAATTCACAAGCGCAAGGAATTATGCCCATGTCCCTCGACGATGTTCTCGCCCGGATCGACAACGATCTGCACGCCGCCACCGACCGCCTGTTGGACCTGCTGCGCATCCCGTCAATCTCGACCGATCCGGCCTATAAGGCCGATTGCGACCGCGCCGCCGATTGGCTGGTGGCCGATCTTACATCCATGGGCGTGGAAGCCGAAAAACGCGCCACGCCGGGGCATCCGATGGTCGTGGGCCATGTGGGCGAAGGTAAGCCGCATCTGCTGTTCTATGGCCACTATGACGTGCAGCCGGTCGACCCGCTGAACCTTTGGGACCGCGATCCCTTCGATCCGGCGGTTGAGGAGACGGAGAAGGGCCTCGTGATCCGGGGCCGCGGAGCCGCCGATGACAAGGGCCAGTTGATGACCATCATTGAAGCCCTACGCGCGTGGAAAGAGGTGAAAGGCGATTGGCCCTGCCGCATCACCTTCTTCCTCGAAGGCGAAGAGGAATCCGGCTCCCCCTCCCTCGTCCCATTTATGGAGGAGAACGCGGAAGAGTTGAAAGCCGATGTGGCGATGATCTGCGACACCGGGTTGTTCGAAAGCAAGACCCCTGCCATCGTCACCATGCTGCGCGGGCTTTTGGGCGAAGAGCTGACCGTCACCGCCCCGTCGAAAGACCTGCATTCGGGCATGTATGGCGGTATTTCGATGAACCCGATCCGCGCGCTGAGCAAGGTGATCGCCGCGCTGCATGACGACGAAGGCCGCATCACCATCCCCGGCTTCTATGACGGCGTGCCGGACCTGCCCGAGGATTTGGAAGCGCAGTGGCAGGGCCTTGCCTTTGACCATAGCGCCTTCCTCGGCGACGTGGGGCTCAGCAAACCGGCGGGTGAGCAGGACCGCACCCCGCTTGAGATGATCTGGTCGCGCCCGACTTGCGAGGTCAACGGCATCTGGGGCGGCTATACTGGGGATGGCTTTAAAACGGTGCTGCCCTCCGAGGCGCATGCCAAGATCAGCTTCCGCCTCGTCGGCACGCAAGACCCGCTCGCCATCCGTGAGAACTTCCGCAAGATGGTGGCTGAGATGCTGCCCGAAGACTGCACGGTAGAGTTCTCAGGCCATGGCGCCAGCCAAGCCTCGGGGGTGGACATTGGCCATGCGATGTTCGAACCCGCCCGCCAAGCGCTCAGCGACGAATGGCAGGTGCCTGCGGCCTATATCGGCTGTGGTGGCTCGATTCCGATTGCCGGGCATTTTCAAAAGATTCTCGGGACCGAGCCGATGCTGATCGGTTTCGGCAAGGATGACGATCAAATCCACTCCCCGAACGAGAAATACGACATGGAAAGTTTCCACAAAGGCATCCGCTCCTGGGCGCGCATCATTGATGCGCTGACCTAAGCAGCTTGGCGATCGGGCCTGCCCGGTCGCCATATATTCCACTGTCAGGGCCTCAAAAGGCAACGCTGAATAAGCCTGCGTGAACGAGGGCTTAGCGCCTGCACGTTACGAAATAGAGGGGGAAAGTGGCGCGGTTGACGGGGCTCGAACCCGCGACCCCCGGCGTGACAGGCCGGTACTCTAACCAACTGAGCTACAACCGCGCGTGGAGCCGCTGAATAGGCGAGGCTCGCGGGGGCGTCAAGCAACATTCGGCACGAAATTCGAGATAATTTTCGCGGGCGGTTCCGACCCTCATAGGAACAAGGGGTTTTCGCCCTAACCCCCTGATTCCGCATATCACTTGCCCCTGCGTCAGACCCCTGCCCGCAGCGCGGCACCCCTCTCAGCCGCCCCTGACGCCACGCACGAGCGCACGCGCGACGATCACCGCGATGACGATCGCGATCAGCACGACCGAGACCGCCGCGATCGCCGGGTCGATGTTGTCGCGCAGCCCCATCCACATGAGCCTTGGCAGGGTCGCGACGTTGACCGAGGTGATAAAGATCGTCACGCCGATCTCTTCCCACGACAGGACGAAACTCAGCAGAAAGGCGCTCAGCACGCCAAAGCGGATGTTGGGCAGGATCACCCGAACCATCCGGGTCCAGAGCCCCGCACCCATCACCCGCGCGGCGAGGTCGATGCGCCGATCCACCTGCGCCAGCGAAACGGTGATCAGAACCACGGCAAAGGGCGAGACCATGACCGTATGCGCCAGCACCACGCCGGGCACGCTGTCATAGCCCACCAGCCCGTTCATCTGCCCCACCGAGATCAGGAAGAAATAGAGCGTCAGCGCCGAAACCACCGGCGGCGCCACCATCGGCAGCAGCGCCAGCCCCATCAGCGCTCCCGACCAGCGCGGCCGCAACATCCAGATCCCCAGCGAGAACAGCAGCGCCAGCGTGGTCGCCAGCACCGCGCTCATCAGTCCCACGCTCACCGACATGCCCGCCGCCTGCAGCCACTCCGGATTGTCGACCAGCGCGCGGTAGTGGCGCAGCGACCATTCGCCGGACGGCACGGAGAGGAAGCGCTTGGGCGTGAACGAGACCGGAATCACCGCGACCAGCGGCATCAGCAGAAAGACCCCGACCAGCGCGGCAAGCACCGAGGCCACCAGCCCGGGACGGGTCGGCCTCATGACTTGTCTCCCGGCCGCACGGCCCGCATCAGCGCCCCCATCAGCAGGGCAACCCCCGCCATCAGGATCACGCTGATCGCCGCGCCAAGGCCCCAGTTCGGGCTCTGGAA
>ENA-OWNT01000328-OWNT01000328.1-seawater-metagenome-genome-assembly--contig:-NODE-328-length-122910-cov-7.142291_pt1 | contig 122910 bp, 92 predicted proteins | sample MGYA00238136_ERZ651165 | MGnify/ENA primary metagenome ERZ651165 (study PRJEB26861, sample SAMN08777766) | seawater metagenome | isolation source: coastal seawater | place: USA: Florida | collected...
TACGCCATAGTTGGATTTTTAATCTTCAATCTTCAATTTGTAATTGGAAACAAGGTTTCTGCCCAGCAACTGCCACTGTACTCAAGCTACATCTACAACCAGATGTTGCTAAGCCCAAGTTTTGCCGGTAATTTCAATGATGCCAGCCAAACAGCAAGGCTCATGCTGGCACACCGCTACCAGTATGCAGGCTTTGAAGGAGCGCCTACTACCAGCCTGCTGGCCCTGGATGCTCCTTTTGCCAAACAAAACATGGGATTAGGCGGCACCTTATTTACCGATAAAATGGGACTCATCAGGCAAACAGGATTCCAGATGGCATACTCTTACAATGTGAAGATCGGCGAGAAAGCTACCTGGCATCTCGGACTGGCTGCCAATGCCGGACAGCAAAGCCTTGACCTGGCGGCAGCAAGAGCCATTGATATTAACGAGAACATACTCAACCTGGAAAGTGCCAATAAGGTATTTGTAAACGGAACCTTTGGTACACACATCACTGCTGGTAAGCTCACCGCAGGTTTTGCCATCCAGCAGCTTACACGCAATCAGCTGCTCTACCAAAACTACACTTCCAATGTAGCCTTCAGTTATGAGCAGCCTGCACATACAGTAGGTTTTGCTTCTTATGACTTTGATCTCAAAGGAGACACCTTTGGCATCACTCCCATGCTTACCATCAGGCACACTGCAGGAACTCCAATCCAGTACGACGTGATTGTAAAAGCACATATCAAACACAAGCTATTTCTTACTGCAGGTTACCGCGGTGGATATGCCTTAAGCTTTGGTGCAGGGGCAGTGCTCAGCAACAACCTTACACTCAGCTACACCTACGACCACATGATCAACGATGCAGGACCCTTTACAGGCGGTGGCAACGAGTTTACCCTGGGCTACCGCTTCTTTAAAGGAAGCCGTGGACCGGTTACTCCAAACACACCCGCCACCGTTATCAACCAGGGCCTTACCCAGGAAGAAGTAGACCGAATGTTTGAAGAGCGTGTACAAACCATGAGAGACAAAATGACCCAGCTTGCCGATGAAAATGCTTCGCAAAAAGAGCAGCTGGAACGCCTGAATAAAAAGATTGACAGCCTGCACATGACCCACTCTGAAATGGAAGTGGCAGCAGCCGAAGTGGAAGTAAAAGATGGTTTTGTAGCCAACAACCTACAGTTTGACTCTGGTAGCGCCAAGCTCACTCCTGACTCTGAAACCGAGCTTGATAAGATTGCCGCATATCTCATACTCAATGAGGATGTTCAACTATCCATATCAGGACATACCGACAATACTGGTAATGCCGAAGCCAACCTCTTACTCTCTAAAAAGAGGGCTGCTGCAGTACATAGCTATTTGGTATCTCGTGGGGTTGATAATCAAAGAATGAAACATGAAGGATATGGTTCAGCTCGACCTATTGCCGAGAACACTACTGCTGCTGGTAGGATCAAAAACCGAAGAGTGGAGCTCGAAATAAAATAGGTGACATCTTGTAATGGTGAACAAGAGGAAGGGTAGTCCGGAAGGGCTGCCCTTTTTTAATGGCGCAGGTAATAAAAAAGCCCACCGACTCAAGGTCAGCAGGCCTTATATCTGAACCCCATCACAAACATCTAACTATTGAATAGTTAAGGTTTGAGTAGTCCCGGTATTGGTAATAGTAGCCGTAAATGGTGTACTGGCACAGGTTCCTGTAGTGGAAAAACCAAGACATAAGTGCGTATAACACCTAACATTTCCAGGTGCTACCGGAGGCGTACCACCTCCTTCTGACAATAAGGCTGGAATTCCTGTTGTACCACCCGTAGACCAAGTGAGTGTAGTACTGGAAAAGGATGCCACTGGCCCCTGGGCCCCTACCTTAGTTCCAGTACACAGTGTACCTCCTGCATTGCCTTCAATGCTTACATTCAAGAAACAACCGGTATTGTTAACAACATCCACGGTGGTAGTTTGGGCATTAGCATCTACTCCAAAGAATAAAAGCAATACCATGGTTGATGCCATAGCACCAAAGAGTTTAAATGTTCTCATGTGATTAGTTTGAATTATGAATTGAAAACCAATACTATACGTTTCCACGAACACTCATTTGCAGTAATTCAAATCCAAATGATTTCAATTCAAAAAGACCAGGTCGCAGTTCAAATTAGTCATCCGTCCATTCACGATACCCCGTTCTATGCCCAGGCATAGTTAACCCACTGAAGTATTTTTATAAACTTGGCAACCACTTACAACCTCGGCAAGGTATTTGTGCATCTAATAAGTAACATTTTGAAAGTCTGCCCAAATGGAATTTAATTGACCAATTATTACCATAATTCTACTTTAGCTTCATCCAGAGCCGGGAAACACATCCAAAATTGACCCTTGCCTAAGCAAAACTGAAATGAATTTGCAACCAGCGTTACTCTCTTGTTTTACGTATTACAATGTAAACTTCAGTTGCTCAATGTATCTTTTCACTCGTTGAAATCACACAGGGAAAGGTTCATTATCAGGACTGTTTCAAAAAAAGGATGCCGTCAAGTATCAAATGCCATTGCCTGACACCTAACTTGGCCAATCAGCTAAATACAAAAAGAGTATACTGGATGATTTTAAGTATTAAAGTAAATTAATTGGTCGTCTAAATACTAAGAATAATAAAAAAAGAGTTTAAGACTCTGAACCCAGAGTTAGGGAAATTTTGGCTGTGAAATATATCGGGGGCAATGGTTAAGTGTTATTGATTGTACCACTGTGTTTTAAGTATTTAAAAGGACTTTTCTTATTGAAATGTAAAGCCATTGAAGGCTTTAAAATTTGAAAAGGTATGCTGTTGCAAACAAAACTCCCTATGCATAAAAACTTACTTATCTACCTCGTATTGCTATTTCCACCATACTCTCTGGCCCAATATGAGCTTACCAGCACTCAGAGGCCGACGTCGAAAATTGTTACTGCCGATGATTTTTTAGGAACTCACGCCAATTTTGAAGCCCGAGAAATCTGTAGTGACTCAGATGGCTACATATACTTCACTACCATCCAAGGGCTTAGAAAGTTTGACGGTAGTAGAATACGTGACGTGGAGCTTGTTCATGGAAGTTCAAAAAAGGCCTATCAATCATTTCATAAGGATCAACATAATAACATCTGGCTATACGGTGCAGCTGGCGTTGCTCAGCTTTTGCAAGACAGTCTAGTCCCCTATCCACTGCCTCCAACAGTAGCCGAAGCGTGCAAAAGCGGTGTACAGTGCTTTTTTTTGGGTTCAGATGGAACACTGCACATAGCTCCTATAGGACAAGGCTATTACATTGTTTCGGCTAATGGAGAAACCCATGAAGTACTAAGCTCCGAGGCCAGTGGCAGTGGGCTTGCATTTACCTTCCTTGAAAACAATTTCCTCTTCCATTTCTCCTTCTTCGGCCATAATCAACCTCCTTACCCTACTGAACTCTACAGTTTTACGGGGGGAGAGTTAAAACCAATAACTTCTCTTGAAGGCCCTTTTCGAACCAGCAAAATATCGTTTGCTGAGTATGCTGATGGCACTATACTGTTAGCTACAAACTCAAGAGCCATCTATGAAATCAAAAATGATCAGCTTCTAACAAAGCATCACTTTGAACACACTATTTCAAGACTTTTCATTGATAGCAAGGACCATCTATGGATAGGTACAATAGACCACGCAGTTTTCAAGTCAATGGACCGTAACTTCATTGAACTTGACCAGTATTGGGACAATACCACCGCGTATGTGGGCCATGAGGACGATCATGGCGGACTTTGGCTTATGTCTCAAACCATAAGTTTCGGCTATATACCCTACCCTGAAATTGGGCACTACTCAAAGGAAAATGGCCTCGATGCCATGGAAAGAACTTTCTATATCCTGAAGACTCCCAAGGACATTGTAACCGTGGGAGAACCACGGGGCATGCACTACTTGGGAGATACTGTAACTTATGTGCCACTTCAGGAAAGAACGCATAAGGAAGGGACTAACCCCTATGATGTCAATCCTCTTCACGTTCAATCAGATACTGTAAAAGACCTCATATGGTACGGTTTCAGTGGTTCGATAAGCAGTTGGAACGGCTCTCAATGGAAGTCTTATTCGCTGAATCAAGAAGACTTCAACAACACCATGGTATGGAAAACGAGATCATACCCTGACGGAACCTTAATGGGTTGTACATCAGATCGGCTTTTTGTATTTGAGAATGGCCAAATAAAAACCATTTCCACACATAGTGAAAGCGTTATAAGAGACTTTGACAGAGACATTAACGGAGTAATATGGGTAGCACGAATGGACGGGCTCTGGAGAATTGATCAAGGCGAATTTGTGCGTCCCTCCTATTCCTTAAGTGATGAACAGCTCGAGTCAAGTGTTCTCCATGTTAAGTGCATAAAAGACAATATTTGGATACAACGTGTAAACGGCGGATTGGACAGGTTGTATAAAGGTAAAATGCAGGAAGTGGTATATCCAAATGGAGAACAGGTAAGACTTTCTGGCTACTCCGTAAATGCGAAAGGCGAGCTATGGTGTCTCAATTATTCATCTGGTACACAAAATCTTGAAAAAATAGAAACCTATGGAGAATCAGTTAAAATAAGGCAGTTTCTTTTTGACGACCATGCTAAACAGAACACCGGATATGGCGTGGCATTCCTTGCGACCAACAAACGCATCTATTGGGGCTCAGCCTCAGGCTTGTTTATGGCAGATATTGATCAGCTCAAAGAAACACCTACCCCCATAAGTTGCCCTGTAAGAGAGCTCCGAGTGAATCATGAGATTAGGGAAGTGCAAAAAGAACACCACCTGGAACATCATGAAAACTTCATCAACATTCTATTTGATGGAATAAGCTTTAACAGGCTGCCGGTTGACTTCAGGTACAAAATGGAAGGTTTGGACTCCAATTGGGTCTACTCAGAATACCAACAAGCTCAATACACCAATCTTGCACCGGGTGAGTATTCTTTTGTGGTTGAAGCCCGGTCATCACAAAGTACCGACCCGTGGAGTGCCTCAGAGAGCCTTGATTTCTCTATTGCAAAACCTTACTGGGAAACCTGGTGGTTTCGTGGAGCCGCTTTCTTGTTGATTGTTGGGAGCATTTTACTACTGTTTCATCTTAGAGGACGGTACCTTGTAAAGCGTGAATCGGCAAAAGCCAAAGTAGCTCTTGAAATAGCACAGCTTGAACTCAGAGCCTTAAAAGCCCAAATAAATCCTCATTTCATTTTCAATGCAATGTCATCGGCCACCTACTATTTAAGTAAAAACCGACCGGAAGATGCCAAGAGCTATTTGGTCCGTTTTTCAAAGTTGATTCGCATGGTTCTTGAAAACTCAGAACGCAGTACTGTTGCACTAAAGGATGAAATAGAATTGATAAGGCAATACATTGATCTTGAGTCTGAACGCTTTACAGGATCAAGTATAGACTTTAAAGTACTTCTTAGTGATTCAGAACTGGAGGAATTCCAAATTTTACCAGCTCTTTTCCAACCTTACATAGAAAACGCCATATGGCACGGCCTTAAAAACAAAGAGGGCAACAGGTGTATAGAGTTATTAGGCACCCTGGAAAAGGGGTATTTGAGCATTGTAATTGAAGACAATGGTATTGGCAGGGCAGCTTCTGAAAGATTAAAGGCTAAGAACAACAACCGTCGATCATTTGGAATGATGATTGCATCGCGTAGAATTGAGTTATTGAACGAGAGCAAACTCCAAAGAGTTAAAGTGGAAGACCTCAAAAGCTCCAATGGCATACCACTGGGTACGCGAGTGAGCTTCCAATTACCTCTCACCACTACACATACTGATACTTCAAAACTGAATGCCATTGATATCGCGTCGTAGTTATTGAAATTTCAAGGGAATGGCTATAAACGGCAGTTTTTTTACTGCATGAATAATGAAAACCACATGAAAGCGCTAATTGTAGACGATGAATTTATGGAGGGGGAACAACTAAGGGATGTACTTGATCAAAAATGTCATCAGGTAGAACAAATTGAGTTTCTTCAAAACCCGGTAGATGCCATCATGTATTTGAAAAAGCATCCAACAGATTTATTGTTTCTTGACATTGAAATGCCTGCAATGAACGGTTTTGAATTCATTGAAATAATGGGCACTGAGAACCTGCCTCCAGTGGTATTTACTACTGCACACAGCAAGTATGCAGTACAGGCCTTCAAAGTACACGCTATTGACTATTTGCTCAAACCCATAGACGATGTTGAGCTGGTAGAAGCCGTACAAAAAGTAAGCAATAGTAAATCAATTGACTATCGCGCACAACTCAACACCTTAATCAACAACCCGCCAGAGCATTTTGGAGATAGGGTGGCATTGACCGAAGGGCAGATACATCATTTTGCGAAGCTCAACGATATAGTACGAATAGAAGGAAGTGGAAGCTACAGTGTGTTTCATATGAGCAACGGTAAAAAAATTACTACGAGCAGGTCTTTGAGCTCTTACGGCTCACGCCTGGAAAATCAGGGTTTCGTAAAAAGCCATCAATCTCACTTAATAAATCTATCATTTATTAGCAGTTACAGCCTATCTGATGGAGGCGAATTGGTTCTGGAAAATGGTGATCGTATTCCGGTAAGTGCCCGAAAAAAAACGCATATAAAACACACCCTGGGCCTTTCCTAAAAAGAGCCCACATATAGTGGGCTCAGCAGGAATTGTCATTCGATGTTGTCCAAATCGATCTACATCGTTTGAGCAGTTCCCCGAATTGGTGTTTTTGCATCTTCACAACCCATTTCTCATCAAAACATTGAGTGAACGGGATCAATACTAATACCTTTACCTATACCGCCACTCTTACTTTTCAAATTCAGCGGTTTTGGATTTCAATTTGACAGGAATCATTTTAAATCCGTATTGTTAAGTTTTCTGAGAGACCCAATTAATCATAAGCCATGAAAGAAGTAACAAAACACTACAGCAATGGAGAGCTTACGGTAGTGTGGAAACCAGCTAAGTGCATTCATGCAGCCGAATGTGTAAAGGCCTTACCCAATGTGTACAAGCCTAAAGAACGGCCATGGATTCAGGCAGAAAACGCCAGCACCGCAGACTTGAAAGCTCAAATTGCGAAATGCCCTTCAGGTGCTTTGAGTTATTTCATTGAGGGAGAAGAAAATACAGAAAGCCAGGAACTGGAAACAAAGATAGAAGTAATGGAAAACGGTCCCTTGCTCATATACGGCACCTTGAAAGTAACAGATGCCCTTGGCAACTCTGAAACCAAGAACAAGACTACTGCCTTCTGCCGTTGTGGTGCATCAAATAACAAACCTTACTGCGACGGTTCGCACATAAAAGCAAACTTTGTTGGGTAACACCCATACACTAAAAAGAATACCGCCCACATGCCTGAACCCTTTAAAAACTGGATCAACCAAAAGCTGATCCAGGACATGGCCTTCCATTTCAAGCGCCATTGGCAAGCCTTTGACGAAAAAGCCTTTACCAACACGGCTTGTGATGGCCTGGAAACACTCGAGTTAAAGGAGCGAACGCAGCGCATTACAGAGTCCATGAAGCAATATTTGCCAGCCGATTTTGAACAGGCAGCAGAAATCATTTTAAAGAGCCTGGGAACTCCGCTCAACCCTGACCTATCCGGAGGGGGGATAACAGATGAAGGAATTGCCGGCTGGGGTATCATGGCCATGGTAGACTATGTGGGCCTGTACGGAACAGAACACTTTGACACCTCCATGAATCTGTTCAAAGAGCTTACAAAACGCTCTTCATCAGAGTTTGGCATTAGGTATTTCCTTTTGGCCTTTCCTGAAAAAACATTGGCTGAAATGAAAAAGTGGGCCATGGACGAAAGCCTACATGTACGGAGGTTGGCCTCTGAGGGCAGTCGTCCAAGATTGCCCTGGGGAATGCGCCTTCCCTTATACATAGAAGATCCGAGACCGGTAATAGAGCTCTTAGAAATACTCAAAGATGATGAAACCGAATATGTAAGGCGCTCTGTTGCCAATAACCTTAACGATATAGCCAAAGACCATCCTGATTTGGTAGCCGACATAGCCGAAAAATGGTTGAAAAAGCCAGATAAAAACAGGAAGCGCATGGTTAAACACGCCTGTAGAACATTGATTAAAAATGGCCATGAAAAAACCTTACAGGTATTGGGCTATGGCAAGGCCCATATTGAAGAGGCTGGTATTGCAATAAGCAACAAAGATGTTCTTTTTGGCACTGCTCTTGAGTTTCAATTAAGCCTAAGCTCAAAGGTTTCACACGACCAGGACTTGATGATAGACTATGCCATACATCATCAAAAGGCCAACGGAAGCACTACTCCAAAGGTCTTTAAATGGAAAATAACCAGCTTAAAAAGTGGTAAAACACTAAAGCTCTCTAAAAAACACGCTTTCAAACCTATTACTACCAGAGTGTATTATCCTGGCCTTCACAAACTCGAAGTGCTGGTAAATGGTGCTTCAGTAGGTATAGTTGATTTTGAACTGCGCATGGAAGCTGATTGACTTTCCCAATGTTGCCCGACCAACAAGGTACCGAAAGACAGAAATGATTCCCTCGGACGGCGACTTTGGAAAAGTTCATGGAAAAATCTCATTTATGAAATCAGCCTGGTACATGCATCTGGTACTTCATATATTTCAACTGTGAGAGCCCGCGCAATTCTCGTTTCCTTGCTCATAGCCATCAATTGTATGGCGCAGCAAACCACTGTAAACGCCGTACTAGGCGATACCAGCTGGATATTGGCTCATCGTACTTCTCCAACGAGCTTAGACACTGAGCAGGATAGAATCACCACCCACCTCAATTATGTGGTAGCTGAGCTCAAAGCCAATAGGGCAACGAGTCTTGATAAAAACGAGAACCGACAAAAGGCTATTGCACTTCTTGAAGCGTACATTAGACAGGCCAGGTATCCATCAAAATTTGACTACTTCCCATACAGAAGGCCTTGTTTCATAGATGATGAAGGCACCTTATGTGCCGTGGGCTATCTAGTAGAGCAAACGGCTGGTTTTGAAGAAGCTGCTCGAATTAACTCACTATACCGCTACAACTACATTGAGGAGATGGATGATCAGGAGTTAAAAGCCTGGCAACAATGGGTAGGTTTAAGTATGCGGGAGCTAGCCATGATACAACCTTCTTATGGATCACCACCGGAGTGGGTGGTATACAAAGACCCAAAAAAGGAACAATACGGGCTTAAGAATCGCTACACTGATAAGGTGATAGCAAAACCGATTTACGACAGTCTGATTTTCCGCTACCAACAGCCCATGTACGGCAGCTTAGAAAGGGTATTGTTTACGGGTCTGGCTAGCATAGACAATCAATGGGGAGCCATAAATTCAAAAGGTGAAGTAGTAGTGCCACTTGAGTACGACTCTATTTCATGGATCGAGAAGAGGGTTGGAAGGCTAAGAGTAAGCCTTATGCAGATAGATACAGGTGTTAAGTACCTACAAGCATATGCCCATCAGAAAGCGAGGGTCTTCAATCACTTGGGGAAAGAAATGTTCAAGCTACCACTGGGCAAAGTAGTCTATTGGCACAAGCACCTTTTTATTATTGAGAGCAATGGAATGCAACGTTTTTGGGACAGTAGAACCAACAGATTTGTTGGAAACACCTATGAGCGTATACATCCTAATTCTTACAACCAACCCAAAGGTTATCTGGTGTTCAATTCAGGCTTTGGTTTTGTTTCCGAACCCGGAAAAGAACTACTTCCTTGTACCTACAAATCACTTCAAACCGTCGGCAATTGCTGGCTGGCAGATAGCGAAGAGGGCAAACAGCTACTTTCTCTGGATGGACAGCCAATTGAAATTGGCCCTTTTAATTGGGCAGAGGTTTATGGCTATACTGACAGCTCAAAGCTTGTAATATGGAAAGGAAACAAACGAGGCTTGTTTGATTTGAAAACGGGTAAATGGTTGATAGAAGCAAACCACGACCAACTATTCCCGGCTCATAGTGGATTGATTTACGTAGAAAAAGAAGGCAATAAAGGCTATTACGATATTTCAGGTAGGGTAATTGTACCCATAGAATACGACCTTCTTCGTCCTGTAAACAATGGTTATCTGGTACGGAAAGATGGTAAAATGGGATTATTCAAGAGTACCGACAATTGGATATTCACATTGTCTTATGATTCCATCATTGTGATAGAAAATGCGTCACTAAGCGCCTATGCATTATTTAGAAATGGTACATGGAAAGTTCTCACTGCTGATAACAAGGCAATTGTGAAACAAGAATTTACCAGTTTCATGACCATTAGGGCCGGGGCCTATGTAGTGGGCATTGACAATAAGTTGCACTTTGCCAGGTTGGCGGGACATAGCCTTCAAATAAATACGGACATGAGCATGCAGTCATTAACACTTGGCATCCAAAGCAGGCTCATATACCAACAAAACGGCAAGTATGGCTTTTGGACTACCTATGCTGACAACTGGATATATGAGGGTAAAATAACTGAAGCCATATATGATGAAGTGATTGACCATGGGCTCAAAAATCGTGGTGTCCTTCCGGTAAAATACAAGGGCAAGTATGGATTGGTAAATCGAGAAGGGCATTTCATGGTGCCCGCTATCTATCAATCTATAGACTATTCACACATTTCCATTCTCTACTTTAAGGGTGCAGACGGATGGTACCGGTATGACTACGGTCGTCCCCTTCAGGTACAAACGCCACAAGTAAACCAGTTGCTAGACGAAAGGAATACCGAATAAAGGCAAAAGACAATCCATCCGTGCATTGAAATACCCGGATGGATTGATAAGTATTGGTGTTAGTTGTTTCCCACTACCACCATTCTCTTAGTATCAATGAGCTTTCCGTTTACCATGAGCGAATAAATGTACATTCCTGGTGTTAAGGAATCCCCTGGCACCACTACAGAGGCATTGCCGTAATCTTCTATGGGAATGCTCTTTATTTCAACCCCATTAAGATCGTAAATGAAAATGCTGGCATTGCCACTTTCTTCAGGAACCAAATAGTTGATTCGGGTTGATGTGTGGAACGGATTGGGTTGATTTTGGTACAAACGAATTGAGCCATTATTGTTAGACGATGTTTGTTGAACGGAACCCTCCGCATTAGCACGCCGCTGTGCCGTAAAGAGTGTACGTAGTTCTTCTATATCGTTTTGCATTTGATTCAACTCCCCCTTCAATGCTTCTATTTCCAAGTCCCTTTCATCAATCATTTCTTGCTGCTGTTTAATGGCTTCAGATAGAATGGGAATAAAGCCATCGTAGTTTACCGCCAGCTTTTCATCATCGCCAAGATGTGTTAGTTGGGGTACTACCTTTTGAACATCCTGCGCTAAAAAGCCAATAGAGGGCATGCCTTTAGTGTTAGGAGAAAACTTGAAATCGTACTGCTTTCCATCCAATTGTTGTAGTATGCCAATAGGGTTTTCTATAGACTCTATATTGGATTTAAAGCTTTCATCAGACCATATCCACACACTGGCAAATCGAGCAAAACCACTGGTCAATATCGTTACATTCTCCTGGCTATTTCCAGTTGTCAAATCCGTTGCACTAACAACCAAAGCCTTATTCCAGCCATCTTCGATGCATCCGGGACTTTCACTTTGCGGTGATGTACCATTAGGATAATATCCATTGCGAATGATCACATTGTCCCAGGCTCCGTTGGTAGCATCGAACATAGCATTGTACAACCCATGATGATATTCACCGCATTCATAAGGAAATTTTACATCAAGGAATGCTTCAGGAGCAGATGTACCAATGCCCACCTGCCCCCAGCTTCCGGCTCCTTCAATACTAGGCCCTACAAAAAGAGTAGCCAGATCGCTATTGAAACCGACTGCTAAAGAATTGTCTATGGCATTTACAAGTTTTGGGCCTGTAAACGCACCTGCTTGACTGACCCCGGCACCAATAGTAAATGATGAAAACCCATTGGCTTCAACGGCATTTCCTAAACCAAAAGCATGAGATCCCAGTATCCTGGCATCATTGCCTATGGCAAATGCGTGGTCAAAATGTGTTTCAGACTGGTTTCCCAGGGTAAACGAATAAGGTCCGTTAGCCATAGATTCCGTACCCAGAACCGTGGCATAACTGCCACCACTTAGATTAGAATAGCCCAGAGCCATACCGTTTTGTCCTAAAGCCTGATTGAGGCTCCCTAGAGAAAGAGAGTAGGTTCCAGAAGCAATATTGTCATCCCCATTAGCAAAAGACCCGTAGCCTAAATTGGAATTGTCCCACTGAGTTCCTGACACTCTTCCTGCCCTAAAAGCAGCTTCTTCAGGCACCCACATAAGTCTGGTTCCGGCTCCTGAGGCAGGAACGGGTCCGGTAGTACCCTCTACCATAAAAGCCCCATCGGCCACTCGCACATTCCCTTCGGAATAGATGGCATCAGTTATTGCTACCGGGGTTTCATTAGTGGTTTCTGAATACCAATCGTGTTGCCCTTTATCTGGCAAGCCACAATAAATGTCGTCAAAATTGCAAACGGGATCCAATAACCAGTCTCCATCAGTAAAAATCACTACTTCGGCTACCAACACTTCATCTTCTATCTGTTGAGGATTGCTCGTATAAGTTAAGGGAGCACTTATGCTTAGATCGTCCCAAAACTTGTAAATAATGCTGCTACCCGACCGTTCAACTCGTAGCATCAGAGTACCATTAGAAGGAGTAGGCGACCAGGTTTGTTTTTTAACCCCGAACTCCCATATTTCAAGATCAATTCCGTTTCGATAAATGGCAAAATCAATGTTGTGGGCCGATGGTGAAGAACCTGTTCTCGAGAGTCCAAAAAAGCCATCGCAACCAGTAACGTTCATTTCTATATATCCATCGGTATTGGCACACAGCTTTTGTACAGATGATGCACCACCGTAACCGTAGGAGGAGAGACTCACGCGTTTTAGATGATCTCCATTGGGTTGTACCCCCACTCTGTTTTCCCACTCAATTACATGGGTTTGAGAAAATACAAGGGTAGAAGCCAGCACAAGCCAAAACGCCAATACCCCTTTTTTAGTAAAGCAATTCATTAGGTGAAATTTTTAGGATAATACTTACTCTGTTAAGGCTTTTCAGTAACCGCCGTTACCGTGAAGTACTTCTAAGAGATTGATTCTAACACCCTGGATTTGCCTCTGAAAAAATGACCGCCTTAGATTTCTCTACCAACGTTGTTTTATACTCAGCGATACGCAAAGCTTCCATTCAACTAGGGCTTCATGGCTTTTAAAAAGACCGATTTTCTTCTGGTAGCTATATCCAATTCTACCCCATTGCTCATTTCAAGTTTGCCTCCCTGGCCCTTGTGAAACATAGTTACCTTATCAAGCCTTATAATGTGTGACTTATGGATCCGTAAAAATTCACCTTCAGGCAATACTGTTTCGTAATAACTTAGTTTTTGAGAAGCCACTACCTTTCTGCCATCCTGTAAGTGCATTTGAACGTAGCCACCCTTTAAGGATTCAAGAAACACGATTGCATCAAAAGGAATTACAACGTAACCCGCACCGGTTGGAACCACTAGTCGGTCAAAATGATAGCCTTTTTTCACTTCCCTATTGAGGTTGGCCACTCGAAGGTCTTCGGTCAAATTAAAGTTCTTTTTTACCCGCTTTACAGCCTCCACCAGTTCTGAAGCAATTACTGGTTTCAACAAATAATCCAGTGCCGAGTATCGAATGGCTTTTATGGCATATTCATTATAACCCGTAACAAATATTACCTTGAATTTGGGCGATGGAAAGGCCTCTAACAATTCAAAACCTCCCATTCCAGGCATTTCAATATCCAGTAGCAGAAGTTCGGGATTGTATTGCTGTACATGCTCAATGGCTTCCTGAGCATTCTCTACCCGCCCTATTACGTCCAAATCCGGGCAATGCGCTTCTATAAGTTCTTCAAGAAGATCAAGACTGTAGGGTTCATCGTCAATGAGTAATGTACTAATAGCACGCATAGTTGGGCAGGGTTAATAGGATTTGGGTACCGCGTTGGGAACCGGTAGATTCAATTTCAAAATGTGCGAGCAGGCCTTGCCTTTCAAGTACTTCAAGGCGTTGTTGCACGAGATTTATACCCAGTGAAGGATTGCTCATTGGCTTTTTGGTAGTCATACTTTCTTTCCCCATACCTACACCATTATCGCTTATGCGGCAATACACCTGTTCATCGGTTTCTGCCCAAAAATGCAAACCCAGATGCCCATCCTTTATTGTACTTGGAAAGGCATGTTTAACAGCATTTTCGCATAGAGGCTGTATCAGCAAAGGAGGAATAAGCACATCATCATCCTCTAAAAGAGTGTCTGAAACTTTTATATCAAATGAGAAACGATCTCGAAAACGACCTTTTTCTACCAATAAATAGTTGGTAAGAAACTCTACTTCTTCTCTCACACTTATAGACTCTACCCTTGAGTGGTTGAGACTTGTGCGCATAAGTTTAGAGAAGCGATCCAGCAGCTCTTCCGCCTGAAAAGTGGCCTGCTTTACCAGATGACGCTTTACAGAGTTAAGCGCGTTGAAAATGAAATGCGGATTCATTTGCTGTTGCAATGCCCCCAACTGCATTTCTTTGAGTTTTAATTGAAGCGCACTGTACTCCTGCTTCATCTGTAGGTTTTGGATTTCAGAATTTTCCTTTTCCCTTCGCAATACATTAATCACATCGCCCAGAGCCAATGAAAACAAAATGGTTTGCAACGCCGCTCCCACCATAATGGTGTTATGGGTAAGTGCATTATTAGGCAGTACTCCAAACTCCTGTAGCATGAAAAAGAAATTGCCCATGAGAAATATAAACCAAGCTGAAAACATGATGCGGGCATTCCGATTATTCCTTAGAAAACCCAAATAGGCAGAAGACAATAAGGCAACTAACGATGCCAGCATGGCCAGGCATTGTACAAAAACATAAGAATAGGTTTTAAAACCAAAAAGGAGTAATAGGGCGGCGAGAGCGTAGTTAATGTATAGGAAATTGAGCAGAGGAATTATCCTTGGTACATTCTTCCGAATTCCTATGAATTGCTCAAAAAAGTAAATTCCTGTAACACCAATTCCTATAATTAACACATAGAAGGAAAGGGCATTTTGTGCCTCACCGAAAATGGGAAAGTGGTTTTGGTATAGCCCCAGAATTCCAAACTGAGTAAAGGACTCAAAAAACACAAACAAAACATAGGCCAGATAAAGCTCATAGCGAGTACTTAGGTAAATGAGTAAATTATAGACCAACATCACCAGCATAATTCCCACAAAAAGTCCATGAACCAAACGCCGGAAATTAACCCCATGGCTTAGGAGATGTTCAGTAGTAATTACGCGCATTGGAAACCAGAGCGGTTGTCCGGACTCTACCCTGAGAAGTATGGTTTTAGAGGCTCCCGGAGCCAGGTTAAGGTCAAAATAAAAGAAGGGATCTCTATACTTCTTTTTTGAAGTTTCATTCACCCCCGTAACCATTGCCGGTGTATAAACACCTTCTTCGAGTTGATTATAGAAAGCAATTGATTCCATAATGGGCAATTGGTATTCAAGCAGTAAGTTCTCGTGCTGGGTATTGTTTACCAGCCTAAACTTAACCCATGCTATCTGGCTGGTGCCCTGGCGAATGGGAGCCACTCCTGTTGAAGTTTTAAATGCGGTACTTATTAGCGCTGTTTCGGCATTGAACCCTTTAGCGGGATCTGTGAGTACCTGTAGGTATTCTTCAGGAATTTTATTCGAAAAACTGCTCTCAGTTATCACAAATACCTCCTCGCCCCTTGCCTCTGCACATAGAAGTAAGAACATAACTACCAAACCACAAACCCTTTGGCCAATAAGCATTTAGCTTCTAATCATTCTTCCATTCATAGTAACCTTTCCTTGCTTACGAAGTTATTAAAGCGCTCCAAAAGAGTGAAATGACTTTAGGCATTCTTGTAAACCCAGCCAACACATAAGCTAAGAAGATGCGCTATCCGTTACAATTTCATGTTGCCTTTGTTCTTATTTAACGTCGGCCATAACAGATGCTTGAGGCCAGTTCTCCAATCCAGAGGCGATAAAGTTGCTTTTCACTATTTTTGTACTGAAAATACAACTTCAGTACAATTATTACATGATCCCAGAAAATCAACTCACCGAGAAGCAACTGGTAAGGAAAAAAACCATCCTACAAACCACAGAAGAAATTGTATACCAGCACGGTTTTTACAAAATGAGCCTTGACGATCTTGTAGGTGATCTGAAAATCAGTAAAAGCACCATATATGACTTTTTCGGCTCTAAAGAAGGCCTTATTGAGGCGGTGGTAGACCGTTTTGGTGAACGACTGGAACAGGGTCTTGAAGACATCATGAATGACTCCACACTCACTGTTGCTGACAAACTCTTCTCCATTGCTCATACTCAGGGCACGGCCACAGCTTGTCTTAAAAGCAAATTCATGAGTGACCTACGCATTCATGCTCCATTGCTTTATGAAAAATTTCAGGAAGGTAAGCTTAGACGTACGCAGCGCTACTATGCTCCTATCATAGAAGCGGGCATGACTGAAGGGCTTTTTGACCCAAGTCTGGATAAAACCTTTATACTGAGAATGTACCTTGAAATGAGCGCACTGGCTTGCTCTTCAGGAATCTTTGACCACGTATCAATGACACGTACCGAAGCCTATATGGCCATTATTAAAGTATTCTTACATGGAACCACTAAAAAATGAGTGCATTGTACCAACTTAGACTTGCCACTAAAAGCGATGCTGAAGCCCTGGCAGAAATATACAGGCCTTTTGTGGAGCAAACGGCCATAAGCTTTGAAGAGCACCCGCCACTGCCCGAGGAAATGTGGAAGCGGGTTGAGCACACTTTACAGCAACACTCATGGTGGGTTTGTACCTACCACAATAAGGTAGTAGGATATGCGTACTCTGGTGCCTTGCGTACTCGTACAGCCTATAGATATACAGCCGAGGTTTCGGTATACATAGCCCCTGCACATCACCGTAAAAGAATAGCAAAGGCCTTGTATACACTGCTACATAAAGTAATGACCCTACAAGGGTTTAAAGTAAGTTATGCCGGGATGACTATTCCCAATGCAGCCAGTAAGTCCTTTCATGAAGCACTTGGTTATCGTAGTATGGCCATTTATGAAAATGTAGGATACAAACACGGTACCTGGCACAGCACCGAATGGTTTTGCAGGCAATTGACCCCTGCCACAGGTCTTCCTGCTGAGCTTGTTACCTTAAACAATCTTTCCCCGACAGTAATTGACAAGGCCATTACAGACTCACAATCCCTCATTCTTCAAGCTGAACATTCACTCTAACAATACTTCTATGCGCATTCAAAGCTTTCAACTCGACGTATTCACATCCAAGCAATTCAAAGGGAATCCGGCTTGTGTCTGTTTGTTGGACTCCTGGATGCCCGATTGTAGCTTACAGCAAATAGCTTTTGAAAACAATGTACCTGCTACCATGTTCATTCAGGGCAGAGACAATTCTTATTCAGCACGATGGTTCACCGCACAATCGGAAATTCCTTTTTGTGGTCATGCCACTTTGGGTGCTGCCCATGTACTGCTCGACCATATTGGCACACAACATTCTGCCGTTCAATTTGCATCTTCTTCAGGCTCCGTGTTAGTAGCCCGGAAAGATGGTTTGCTCGAAATGGAATTTCCAAAGGCAGAGCTGGAAGAAGTACCCACTCCCGCCCGTGTGCAAAGGGCTTTCTTATGGCCCGATAAAACGGTGCCTTATGCCAATGGGAAATACATGCTGGTAATGAAAAACCAATACGAAGTAACCAGGGCGCAGCCCAAACTCTCCTATCTATCCGATTTACCCGCCAAGAAGGGAGTGATAATTACAGCTCCCGGAGATGAAGTTGACTTTGTATTGCGCTACTTCGTTCCTTCAAAAGGCATCAATGAAGACCACGCCACGGGATCGGCCATGCAGCTATTGGCCCCTTACTGGAGCGAACGTCTTGGAAAAAAGGGCCTTTCAGGACGACAACTCTCCGAACGCGGTGGTGAGTTTTGTTGTCAACTATACGAGCACACAGTAGGAGTAAGGGGCAGAGCACAGTTGTATTCACACGGAACCATTCTCTATGAAGAATAGGTATAAACCAATACTGGCACATACTGAAGAGCATTTTGAAGCGGGCAGGCAATTAGTCATTGAATACGTTGAAGCCCTCCACTTTGATGTGTCATTCCAAAACTATGAAGTGGATCTGGCGCAGCTTCACATTATGTACAACAAACCACACGGTGCTCTATGGCTCATTGAAGAGAATGGGGCATATAAAGGCTGCTCAGGTGTAAGAAGAATTAATGAGCAGATTTGCGAACTAAAGCGCACCTATGTGAAAAGCGAGCTTAGAGGCAAAGGTCTGGGACAGCTCTTGTTACAACACTGCATTGATTCTGCCAGGGAGATAGGCTATCAAAAAATGTTTTTAGATACCCACCTGGATATGGGGCCTGCCATAGCACTATATAGAAAAAATGGTTTCAAAGATATTCCGGCGTACTACCACAACCCTATTGAAGAAACCAAATACCTGGGCCTGGAACTATAACTCTAAACTACCGCCAATGATTAAGCACAACAACAAAAGCAGCAAGAACAGAGAACTTTGGTTTAGCCGCAAATTTTATTTTGAAATAGCCAATGGCAACTTCTATTCAATTTTAGAACGTTTAAAAGACGCGCCTGACCGCTTGACTAAAAAGGTACTACACCTACCCGGGGAAGTACTTATCACCCAATATCAAAATGCCTGGAGCATTCAGGAGAACGCCGGACACCTTGTAGACCTGGAAGGGCTGTGGATTGGCAGAGTTGCAGATATTGCCGAAGGCCTTGAATTTGTGAGAAGTGCTGATTTGGAAAACACCAAAACCCATGAAGCCGGACACAATCGGGTACCTATAGATCAAATACTTGAGCGTTTTTCGCAAGAGCGCGCCCATTTCGTAGAACTATGTAAAAAGCATGTTGAAATGGCGGAAACATCTCACTCACTGCATCCCAGATTAAAAGCACCTATGCGCATCATTGATTTGATGTTTTTTGCTGCGGAGCACGATGACCACCACCTGGCATCTATAAACGAACTCATTGAACATTTTGATCAAGTAGGTTAACCATGAAAATTGCACAAACACCAGAGCCCCCCTACTATGCCGTAATCTTTACCACTCAGCGAACCGGTGAAGGGCAAGCACTTTATGAAGAAATGAACGAACGCCTTGGCAAAATGGTGGGTGGTTTCCCTGGTTATTTAGGCATGGAGTCATCGGGTACGGGTATCACCATCTCGTACTGGGAAAGCGAAGAAGCCATACTGGCCTGGAAAAAGGAAGCATACCATGCACAGGCCATAAAGAAGGGCATTAGCACCTTTTACAGTGATATTATGACCCGCGTGTGCAAAGTAGAGCGCGACCATAGGATATCTCGGAAAAAACCCAAATAATCAGCATTGATTCTCCACAAAAGGGTATATGATTGAACTTTCATACTACTGCCCTGGAGAATGACCGTGCCAGCTTTTCCTTCACAATACACCAGATCTATATTGTTGCTCCTTGCGGTGCTTGCCCTATTTCCTCAAAAGGGGCGCACTCAAACTAAAGCAGCACATAGTGCTCATTTAGACTGGAACTTCCAGCAGTTCACCACACACCAAGGCCTGGGTAGCAATGAAGTGTATGACATACTGATGGATGCTGTGGGCCAACTTTGGATTTGCACAGACAATGGGATATCACTTTTTGATGGGCTAAAGTTTAAACATTTCAGATCTACAGAATGGTCACCAGTTGTATTGTGTACTGACCTTGGACCTAAGGAGACTCCATGGTTTCTAACACTTAAGAATGAGCTACTGTACTATGACAGGGGCAAAGACCAAATAATAAAAGTCCATTGGTATCAACCTGGTAAGTTGACTACAAAAGGGGTACCAACGTCCTTTCAAGTAACTGATACCGTGCTATCCTTTGGTCATCAAATGGCCTCAGTCATTATCAAAAACTGGCAGGTTGACGAGTTAAGGTCTATAAGGGAATTTCCTAATGTGAAACTTCAATTCGCAGCGACACAAGGAACTTCTTACTACAGTTTTGAAGAAAAAGACAGCTTCCATATTGCAGTTGGAAACAACAGCCACACAAAAGTCCTTTTTTCTGCACCGCACTCCATTGGAAACCCTTCCATTTCAATTGACGACAATGAAAGATGGCACTGCGAACAGTATGGCAACTATCTCATTAGTATTAGAAAATCAGACAACAATGTTTCTTTCATTGAACTCCCCTACCATTTGGTAGCAAGTGTTTCAATTGTTAGTGATACTGAAGTTTGGGTTGGAACTCAAGGACATGGAGCACTTTGCTTCTCACTTGACTCCCTGCAACTGATTAAGAATGTTCTTATTGATCGGAAGGTATCTGCAATTAAGAGAGGGGATGGCGGTAATATTTGGTTTGGAACGGCCACCAGAGGGCTTTTTTTGGCAAAAACCACAGCATGCTTCAAACTGCAATCCGATGCCGATGTGAATGTGATTCGGCTCATTGACAATCAACTCATTATTGGGATGAACGATGGAAAAATCTATAGCATCACAAAAGACAATCAAGAATATAAGCTCGTTTTACTAGCGGCTCTTCAGCAGCAAATTTTGGATTTGCATTCAGTGGATGAGGGTTTTCTTGCAGTACTACCATCTTCCATCCAACGATTCAATATTCGTACCCAGGAAAACACCATTTATACGATTACCGATAGCATTCTGGCGCCCAGGAAACCAATTTTCAGTAATGGTCCTTTCATTCTCCGTTGGAATTTCACATCACGCCAATACGATACGATTGACAAAAACTGGGAAACAACCCGAATCAGAAATAGCTTTACAAGCTCCTCTGGGAACACCTATTTGGGCAATTTCTACAAAACGAAGTACCTGGAAGGTCAAAGCAATAAATGCAAGGAAATGGTGCCCTCAGGTGCTTTTGACCTAAGAGCTGTAGAAACCTGGAGTGATGATACAGTATTGCTGGGAACCAAAGGCTCCGGACTCCTGCTCGCTGTGAACGAAAACATTCTCTATCCCTTAGAACATGAAACGTATGGGACCAATAACATTAGCGATATTACCGGCAAACGGAACAATATTTGGTTCTCTACTCAGAACAACCTCTACAAGCTCATGGGCATTAAGGATAGCGCTTTAAAATGCCAGCCCTGGGCAAGCATTATTGGCATTGAAAATGAGAGAATAAGATCAATACTCAGCTGGAACTCTGACCTGGTTGTTTTGGCTTCATCTGGCTTGTACTCCTTATCCCCGCTACAAGTTGACACCGCGCAAGGTCGCCCTACTATCCACGCACTCCACCTTAGGACTTTAGACACCTTCTATCGGTTTTATCACGAAAACGTAGTGCTCAACTACAAACGTTCAGGCATTGCCATAGAACCTATGGCAACATCGTTTAACAACGCATTAGCTGTTAGATTTAGATACAAAGCACCAAGTATCAATAAAGCCTGGATTGATGTATCTGCTTCTCCCATTGAAATACCATCACTTCCTCCCGGAAACCATGAAATCATAGTGCAGGCACAAGGAGCATTTGGAATCTGGTCGCAACCCAAGTCATTGCACATTGAAGTTGAGCCCCCTTTTTGGCAAACCAGCCCATTTATAGCAGTAGTTTTTATTATGACTTTAGTACTGGGGCTGACCATAACAAGCTGGAGGATAAAACGTTTAAAAACAAAAACAACACTTGAACTTGAACTGGCCGAAGCCAAGAATAAATCCATGAGTTTGCAACTCAACCCACATTTTGTATTCAACTCCCTGAACTCTGTAATGGCCTATATCGCAGAAAACAAATCTCAATTTGCGCTTAGGTTTCTGGCCAGATTTGCAAAGATGATGCGACTCATATTCGAAAACTCTCAGCACAAACTAATTACCCTTAACCAAGAGCTAAGTGCTGTTGAAAGGTATCTGCAACTGGAGCTTTTTAGACTTAATGATAGATTTAAATACCAAATCAATATTGAGCCCAATCTTGATACCAATAACCTTCTTATCCCTCCCCTGATTCTGCAACCTGTGGTTGAAAACTCCATTTGGCACGGAATGGCAAAGATGAATCCATCCGATACTCATGGACTCATTGACATTAAGGTATCATTGTCAGACAGCCAAACATTGAAAATTGCAGTAACCAATAACGGACCACATGGCGAGGAATCTGCTGGTAAAACAGAGAAACGCACCACTAGTCTTGAAGTTATAAAACAACGCTTGGCACTACTAAGCCGTCTACACAAGCAACGCTATGCAATTGAGCAAGGATTATTGCCCAATATTGGACATTACACATCATTTGAACTCCCCATCCTCAAACCACTAAGCTCATCCAATGAAAGCAATCATAGTTGATGATGAACAAAGGGCCATAGACAGCCTTACAGCCCTTTTAAAAACATTTACTCCTCAATTGGAAATCATTAGTTCCTATACAGATCCTATAAAGGCTTTGAGTACTGTTAAGGTGAATGAGCCAGATGTTCTTTTCCTTGATATTGAAATGCCTACTCTAACAGGTTTGAAAACTCTTGAATACCTCGAAGACTCCAGTACAAAAACCGTTTTTGTAACTGCACACAATCATCACACAATTGAAGCGATAAGGCTTAAGGCCTATGATTACCTCTTAAAACCTGTTGATCCTGACGACCTTTTGGCCCTTTGGGACAGGCTGCAAGATGACCATAAGAGACAAATCAATGCAGTTCCACGTACATCAGTTTCAAGAATTGCACTTCCCACACTTTCAGGAAATAGAATAGTAGACCTTGAGGAAATAGTGAGACTTAAATCTGACAATAACTACACGCAAGTAATTCTAAAACAAGAAAAACCAATATTGGTGAGCAGAACTTTGGGAAAGTTTGAACAATCCTTACCACCAGAGCAGTTCATAAGGGTACATCAAAGTCATATGGTTAACTTCAATCTGATTCTTGAAATCAATAGATCAAACGGAGGGTATCTGGTAATGACAAATGGCGATGAAGTACCATTAAATAATAAGAACAAGGCCTTCATAAAGAAGGCCTTGAGCTATGGGCTCATTAGTATTTAAGGAGAGGTAAACAAGGAACCCCTCTCAACTAATTCTTAAGTATCTGTATACTAGTCCTTGCATCATCACATTTCAGAAAATAGGTGCCCGGCTCCAACTCTGTCACATCAATGGTTTTGCCAATACCAGCCTTTAGCCGGTGTTGCTCAACAACCTGCCCTAAAACATTAACCAACTCAACATTCTCGTCCGCTTCTGAATGCACTTTCAGCACATTATCAACTGGATTGGGGTAGGCCCAAATCCTTGCTGAGGTCATGGGCGCCGGGGCACTAACCCATTCATCGTCTACCATAACAAAAGGTATACCCAGCACACTGTGCTGATTGCGAAGGGTAAAGGCCTTGGTATTACTAGGCACGGCACCGTTATAGGTGGTACCATTGATAACGAGGTCATTCACATAGTTACCTGTAGAAAAGGCAAATACAGGACTTCCGGCAATTGCTTCAGCATTTTGCACTCCAGTGCCCTCTGTTGAGTTCATTTCAATAACAAGACCAAGTGTATTCATTTGAGACACAAACACAGTACCGTTGCTAGCAGGGCTCGTAACCGGTCCGTTGGCTGTATTTGTACCGGCTTGTAAAAATTGCATAGTTCCTGCGGTGGAAATGTTGCCATTCACACTGATTACCCCATTCTCTACATCAATCCCCCTGCCCTCTTCATTTAGCGCAGTGCTTGGATCGGAGTAGTTCATCCATGAATTGGCATCCCAATTGCCGCTGGAGTTTAACCTGGCAACAACAGCCTGACTACCGATGGGGCTACCTGGTAGGGAAACTGTGGCTCCAAATTCATTGAATGAATTAACGGTGCTCCCTATTACATACCCTGTCACATAGATATTGGAATTCTCATCAACGGATACATCATGTAAACCCGCGTTTCCTACGTTGGCATTGGTGGTGCGTATCCAGTCTTGAGACACAAAGGTTCCCATGTCGCTTAATCCTTCGGCAAAACCATCGGAAAGAGTACCACCGGCACCAGATACAAATGGGTAAGGATCTACTAGAAGGCCCGTACCTATTACTCCAATATACCTTCCTACAACTACTAAATGACCGTCGTATTGCTTTTCAATATCCTCAATAAAGCAGTCCTTATCAGGTAGGTTGGTGGCATATACAACTGTCGGAACTCCAAAAGGTGCCACTTTCACCACATATGGATTCCATGATGAGGTCAGCGGATCGAAGGAATTTCCGGCCGCGAATACATGGCCCCCATCCAGGCAGATTCCTGTGGGAAAAAGAATATTGGAATTGGGATCCTGGTAATCCAACATCCAATTTACAACCCCATTACCAAGGTTAAATTCGGCCACGTACATGGTTCCTGAACCGGCGTTAAGGGGCGTTTGAGTACTCCACATATCCCCTCCGTGCAGTGTAATGGTTGAACCTGAAAATTCACCCGTAACGTAAATTTGCTGATTCTGCTCATCAAGCTCAATGGCCGTTGCATTGGAACGTTCATTTGCATTTAACTGCTCCGACCACGCCACCCAGAGCACCGTTCCACATGGATCAAATTTGGCAAGATACATACCCAAATTGCCGTTTCCCGATGAAATAGAATTCACCGTGCCCTGACATTCAAACTCCGTATAGTCAGTAAACTCTCCTACAACGTACACATTACCGTCAGTATCAACTTCAATATCCTTCCCTCTATCAAGAAAAAAGTTGTTCCACGTGGTTTGCTGCCAGCAACCAGGAGCAACGCTCACCATAATGTGAAACTCCTTACGGCATCCAATAGCATCACTAATGGTAAGAATGTTAAGTCCTGGACATAGGTTATTGAAGGTAAGCCCGGGCATACTTGTGCCGTTTAGGTCATACGTATAGGGTGCCAAACCACCGCTTACTGAGGTAAGAGTAATAGCCCCGTCACACAACAAACCGCTGCAGCTTGCATCCTGCACCACATATGTTGCGGTAATATTTGGAGAGCAAAGGCAGGAATTGAGCGGTTGTTGGTAATAGCAAACATTCTCTACTGTTGCCTTTGTGATTCGTGAACAACCGGCAGCCGGCATGCTGGCGTGCTGCAGCCTTCTTAGCTTGTCAATCGCCGGATCAATAAGAAAGCATGTTACTCCCACTAAAGTGGTAAATCCACCCGTCCATACTGAAAGCTCCACGTGTTGAGCAGCGAGCCGTTGCAAACGCACTTTGTATACTTGATTTGGAACCAGTGGGCCAATCTGAGCAGAACTAGCCCCCCGTACCGTACCTAGCTTTGAAGTTCCGGAAATGTGATAACCAGTACCCGTATTTAAAGGATTCCCTAACCGTACTTCAATTGTATTGTTATCTGTTTCTGTTGTTCCTCCGGCAGTATTACAATACGGGTGATCATTTCGCTGAGTAAGCGCTAACAATATCGCAGCCATGTCAGTACCGCCAGCGGTTATTTCAAAGTCAAACTCAAACCTAAACTGGTTTTGATTAACAATAACGCCGTTAATGTTTTGCATCAGCCGGCGCGTAGCACGAGGTCTGAAATCTACATAAGACACCTTGTTGGAGGCTATTGAAAGATTGCCTTGAGGAGGGCTAAAAGTGCAGGAGGCTACATTTAAGGCACCGCCAACGTTCCAAGCTAATGATGAAGAGTAGTCAAAGCAGGTATCTTGTGCCCTGGCGAATAGGACGCAAATGCCGAATAAAATCAACGAGCAAATTTTCTTGAAATGATGAACTTTAAACATTGAGAGGATCATAAGGTCATTTTTTTGATTGAAGCTCAAATTCAAGCTATTACCGAAGCGTATTCAGCGCGATGAGCGTACTAGCCATATGACTTAGAATTCAGGGCGATTCAATAAGCATCCAACTTTTGGTCAAAACACAAAACTTCATAAGCCCGATTCCTATATTCACACTTTTGTAAACCCAACTCCTTTTCCTATTCAGTTTCTTTGCCACCCATAGTATGAGTGCGCTCAGTTTCAATCTACCTTCCCTTATCACCTCATTGGCCGCGCTGCTTTCAGTATTGCTGGCCATAGGTTTATTGAAACAACGTGTTAAACAACCCGCCAACCTTTGGCTTGCCCTGCTTCTAGTAGCTGTAGCCTATCATTTGCTTGAGTACTCAATGGCCATCTCTGCCAACACATTGGTATTTCCGCACTTACTGGCCACCAGCTACCCATTCCTTTTTGCCATTGCTCCACTCTTTATGTTGTATGTGCGGCAAGCATATGGCTTAGGCAAGGGCTCAAAGTGGTGGCTCCATTTCATCCCCTCGGCACTCTGTCTGCTCGCCTTCATCCCATTTTACCTTCAAAGCGCCGATGAAAAGCTGTCAATGATTGAGTCATTAGTGCATGAAGATGGACTACAAGTACCTCCCGAACAAATGATAATGATGCTGGCACAGACCATACAAATGCTCATTTATGCCTTTATTACCTTCCGACTTGCATTAAGACAGAAAGCAATTCTGGTGAATGAAGTCTCTAATAGTTCACTTATTCAATTGCGCTGGTTACTCATTGCAAGCAGGGCCTTTCTTATGCTCTGCATGCTTTTATTGCTAACCACACTCTCTGCCTTCGCCTTTAAGCAGCACAATGTGGCCATAGATTATCTGTCGTTACTGGCCCTTTCACTTTTGGTTGTAGGCCTTGCCTGGATTGTTATTAACCAACCTTCAGTACTCACCCACTCACTAAGCCGTACGGGCACTGCTAACAATGCCACCGGCGATGAAGAGGTTATATGGCAACGCTTAAACGATGTTATGCAGGCCAGGAAACCATTTCTACAGGATGATTTGAATATAGAAACTCTGGCAGAGCTGATAGAAGTACCGTCCTATAAACTGTCTTCGGCCATCAATAAAAACTGGAAGGGCTCTTACTTTGATTATATCAACACGCATAGGGTAAATGAAGCCAAAGCCATACTCTCAGATCCTGATCAAAATCACTTAAAAATCCTGGCCGTGGCCATTGACAGCGGCTTTACCAATAAGGCAACTTTCAACAGGGTTTTTAAGAAGTATACGCAAACCACCCCATCTGCTTTTAGAAAAGCCCAACAAACCTCATAAAAACAAGGCTCAACTTCTAAATCGATACCATTAGGCACTTATTGGCCTATAGGTTGCCGCCAAATTCAAAATACTTTTTCGTGAGTTCAATTCAATCTATTCACTGGGGCCGTGCCCTACTTACTGCATGTATTGCTATGCTATTGATGATCGCATCTGCCTTTTTTTGGGTCTTCATTTACAGTGCTTTTATTGAGCCGGGCCACAGCCATGAGTTTTATGAAGCTTATGCCCAAAAAGCAAGTCCTATTGAAAGCATTGTTTTCGGAATTCCCTTTTTTCTATACATCGGCTGGCTTACTGCCCGAAAAGTAAAAGTGGCCGTATACGAGAATGTGTTTGTGTTATGGGCTTTTTACCTACTCATAGATGTGTTAATTACTACTGTGGGTTTTGATGCATCTCCTTTTGACATGCTGGGCATATGGTTTACGGCCCATAGCACTAAACTGGGAATGCTGCTGCTAGGTGGTTTCCTGGCCCTTCGTCAGGCTGAAAAGAGTGCGGAATAGCCAATCAAAAAATGTCCATCTCGGTACTCGGTATAATAATGTTTTGGCCTTATGCTAAGCTGATTTGGCTATTGTGCTTTCTACAAAACTTTTGGTGCGCCCAATTCATAAAGCAGCTAATTAACTCAGGGTAAATCACATGCGCAGGTTGCGCAATAATGAATTGATCTATGTCAATCATCTGAAAGAAGCTTTGTAGAGATTTGCGGCGTAAATGCGCGCAGAGATTCAGAACATACATAGCTTCTGGAAACAGAAACTTGAAGAGCGAACGAGCGCTCAATCCCTTCGGAAACTGCCATTGCAAAACGAGGGTATTGATTTCTATTCCAATGACTACCTGGGTTTCGCCAGAAAAAAAGACGGCGAAGTCAGCACCGTAGGTGGAGCCACTGGCTCCAGGCTCATTTCAGGCAACAGCCCAGTACACGAAGAATTGGAACAGCGGCTTGCCACCCTCTTTGAATGCAAAGCTGCCCTATTGTACAATTCAGGGTACGATGCCAATCTGGGTCTCTTCTCATGCATTGCATCCCGTACGGATACCATTGTTTACGATGAATATGCTCATGCATCCATTCGCGATGGAATTCGACTAAGCCCTAGTAGATCGTTCTCCTTTCGACACAATGATCTGGCAGATCTTCAAAGCAAGCTGGAAAAGGCCAACGGAAGAATAGTAATAGCTGTTGAAGCCATTTACTCAATGGACGGAGATGAAGCGCCACTATTGGAAATAGCACAGCTCTGCAATGAATTCAATGCGCACCTGGTGGTTGATGAAGCCCATGCACTGGGCATCTATGAAAAAGGCCTTTGTCAGGCTCTTTCGCTCAGCGGTGATGAACTTACACGCATCATAACTTTTGGTAAGGCTCTTGGATATCACGGTGCTGCGGTTTTGTCAGGTAGTATGCTGAAACAGTATCTGGTTAATTTTTCAAGGAGCTTTATCTATACTACGGCAATGCCCGAGAGCAATGCCACAACACTAAACAAGCTTTTATCTCTATACCTGGAAAGTGGGCCTGAACGGGCCAATCTCAAACGAAACATTGAACTCTTTAGAAGCCAAATGAGTTCAGATTACCTGATTGAGACTTGCAAAGGACCTATACAAATTATAAAAGCACAAGGCAGTAAAGCTAACAATCTGGAATTGTTCCTATTGGAAAAGGGCTTTCTTGTAAAGGCCGTGTTGCACCCTACCGTACCCGAAGGTCAGGAACGGTTGCGAATTTGCCTTCATAGCTTTAATGAACCTGCCCATATTGAACATTTATGCCATCACATCAACTCCTTTGAATGGTAAACAACACCTATTTTGTTACTGGAATCGGCACGGACGTAGGCAAAACCGTGGCCTCGGCCGTTTTAGTTAAGAAACTAGAAGCCAACTATTGGAAACCTATTCAATGCGGCGACCTCGACAACTCCGATAGCCATAAGATAAAGGCATTATGTCCTGAAGCTCATATTTTTCCAGAAACCTATGCCCTGGGCACACCGGCATCACCCCACTATGCCGCTGAGGTAGAAAACCAAAGAATTGATTTAGAACGCTTTGAGTTGCCCACTTCAGAGAAACCACTTGTGGTAGAGGGAGCAGGAGGCTTGTTGGTTCCTATCAATCAGGAAGAAACCATTAAAGACCTTATTATAAAACTCAGCATCCCTGTAGTGGTGGTTTCACGTAACTATCTGGGTAGCATCAATCATAGCCTGCTTAGTCTTGAAAACCTTCAGTCAGCAGGCATTCCTATTGCCGGACTTCTGTTTAATGGGCCACAAAATGAAGCCACTGAGCAAATTATTGCCCATCGCACGGGAGTAAAGGTTTTGGGTAGAATTGAACCCCTCCAACAAGTAAATGAAGCAGCTATTATCAACCAGGCAAAAAACCTGAAGGATATATGAACCGCATAAAAGAAATAGACCTGCAAAACATCTGGCATCCGTATACCCAGATGAAAAGTTTTGACAACCCTATACCTATTGTATCAGGTAAAGGAGCCTTGTTATACGACGACGATGGCAAAGAATATATAGACGCCATTTCAAGTTGGTGGGTCAACATACATGGACATTGCCATCCCTATATAGCTGAAAAAATTGCCCTTCAGGCCAAGCAATTGGAACATGCGCTCTTTGCAGGATTTACTCATCCACCCGCCGTAGAGCTATCCCAAAAGCTATTGGCTGCCTTGCCACAAAATCAGAAGAAAATCTTCTTTTCTGACAATGGCTCCACAGCAGTGGAAGTAGCCGTAAAACTTGCCATTCAATATTTTGGCAACACTGGCAGTAAGCGTAAAAAGATTATTGCCCTGGAACACGCCTTTCACGGCGAAACATTTGGCACCTTATCGCTGGGAGGCGAAAGCGTGTTTAACGCACATTACCGAGACTTTCTCTTTGAAGTAGAGCGCATTCCGGTTCCAACACCGGGGCGCGAAGAAGAAGCTGTAAAGGCGCTCAAAAACCTTTTGGAACAAGGCGATTGCTGTTGTTTCATATTTGAGCCATTGGTGCTGGGGGCAGCAGGTATGTTGATGTACTCACAAGAGGTGCTTGACCAGCTTATTTCATTGTGCAAGGAGCATGGTGTGCTTACAATTGCTGATGAAGTAATGACCGGCTTTGGAAGAACCGGAAAGAACTTTGCATCAGATTACCTTGAAAACAAGCCAGATCTAATGTCCTTATCTAAAGGACTTACCGGGGGGTTCCTTCCCATGGCCATTACCAGCTGTACGCAGGATATCTTCGATAATTTTCTGTCTGACGATCATTCGCGTACTTTTTTTCATGGTCATAGCTTTACTGCCAATCCACTGGGTTGTGCTGCATCCATTGCTTCTGTTGAGCTACTTACCGGAGATGTATGTCAGGCGCAAATGAGCCAGCTCACCGCTTCGCATAGCCAGTTTTTGGAACAACTGAAGGCACACCCTAAGGTAGAAAATGCCCGTCAAACTGGTACTATTATCGCCTTTGACGTAGCTGGTGAGTCAACAGCTCCTACCTATGGGTCAATTCGTGAAAAGCTTTATCAGTACTACATGGAGCATCAACTGCTTCTCCGCCCCTTAGGCAATACGGTATATGTACTTCCACCCTATTGTATTGAACAGGAACACCTTAACCATGTGTACCACCACATAATTGCTTCTCTCGATTATGTATAAAGACTCATTTGAAATAGGCATTTCAGGATGGGGAAGTATTTCAGCACTGGGCATAGATAAAGAGTCCATATACAGGGAACTCTCGTCTAACGCAAGCAAAGCTGTAAGAAATAGTGCAAATGAGTGGGTGGTTCCCTTATCTGCCAAGACACAAGCCCTCACACACGAACTTGCTGCCAACTATCGAGTGCATCGCAAAACTGACAGAGTAGTACATCTGGGTTTACTGGCCGCCAGAGAAGCTGTGGCTATGGCAAAGTGGCAAGATGCAGACTTTGGCATAAACATAGGCTCATCAAGAGGTGCTACCGGACTCTGGGAAAGCTATCATGGCCACTTTCAGGAATCGCAAGAGGCCCTGCTCAACAGTTCTCCTGCCACTACTTCAGGAAATATTTCCTATTGGCTGGGCCAGCACTTTAAGCAAAAGGGTATCGCCTTTTCACACTCCATTACCTGCAGTAGCTCTTTTCATAGCATACTTAACGGCATTGCATGGTTGCGCTCCGGCATGGCCGATCGCTTTTTGGCCGGTGGTTCCGAAGCTCCGCTGACCCCCTTTACAGTGGCTCAAATGAGAGCTCTCAGGATTTATTCAAACAGTGATGAACCATATCCTACCAAACCTATGAGCCCTGACTCTGGCGGAATGATACTGGGTGAGGGATCGGGAGTTTTTGCTCTTGAAAGGAAATCGAGTACTTCCAAAGCCCTAATCTCAGGCATGGGTTGGTCTACAGAAGGCATTGAAAGCCCCACCTCCATTTCATCAGCAGGAGAAGCTCTTGAAAAGTCGATGAAAATGGCTCTTAAAAACCATGATATTGCTGATGTTGATGCAGTAATACTACACGCTCCTGGTAACCTAAGGGGCGATGAGGCCGAAAAAAATGCACTAGACAAGGTCTTTGGAACCAAAACACCAGCCTATACTTCAAACAAATGGAAAATAGGACATCTACTGGGTGCATCAGGTGCGCTCTCTTTGGAAATGGGATTGCAGATGATCACACAAAATCAGTTTTTTCCAATACCGTATATCAATTACCCAAGCTTACCGGAACGCATTGAAAATGTGCTCATTAATTCCACCGGTTTCGGAGGAAACGCCGTAAGCTTTTTGATTTCAAAAAATCGTACATAAGCAAAGACATTTCAAACTATTAGAAACCATAGATTTGACCATGCAAAATCCAGCATCAGCACTTAGTTTGGCTGAAATTCAAGCCATTTATGATACCCCGCTCATTTCTTTAATTCATAGAGCCGCAGAGGTACACCGTACGCATCACAACCCAAGAGAAGTACAGGTAAGCACCTTACTTTCAATTAAAACAGGCGGTTGCGCTGAAGACTGTGCCTATTGTCCGCAAGCTGCCCGATACCATACAGATATTGAGAAAAACGATCTAATGTCACTAGCGGTAGTAAAAGCCGCTGCCAAAAGTGCTAAAGCTTCCGGTTCATCAAGGCTTTGTATGGGGGCTGCCTGGAGAAACGTAAAGGACGGAAAGGAGTTTGATCAGGTATTGGAAATGGTGGAAGCAGTAAATGAGCTGGACATGGAAGTGTGTTGCACACTGGGCATGCTTACTGAAAACCAGGCTAAAAAACTGGCCAATGCAGGTCTTTATGCCTACAACCACAACCTTGATTCATCAGAGGATTTCTATAAAGAAATTATTTCAACCCGTGGCTTCAACGACAGGTTGGAAACCATAGACAATGTACGAAAGGCTGGAGTATCAGTATGTTCAGGAGGCATTATAGGCATGGGCGAAAGTAGTTTGGACCGCTGCCAGATGTTGCACACATTGGCATCAATGGAAACGCCACCTGAGTCTTTGCCAATAAACGCCTTGGTACCCGTAGAAGGAACCCCGCTTGAAGACCAACAGGTGGTAAGCAGCTGGGAAATGATTCGCATGGTAGCAACGGCCCGCGTAGTATTGCCCAATACAGTTATCAGGCTTTCAGCGGGAAGAACCGAAATGAGCGACGAAGCACAGGCTTTGTGCTTTCTATCAGGTGCGAGTTCTATTTTCTCAGGAGACAAATTGCTAACTACTCCCAATCCAGGAGAAAGTGCTGACCAAAGACTTTTTGAAGCCCTTGGAATCCAGCCCAAAGCTCCTTTCACTGAAAGACAAAAACCAGAACATAGTCACGAAGTAAGTGACGAAAAGGAACGTGTAAAGTGGAGTCGTCCCGGGCATGTTATTGAGAAAAACGTTGAGTATACTATTGGCCGTAAGAAATAGTTACGGTCTTACTATGCCATTCTGATTCACCTTGTTCTAAGTCCTTCAGTTTGTTCTGTTACAGGACATTCATCCAAAGCGCTGCAATTGCTTAAAAAGCCCAGCAGCATTAGTAGGTCTGAAAACTCATAATCAGCCAGGCGTTCTTTACAGTGCTCAATGGTTTGTCTGCTTCCTGAATTCATGTCATCTATCCAGGAAGCCAGTTCTTGACTAAAGGGAACTACAATTGAGTGCCCTCTGGAAAACACTTCACAGGTATTTTCACCAATTTTTCGGTAGCACAACTTGAACGGTTGCTTGATGGCAAAAGGTGAATTCATGAAATTAACCCCTTCACCTATACCCGGCTTTACATTTTTTTCAAAGCCGCCGTTGCTCATAAGTGTATAAACATGCTTGAGGTAAGTAAATTCCAAATTGCTATCAAGAGAAATTTGAGGCTGCACTTTCGAGTAATTTTCACCCGGAAGCAGAGGTTCCATAATTTCGTCGTTAACACCGGGGTCTATTTGTATTCTGTCAAGGAGTTTTTGTTTAAATGCATTAACAGATGGATTTAGATAGTCCAGAACCATGCTGAAAGAAAAGTCATTGGTTTCAGCCACATGAAACACGTCAGAAGGTACAAAGAAGGCATCACCAGGTTCCATGTGGTACTTTTTTGCCTTTTCTAAAAACCGCCGTTCCATAGGGTGTGTCACTTGCCCGGATGCCATTTCTAAATACTCTTCCTTTTTCCAGGTATAAAAGGTTTTATCGCCTGGGCCAAAATGCATGAGAAAGCCTTCTTCACCAGTATTTTCCTTATGTATGCCAAAGGGAGTGAATCCGTAATTACCCATAAAAAACAACAGTGCCAGCCCATTTAAAGGCATTCCCTTAAGCTCTAAAAGGCCCTGGGCATTTGAAGCCATTACCCGGAGCAGTTCTTCGCTATATGCTTCAAGGTTATTGAGGATAATACCGAAACGCTCGCCTTTAAAAACATCGTTTCCCCAGGCCTCAGGATCCTGTCCTTTTTGTGGTGGCTTCTGTCCCAGCCATTCATTAAATTCTGGATTGCGCTCATGGTTTACAAATACTTTGAGTCCTATATGAAGGGCATTCATATGTATAAATCCACGAAGTGAATCCATTAAAAGTTCACGGTATTGCTGTACCTCATCTTTGGGAATAAATGCTTTTATAAGCAATTCCCGGGTTAAATGGTCGGTTGCATCTAATACTTCAGACCATCGTTCTTTTGAAATTGTCAGGAGTAATAATTTTCTCACCGGAGCTTACCGGTGGTGGGTTAAACAGGTCAGGACTATAAGCCGCTCTTCCAGAAATTAGTCAATTCCGCTTCGGTACCGGCATACACATCTCTGTCGCAAGGGCCTATACCTGCAACACTATGTGGGTCAGGGCCATTAACACCGTCAGTATACTGCCAAAGTGTATAGGCATCCCAGCCCGCTGGTAATACGGGGTTACTACTGTATTGTGCCAACCACAATGGACATTGCTGAAGTACTGGGTCTCCTCCTGAACCTACTGAAGATTTGATCAAGCTACCTCCATACAGCGTTGGGTACCTACCTACTTTATCCTTAACGCCCTGTACAAATTGCTTTGCCTGGTCTAAGGTCATAGTACCTTGAGAAGCAATTCCATTTTCTTCCCAGTCAAGCACCAATAGGGTATTGGCATCGGCTGCAGCCACATCAAGAAAATGTGCCACCTGGGTAGGTACATCCTGTGCCGTTCCAAAATGGTAAGCTCCCCAATGCAGGCCCTGCGCAGTGGCCTGTGGCCTTCTGGTGTCGTAAGTAGGGTCGGTATAAGTTGCTCCCTGTGTAGCCTTGTGTATCACACCCAGAATACCATCGCCTTTGGCACTCGCAAAGTCAACATTGGCATTATGGTGTGAGAGGTCTACTACTGAATTAATATTGCCTGCAGGCGGAAAAGTGCTCTGTGTAAGCTGGAAACCAAGTTTCTCAGCAGCACCCAATGTATCGTTCCCAGCCATCCCATCGGCCGCTAAGCCTTGCGATGTTTGAAAGGCTTTGGTACCTGTTGCTGTGTTTGCTCCAAAAATGCCATCTGCTGTTCCTACATTATGGCCTTGTGCATTAAGAAAATTTTGCCAGTCCTTCACTGACTGTCCCTGTGAACCTATTTTGAGTAACATTAGCTTGTTTTATGCATGAAAGATAGCGGCTCTACTCAAAATCTAAAAAGCTCTTTTCATTTTGACGGTAAACATTAACTCCCTTGAAGCTTCTTCCATGTTCTGAAGCAGCGAATATTTCAAAAAAAACGAACGTGAGCCCTCTACTTCTGAATGTGGCATCTGAATTTGCAAACATTGCATCTCATCTTCTAAGAGCCAAAGCGTTGATTGGCAAAGTCAATGCCACTCAGGCATTAAGGAAGCTAACATCCCTATTTTGCGAGGTATGATAAAGCTTGTGGTTCAAAAGCCTGTCCTGATAATATTGATATTGGTATGGGGCTTCACACTATATGCTCAACCCTTTACCCTAATACCAATATCGGGACAAGGTACTCTGGAGGGGGCTCAGTACTTCGAAATATACCAGGACCGGATGGGTTTTATGTGGTTCAGTACTGATCAGGGAGCAGTTCGCTATGACGGGGAAGAAATGAAGCTGTTTACCATGGGAAAAGGACGAACCAGCAATGCTGTATTCAATATTGATGAAGATCCCGACGGAAGGATTTGGTTTCATGGATTTAAAGATGCCCTTTCCTTTTATAGTAATGGTATAGTTACCTCCGTAGAACCCACCTATAGAAATAATGAAAGTATCCAGCGGGTAAAAGACATTTCAGATTTCAAAATCACCAAAAACGGCCACCTTCTATTAGCAAACCAAAACAACCTTGTTCGACTGCAATACACAAACGGGCAATTATCTGCCAAAACCATAGAACAAAATGCATGCATCAGGATACTTCCTTCTGGTAAAGATGAGTTTTTCATTCATCGATTTCCCGGACTCTACAAGGCATTGGCAGGTTCTATCGCACTCCGTTATAGAGATCACCCGCCCATTGATGTGAATTTATCAGAAAATGCCTTAAAACAATTTCACGACACCTATTCCGCACCTACGGGCAAGGTTCTAATAAGTTTTGGACAGGACTTAATGGTTCTTGACACGGTCAACAGGTCAGTGCATCACGAAAAACTTCCCTTTCAAACAAAAGCCGTATTGCAAGACCGGGAAGAGAATATTTGGCTGGGCTCATTAAGTGGAGGGCTCTGTTTGTATCAGGGAGGAGATTTAAGTGGAGCACCGCTTACTTTTCTATCTAAGGAGTCAGTTACAGACATATTTCAAGACCGGGAAGGAGGAATTTGGATTAGCACCCTGTCATCTGGCATTTATTATATAAGCTCAACTGCTTGCAGGGCGGTAAGCACTCCTGCACCAGGCAATCGCGATCCCTTTATCACCAGCGTTATTGGCACCAAGGATGGCATCTATTGGGGTGCTGACCGCGGTTATTCCTATAAGCTGAATAAAAACACGGGGGTGATCTCAGATCTGGCTACGCATCATCAATTCTCAAGAATTAGAGGCTTTGAAAAATCCAGGTCAGGGGAGTTACGGGTATTGGCACAAGCCCCTAAGCTCGACTCATTTAAGTATGAAGACTTCATGGTCTACAGAGCACTAACTTATTTAAAGTACCAAAACCAACTTTTCCTGGTAAAACCATATGAGCTTTTACTTGATAAGTCTTCTACATTTAGTCAGGAACATAGAATAGAATGTGTAACGAAATCTGGTGACTCTTTGCTCATTGGTACCATGTTTGGGCTCTTCATCTACCGTAATTCTGAGTATCGCTCCCTTCATAAGGAGCACGATGCCTTTGGTGGCCAAATTACCGCTATTGAAAAGTGGAATGATGACGGTTTTTTGGTTCTATCCCGAGACAGAGGGCTGTTCCTACTCAAAAACGGAAAAACGCAAGCCATTGCGTCAAAAAATCAAAACAGCCCCATTAACTATCGGCACCTTTTTATAGACAGTAACAAGACTATCTGGATCTCTACTTCATCAGGCATCCATTGCATTAGAAACCTGCACAATACAGAAACCGAGCCCCTTGTTTCATACTTTAATTCCTTCCATGGTTTGCCATCAAACAACATTTACCAATGCTATGTGGAAGGAAACGAAGTGTACGCAGCCACTCGATATGGCCTTTATGTGCTTGATACCAATAAGATACAAGTGTATGTCGGCCCGGTGCCGGTATACCTTAAGTCTACCACGCTATTGAACAGGGATACCGTTTTAGAGCAAAATGCCAAGATAGACCCCAGGTACCGAGACATCACTTTCTCTTTTCAAGGAGTTTGTCAGCAGCAGCAAAATGAAATTAGATACCAGTACCGTTTATTAGGACTTGATACCAACTGGCTTCCTTCTACTGAAAAAAACATTCGATTCTCAGGTATTCCACCGGGTGATTACGCCTTTGAGGTAAGGGCACGCAAATCCTATGCGCCATGGGGAAAAGGGTACCAATTGGCATCTTTTACCTTCCTGCCTTCCTTCAGAGAAACTCTCTGGTTCAGACTACTTCTTACCGCGGTTCTAATTGCGGTTGCCCTTACCATTATCGCCATAAGAATTAGAGTTATAAGGACCCGCTCACGCCTTGAGAATAATGCCAATCGCTATCAACTTCAAGCATTGGTAGCACAGCTGAAACCACATTTTCTATACAACTCGCTCAACGCCATCCAAAACTATGTATTGGCCCATGACGAAACTTCCTGCAATACGTACCTCACAAAATTCTCAGACCTACTTCGCAAAGTGCTTCAGCACTCTGAAGATGCCCTGATTACCATCGAAAAGGAAATGAGTGCCCTGCGTTTGTATCTTGAGTTAGAGTCTATGCGCTTTGATAATCAATTTTCATTTGAAATGGAGGTATCTCCGGATATTGACCCTAAGGAATGCATGGTTCCCCCTTTACTTCTACAGCCATTTGTAGAAAACTCCCTGTGGCACGGCATTCTTCCCAAACGCACGGGTGAGGTAAAGGTAATGTGGCTCAAGGAGCAAAATCACCTTTTATGCATTGTTGAAGACGACGGAATTGGCCGGGAAAAATCCGCAGAACTTAAGGCAAAAAAGGGTGGACCAGCCCATAAGAGTCATGGACTAAAACTAAGTAACAACCGACTGGAACTGGTTCAGTCAACCTATAAAGAGGCAACTTCCATTGAAATAATAGATAAAACAGACAGCACGGGAAAGCCAAATGGCACTCTTGTAAAAATACACTTACCCATAATAACCAACTCTTAGCATGGCTACTAAAAGAAAACTGAAAGCGGTAATTATTGACGACGAACGATCGGGCATAGAAGGACTCAAATCACTGGCAAGTGCACATAAGGACCTACTTGATATTAGAGGTTCAGCTGATACACTGGCAAAGGGAACCGCGCTTATTCGGGAAACAGATCCTGATCTGGTCTTTTTAGATGTTCAGTTTCCTGAGGGAACCGGCTTTCAACTTCTGGAGCAGTTTCCTCAAAGGGCTTTTCAGGTAATTTTTGTTACCGCCTACGAAGAGCATGCTATCAAGGCCATCAAACAGCACGCGGCTGATTACTTGCTTAAACCGGTGAAAATACCAGAGCTCAGGGAAGCTATCTACTATGTATCCTCACAGATAAATTATGTCAGCGACACATATGGCACACTGAAAATGGACAGCGATTCTATTTCAGGTTTCTCAAATAAAATTTCTATTGCCTCGGCCAATGGATATGATTACCTGGCTATTGATTCAATTATGTATCTGGAAGCAGATGGAATGTACACTACCTTGTACCTACATGAGCGTGGAAACAAAGTGGTTTCAAAAGGGCTTTCACGTTTTGAAGAAGTATTGAAGCAAAAAGGCTTTCTCAGAGTCAATAGGTCCTTTCTGGTCAATATCAACTTCATTGAGCGTATTGATCGCAATGAAGGCTGCTCGGTGCAAATGCGTGATGGGAAGCTCATTTCCATTCCTTTTAAGCATCGAAAGGTCATTGTTGACCACATCAACTCGCTAAGCCATATTGTTGCCTAGATCAAACGCATTAAAAAAGGCCGTAACAACATTGCTACGACCTCTGAAACATAAAAGTGCCTTTTGTTTAAGCCCAAGCCAATGTTACACTGGCTTGATTGGTTTCTCCACCGGTGCAAATGCAATTTGCCTTGCATACCCTGCCTCCTATTGAAAATTCCTCAGTAAAGGGAGCGTAGTCATGTGAGCCCATATTGTCCCAAACACCTTTTCCGCTATTGCCAACCCCCAATTTATTGGTACCTATACTTGGGTTTGAATATGCAAAGGTTACATCACCGCCATCGGCAAGGTAGTTTACGTAGCCTGAACAGCCCTTGGCGGTACTTGCCTTATCCTGCATTTTAATAGTAGCTGTACTATTGGCGGCAATTGTTTTTGGAAAAGAGCTACCAGCAGAAAGGCCGCCAGAGTCAAACCAGTCACTTTGATAGGTTACATCCAAGTCAAGATTGTTGTTAATGGTAAGTTCAATTACATGTGAAGCCATGATAAAAAATTTAGTTGTTGTGCCTACTCTTTATAAAAGGATTTTCAGCTTACCTCCTTGCCAACCCTTGTTGCGAATTGACAGGACAATGCTCCGACGAAAGGCCTCCTTATTCAAGAGCAGAACTACGACTCTGTAGAATGAAGGGTTCTTGGAAAATCACCAGGTACTTATGCTGAACCGCCCTCTGAAAACACTGAAAAACCCAGCTTCGGGAAACCGCAACACCAACCACAACTGACTAATAAACAATCACTTAAACACCCACCCTATGATTTCACCATCAGGGACAACAAACAGTCTACATGAACAAAAGGTCTATTTTGGCAGCCTTAATTCTAAAGAGGCAATACAATGAAATTCTTGAGTTATTTAAATGCAGCAGTGCTCCTTTTCCTGGCATCCTGCCAATCTCCACAGGCGTCAAAAGCTGATGTGAAATCAGAGTCGGTAAAGGAAGTTTCCATACTTCCTAAAAAAGGGGACTTGCAAACAGAAGCCATCTCAGACCATACCGTACCGAAAACCACAGCAGATAATTGGAAGGATGGCTGGACCGTATACTGCGCGCAAACCCAGGGCAGCACTTCAGTAAATATTGGCCCTGGCAATTGGACCAGTCACTCCTACAGTTCTGAGAATATTCTGGCTCTAAAGGTTAACGAAAATGTGAATGCTCTAAGAGTTTACTTTGCCCTTAGTACTCCGCTACAACCTACAGACCCTTTAACCGGAGGGTTTAGCACATTTCTGGTAGGAGTTGACACTCTAGACAGTAACGACGTATATAGAGACACAAGCCATGCCATACTTAAAAATGGCGGCGACGGCAATGGCGTATGGAAGGAAAAAAGTGATGCCGAGGCAAAAATTGCGAATTGGGTGAACTACGTAGACAATTTAAATGAAACCTATCTGAGAGCATATGCCTATACTTTTTCATGGAGCTATGTAGAGCAAGAACTCAATAAAGGAGGCAATCAAAAGCTCTATTTTGCCCCAGCGCTAAGAACTGTTTACATGCCTGATTTGGCAGGGTTTTCTGTGGACGTTTCAGATCCCAACAACTGCTTTTCAAACTCACTTGGCTTCCAGGTATTTGACATGGTGATGGAAGGTACCAACAACGCTGCTACCGGAAGTTGTGGTGAAGTGGTAAACTTTGCCAATCCTTGTCCCGTGTACTGCGGACAGCAAAATCTCTTAGGAGGCCTTTAAACTAAAGTACATGGTAAGCACTCCACTCCTTGTATACCTAAGTTCCTTTTCAATTTTGCTTCCCGCCACGCTGGCGCTCATTCAATGGAAGGTGCTCAATAAGCTTGAAAAGGGACTTGGTATCGCCATATTTGGCATCGCGATAGTGCAGATGGTGGCATTGCTCATTTCTGATGTTTTCAAGGAAAACAACATGCCATTATACCATGCATACCTCGTATTGGAGTTTCTATTACTCTCACGCATTTATTACTTCTATATCTTCAACAAAAAGGCCAGGAGCACACCATACATCGCTATAGCTGTGGGTTTAGTCGCTTTGCTGGTCAATGGCTTTTTTGTTCAGGACTTTATGTCCTTTCCCTCCTACCTCAGGTCTGTACAAGGCATTCTGTTAATTATGTTGGCCTTGGGCTACTTTTTTCAACTCTTAAAAGCAGATGAAAACAAGCAGCTAAGCCGGGACCCTGCTTTTATCATGAGTTGTGCCATTCTACTCTACTACTTTACCAATTTGCTTTTGTTCTGGTATTCGCAGGTATTGCAATCTAGTCCTGAAGTATTTGATCATATTTGGACCGTACACGGATATCTAAATATGCTACTTTACATCCTTTACTCCGTAGCTCTTGTATGCAGAAAGAAGCGCTAGACTTTATAGACGTAATAATTACCAGTAGCCTCATTATTGGTGCTATGGTACTATTGATTATAGCCTTTATAATTGTCTATAAGCAACGCATACTTAAAAAGGAGCTGGAACTTAAAAACAAAGAAGCCCAGCATCAACAAAACCTGCTAAAAAGTACGCTGGCAGCGCAAGAGGCTACACAAGCTCGAATTGCCAAAGACCTGCACGATGATTTAGGAGCCTTGCTCTCAACTATAAAAATGAGAGTACAACACTTTGAACACCAACATACCGACCATAAGGACGTGGTGTCCTATTCAACTGAATTGAGCCAAATGCTCGGCACTGGTCTGCAAAGTATTCGGCGTATAGTCAATGACCTCCTTCCACCCATTCTTAGGGATTTTGGGCTTAAGGAAGCCTTAATGGATTTGGTAGAGCAAGTAAACAAGGGCCATGGTCTCCGAGTACATTTTGACGCTGAATGGGATATTGACGTATTTGACAAGGAAGTAGAACTCAATTTGTACAGAGTAGTACAAGAACTGCTAAGCAATAGCCTAAAACACTCAAAAGGTAAAAACGCCTGGCTTCACCTTTTAGTAGAAAAAGGGCGAGTTATTATGGAATACAGAGACGATGGAAAGGGCTTTGACAAAACCTTGCAGAAGCAAAACCTTGGTTTCAAAAACTTTGAAAGCAGATTGCAGGCACTTAACGGGAATTTTGAATTTGACACTCAACCTGGAAGCGGGTTCAGGGCCTTTTTTGAAATACCTTTACCTTGAACCCGGCTAAGCATTCTTGCATGGAAACAACTTCGCTACCCATTACACTGGCATTGGCAGATGATCACCAGCTGTTTAGAAAAGGGCTTAAGCTCATTTTTGAGGAACAAGAGGGTTTTGAAGTAGTCATAGAAGCAGAAAACGGCAAACAACTGGTAGATGCTCTTGCTCTAAAAAGAGCTGATGTAATTCTTCTTGATTTGGAAATGCCTGAAATGAACGGTGCAGAGGCGCTCAAAGTTATTCGGGAGGCCTATCCTGAGGCCAAAGTTCTATTGCTCACCATGCACGATAACGAGAAATACATGATCTCATTTCTGCAACAAGGGGCTCATGGTTACCTGCTGAAAGATGCCAGCCCTGATGAATTGGTGCTCGGTGTTAGGAAGGTACATCAATCAGGTCGGTTTATTAATGACAGAGTTTCTGAGGCGCTGCTCAACAGGTTGGATAGTCTTAAGACAGAAAACCCGACTATTGGTTCAGAACACAACCTGGGAGAACGGGAAATGGATGTACTGAGACTAATCTGTGAGGAGTACACGACAGCCGAAATAGCGGACAAATTGTTCTTGAGCACAAGGACAATAGAATCGTACAGACAGCGACTTCTGGAAAAAACCGGCACTAGAAATACTGCTGGGCTGGTGCGTTTTGCTATAGAAAAGGAACTGTTTACGCTATAAGCCAACGTTTTGTTTCGCAATGCCGTAAATACCATTGGCCACTGAAAAACAAAAAATTAGATGAAAAAGACAATGACGGCATTTTGGGCACTTTTATTCTCGATTGCAACGCTTGCTCAGCTTCCGCATGAAGAGCTACCTGCCCTGCAACACCTGCAACAAGTGAATGCGGAATGGGTGCACTATACTAAAACGGCACCAAGCGATAACATTTCGTTCCACACAGATAACCAAAGGATTCAATTGCACTTGCAACTTGTGGTACAGGCATTGCGCGAAAAGCATACGGAGCTCAATCCCGGGCAAGAGTATGAGAGGCAGCGCTTACTTGACACCTTAAGCATCTATGCTCAAAGGGCAAGGTTCCCCATCAACCGCTTTCACACCCAGCGCACCCCGTATTTTATTGACCATAACAATACGCATTGCGCCGTAGGCTATCTCATAAAAGCATCAGGCTATGCCGGGCTTGCCAGAGCCATTAGTAACGAGCACAATTACGACTATGTAGCTGATATACACACTGATGGTTTGCAGGAGTGGGCACAAGAGTATGGGTTTACCAATTCAGAATTGGCCTGGATACAACCCAGCTACCCCGATTCGCGCAAAACGGTTTCCGTAGGCGGTGGTGTAAACGGAGAAGTGACCAACCTTGAAGAAGTTTACATAAATGGCCAAACAGGTATAATTGCTACTGGAAACTTCGACTCTATAGGATCTGTCTATTGCCAGGGAGTAGGTTTCTATTCCGATGGCCAATGGCAATGTTTAGGCGACGGCATTGATGGGAACACCGAGTACATTAACACCGGAGGCGAAGGAGAGCTCATATTGTGCGGCAACTACCGGCACAACGGAAAACAATACCCTGCGGCAATACTTGATAGCTCAGGGACATGGATTTATCCTGAAAAGCCTAAAGATGCTGAAATGATAGGTACCACTTACACCTATTACATGGCAGAGTTCATGACTTATTATTTTCCTGAAGACGACCACTCAGAACTTTGGAGAAAGGACAAAGAAGAAGGGTTTGTGCACCTCATAGACATAAAGGGTCGGGTAAATGATGTAAGCAGTTATGAAAAAACGATTAATGGAGAATCTTACCCAGCCTTGGTATTCGGTGGAGCTTTCAAAGAAATTAAAACCAGCGGCTCCGACCAGTGGCTAGAGAGCAATAGCCTTTTCTTTTTACAGATCTATGTTTTTGGCCTTCCTCATGTAATTCCGGTAAAAGAACTGGTGCACGATACCGTACTTACGTTGGAGGGAGATGGTAAAGTGATGTACATAGGGGGGACATGCAGGGACTCCCTCAATGACTATCGAGGCAATTGTTTGGTAAAGCTATTAGACAGTCTTTTCATTCCTGTAGTAAATCTAAATGGCTTGAATGATCCCCTTCATAATTGCCCCTGTAGAATAACTGACCTTGCCTTTAGCAATGAGGGTACGCTCATCCTGGGAGGCAAATTTGAGACTTCGAGCCTGGAAACACTCTCATTTAGCAAAGGTTTGGCCGAGTATGATCCACTTCGCGAGCATGTTGGCTCTTACCGCAACGTTGACGGCCATGTAAACACGCTCACCAGACTTTATGACGGCCACATAGCCTTCGGTGGTTCATTTGATAGAGGCAACAGCTACCGCTCACGGTCATGGCTTCGCAACCTGGGCCGTACCTATGATGCCGTAGGTATACAGGAACCTGCTTCTACCTTCAATATGTATCCTAACCCAACCGCGGATATTCTTATAGTAGCATTGGGAACAAACCAACAAATAAGCCAGGTAAGGTTAACTGCCTTAAATGGTACTCAGGTAATGGAAGTACCTGGATATGCCCAATCGCAACTACAACTGAACGTTCAGGACCTTGACTCAGGAATGTACATAGCGGAAGTACGAACCCAAAATGGATCAACAATTACTCAGAAGCTATTTGTGAGGTAATGCATTCCTACTGTAACATGGATAGAATTGCCTGTGCTTTTCAGATTTTGGTTTCTCGAAAATTGCATCTTGTGAAAATCAATTACCTCAGCAGTTCCACCTCATTGTATGCTCAATCTGTTGCTTAATCAAAATTCAAATCTTTCACCGAAAACTAATATTTCATAAAGCTTCATAGACAGTAAAAATATCTGGTCACTTACTTTTACGGCAGGTTAGATTATTATACTATGAAAGATTTCAAAGAAGTTTTTGAAGCCGCAGGTTTCAACCTTAACGGCATGCAGTATTTTCAGGATTGTGGCGACAATCCGCATGCCTACGATTCAGCAAGGCAAGTATTCAATCAACGCTTTCAGTTCAGGCCTTGGGTAATTGTGTATCCTAAAACATCTGAAGACGTGAGCCAGTTGGTACAGTTTGCTGCCAAAGAAAATAGAGAATTAAAGGTACGCGGCGGTGGTCACGATCACGAAGGCGAATGTTCAGCCACCGATGCCCTGGTACTGGACATGCGCCATATGAACGAGGCCAAAGTTGACAAAGAGAAGGGAGTGGCCATTATACAACCCGGCGGAATTTTCATCAACCTGATTAAAGTACTTAACGAAGCCAAAGTGGGTATTCCACACGGAACCTGCCAGTCCGTAGGCATTACAGGCTTTACCCTGGGCGGTGGCTGGGGCCCATGGACTCGTAAGCAGGGAATGTGTTGCGAGAGTTTGGTACAAGCCACTATTGTAATAGGTGATGGAACTATTAAAACCCTTACTGAGGATGGGCCAGACAAAGACCTGCTATGGGCACTGCGCGGCGGTGGTGGTTTCAGCTATGGTATTGTTACAGAGCTCGTCATCAAAACCTTTCCGCTCCCTAAGGTGACGCATAAATTCAATTTTACGTGGACCACCAAGCCTGCATTAGCGGTATTAGAAGGCTGGGAAAAGGCCATTGCGCCTGACAATAGTCCGAATCTGCTGGGCACCAACCTACAAATTTTTGCTAAGCCTGAGGATGCACAAAGCGTAGAAGACTCTGTACACGAGTGTAACTTTTTTGGATATTATGCCGGCGACGAGGCTGAAATACACAAAATGGCCCAAGAGTGGTTTCCAGAATTACCCCCGGATGTAATTTTCATATATCCGGAAGTACCGGACAGCCATTTGCAGTTTACCTCCTGGGAGCGTGTTCCACTAAAACGCAGGCAGCTTATGCGCGGCGGAAGACCACTGCTTGGCGATATTCCTTTGGAAAAAGACGGTCCTGCTCCACATAAGATTACTTCGCGCCTGGTAAATCCGGAAGGTTTGGGTGATGAAGGACGCAAAAACCTGATACGAAGTCTCAGGTCCGAACTACTCTTTCCAAAAGGAGAAGAACTTGGGGTATTAGCCTACTGTACACTTGGAGCCATATCAGGTTCCTTCTATAAAAACTACAATCCCTGGGAGCATCGCTTAGGCAGCGCTTTTCCATATAAAGACCGACCTTATACCATCCAGTACCAGGTATGGTGGGATACGCATGAGGTAGATTTACTTTCGGCTGAGCGTGCCTTTGATGACAAGATGGAAGATGAAGGTGTAAATATGTTTACCAACCGGGCCATGGATTGGATTGAAGACACTCGTAAAGCCGACTTTCCACAAACCAGTGGTGCTTTTATCAGCTTTAAGGATGCGGGAGTACCTACAAAAACCTACTTCATGCAGAGCTACGACAGACTTGTACAAATTAAAAAGGACTATAGCCGCGATCCGGACAATCGTTTCAGATCAAGGAAAACTATTGTATAGCACATAAAAGCACAATTTCCAAAGGTTTACACTTTTGTGCATTTTACACAATAGAGCTGCTGCCCTCAACGTTCAGCATAAGCCAGTCGGCGCGGCTGGATGACAGTACTAACATATCGACAATTTGGTAGTTGACCTATTTGCATTGGGCGGGCTGTCATGTTACTTTGGCCTTTGCCAAAACATGAGGCCTGCCCACAATGGGCCGGTAGGAAATGAACCATCAAAACATAACCACTTTTGCAAGGCTTAAAAACCGTGTAAACCCTCAAAAAATACGCATCCGTATTTACCCTTAAATGCATCCTTCTATTCCCTCAATTAGGGGATGCACCTATGGAGGTACCTTGTTTGTTCGACTGCAGGCAAAAATGGCCATCCTAGCGCATAAGAATTGATTTTATAGCGGAATTATCTTTCAAAAAAGGCAAACTCCATTACTTCTCAGCTCTCCGAAGCACTGCTAAAAAGCACTACACACCCCCTATTTTGGCTGCAGGTTAACTATTAAAAACTTCAATTATTATGTCGCAACTAGACGATTTCAGAAACAGTGCTTTTACCTATTTCAACCATCTTTCAGGTAACATGGATGCAGCGGGCAAAACCACTTCACCTGTTTATCCGAATCCCAACGTGGCCGGAGGACAGAGTAATAACTACTGGCAGATCGGAAATGTGTTTGACACCATGACGGATTACCTCTATCAGGATGCCAACTCGGGAAGCCCTAAGGTAAACAGCCATCAGATTGCCAGCTTCATGAAAAACTCATTGGACTTATACTATTACCTAGTACTCAAAAATCACAATGGCTGCTGGTACGATGACTTTGCATGGTGGGGCATTGCCTGTTCAAAAGCCTTTGACAGCAAGTATGATAGCATTTTTGGTGTATTCAAGCTTAGATATCAGCAGGTAGCCCTTTCTACCTGGGACATTATGAAAAACGGTAAGTACGACGATGTGCACCACGGCGCTCCCAACGCATGGGCAACCTGCGATCAGGAAACTTTCAGCATTTGCCGTCCGAGGTTCAATGGTGGCGTTTGGCAGTACGACATATTTGCCGACAAGCGTCCTAAAGCCCTGGAGCCATCACCTTCCAACCCTTCTACGCCTATTGCGGAGGGCGGATATCAGGCAGCTGGTTTGGGCCCATTTCAAGACACTGTGGTAAACGGCTTGTACTTTGTAATGGCCAATAGAATGGTCGCAGCTGGTTGGGAAACGCAGCAGACGGTTGATGCCATATACAATTTTACCAATAGCTGGTTAAACGATGCTTCCTTAGATGCGGGTACGCGATGGTGTCAGGATGTAACCGGCGGTAAACTCATGCGGGAGCGAGTGAGTACCTATTCCAACCCTTCTGACAAAGTACATGGTTTCATCCCTGAACTTTCATGGAGTGGAGACCAGGGACTCTTAATGGCTGCCCTAAGTGCCTATGATAAAAACTCTTCGCAGCCCTGGATTGAGAATATGGTATTGGACATTATGAACGGCATGGCTGGCTCAGTAAAAGAAACCAACGGAGCCAACACCTACATAATGCCTTGGTACCCACTCACTAACAACCACTTAGACAGCATAGACCCAGGCGACTATTGCAGCGGATTGGGTGTATTTATGCGCTATCTAAATGAGGTATACCTAAACGATGCTACCGTAAAAGCAAAGTTGGACGATGTAAATAACCCAATGCGAACATTGGTTGTTGAAACGGCTACTACCGTCCAAAATGATGCCCTGCCTGACTGGTTGCCTAACTGGGATCAAGGTGACATTTTCGGACCATTCAACAAGCTTTCGGCCATGGTTACAGCCATCTCTATTTTACAATAAATCAACAGGCGAACCCTTTTTCCGGCCAGCTCCAATCATTTGGAGCTGGCTTCCTTCGTTCTTATCAATTGTAAAATTGCTGTAGATTCCTTGTGAAAATTAGTGCAACCTGGAATCTATTAGATATGACGAAACGGCTTCTACCCATTTACTTCTGCATTTTGAGCAGTCAATGCCTTTGGGCACAAGAATATGCTAGTGCTCAAAACACTTTATCACACCTTATCTCCATTAATGCAGAATGGGTATACCATGCTGAAAAAGCCCCAAAGGAACTTGTTAAATTCAAATCGGACAATGACCGCATTCAGCTACACTTAAAACTGGTAACGATGGCTTTGAAGCAAGCTGAGCCAACAGGGCTATCAAGCATGCAAAGGCAAAATCGTACTGAACTACTCGACACATTAGAAGCTTATGCTTTGCGAAAAGTATTTCCTGTAAACTCCTACCATACTGTACGCAGGCCTTACTTCATTGACATACATAGTACCTATTGCGCTGTGGGATATCTAATAAAAGCGTCAGGCAATCAACAGCTGGCACTTAACATACATGAACAATACAACTACGATTACATAAAGAACATACAAACTGAAGGACTTGGAGACTGGGCAATTGAACACGGTTTTGGCATTGACGAGCTGGCCTGGATTCAACCTACCTATGGTGGAAATGAGCAACCTATAAGAATTAATGACCCTCCAGTAGGCCGCGTGCACGGAACCATTAACCAGAAGTACCATTACCAATATAAGGGCACACGAGGCGGTTTGGCATTTGGCAACTTTGATACGGTTTGGAACCAGGACGGTAGCTGGCAAATATCCAATGGCCTGGCCTATTTTTCTGAAGGTACCTGGCAGTGCATTGGAAATGAACTTCAAGGTTCAGTAAAGCGAATCCATTATACAGGCATAGGAGCCATTATTGTAGAAGGCACTTTCATTTATGAAGGTAGTACTCATAGCTGTGCACTACTTGATCCGAAATTGGGTTGGCAATTTCCGCTCGGAAACAATGACCCTGTTTTTCCTCCAAAAAACTTCAGCCATACCCGCCAGGGCAAACTACAGTATTTTGGATACTATAGGGAGTTGGGAAATGGCACTTACATAATGGCTGTTGAAGGCAGCGGGAAGATTCATCTGGTTGCTTTTTTAGCTGGTTATGTTCATAGCCTTTCTGTAGAAGCCAATCATTCAAGTCAATACAGTGCTGCACATAACCTATGTATTGCCGGTAGTTTTGACTCCCTCTCTTTTACCGCCTATCGCATTGGAACGGGTGTAAGTTGGATGAAGAGTAAAAACCTGGTAGTTGCTCAGCTCGCAGATCCTATAAAGGTGTCTCAGAAGAAAGAGCCCCATATGTATTTGGTAGATACCGCTTTTGAATACAAGGCTTTGCTTTTTAAGAAAATGGCGCATGGCACCATTGCCCAGTCCATACTCAAAAATGGAACCGTTTACAATGTTGCTACCTGTACCGATTCTGCAAAAACACCTACTTGTCTCAGCGCATACCGTATATCCCAACCTTTAAAACCAGTTCTCTCCAAACGCACGCATGCTTCTACCAAAAGACCTTTCCGTTTTAATGATGAAGTATATTACGACGGTAAGCGTTTGCGAATTAAGGACTAATTGTAGACGTAGATATATGCATTGAGAGAGGTGGCAATGAGCAACCAAATGAAATAAGGTACCACCAGCAAATGCTTTAATCTTGGTTCTAACTTGATACCAATGAGGCAATAAGTTATTACCAGGGTAAGAAGGCCAATGACAACCAGGGAGATTAGAATATTATGAGCAGAAAAAAACAAAGGGTTCCAAGCCACATTTAACAACCACTGTACAACATAAAGACCTGCAATGGTTTTCTTATGGGAGGCAGCTTCCCAGCAATAACTCATAAAGAAAGCAAAGCATACCATTATAAAGGTCCATGCCGCTCCAAATACCCAGCCCGGTGGCGTCCATGGAGCCTTGTTAAGCTCAGCATACCAGTCTGAAGAAACACCACTTCCCGTAAACATCCCACCAATTCCTAAAGCAGCGAAGTTCAAAATCAGAAAAACAATGACTCTCAAGGACATAGATCATAAAGATATGCTTAATCAGAGACTTTATAATTAAGTGGTGCTTGTAAAGAATCGCGCTACAGGTTTATTACCTATTTCCAAAAGCACTTTCAAGCTTCGACTACCTAAAAGCCAAGATACCTCACTGTTTGAATATTCTTTCGTTATGAACTCCTTCATCAGTTTCTACTCTCAAAAGGTATACCCCTTTCGGCACGGTAGTAACATCAAGGACCTGAGAGTTTGAACTATATTGAACCAAGGTTCCATCCAACTGAAATAGCTTAATAGACTGCACCTGCCCAACGGCTTGTATTTTTAATTCGTTGTTTACTGGATTGGGCCAAATTGAAATGCGCTGAATCTTTGTTGGCTCAGAAACACTGTTCTTCTCAGAAGTTCTATACACAGCTCCTGAAGCACCAGTAACTACAAAGTCTAGTTCTCCAACTTCAGTAATTGACATGAGCTGGTAATCAAGCAAAGTATCAAGCGTCCAGGTCTTAGCCAAATCACTCGTATGGGCCACGAAACCCGTTCGATTAGCTCCCACATACCCCACAGCGTATACGTCCTTATTGGAAGCCACAAAAAGTTGGTTGATGTAGATAAACTCAGACTTTATAGACTCATCGTCCATACTCTCCTTCCATGTGTATGAAAGGGTGTCTTTACCATTTTGAAGGGAATAATTTCTCTCAGAATTTGCCAATATAGCGGTCTCATCATCAAGGTACACCGCTTCCCTTATACTCCATATTCCACGTAGTGGGTGCGGACCATGTCTCCACGTTTTGCCGCCATCCTTTGTAAAGAGCACACCTCCATGCATGTCGTTTGCATGCCCTTCGAGCGCGTTTATAAACGTCATGCTTGTGGCAAAATGCAGGGCCGTGTCCAAAATGATGTGGTCAAAGTCGTTCTCGGTATAATAGAACTGGTCATCATCGCTCCAGGCGCTACTTACTATCAAATGATTATTACCAAACACGTGCATAAGTGCAAAAGGGGTTGACCTGGAGAAGATCGCTTCCCAACTCTCCGCACCGTCAGTCGTTTTAAAAACGCTCGTATTCCCTAGTATATAGCCAGTGAGTTCATCAGTAAACTGCATGTCGAAAGCTTTCATCCCCACAGTCTTCTTTTTTGTCCAAGTAACTCCCTCGTCAGCAGAATAAAGTATTTGCCCATTGGAAGCAAGTGCATAACCTATGCTTCCCATAAACTGGACTTCAATCAAGTCTTGAGTCGATGTACTTTCTACTTTCTCCCACACTTGCGCTCTTACCAATACATGATTGAAGAACAAGATCATTGTTGAGATTAACATTCTAGTTGCCATAGGTTTATTCTTTAGGTACGCGATGGCAAACGGTAATTGCGCATTTATAGTACCCAAACTGAAATCGACTTAATACCATCGATTTCAATACCAAGTATCAATGCCTCTCACCCAGATCTGCTTTAAGGGTGTGTAACGCAAAAAATAACCCGTAATAGTACTCTTCAAATTCACGTAGCATCCCTTGCCCCTTGCCCAAATTGAGCCAATACTTTCGTCTTGTCAACTACTAATTGACGCTGCAGCCAAGGTTTTTAGACGACAGGTTTTACAAATTCTTTAATCAGGACGAATGCTATGCAAGAGTCCACAAACAAGTAATTATGACAACATCTACAGCCGTTGCAGCAGCAACTACAACATGGACGGTTCCTATGACGAACCTTCCCAACACATCTACTGGTTACAACTTCTACATCTGGGGAATGACCTCAGCCGCAGCAGCAGCCACGATTAATGTAACTGACCCAAATGGCAATGTTTGGACCTTATCTACAGCCAACATGATCAAGGGACAGGCATTTAACTTACCCAACCCTGCCGGCGGAAACCAACCATACGGATGGACCTGGAGTGGTACACCTAACGCTTCTCAATACACTTTCGACATCAGCATCTCTTCAACTGCCACAGGAACCAATCAGGGCATTAGTCTTGTGGAAGCATCTAACAGCGATGAGGCTGTAATGGCGGTGGTATTGTATAATGATCCCAATAGCAGCGACGAAGACTACAACGACGTAGTGCTTAACATCGCGTTCTATCCAAACGAGCCTCAGGGAGCTTAGTCTCAGGCTAACCAGATTTCGATTTTAAAAGCCACGGTTAGGTGCAACATAGGGCTACCACCGTGGCTCCTTTTAATATTACTCAGCTAAATGGCTTCGCCATTTTCCAGCTTAATCCGCTGTCCTTCTAAATAGGCTTTACTGCGTTCAGGTTCGCAGTACTTTTCGGCTTTCTTTACATAGTACAGGGCCTTCTTCAAATCCCCCTGGGCTGAATATACTCTTGCCATTCCGAAATTCGCCGTCCAGTCAGCCTTATGGCCTTTAAGGCTATGGCTTGCTACCTTCATTGCTTCCTGCTTTTTACCTTCATTTACCAGCTCTAAACTATACCAGTACAAATCAGAAACCGAGGCCAGAGGCATGGCTTCTTCCAGGGCCGCATCCGCTTCTTCTGTTTTCTCAAGAGCCATCAACAACTGCGATTTTACTTTTACATTTTCAAACATTCTGTTGAAGGATATGGAGTAGTTTACCCATTGTAAGGCTTGCACCAGATTTGTGTCATTCTGCAAACACCAGTTGGCCGCTTCCAAGGGTCCAATGGCATTGATCATATGCCGCGACTGCATCTCTTGCTGTAAATGTGTTAATGTGGTCTCTTTTACATCCACCTGAATCTTGAGAGGAATACGTTCTTCGGCCCAACTCAGGGAGAGCACGGCTCTACCGGAACCAAAGTCGGAAAAATCGAAACGCAGGTATTCTTCAAAATCACATGATGCTCTCTCAGCATCAAGTGTTGCTACCACTTCATCAGCATCAAAGTAATAGGAACCCCATGAAGCATTGTTAGACGACAACATCACCGAAACCTTTCCATCTTCATATACATACATGTGCACACCATAGGTACCCGGTGCAACAGGCGTTCCATTGATTCTTGCCTTCGTAGACAGAGATAGTGTAGTATTCTCATTGGCTCCCACCCTCCAGGGCAGGCCTTCGTCACCCTTGGTTTGAAAAGGAATTAATCCACCCCATACCTTCCTGTCTTTTACAGAAGGTCTCGAGTAGCTCACTTCCACCTCGGTAATCCCAATAGTTTGGGAGATAGAGGCCTTGGGGCTGGTCATAGATGTGGTTGCCAAAAGAGTTTGTTGTGCCTTGGCTAAAGGCACCGTGCCCAATGCCAAAATTAGTAAGGTAGAAAAAGCTACTAAGTGCTTCATATGGTTAATTTTATTATGATAAGGGCAAAATAGTGGCAATGCCAAAACCATTTTTCGGCTTAACTTTTTTTTGAAAACCGCCTATCACCGTTACTAACCGTTGGCTCTCAAAACGCCCGAATAACTGGACTAATCCATGGCTTTTTGGCACTTCCACTTGTGTAAGCAATTGCTAAGTATATGAATTCAAGCCTCTTCAGTGCGGCCATGTCAAATAGTATTGCCATCTAAACACCACTGTATGAAATTCTTTAAAAATCTACTTTTCTGTACCGCTTTGCTTTTTGCAATCCAGCTTCAAGCACAAGATCTCGGTATTTCACACCTGGCACATATTGAACTCTCTGAGGTAAAGGGAGAAGCTACAAAACGCTTGGTTGTAGTACTCGATGTAGTAAGTGCAGTAAACACCGGCAAGACTTTTGACCTGAAGTATTCAATTGATAACGGTGCAGTTGTTACGGCAGTAACTGATATTAGCTTCGATGGAACGCCCGTTGGGCAGAAAGTGAATCCAATACCTTGTCCGGTTCCTTTCGGTTCCAACTATGACGACACTGTTGCCGTACGAGTTATTATTGATATGGACGGCGATACCGACGCATCAAACGACACGGCTCTCATTAGGTTTATTGTCAAGGAGAAGGTTAAAAACGATCTTAAGCTTACGCTTATAAGCCCCAAGTCAGGCGATGACCTGGCGGTAGACCAATCACATGACTTCACTTATTCAATAAAGAATGTAGGTACCACTGACCTTGCAGAAGGAGGCAGCCAACTACTGGAGTACATTAGCATTAACGGTGTACTGCTGGAAAATCCCAGTTTCTCACCTTACCAGGGAGATACCTTAAAACCGGGCGATAGCCTTGAACAGGTACTCACCTTTACTTTTCCGAGCATGCAGCAGGGGCAAAGCCTACTGTTGTGCAACAACCTGTTTTGGGCAGAACTTACCGATTCTTCTCTCAACTCCATTGAAGGAAACCACTCAGACAACTCGGCTTGCGCTGAATTTAATCTTGTACCAAATTCCATCAATGAAATCAGTAATGAACCACTAATTCAAAGCCTGAGCCTTGCCAATAAAAACCTAAGGATTGTATTTAGTGAAGCCCCGGCTCATAGAGAGCATGTTCAGTTAGAAGTCATTTCTCCCAACGGAAAAACCATATTCAGCAAGAGCATTGCCCACCCTCAGGGAAGTCAGAATATTGCGATACCCGCCATGAACAATGGACTATACCTGGTACGAATTCACTCAAATGGACACCTGCCACAACTGTACAAGGTTATGCACATGTAAGAGGCCACAAAACATTGGATGAGGCAGGTATTGCAGAAAGCTTGCAGCTGCTTTTACCTGTCTCACTTACCTTTAGCTTTTCAATATACTTCCATGTTCCGCGCTGTTCTCCTTCTACTTGTTTGTGCTCTGGTCTCTTTTCAACAGCTTTCTGCCCAGTTGCACAAGAGCCATTGGTACTTCGGAATAGACTCTGGCATTCGTTTTGAAAATGGCGAGCCTAAATCCGACCCAAACACCAACCCCAACTCTTATGGTGGATGCGTAAGCATGTCGGACAGCAGCGGAAACTTGTTATTCTTCACAAGCCGCAGAACCTTTTATAATAGAAACTTTGAAGTAATGCAGGGTTCTAATCCTGTAAGCGCAGGGCTCTTTTTCGACGCCATTGCTCTACCCTCTACCATTGAAACCGGTGTCTACTTCGTCTACATTGTATTTGGCTACAATCTGGAAATTTATAAGGTTGATATGAAAAAGGCCGGCGGGTTGGGTGAGGTCACACTCATTGGTGATTTCGTTCCGACTGAGGCCAGTTTTCTAAGAGGAATAACAGCCGTAAAGAATTGCCAATCCAACTCCTATTGGCTTTTGGCAGCCTATAGAGTACCGGACAATACAAATGCATGGGTTTCTTACGAGGTGGACATTTCAAGCGGTCTCATAACTCAAAACTCGGTACTGCCAATAGATGCCCAAGTCTCATTTGTACCACACGAACTGATTACTTCTTCCAATGGCGAGTACATTGTCTATATATCTACGGAATCAAGCCATATAGCCGAGTTTGACCCAAGATGTGGCAGGTTCATTAAAAGTACTCAGCTTAATTTTCCCAAAGACGACCTTGTGCCAAGAGGGGCCTGTTTCTCTCCAAATGATGACTATTTGTATCTGACTTTCAGTGGTGGCGCACTTCCAAATGCTGGAAGAGTATACCAGGTTGATCACAAAAACCTAAACACTCCTGACCTCTTTGGAACCTTCATGAATACACCTTATTCCCTGTACGGCCTCCTTGGAGGACCGGACAAAAGGCTTTACATAATGACAGAAAATGAGCTGGACGGTTTGAAGGTGATGGACCGAATAGAAAACCCGGATATGCCCCTGAGCAACATTACTTATTCGGCAGCTGTGGTTGCCTACGCCAATCAGAATTCGGCCCCCTTTCTACCCAATTTTGTGAACGACAACCGAAACTGCACTGAGGCTGAGAGCCCCAGGATTGACAAGACCTCCTTCTGTGTAGAGGACTCACTTAGCATCAGATTATCTGAAACGAACAGATACGATTCCATCTTTCTAGTAGATAGAGACCTTGGTAAATTCTATGAGCCCAACCAACGGGATAAAATTTCTTTACCTGATAAAGGACCGGGAATTCATACATACGAACTCGTTTGGACTTTTTGCGATGAGACTATTGGTAAAAAGGGAGTGGACATAAGAATATATGATTACCCCGACATTCCAACTTTTGATACCACCATTTGTACAGGCGATAGCTTTTCACTGGCCACCTTAAATGCCGGGGTTACCAGGGAAGTATTGTTCAATGAAAGCGGGCAATGGCTCCCTTATGTTCAAGACTTCATTTATGATACGGGAGCATACAAAACCATTGTTAAAAACGCGGCGTGTACGAGCACTGACAGCTTCAATGTAGATATGGTACCACCACTGCTCACTAGTTTGGGAGATTCCTTTAGCTTTTGTGAAGAAGAAGGAAAGCCCATCATTTTGGACGCTGGAAAAGGATTTGAAGCCTATAAATGGTACCCCACCAACGACAGCACCCAATGGATTGCCGTACAACAGAAGGGCGACTACTATGTGGTGGTAAATGACTCCCGTGGTTGTATGGGGCGAGGGGATGCAAAAGTTTATTCAGACTGTAAGCATCACATATTCATTCCCAACGCCTTTAGTCCCAATGGAAACGGCCTTAACGACAGTTTCTATGTTGAAGGTAAATACATTGTTCCCCTCTCTATGCGCGTGTATGATAGATGGGGGGCTATAGTACATCATGCCTCAGGCAACAGTATTGCCTGGAACGGCACCAAAAACGGCGAAAAATTGCCCATAGGACTCTATGTATTTGTCTTCACCTATAAAGAAGAATTTGGTAACAACATGCACACTATTTCTGGTCAAATCCATTTAGTGAAATAGGCTACTTCTCCAATGGATTTTACCCATTCCGCGTATCTTTAGCCTCCCAATTCACCCACATGCTACGCCCACTTTTCCTTCTACTGGTTCTATTCCAGTTTCTGCCTCCTACCCTTAACGCCCAGTCGCATAAGAGCCATTGGTATTTTGGTATCGGCTCTGGAATTCGCTTTGAAAATGGCCAGGCCCTGGCCGACTCCAATGCAAATATCAATGCCTACATAGGCTCGGTAAGCATGTCGGATAGTAGCGGCAACTTGCTATTCTATACCAACGGAAGGGCCTTTTTTAATAGAAATCACGTAAAGATGTTGGGGTCCACAGGTTCAAACTCGGCCATTTCAATTGATGTCATCGCCCTACCATCTACCATAGAAGCCGGTGTCTATTTTGTGTATGTAGTAGAAAACTACTACATATCGGTCTACAAGGTTGATATGAACAAAGACGGCGGACTGGGTGAGGTAATTGAGTCAGGTAGGTTTCTTCCCGAAAACGGCTACTTTGTTGAAACAGTTACAGCCTTAAAAAACTGCGAAAGCAATTCCTACTGGCTACTGAGTGTACATCGAATTCATGACTCCTATGATTTAATCTCCTATGAAATTGACATGTCCAATGGCCACATACGGCAGAGCCATAGCTTTCCAATTGACGAAGATATTAAATACATAGTATGGGATATGGTCAGCTCGTCAGACGGAAACTACATTGCCATGGTAACGGCGGTCGGTACCCATCTTATTGAATTCGATACCAATTGCGGAAAGTTCATCAGAAATACCGTGCTACCCTTGCCTGGAAGTGACTTTAAACCTCGTGGTGCCTGTTTCTCTCCCAATGATACCTATCTATACCTTACCTACACAGTGGGCAACAAGCAGGATGAGGGTTGGGTATTTCAGGTTGACTATAAAAATCTGGGAAATCCTGATCTATTCAAGCATTCCAGAAAGACCCCTTACTTCTTGTACACGCTACTCAATGGGCCCGACAATAGAATGTACCTACTTACACACCATGTAGAAGGTGGCCATAGAACCATAGACCGTATTGAAAAACCTGACGTACTCTGGAATAGCAACTCATACCAGGAAGGAGTCGTTAAATACCCTTACAATGGTGGGCTACTTCCCTTTTTGCCCAATTTTGTGAACGACAATACCAATTGCTCAAAACCACAAAGCCCGGGATTTGAGCCCACATCCTTTTGTGTAGATGACACTGTGACTGTACAGTTGCTTAAGGCAGATGGATATGACTCTGTATTTCTCGTAGACAGAACCCTGGGTAGGTACTATGAATTTGATGAAAACAATGAAACGTCTTTGGCCCCTAAGCCATCCGGTACGCATAGGTATGAGCTGGTATGGAGGCTGTGCTCGGAAAAAAACCGCAAAAAGCAAGTGAACATACAGGTGTATGATTATCCCGTAATTGCCAGGTTTGATACCACCCTGTGTAGTGGCGACAGTTTTGAGTTGCCTGTAGCAGACACCGGGCTGTTGAGAACCATAGAATTCAAAGACCAGGGACAATGGCAAGGCTATAACGGAGAGTTCTTCAAAAACAAAGGCTTGTACAAAGTGCAGCTGGAAAACAAAGCCTGTACAAGCATAGACAGTTTTGAACTAAAGATAACTCCTCCATTAATTACCAGTTTAGGTGACTCTTTCAGCTTCTGCGAAGAGGAGGGAGTACCCATTGTACTTGATGCGGGCAAAGGCTTTAACGGCTACAGGTGGCACCCTACGGGCGATAGCACTCAATGGATAGCCGTGATGCAAAAAGGAGATTATTACGTCATTGTGAGTGACTCCAGAGGATGTTCAGGGCGTGGAGATACCAGAGTATACTCAGACTGCGAACCGCGTATTTATATTCCCAATGCGTTTAGTCCCAACGGCAATGGACACAATGACAGTTTCTATATAAATGGTCAATACATTATCCCTCTCAGTATGCAGGTATACGACCGATGGGGTGCCATTGTGCACTACTCAGCCGGTAACCGCATTGCATGGGATGGAACAAAAAATGGTGAAATAATGCCTATAGGCACCTATGTATTTGTTCTTACTTATAAAGAAGTGTTTTATGGCAAAAGCCGCACCTTATCAGGCCCAATTCATTTGTTGAGATAGTAATAGCATACCACTGCCTGCAGAAACTTTACACCTTTCCGGCCATACCTTATCTTCCTGTAAGTCTTGTAACAGGCCCTACCCTGGTCGTTCTGCACAATGCTTTCTGAGGCCGAATTAGACAATTTAATCGACGAATAAAGCGGGATTCATTGTATTATTGAATCGGTTAGTTTGATTATGAATCGTACAAGCGGTACTCATTTCCTGGGTAGGGTAGTGAACCACGTTGAGCGCATAAGCCCAATATTGTTCCAGTCTTCCCATTACATATTTGCAGGCCTCACCTACAGTTTTAGCAAGAGGAGAGTGCTTCAAAAGAGCTGGTGTTTCCAAAACATAAAAAACAATGTTTGTCTTTGGTAAATGCGGTTCACATCAAGGATGAAAGATGGAGAACAATACGCCAGTTCATCATAGAAATTGCTTCAGGAAAATTTGACTTGCCTGAGTTCATTCCCAAAAAGGGTGATGTACTTGACGGCATTATTCAGGGAATGATTATGGTGGCCGAAGAACTCAAGGCATCCTCAGTTTCACGCGCCTACCTGGACAGTGTTATTACAGGTATTACTGATATTCTATTCGTTCTGGACGATGATTTTAAAGTGGTGGAATACAATCAGGCCGCACAGGATTTTTATGGAGTAGACTCAAACGAATTGCTTGAGCAGGACTTTAAAAAGTTTTTGAGCGATCAGCCCGACATAATGGATGCTATACAAAGCCTGGTGGTAAAAGCCCAGGGAAAGGTAGAGAATATCAGAATTGAACTCATAAACTCCAAAGCCGAAAGTGTGTCATTTTCGGCATCGGCCAACTACATCAGTTCCAGTAATAATCCCAGGTACAATGTGCTGGTAACCGCCCGCGACATTTCAGATCTGGTGGAAACCCAACGCCGGCTGGAAGAGAGTAACTCTGAACTTACCACCCTCATCTACCGTCTTTCTCATGACATCCGGTCGCCACTCACCAACATCCTGGGTCTTACAGACCTAATGCTGGACTTTACCAAGTCTCTGGACGAAGACAACAATATTGTATTCCACAGCCTATTGGAAAAACTCACCATATCGGCTACCAAAATCGATTCCATCCTTCACTTCTTCAACAGGCTCTCCATTATTCAATCTGAGCTGGGCGCAGAAGATATTAGCTTAAAAGAGTTGTTTACGAATATTGAAAACGAGCTGAGTTTCAAATTTGAAGGAGTTTCTGTTCGCTTTGAATATGACCTTAGAGTAGATGCTATTAAGATGAATTGCACGCGTCTGCTGCTCACCCTCATTGTTTTGCAGGTTCTTGAAAACTCCTTTATATACAGGCAGCCTGAACGTCAATTGTGGCTGGGCATACAGTCCGAAATGTTCAGTCGTGATGTGGTCCTCACTATTTCTGACAACGGTAAGGGAATACCCGAAAACATTAAGGCTGACGTCTTTAATATGTTTGTTCGTGGCCACAACAACCAAAAACATGCCGGCATGGGTCTGTTCTTTGTAAAAAGTGCTATCAATCAAATTATGGGTAAAGTGCAAGTGCATTCTCATGAAGGTTTGGGTACTTCGGTAGTGCTTAGAATTCCAGTAGTAAAACCCACTACAGCCAAGACTTCTCCCCACTCGTAATTTAATCATTCAAAAAAACTGGTGTGGACCCTGCTCTTTGTTCGGTCGCTATATATTTGCACACCCTCAAAAAATCGGGATGTAGCTCAGCTTGGTAGAGTACACGTCTGGGGGGCGTGGGGCCGCAGGTTCAAATCCTGTCATCCCGACCAAACGGAAGCCGGCTCAATTGAGTCGGCTTTTTTGCTTGGCGTTCAGTGTTCTAGGCGGTTCGAACTTTTTTTAGTAGTGGCGAAACGTCATTAGCAACTTTTATGACAGGGGGAGATATCTATCCTTGTTACCTTTTCCACCACGCACTGCAATAATCATTCTGGCTGAGTCGATGTCTTTTACCTTGAGCTCGATCAACTCCCCCACTCTTAATCCGGCACTGTACATTGTTGCGAGGATACAGCGGTGCTTCAAATTTTGGATTGAATCCAAAAGCTGGCGAGCTTCCCCTTGAGACAAGACCCCGGGAATTTTGAACGGTTTACGCTGGCAATATGGCATCCAGGTTGATGGTTTCATTGCACATTTCCTTGTAATACAACTTCAGAGCACTAATCAACTACCTTTGGGTGGAGTATGCTGCCTCCTTATGTCTGATTAGCTGATAAACGTAGCGAAATAGCTCATCTTCGGTGACTTTGCAAAGCGACTTTTCAAAATGTCCTTGCACCTGCTTTAGAAACGATTCATAGGCGTTGATCGTGTTCCGGCTATAGCGTTTAACCTCCAGTCTGTGCACAAACATTAAAACAGAACCTAATTGGACTATATTTGATTATCACGTAGTTGGCGGTAACTCAGACAAAAACTTTGATAACTTTAAGGAATGGGACAACCTTTTGAACTTATAGCGGACAATGCTCTTGAAAAATTAGGTGAGCATTATAATGAATGCCATATTTGTGAAAAATCAGATTGTGATTTGTATCAATATCAAGGGCAATGGCAAAAAGAAAGTGGAGAGATTGATGATGATATATATGCTATATGCAGTAATTGCATATTAACAAAGAACCTGGCTCATATATGCGACTTTGAATATATTGAAATAATTGAAGAATATTTAGCTAAAACTAATTTGACAGCAGAAGAACGAGAACTGAGAAAAAAGTCACTAACAAGTAAATATCAGAAAACACCTAACATTCCTACTTTTATGCAATATGAAGACCGACCTTTATGTTGTAACGATATCACTGAATTTATTGGACATCCAACAAATAAAGAAGAATTATATAGAATGACTGAAAATGTGCTTTACTGGGAAAAGCAAATAAAAGAAAAAAGTGAGTTCTATGACTTCAGGAAATATGGAAATCCTGAAAGTTATAGTGATGTCGCTTCGTTCAAATGTAAACATTGCGAAAACAAATATTTCACATTTCAGTTTACCTAAAAGGGAAGAAAAGCTACCCCCAACACGGTGTATAAGTAATAGCCGTTTAAGTGATAAAACGAAAGGCAAAATATAAAACAAAGGTCAGTACAAAACCGAAAGGTTTGTGAGTAGAAATGTGCTACTTCTCATACGCGAACCATTGTGTGCAATTCGGAGAACTGCCCTTCTTCTCCTAAGTGTTCCAACGAACCACTGGCGAGTATGGCCATGAGCCAGGTCTCAGACTTACCTTGCTCTGTCAGGGGCAACAGAATATCCACAAGGAATCCATTTACTTTTTTGCTTAGTGCGAATCCACCCAACTGTTTGGCTTGGACCAGGAGTCGTTCTGTGAGCAGTATTGCCGTTTGTTCGAAGATGTCTGTGACGAAATAAAAGGCTGCGGCCAATAAGGCCTAAACTCCATTGCCCCTTCAACAAGCTCAGGAGAACAACGCAGTTTAGCGAGAACGTTGTGTGTCACCGTAAAAAATTGACATTCATAAACTATCAAGTAGTTTAAAAATCCGTCCGCTTTAGAAGTTTATGTGAAATTTTATTGGACACTTTTGTCCAATTTCGAAATGTTCAATCATTAAGCGTATAAACGTTTATTCATAATTCATTAAAAGTAAAAACCATGAAAGATTTTATGATGTTGTTCCACAGTGAACCAAATCCTGATTTTGAACCTACTCCTGAGCAAATACAAGATGAAATTAAAGCTTGGCAAGATTGGATGGAAGGTATTAGCGCCCAAGGCAAACTCAAAAATCCGGGAGAATCTTTGGGCTTTGAAGGAAAAACCATGCACACTGATGGTTCTATTACAGATGGTCCTTATGCAGAAGTCAAAGAAATTGTTGGAGGTTTTATGATCGTCTCCGCTGATTCTATTGAAGAAGCTATCCAACTTGGCAAGGGTTGTCCTGCATTAAGTAACGGGGGTAAAGTAGAAGTCAGAGACCTTATGGTTTTTGATGAAATGTAATCTGCACAACCCGAAGGGTAGCTACATGGACAACGAACAACTGTCCCAAATATTTAAGTCTGAGTACAGCAACTTGATTGCTGTGCTCAGCAATTATTATGGATTGACCGACCTGCAATTAGCAGAAGATATTGTCTCAGATACTTTTGTTAAAGCCATGAAATCATGGTCTCATAAAGGTATCCCCAAATTTCCAAAAGCCTGGCTCAGGAAAGTAGCTCAGAACCTGTTGAACGAACATTATAGAAGAGAAAAAATCTACGATGAAAAAGTGGCTCCTGAAATAAGGGCAAAAACTCATCAAATCGATTCTATAGAAATTACTGATAAAATAATTGAGGATAGTCAGCTTCAGATGATGTTTGTGCTTTGTGATCCTGCCCTCAACAGAGAATCTCAACTTTGTCTTGCCTTAAGAATTTTGTGTGGTTTTAGTATTGAAGAGATTGCCAGAGCCCTTTTGTCAAACAAAGAAACAATTAATAAAAAAATCTATAGAGCTAAAAAAAGAATCGAAGAACGTGATCGAATTGAAATGAACCTTACATCAGATCAATACATATTAAGGCTTGATAATGTGTTAAGGGTCATTTACCTACTGTTTAATGAAGGATATTACAGCAGTGTTGACGAAGAAAATATCCGCCATGAAATATGCTGGGAAGCTATGCGCCTCGGTCTTTTTTTATCAGAGCAAAAGAAGTTTCCAAAGCAAAAAATATACGCACTTATAGCTCTAATGTGTTTCCATGCCTCCAGGATAGATGCAAGGACATCTGGTGAAAACGGTGATCTTTTGTACCAAGAACAGGATAAAAGAAAATGGAATAAAGACCTGATTCAAAAAGGCAGTAAATACCTTAACCTTTCTGCTGCGGGAACTATTGTTAGCAAATACCATCTTGAAGCTGCAATAGCCTATTGGCACACCCAGGAAACTAAAGAAAAATGGGATAATATATTACAGCTATACGACAAATTGCTCGCAATAGAATATTCACCCATCATAGCTATGAATCGAACCTATGCCCTTGCACAGGCAAGCTCTGTTGACGAAGCCATTCAAGAAGCACATGCATTAGACTTGAAAGACAATTGCCATTATTTCTGTTTATTGGCTGAGCTTTATCGCATGCACCACAACACTAATAAAGAAATAGAATATTTAAGCAAAGCCATCTTATTTGCGAATAAGAAAAATGAAAAAGAGTTGATCAAGGGTAGGTTAGAAAGGGCAAGGCAATAACATCTTACAATTGGCAAAGCGCCTTACATTCAGAAATGAGGTTCCCTACTCAAGGAATTCATTCACCCCCCAACGAGTATAAGAAAAAGTGCAATGCAGGATTTGCAAGAATTAAAAAATAAAGCTGAAGCAACGTAAATAAGCACCCAAACAAAGAACAAAATAAATTTAAACTACAAAATGAAACGGATCATTCTAAATGCCACTCTTCTACTCGCCCTTACTTTCACGGCTTGTAACTATCAAAACAAACCTGAACCAGAAGGACAAACCGTAGATGCTGGCAAAGAGCAAATAACTAATGAGATACAAAGTTATATCTCCATTTTTGAAATCCCGGCAACGGATATTTCACGAGCAGTTGCTTTTTATCAAGCAATATTGGGTATTGACATTGAGAAAATGGAATTCCCAGGAATGGAAATGGGATTGTTTCCATACGAAGGACAAATGGTAACAGGAGTCATCATGAAAGGAGAAGGCTACCAACCATCAGCAGATGGAGTAACTATATACCTGAATGGTGGAGACGACCTTCAAGTAGTTCTTGATAAAGTTGAGAAAAATGGTGGGGAAATCATCGTCCCAAAAACTGCCCACGCAGACGAAAGCGGATTTTTTGCTTTGTTTTTAGATACGGAAGGAAATAAACTAGGTCTAAATTCACCCAACTAAAAGGAATAAAAAGCGAATGCACAACAAGGCATAAAGACATAGCGGTTTGGGGCTAACCTGAACCGCTTTTTGCTTTAATTCAGTGCATAGCCAAACTGTTGAAAGCCCCCCTCAGAAGCGAAAACAATATTTGTCCGGGCCATTTACACACTTACCAAATCTTGTTTTGCAGATTCAGTACTCCACGAAATTTCCCAAGATTTCCAGTTTCAAAAGTTAGAACTTTCAACGTCCAACTCGACTCCAAAAGCCAGGCAGTTTTGAAGGTTTCCATCCCGACTTCGCCTGAAGGTTTCAACCATTCCACTTGGTATCGTGCTGACTGTTGACATAAGGCTGTCACTTGTTGAGTACAGGTTTGTACCAACGAATCTTTTAAGACAAAAAATGACAAACCTTGTAACTCCAACCTTCAAGTCAACCGACTTTCCCAAGCCTAGTCGTATTCCAATAAACGGTGTTGAACTTGAAGTTTTTGAAGCTGGCCAACAACATGCGGGCAAGCCCATTGTACTCTGTCATGGCTGGCCCGAACATGCCTATTCCTGGCGGCATCAGGTACCTGCTCTCGTTGAAGCGGGTTACCACGTTATTGTGCCCAACCAGAGAGGTTATGGCAACTCATCTCGTCCCATAGAAGTAGCCGACTATGACATTAAACACCTTACGGGCGACCTTGTGGCACTTCTGGATCATTATGGATACACAGAGGCCATTTTTGTAGGCCATGACTGGGGAGCCAACGTAGTTTGGAGGCTTGCTCAACTACACCCACAAAGGGTAAGCAAAGTGATCAACCTGGCACTACCCTACCAAGAGCGCGGGGAAAAACCCTGGATTGAGTTTATGGAAGAAATGTTTGGCGACGACTTCTATTTTGTTCACTTCAATAGACAACCGGGCGTTGCTGACGCTATTCTAGATACAAACGCTTCTCAATTCATCCGCAATATGTTCCGCAAGAATGTCCCCCTAACTCCACCAGAGCCGGGTATGGTCATGATCAATCTTGCCAAAGCTGAAAAAGCGCTTGGTGAGCCCATAATGAGTGAAAGTGAGCTGGCTATATTCATCTCAGCCTTTGAATCAACAGGATTCACTGGTAGCATTAATTGGTACAGAAATCTTGACCGCAACTGGCACCTATTGGCAGAAGTAGACCCCGTTATCCAGCAACCCGCACTTATGATTTATGGCGAAAGAGATATGATCCCTAAATCGGCAAACCTTGCGGAATTTGTGCCCAAAGTAGAAGTAGTCAGTTTAGATTGTGGTCATTGGATTCAGCAAGAACTTCCCGAAGAAACCAACCACACCCTATTAAAGTGGTTAAAACAACAGGCTGCTTCTGATTCTTAGAATGTAAACCACTATGCTCCTTCATTATTCCAGAAAAAGGGAATGATGAAGGAGTTTAATCGCTCTGATCCAGAATGTACCTTAAGCTGCTAATAAGCTTTCTAAGGCTAAATTGCCACACAAACACCACGGCTTCAACTGTAAATTCCTAAAAACACCGGGACTCCATGTCTGAAAATAAAATAGAAACGTACTGTCCTTCGAGCCCGGCAGAATGGCGCAAATGGTTAGAGGCAAACCATAGGTCCAAACAATCTATTTGGCTTGTGTATTACAGGTCATCAACAAAAATGCCATCCTTAACCTGGAGTGAGGCAGTAGATGAAGCGCTTTGTTTTGGATGGATAGACAGTACCAAAAAGATCATTGACAAGGAACGGTATATGCAATACTTCAGCCGGCGTAAACCAAAAAGTAATTGGTCAAAAGTGAATAAGGAAAAAGTTAAAAGTCTAATCGACCAAGGATTAATGAAAGAAGCCGGTTATAAAAGCATTGAAATCGCAAAAGAAAATGGTTCCTGGACGATTCTGGATTCAATTGAAAATCTAGAGATACCAAAAGAATTAGAGCAAGAGCTTAATAGTCGAAAAGAGGCACTAAAATACTTTGAAAACCTCTCAAAGTCAGTAAAAAAATCACTGCTATATTGGGTAGTTTCTGCCAAGAGAGAAGAGACTAGAAAAAACAGAATTGCGGAAATTGTTGAAAACGCTAGTAGGCATATGAAGCCTAAACAATTTAGATAAAAAACGCCTTACCACACGGTATATGGCAAATAGGGCATTTAGTTGGTTATCGAAAGTTCAGAGCAATTTACAGCCACCGACAAATCCCTGATTTGGCTCAGCGCAAACTTGAAAGGTTATCGCTTCAAATCTGCCCTACTGTCCATACACAGAGCGTTAGTCGCCGTACACCGGTCACTTAAGGTCTTTGCTCAATTTCCTCTTCAGGTTTCCCAAAAACATCAACTCTATGTTGAGTTCCCCATTCTACCATAGCTTCAAAAACTGGTTTCAACTTGAAGCCTGACTGCGTGAGCTCATATTCTATTCGAACTGGTCTTGAATTATGAACTTTTCTACGAACAATATTGCTCAATTCTAACTCTTTAAGCTCTTTTGAAAGCATTCTTGGTGTAATCTTCTTAATTGCATTTTCCAAATCTTTAAAGCGTCTCGGACCAAATAGCAAGGCCCCAATTATAGGCGCCTTCCACTTTCCGTTCATTACCGTTAAGCAGTCGTTTAGGGCTAGAAAAGTCTTCGTCGGACAGTCTAGAATATCACTTGAGTTCATAGAATGAGTCATTTATTTCACTATACAAATGTATAGTGCTATTTAGCAGTAACCTACTATACAGAATATAGTGACGGTCATAATTTTGAAGGCAAAATCACACACAATGATTAAGAAAATAGCATTCATAGGAGTAACTGGTAATTTGGCACCTTTTACATATAAAGAGTTGATTAAAGAGGGGATCCACGTTAAGGCTTTGGTTAGAAATAGCAAGAAGATCAATCAACTAACCGATTTCCCATCTGAGATCGAAATTCTTGAAGGAGATTTGAGCGATCTGGATCGTTTAAGGACATTAGTTGATGGAGTTGACGCCATCTTTTTAAATCTATCAACTAAAGATGCAAAAGCCGCGTTTCAGCCTGAAATTGACGGTATCAAAAACGTAATAACTGTTGCCAAAGAGAAGAGCATCGATCGAATCTTTCACGTTTCGGCGGTAACGGCTGCATTTCCAGAATTCGCTCAAGGTGCAGACTTCTTCCCTAACACAATAAGACAAAAGGGATATCGTCTTTTAAAAGAATCTGGTATTCCCTGTACTTTCTTTCATTGCTCCTGGATTATGGATACGCTTGAATTTGCCATGAGAAAAGGCGACAGCCTTCAAGGTTTTAAACCTATTCATTATCCAATGTATTGGTTGGCTGGCAAAGATCTTGGTCGAATGGTTACCAACGCGGTTATTACATCTGACCATGGGCTGACCAAGGACTACATTATGCAAGGTAAAGAGGCCATTTCTTTTGAAGATGCGCTCACACGATACGCTGCCACTCATTCTCCAAAGCTAAAAGTTCAAATGGCTCCAATTTGGTTACTCAAGATAATCGGGCTTTTTAATAAAGAAGCGCGTTTTGCCTCACAATTAGGGTCCTTCTTCTCCAACTTTAAGGAAGAATTCAGAGCAGAACAAACCTGGAAGGAGCTTGGCCAGCCGGTTCACAACATTGAAAACTTCATGCTAGAAACACATACCTTGACAAACAATGCCTAAAAGGTATAAAGGGTTTGTTGCTTATGTTGACGGCCTTGGTTTGAAACCTATTCCTAACTTTAGAAACCAAACTTTAGTAAAGAGGTCCTTACGCCTTTTAGCCAGAACGTAAGGAAAAACACTAAATACAATTTCCTTCGCGCATCAAGCAACGCTTCTTATTCTTGTTCATAGAGTCAACACTCCACTAATGTCATCAGCAACACGACAACGTGGCTGATTTCGATTATCATGTAGCTATATGCCAAAAGAGAATCCCTATGGAAGACATCTCTGGAATCGATGAAAACGACAATTCTAAAAAAGGACCTTTTGAGCTGTTCTTCAAGACTGGCGAACCGCGAGGAACTGGCGGCCTCGGTGGTGAAGAGCAGAAGCATGATGCATGGAGGAGATACCCTGTCAATGGCAAACTCTGGGATGAAGGCCTCTTCGGAATCTGTAAGAAGAAAGGTACTTGGAAGGTCAAAAAAAATTCCCCGAACTAGCAAGCTCGGAGGGTTTCAATTCATTGTGCAGAAGCACTTAATATTTTACCATTCTTTGAACGTACGTTCCTTCATTTGACTGAAGCTGTACCATGTAAAATCCGTTTTGCAACGCTGCTAGTTCGTACCGAGTAGAACCGGCTAGCAAACGAGCCTGATCTACCGCCTGACCGTTTAGATTGTAAATGGTCATCACCACATCCTGGGGTACTGTAAGTTGATAGTTCAGCGCATTGTTGGCAAAATATATGTCATCGTTCACTAGGCTTTCTACAATACCTGTACCCGGTACCATATTAAACGATTGACAGGTTTGATCGTTGTCTGGATCACCATCGGCCATATCGGTCGCAAAACAAATGTCAATGGCACCCTGAGCAAAATCAGCCGTTAATACTTCATCTATTAGCGTAATCACTACTGTTTCTCCCACAGCAAAGGGTGCATTTTCTGCATCTACCTCCCAGGATGCAAGTTCAGTACCCGCACCAACATCATACACGAAATAAATGGTGGTCCCAAGTACGGCGTCAGAGCCAAAGTTGGTTACAGAAACGGCGATGTCCAGCGTATCACCGATGGTGATGTCATCGTCTGGACTTACCTCTGAACCGGTTACGTAAGAGATTACCGCTAGGTCGGTTACTCCAAAGTCATACTGTGCACTAGCAGAAAAGCTGGCAATAAGGCCAACACAAAAAGGGAGGAAGGATTTTTTCATGGGAATAAATTTTTCTTTTGAAAATCAATTAGTTAGTCTATCGCAATGTACACAATCAAGGATGTCTTAGCCTCAGTTCAGGCTCCAATGATTCCGCAAAGTCAACAATGGTAAATCTAGCCTAGCGTTTTTGATCAAACACATACCTATACACCAGCAGAGCCTACACCATCACCAAGATCAAAAGGATTCGCATCGTAACATTTTTAGGTATTTCGCCTCATCTCTATAGTCAAAGTGAGACAAGTCGAGATGAGCTTGAGATATTAGGCAATATGATAGCTTGATGGCCTCGAGAATAGACGAATTTGAATATACTGAATACGACATCTGTTACACGGATAGTTTAGTTGTTGGAGTTTCTACATGATCATAGAAAAATGGATCTTACATATGATTCTCTACGCTTTTACACTTGATAAACCCAATTACATTGCTCTGAACAAGGAATTAGACTTGATCAGTTTAAATAGAAAGCCATAAGCTATCCCGGCCTTTCATCCAACCCGGCCTAATGTGGTGCAACCATTGCTCATTCAACAATCTTAGATTAATGCTTGTTTACACAAAAAACAATGCGAATGAAAATGCACTTTATGATACCAAAAGTTCTCCTTATGGTATCGGTAGCCCTTTTTGTAGGGGCCTGCTCCAAGGTAGAAGAAATGATTCCCATACCGAATACCGAAAAGTGGGCTGCAAAACTGAGTGCATATGAAGTTTACGAAGGCAACTGGAGTGATTTAACTCCGACTTCTGATTTCCATTTACTTGAATTAAATGCTGATTTGTTTGCCAATTATGCTCAAAAACAGCGTCTGGTAAAACTCCCTCATGGAACACAAATGCATAGCAATGGAAACGAGGTTCCAGACTTTCCAAATGGGACAATCCTTGTAAAAACGTTCTACTATTTCAAAGACAATAGAGATGCATCGCTTGGCAAAAAAGTAATAGAGACGCGCTTACTCATCAAGCGAGAAGGCCTTTGGAATGTTGCTACCTACGTTTGGAATAGCGAACAAACTGAAGCTACCCTTAGCCTTGATGGCTTTGACACTCAAATTGATTGGATCAATACTCACGGAGATGAGCGCTCCATTGCCTACCACGTACCCAGCCAAACTGAATGCATTTCCTGCCATCAACTCAATTCAGAAGTGGTTCCCATTGGTCCGAGTCTCAGAAACCTGAACATCGAAGTAGTAAGAGGTGGTAGTTCAATAAGCCAATTGGAACACCTTCAATCTATTGACCTCCTCAATACAATAAACATTAATCAAATTAGTCATATTCCGAACTTCTATGATACCAATGTCTCTCTGGAAGAAAGGGGAAGAGCTTATCTGGACATGAACTGTGCTCATTGCCATAACCCCAGTGCTTGGTCAAAACCAGCCAGAAAGAGATTTGATTTTCGATTTGAAAAGTCCATAGCAGAAACCGGGATACTAGATGAAAAATCTAAAATCGAAGAGGTTATGAGAGAAGGAGAAATGCCCTATCTGGGCACTACTATCCTTCATGAAGAAGGCTTGGACTTAATAGTTGAGTACTTAGAAAGCCTATAGATCTGTACCCAGAGGATAGATATCCTAAAGTTTGAAATACTCCTATCCCAATTCTTGTTTTAGCTCTACCCACATACCATCAGGGCCAGCTAGAAAAGAAGCCCTTATGCTGTCGTTTGCCATAAACGGTTCAACCGCTACAGTGGCCCCTCTTGAGCGGTAATACTCAGTTGCTTCATCACAGTTTTCAACTGTAAAGGCAATGTGGTACACTCCCATTCTTTCGGTAGCAGGTTCTGCTGGTACATGATCAGGGCCGGCCGGGGCAAATAGAAGCATTACTCCTGCCAACTCAAACTGCAAATTCTCGTTGCCACCCAAGGACACATTTTGAAGTTCAGTGGCACCTAAAACGCCCACATAAAATTTCCTTGATTCTTCAAAATCTGATGAACGATAATGTACGTGATCGAAGCTAAGTTGGTTACTCATTGCTTTTCTATTTTGAGTAGGCAACGTTAGTTTATTTTACCCTATCTAAGGGTCCATTCCCCTTTCAAATATGTTATTCTGGTTCATCCTTTCCCTTCATCACCTGGCTTTCTCAATGCTCTCGCTTCCCGATCATCTTAAACCAATTTAAGATCCGAGCCTTTCATCATTGCTAAGACTTGGACTGAAGAAACCCCGTCTCAACACTCAACAAAAACTCACAATAACTTAAAATAGGTCTAAATCAATACTAACAAAAAAGTAAGAGCAAAACCAAACAAACAGCTACTATTCAACACTTTACAATTCGGCAAACTCATCTGAACAAGTAAGCTACCGGGAAGCCCATGATTGTCATAAAAAAGCCGTCGGCTTAGTTTGCTCACAAGTTCCCAAATCGGTGACGGCAACATGAAACAAAGACAACCCAAAGGCACCCTGTCCGGGACTTAAAACCCTCAAAGCAAGCCAACATGAAAAAAGTGAAGTCCATTGTAGAAGTATCCAGCTACCTCCTTCTTATTGCATTTAGCAGCGTACTCATTTACCAGCAAGTATTCTCTAAATCACCTGAGGATACGCAGAATATTGCAGTAGGTGATACTTATGAAGCACTAAAACAGATTGTACCTAAAGGGGCATCTGAAGCACTCTTGCTAGCCTTATCTCCTGACTGTCCATACTGTGAAAAAAGTATGGCCTTTTATGAAGAATTGATTGCTTCCCGCGATAAAAGTAAGTCAGAGCTTAAGGTAATTGCGGCCGTGCACAGTGAGGTACCTACTGAAAGAGAAAAAGCGGCATTGGAAGATCATAATGTAGTGGTTGACCAGCTTGTACAGCTTGATTTCGCTTCGCTAAAAATAATGGGAGTACCTGCTATGCTACTCGTTGACGAAGACGGTGAAGTGCAGGAAATATGGAATGGGCAACCTGACGAAAACGCACAAAAAGAGATCCTTGAACTACTGTAAATACTAGTTGCACAGATAGCTCATTGTACGGGGAAGCCGAAAACCGAATAGAGTAGGCAAAAACTGCACAAATCTTAACCATGATTCTCAAATCCAAAAAACTCATTCTGAGGCTTTTTACTGTTTTACTAATGGCGGCGACCATTGGAATCACCTATCCGGGCTACCAGGCTTCAGCAGGACCTTTGTCAAATTGCTTGCTTAACTGTGGCAGTGTTCACCAGACCGTTCAACAGTGCTATCAACAAGCCATTTGCAAAAACAACTGTAGAAGAAACTCTTGTCAAGACATATTTCGAGCCTTGTGTCTTTGCTCAGTAGAGCAATATGAAGCTAATGGCTGCTCTCTGCCGACATGTGACAATGCCTACTTCTCTTACCAAATATGTATGGCTTCAGCCAGTAGTAGCCACCAGGCGGCTATTTCATCTTGCGACAGGCTCTACTGGGAACATTGTCCATCGCCAGAATAACGTTTTAAATGATGGCAGGGGGATAACAAGCCTATGCTTCCCCTTGCCATCATTCTATACTCCCCTATTTCGTTTTTTAACCCTTAAACCATACTAAATTATGATCTCCAAATCCCAAAAACTCATTCTAAGACTTTTCACGGTCCTGCTCATGGCAGCGGCTATTGGAATTACCTATCCTGGCCACCAGGCTTCTGCCGGAACCACACAAACTTGCGAAAGCAATTGCGGTAGCATTCACCAAACCATTGAGCAATGCTACCAACAAGCCATTTGCAAGAAAAATTGCAGAACGTCTGCCTGTCATGCGCAATTTGAAGGATCGTGTCCGTGGTCTGTGGCTGGGTACCTGACATCTGGATGTCCCAGCTGTTGTTATGACGAATACCAAAGCTTCCTAAGTTGTAGGGCAACCGCCAATAGCAGTTACCAAACAGCTATTTCCCTCTGCGACAGATTGTACTGGGAGCATTGCCCATCGCCAGAATAATCAGAGCCAGTATGACCTTAACGTGAAAACGGAAAGCCTGCTGAACCTGGTTTCATAGCACCATACAAATGGTAACGTTTTGAATTTGCAAGAGCTTCATCTCTATGAAGCTCTTGCTTTCACTAACTGCTCCATAGGTCGGAAGCTTAACTACACATCATTTAGCCCTTAAAAAACACGCAATGACTTTTCAATTTAACAAACTCGTTTTAAGGTTTTTCAGCCTTTTACTAGTGGCAACAGCTATTGGAATCACCTATCCCGGACAAAAGGTATCAGCAGGTCCTTTGGAAACCTGTGTACTCAATTGTGGTAGCATACACCAGAGTATTGAACAATGCTACCAACAAGCAGCATGCGCACGAACTTGCAGATCGGCACAATGCGATATAGAGTACAGTGTGGAGTATGCTGCATGTATACCAGACAACGGCCCTATTTCAGAACCCTGTGTTGCCCTGGCGCAACTAAGGCGTACGGCATGTAAAGCAAGTGCCAACAACAAGTTCCGATCTGCAAAATCGCTATGTGACCGGTTGTACTGGGAGCATTGCCCATCACCAGAATAGTCAAAAACAAAAAGGTACTATTCCAAAGGTGACGGTATAGGCAGTTGACCCGAAGGTTCCTCACCGAAAATTATAGCCTACTTCTCTGGTAGCGGTGCACCCTTTTCAATACCTTCATAGAACTCCCTGGGTAGGTATGGCAAAGGATTAAACTGCTCCGTTACCTCTTTTTCCAGATTGGACTTAACGCGTTTTTCAAAACCAAGATAAAAGTCTAGTGCTTCTTCCTTTTGCGGAAGGTCTGGACTGTATACAATCAGCGTATTTAGAATGCTGCATTCCCGGTATTCATGTTGGTCAATATCTCTGAAGTAGTGATTCAGGAATAGCTTGTACAACGAAAACCGGCCATTGGATTCCTGTACCTTCTCAGGGTCGTTTGCCGCAGAAAACATCAGCGCATAGTTGCCATCGAGTTCGTAATAGGCGGCCAGGCATGCTTGTAAAATTGACCTGACATGTCCCGGTTTCAAATTAGATCGTTTCTTGTATTTATCCCTTCCGTTTTCAGAGCCCTCTTCATAAAAAGACAATAGGCAAACCCTACAGTCAAATAACTCCAATTCTATTATAGAATGCTGCTTTTCCGAAAAAGCGGGACGATACCTGTACATCTTCTTCATGGCGAAGTCTTCTGTTTCGGTGGGCAATACATACCCTATAAATTGCAATCCTTCCAAACTCATTTTAATCCGTATTCTTCAGGATAGGAGCCCTTGACTCAGTCCTGAATGTCATCCATACAAAAGTGCAACACAACCAATGGGAGTACTATGTCAAAACCATCAGCGCTTATGCGAAAAAGGCCATTTCACATGGGGTGTAAACGTTCACAGCGTCTTGGTAAAGCTTTTTTGACGTCCATGGGCCTGTACTCCCTTTTATAAAGAAGTACTATATACTGCTTCAATCCATGTATAGATTTGGGTAAACAACTAAAACTACAAAGGCTATGATCAACCTATTTTTAAAAGCCCGGCACTGGCAATTATTCCTCTTTCTTTTTGGAATTCCCGCCATCTTTCAGATTGTTATGATGAGCACAATATTTGTTGATGTTGCCCACGACGGCACCCCTCCTGTGAGCACGTTCAATTTCATGGGCATTCTGGCTGTTGTGATGATCTTCTTTATGGCAATCTACTTTGCTTGGTTTTGGTCAATTGCAATAGGCCTGGGATCCAAAATACCAGAAAGCGTTGTTATGAAGACAAGAACATTCAAGGTCTTTTTCTTCATTCCAATAGTCTACATACTATTTTTTCTGATCGTGGTTACAACCACTATGTCCGAAGCAGAACCTAGCCCTCTCACTTTCATTCTTATTGTTCCCCTCCATTTGTTTTGCATGTTCTGCATTTTTCACAACCTGTATTTCGTGGCCAAGGTCATAAAAACGGTAGAGCTGCAGCGAGAAGCATTATTCGGAGATTTTGTAGGGGAGTTCTTTCTAATGTGGTTTTATCCAATAGGTGTATGGATTATTCAACCGAAGATCAATAGGATGATTAAACAACAGTCAGGTGAGTGAAAATGCCTTCTCACACATCCGTAAACCTGGAATCTTCAACAGACATTAGTCCCTTCGCTTCATTAGATCCGAAGGGCTTTTACCAAACCGTTTCTTAAATAGCCTGGAAAAGCTTGAAACATCTTCAAAACCTACGGCATACACCACTTCAGCAATGGTAGGATAGCGCTTAGATTCCAACAATCGAATGGCCTCCTGGAGCCTTATATCCCGAATAAACCGACCTGGAGTGAGTCCTGTCATCCTTTTAAGGTATCTGCTCAAACTGCTATTACTCATTGCGGCCTTTTCGGCCAGTTCAGCAACGGAAAACGAACTGTCCGAAAGATGTTCCTCAACTAAGTGTTCCAGCTGCCGCATTACCTGTTCATCATGGCTAAGAGTTTCTTCAGATTTTAAGCTCTCCTGCTCCTCGAGGGCTCTTTTACGTTCCTGAGCATTTGTGATAAGATTATCTACTCTTAGTAGCAACTCCTCTGCATCAAAGGGTTTGGTGAGGTAGTCATCTACTCCTGTTCTTAAGGCAGAAAGCTTGTCTTTCTCATTGGCATGCGCGGTAAGGCTAATAAACGGAACTAATCTTTGGCGATCATCTTTCTTCACCATTTTAGCAAAAGACAAACCATCCATTCCGGGCATTTTGACATCAGAAATGATGAGATCCACTTTCTCATTCTCTAACAGCTTAAGGGCTGCACCACCTTCTGAAGCTTCGCTTACTTCGTAATAAGGCAGTAGCAAATCTTTCATAAACCTTCTCATATCAGCGTGGTCTTCTACCAGCAAAACTTTGGCCTTTGTGCCACTTGGAACATGCAGGCGCTCTGAACCTTGCTCTAAATTCAAGCCGTGTACATCACTTTCAGCAACCCCATTTGTCTCTTCGCAAACAAGGCTTGCGGGCAATGACAATTGAAAAACACTTCCCTTGGACAGCTCGCTTGTTACAGTAATGCCACCACCATGAAGCCGAGCCAGTTCCTGTGACATAGTTAACCCCACTCCAGAGCCTCCGTAGGACTTGTTTCTGGCTGCCGTTACTTGATAGAATCGTTCAAAAATATGTGGCAGATCTTCCTTTGAAATACCAATCCCTGAATCTGAAACTTTAATAAGTAAAAGGTCCTTCTCAAGGCTGTTTGATACAAACTCCAAATGAACCGTACCACCAGTTGGGGTAAATTTCAAAGCATTTGAAACAAGGTTGTTTACAATAGTGCTGATTTTGCCAGCATCAATATCCATTACAAATTGATCTGTGTCGGTGGAAAAATCCAGTTTCACACCCTTTTCTGTAGCATATGGTTCAAATGAGCCAAAAACTTGCTTAAGACAGACAATAACATCTGTAGGACGCGTATGAGGCTCAAGTTTGCCTGATTCCAATCTTGATATTTCCAATATCTCGTTGACCCTATGCATCAACTCATCGCCATATTTTTTGGCCATGGATATGCTGGATCGTGTTTCTTCATCTGCATGTGAACTTCGTAGCACATTTTTAATTGGGCCCAAAATGAGGGTAAGAGGAGTTCGCAATTCATGGGCAATATTGGTAAACCATCTTGACTGAGTGCTTTGTAATGTTTTAATGCGTAAGGCAGATTGCCTTATTTCTTCATTCTTTCTGTTTTGCAATTTGTAATTGCGGTACACAATAGCCACTATAACCAGCAGGAGAAAGAAGCCGATAAGCAAAGCCCTTCTCAGAATTTGCTCGTTTTCTATTTCAGCCTTCTGCCTGGCCAACTGCTCTTCTTGCAATATGATTTGACGCTCCTTTTTTTCGGAAGCATACTTCTCTTCCAGCTCATTGCTCAGGGCAATTTTCTCTCTACTTCTGATACTATCCTGAAACACAATAAAACTCTGTAAGTACTTATGTGCTTTGGCATAGTCTCCAAGTTCGGCATAAGCGTCGGCCAACTGTTTCGATACCTGATACTGCAGGGAATGATGACCATATTTAGTAGCTATATCCCAGGCAAGCTGCGCATACTCCACCACTTCTTGTGGTCGTTTGGTCCGTTTGTAGAGCTCCCCAAGCTCTTTGTAGCAATAAGCCAATGAAATAGGATGGTCAATTCTTTTGTGGCATTTTAATGCTTCCATGAGGAAAGCTTCGGCATCTGCATACCTATGCAAATCAAGATTGATATTGGCCAGGTTAGAGTACACTCTTGCAGAGTCCTGACCATTGAAGAGATGCTGAAACTCGTCTAATAATTCTTCGTAAATAACAAGAGCCTTTTCCGGACTTACCTGCTTATAAGCAAGTGCCAGATTGGCCTTTGCAGATAGCATCCCCCCTTCAATTTTTGCCGCTTTGAAATTCGAATAGGCCAACTGCAGGTGAGTAATGGCCTGCTCGGTTTCCACCTGCTCCCTATAGAGCTCCCCTATCTGGTTATTCAAGTGTCCTTTCTGGACGTTGTCTTGAATAGAGTCGGCTAGATGTAGGGCCTTGAATGCTATTTCAAAAGCCTCTTTGACATCCCCCATGGCTCTGTGACAGCTTGCAATCAGCCTTGCCGTACTTATCCAAATAGGTAGGTTGTCAATTTCTCTGGAAAACCGAAGCCCTTGTTTGAAACTTATTAGCGCACTGTCGTATTGATTTAAATCTAAATAGGCATACCCTAGGTACCGGTATACATCGGTCAATTGGTTCGCAGTACAATCAATTGAGTCTGCAATGACTCGTCTCGCATAGAATTTTGATTTCTCCGGGTCTTTGGCAGAATGTGCAAAGCTCAATTTTACCCTTAAAGCAATTTTTGCCGAGTCTGTTGTGGCTATTTGCAACTCCTTTCGCAAACTATCGGCAGCGTGCATGTTTTGTGCCTGAACCGGGAATACCTGCAAAAACTTTATTGCCACAATCAATAAACCCGTCACCACAGCTTGTCTCCAGTTGAATTGCGCGTATGGTTTAGTCACTGGCACTTCCTTAAAATCAGCTTTGAGTGTTCTTGCATAGGATCTGATGTTTTTAACACAGGGGCTTAGATACGGTGCATTCCAATTTGCCCGAATAAAATATTCATACTTGCTCAGAGGCGTTTTTTAAGGGTCTTGACAGCATAGTTAAAGAGAAAATCGAGATAATGAAGAAAGCACGTTTAACTTCCATCTTCTTTTTAGGCCTCCTGGTATGCGCGTCCTGCAGTAATGAAAAAAAGCCAGTTGTTGAATCAAGCACCACGCATGAACACGCGCATGATCACGATCACGGGATGGAAGGACATTCACACCATGGGGCTGTAACAGAAACTTTTTCCATTGAAAACCTGGTAGAAGAAGTTAAATCCGTACCTGATTCCATCATTGACTACTTACATGCACAACACCACTCCCACAAGGTATTGGAAAGGAGAACGGTACCGGCAGGCTATGAAACCAAAAACCTGAAAAACTGGAAAGACTATGCTTCGCAGATAGAAGACCTCCCTACCATTAATCCAGGACCAGGAGAGTACGTGCATGTAATGGAGGGCTATAAACATGGCTACCAAAACCTTGTAGTGGGCATTACTGAAACATTTCCCGGAGGCGCACCTCCGATGCATACCCATAAAGGCGAAGAGTCACACGTTCTGTTAGAAGGTGAAATACTGTATGCCTTAGGTGATACTATTTTCACTATTTCCGCTCCTTACATCGTCAACATCCCGCCCATGGTTCCACATGCCTTTAAAAACATTGGCAACAAAACGGCAAACCTCGTAGTCATCTTTCCTACCAATGTTTGGGAATACGATGTATTGGACCATTTCCCTTTTAAGGGCTATGATGAAAAAGGTCAAAAACTAGAATAAGAAATAACTTTTCGAGACATTGATTGATGAAAGCCGCAATCCCGTTCTGGTTGCGGTTTTCTGTTGGTATGGCCAGTTTGTTTTGGGTTATCTTCGAAGGAGCGCATTAAAACCATGATCAGGACCTTCAAACACACTGAGCTTAGCGATGAAATAAGAGGAAAGATAAATTCCTGTATACACGATGAATTTGGACATATTCCTATTGTAGCCGAAACTGAATGGGCAAATCCAGATTGGACCATTGTGTATTATGAAGGCTCTGAAATAGCGATGTTCTACAACATAGTGGAGCGTGAAGTTGACATTGATGGTAAAGCCTACAAAGCAGGGGGCGTAAACAATGTCATTACTCCAAAGGCCTTTCGTGGAAAGGGCCATGCTTCTAAAGTTCTAAAAAGCACTGCCCAGTTTCTGTTTAACGACCTGAGCTGCGATATGGGGCTTCTTCTTTGTGCTGACAACCTTATTCCCTTTTACAAACGACTGAACTGGTACACTGTTGATTGCCCGGTTTACTTTTCTCAGTCAAGTGGCAGGAAGTTATGGACAGCCAATACCATGCTCTTGAGTAAAACTGAGAAACTGGTTCCAAGGGAAATTGACCTAAAGGGCCTGCCTTGGTGAAGGGCAAAAATCAAAATACCTTCTTACCAGAAAGGCTATCTTGCCACTAATGGACATTATTTCTCTTCCTGAAGATTTGGGCATTGATACCGCGTGGCCCATTCAACTTTACGAGTACAGCACAGAAGTTCATAACTTTAAAAGCAAAATCAGCCTTTCCAAAAACATCATTAGCTTTCTTCACGAAGGCGTAAAAGAGATTTTTGCCGATGGCAGGGCTACAAGTATTGAGTCAGACAGCTTTGTAATACTCAAGTCTGGAAGATGCCTGATGACTGAAAATCTCTCCGAAAGCAACAAAGCTTATAGGAGCACTTTGTTCTTTTTTACAGATGCCGTGCTCATTGATTTTCTGGAGCGACATAAGGTAAAGTCCATTGAAGCAACAATTAACACACACTTTAAGGTCTGCAAATACGACGACTTTCTGTTACACTTTGCCAGTGGCCTCAAGGGCATCGCAAAACTCAGCGTTGCCTTGCAGCAGCAGTTGCTTCAACTAAAATTTGAGGAGCTCATGGTCTACCTCCTTCAAACCCAGGGAGCAGCTTTTCTCGCATCGCTCCTGCGTCCTCAAAACGATCGTGCAAGACACTTCAGTGAAGTTGTAGAATCTGCCAAGCTTAGTAAGTTAAGTCTTCAGGAAATTGCCTTCCTATGTCATATGAGTGTGTCTACTCTTAAACGCGAATTCCAGAAGCAGTACCAAAGCACTCCAAGTAAATGGTTTCTTGAACAAAGGCTTCAACATGCGGCTTATTTGCTTGCTACAAACAAAAAGCGGCCAATAGATTTATTTGACGAGGTAGGCTTTGAATCACTTTCTACTTTTACCCAGTCGTTTAAGAAAATGTTCGGAACCACTCCCAAGCAGTTTCAGCTTGAAAAACTGGACATTTAGCTACACTTTTTGAGCCTTTTGCCACAGCATTGAAGCCGACACAACTGGCAAATTTGCTCCACAACAAATCTCATTATTCATGCAAGTTTCAAGTATGCTGTTAGTGGCATTATTATCAATTTCAAGTACCGCAACTACACATAAAACCTTTACGTTAAACAGTTCAGATATCGGAGGCCAGGCCACAAAAACTGAGGAATTTAATGGGTTTGGATGCACAGGCAAAAACCAGTCACCGCAATTGTCTTGGGCCAATGCTCCGGAAGGCACTAAGAGTTTTGCCGTCACCATGTACGACCCTGATGCCCCCACAGGAAGTGGCTGGTGGCATTGGTTGGTATTTGACATTGATGCCAACATCAATGAACTGGTAGCCAATGCCGGAGATCCAAAATCAGGCTTGGCTCCCAAAGGGGCCATTCAAAGCATTACCAATTACGGTACACCAGGCTACGGCGGACCATGCCCACCTGAAGGCCATGGATTGCATCAATACATTATTACTGTATATGCACTCAAAACTGAAAAGCTTGGTTTGGACGAAAACACGAACCCCGCTGTGGTTGGGTATTATCTGTGGAGCAATACCCTGGCCAAAGCCAGTATAGTTACCTATTACGAGCGCTAGAACGTAGACAGCCTGTATAAACAAAAGCAAAAGGCCGCGGGAGACGCGGCCTTTTTGGTTACTAAACACCCAAGGGGATTGGGCTTAGCAAGAAAGCAAATAAAGTATGAATGGTTAAAGGGTTGTATATAAACTGATTAGTAAGAGTACAAGTCCGTCTTTGCGTTGTAGGCTTCAACACCTCTTTTGATACGGTCTTCTACTGTCTTTATGGACTTGGTTAACTCCGCGTAGACAGTCCTATTCGATTCATGAACAAAGCCCTGATAGTCCATGGCTCCATAGGTATCACTTAGGTCTCGTTTATAAAAGTGACGGCTCGTGCCTATTGAATTCATCTTGTATGAAATTTGTACCCAAGACACGTGAAAATGCCCAGTAGAAAAGAAAGTTGCAGTATTGGCTGCAATCCAACGCTCTCTTCCCAGTGCTACACGGTAGAATATCTCGTTAGAGAGATAGTCACCGCCTGATCCTTCCTTCATCTTTGGAAATGGCCCCGCATGCAAAGTGTTTCTGGTCAAACTCACATTGGAAGTAGAAGGCTTCAAATAGTTATTTGTCTGGTCCCAAATCAAATCGAACTTAGGTGATTTAGGAATAAGGGACGTACCGGTGACAGGCTTGTAATACTGAGCCCAAACGGTAAAGTGATCCCAGGCGTCTGGGGCAGGATCTCCTGTTTCTCCGGTCACCTGACTCATTTTCTTAGGAAGTGTAGATTCTATAAAATGTAAACTACTTTCAGTGCTTGGAAGAGTGGTCCAGGCACCTTTTGTCTTTGTAACTCCCAGATTATCTTTCCAGCCACCTCTATAAATTGTCGCAAACCGGTCAATATGGAATCGCCCAGAGCCTGATTGACTAATAGTTATGACCATGTCCGCTTCACCAGTACCGCCTCCAATAAATGGCACTACATAGCGCTCTACGATTCTCTTATCGAAATCTGCGTAACGTACTGGAATCATCATGCACTCAATGGCCACAGTTTTACCGCCCCTTGTAAGGGTTCTACCGTGTAAAGCCAAAGCCATAGCACCACTTGGATTACTTTGTTTTTCATTGTCATCTAAACTAAAGGGGTCAAATCCGGTGACCAATAATTTCTCATGACCATTGGTCTCTGCGGTAGAAAAGCTCACATTGCAATAATTCCTCGTACTTTCTTCAAAGAACTGAAGCATTCTATCCAATTCTGAATTAGGCTTAATCTTACCAGTAGAAAACAAGCTACTCTTGAAGAAGTCATGGTCCTTTAGGTGAAAGCCCATTTTCGTTCGCGCCCAGAACAACGGTCTGTCGTCTGGCTCAGGAGTGGTTTGAGTCATTTCATTCTGTACATACCATACCGCCCTGTTAAAGAGGTCCTGCCCTTTGTTGATTACAAGATTAAGGATCTGACTTTTTGCCGTACTTGACGTAGCCGAAACGGCAGCAATACCGGAAATGAAACTTGATACAATGCTGTCCATGCTTCCCGTTCCGGTGTCCATTCCTATGTAGGTATCCCAATGGTTGTTTTTTGCACCTATTCGCTCTTCCTGATTCTTTTTATAGTTCACCGTAGCATCTACCATACCCGTGGCAAAAGCGGTGGAAGTAAAAGTATCGCCATCTTCTGTGTAAACAAATACATCCGTACCTGGAGCACTGATAAGCTCGTTCCCTGAAGAGTCCTGACCTTGTACCTTGAGTTTGTATTTTCTAAAACTCACATTATCAATATCTGAAAAAGGAGAGCCTGAAACTTCATCCAGGTAAATGTTCTTATCGTGAAAAGCCGAGAGCCCACTTACTCCTTGCAGCGTAGCCAGTTCAGTTTGGGTAATACCCAACGAAACAATGCTTCCTGAACGATTTAAACCGAAGTTGGATGCCGTCACTCCTAATGTTCTGACCTGGGCATAGTTTCCTCCCCCAATGTCTTCCTGGAGTTTCTTATTTCCTAAGTAAAGAGCGTTTCTCTCCGGCGACTTTTTGTTGAAGGCCGTATTGAGTGTAAAACCATAACTCTCACCATGATCTCTGTCAAAACCTTCAAGCACATTTTCCGTAGGAGTTACTATGCTTGTGGCACGGTTAGAAAATAAAACGTAGTTGTCATCCCATGACACCGTACTTTCCGACAACTGGTCAAAACCAGACGTTTCATTCAAAAGGGTTCCAAATACACTTTTGGTACCTGCCTGCTTCCTAAAGCCCAGAGGATCTGAGGTGTTCCCAAGTCCTGAGAGGTTAATAGGACAAAATGTACTATCAAAGTAATTCTCATTTGTTTGAACAGTATTTGGTGATAGAGGGTTGTGAGCTTGTCGGAAGTAATTGATCTTAACATAGCTCGCAACATTGGACTTGGTAGCTCCCGCTCCGGTATTTGGAAAATAGAAGTCAATATCATTGGTCCAGGTGGTCGAAGTTCCGTTCAAAACCAAATCTTCTCGTAACACCCCAGATGCATCACCATTGTCTACTACATTAGAGTTAGGAAAATGTACAAGTGGCTTCAAATTATCGTCCACACGTAAATTCAATTTCACATTGTTTTTGCTCGAAGTTGTAGTCAGACCATTGTCTATAAATAGCAAGGGCCAGCTATTTTGGGTATAGGGTTGTGCCACTGGTGTTGTAGCACTATTACCCACCTTTAAGTTATCCGTACCAGAAACGTAGTTCCCATAAAAATTATAAGAATACCCGCGCTCATTCCTTACATCGAGATACACGCGATTTTTAGTTGCGAAAGGGCTTACCAAATCTGTATAAATTGCCTGCCCGGTTCTTGGAACGGTACTTTTAGTGGCACCACTGTAGGTGCTCATATCTACACTTTGATCATAGTGCATACCGAAAAAAGCAGCCGGGTCCATATAGTTTAGCACCTTGTCTCTTTCAGCCCGCAATTCTATTCCTGACAAACTCTGCACTGAATGTGTCTTTGAACCCAGTCTTACATCCGCAAAATCCACAGAAGCGCTATTGGACTCCAACACAATGTCAATTCCAATTTTAAAACTCCCCTGTGCCGTAAAATTCCCGAACCACTCCCCTTCTTTCACAAAAGTTGATTTGGTATTCTCTAAATTGGTGAAAACATCCTCAACATCCTTTGTTCCCATCAATGAAACATCATAACCAATAACATGTGGTCCCGGATCTGGCTCACTTAGGTTGTTAATGGCAGTTTTATAGTTTGTCCATTTCGTCCAAAAGCGATCAATAAACTCAGTAGAGCTACCCCCTGAAGCTGCTATTGCGCTCCCATTGATGAAACCTGCTTTCTCAAGTCCTCGGTATACAAAGTACTTCACGGCCGTATCACCCACCTTAGTACCAGCAATAGGCTTGAGAATTACATTCACTAAGGAACTATCCAGATCAGATTGCTGAACAATCATTTGTCCGCTTTGGCAGGCGAAGGCCTTAGCTGTTTGCGAAAGTTGAAATTTGGAGGTTATATTAAAATCTGTAGAAGGGCTGCCTGAAGAAGGTCCGAACGCATCAGCTACAGCCTGTGTGTTCAGATAGTTGTGTTCAATAAAATAATGCATATTTTAAATATTTATTAAGTATCACCCAGAGCTTTTTGATATTTTCTGCGAATGGCCAAAACCAACGACCCTGGCGATAAAACTTATCGCATCTCCTACTAGGGCTCTGGCCTCATCTGCACTGTGTATCAGCTCAAGATTGTTTTTCCTAGCGCATCAGAACATATTGTCTGAATCGATGATTCAAAGATATATAGAAGGGTTTGAATGAAAAATAGCCATCGATGGCTATTGTTGGGAGTAGGATGGCTAGCTACTTTTGACACAGGGAAAATGAAAAATAAATGACCTTTTAAGCTGTTGCCTACACAGCGACCCAAGCAGCTTACAACTGGGGATTTTATTACATCATACCATTAAAAATAACACCTAAAAGTTATGCCTTCAGATTATTACGAATCAATAAGCGACTTGTTGCCTGTATCCAAGGTACCAAGCGAAGTATCGTCCTTGCTGACCAGCGTAAGTTCGGTACTATCGGAACTACATTACAAGGATTTTGTATTCCAAAAAAGCTCAAGTGGCGACGCTGGCTACTACGCATTAACACTTGCTATATTTCATAAAATTGAATGTGATCTACCGCTTGACTTCAAACTCAGACTCTTTGACTCGCTCAGTCATAGCAATACCGTAGTCACAGAAATTCCAATTGCGCTTAGCTACAGATGGGAGATTCTCAAATACATCAGAGACTTTGATCTTGACAGTTTTACCGGAACAGCCGAAGAGTATTACGAAATACTTCTTTCAGCAGCTAACAGCACAAAACAGTCTTTCTTAACTGCAGTTATAGATATTTTCTTTGATGGCGATCCTGCATCATTTTTCACAGCTTACAACCTGCTTTCAGGCATAACCAACCTTATAGCTGCCTCTGGAACTGTTGAAGAGAAAATTGAAAACTATGCACTCCAGATCTATAATGATTGCATCAACAACGGCACCACTCTTTACCAAAGGTTGTACGATAAGTTTCTTGAAGAAGCAGCCGTAGAAGATACGTTGAGCAATTTGGCAACTGTATTCCAACCCTGGTTTGGCCTGTTGGATTTGGACAACTTATCCAACATTATCTACCCTCAAGTGGACCTATCCATCGGTGATGCCACTACCTCAGTTGGTGTTGCACTTGAGTTTCCGAGAACCATTCTCATTCCGCTCGACATTAATGGAAATCAAATTGTCGCCCCTGCTACTTCAGCACTAAGTGTTACAGCTGAGTCCCTTGATTTTGGCACAGACACTGGTATCCAGATTCAGGGACAGACTAGTCTCACCTTAGACTATTCCGAAATTCCCGGAACGGGTTTCAAAATCAATGCTTCTACTGGAAAAATTGATGTAAGTAGCGTTAAGAACATCTATGAGGCCGATATTGACGGGCGGCCCAAAACATTCAATGGCGTCTATTTTGAATCCATAGTACTGGAACTCCCAGACGCCTGGTCACAGGCCACCTCTGGCTCAGACAATTTGGTAGCTACTGAAGTACTTATCGGTACAGAAGGTGGTTTTTCAGGAAACATTGCCCTTGACCCTGCTGGTACCAACGGAAAGTTGGAGTTTGACGCTTTTGGACTCACCTTTAACATCTCCAAGTTCGATGTCACTTTTCGTCAAAACTCAATCATTGCACTTGAGGGGGTAGGAAAAATTCTCTTACCATTCCTGTCAGACGGTGGAAACCCAGCTGAGATTGATGTTTTTGTAGCCTGGGATGATCAAAATGATCAATACCATGTAGAATTAGATTCCAGCAGTCTTCCCCCACTGGAGTTTGGAGCATTTGATGTTGCCATTAATACTTTCAGCTTCACCTTCACTGATGGGGCCATCAGCAATTTTGAACTGACTCTGTCATTGAGCACCGACGCATTGAAAGGCAATATGTCCGGAACCTTGCCTGGATCTATTGATTTAGACATTTCCTATGACGGACAACAGTTCACTCTGGCACTTGATACCAACCAAATGCCTTTGTTTTTGCTCAACAACTGGGAGTTAACCATACAGAGCGCCAACATCATTCTGGACGGGAACTTTAATCTGCAGAGTTGGAGCTTTAACAGCATACTCCGCATCCCGCAACTCAAGGAAAACACCAATACCAATCCTAGAGACATTGCGGTAGTAATGAGCTACGACGGCACATCCAACCCCAAAGTATTCAAGTTAATGACAGGTGGTATTAACGATATCAAACTGTTCAATATGGACTTGGATATTGTTGATGTACTTGTTGAATTCCAATCAACCAATGGGTCTTCATCTCTTGAAACCTTCGAAATTGAATTCGATCTTGAAATCCAGGGCCTGGAAGACGGCGGTTCATCCACTGAAATCAATGGAATTTTTGGATATGCAGCAGGTTCCTATTCAGCATCGGTAAACCTAACCTCTCAACCAAGCTGGGACATTTTTGGAGCTACCTTCAATCCATCAGCTTTCTCTATTGCCTTTGATGACAACACGCTTACTGCCTTTGCACTATCTGGCGACTTGATTGTAAACCAGCTTAAAGACGCCAATAACTCAAGTCAAACCCTTCCCATTGCCCTCACCATTGGTTATGATGGCTCCAACTACTCAGCCGCCGCATATCCGGTGCCCGATATGGAGTTGGGAGGACTCACCGTTCACGATACCGATATCGAAATTGAATTCAGCAACAGTGGTAATCTGAATAAATTCCATTTAGAAGGAGACATCCGTCACGACAGTTTCAGAGATGCCAATGACGATCCGGTTTGGGCCAGTTACGAGATTGATTACGACGATGTCAATCAGGAATATAGCGTTACTGTACAGAACGTTAGTTTCACAATTATGGGAGCCGACGTGGTACTCAACCTATTCACCTTTGAGTTTGACCACAACAGTGTCAACCTTATCCAGGCAACCGGAACCATTAACATTGACTCCATTAAGGACGCAAACGGCAATGCTACCACCATTGCTTTAGACTTCATGATTATCGACAAGTTCGACTTCTACGTGAAGGCAGCCGTTTCCGGTGGGGTTCCTTTAAAAGTGCCCAATGTGGTTGACTTTACGCTCTATGATCTCACCATTGGTAGAGAAAGTGGCGTGTGGTACATCCGCTTTGGAAGCCCTCCCGGCTTGCCTCAGGAAGGCATGATGGCCGATATTCTTTTGGACATCCCGGTACTCTCCAAATTCATTCCTGAGCAAATTGGTGTTTACAGCTTAAAACTGGACCAAAACCTCAATACTTCAGACGAGAACATCTTCATGAAATGGGAGGCCCTTGATGGTCTTGAAGTGCAAGGTGGTGCCAATGGAATTACGGTTTCTATTCCATTGCAACTCTCCATTTTCGACGTCATCAATGTAGATGGTATCAAAATCACCTTCAACAATGGTGATCTTAAACTAACCATGTCCGGCAACATCCTACTAGGACCATTGGTAGGTACCATAAAAGATGTGGGTATCAACCTCAATTTCCTTGATGCTACCGGGAACGGAAATCAGGGTGGGAACTTTGGTCCTTTCGATCTGGGTGACTACGGCATTGCACCACCAACAGGAATGGGCATGAGCCTTGACGTATCGGTCTTCAAAGGCGGTGGCTACCTTGAGTATGGCGATGGAGAATACGCCGGTGTACTACAAGTGAGTATTATTGAGGTGGTGACTGTTACTGCCATCGGAATTATTACCACCAAGATTCCGACTGGCAACATCAAGTACTCACTGGTAATTCTGATTACGGCCGAATTCCAGCCCATTCAACTCGGTTTTGGCTTTACGCTAAACGGTGTTGGTGGTTTATTGGGGCTCCACAGAACTATGGATACCCTGGTACTGGCCGATGGTGTTAAAACCAACGCTTTATCAAGCATTCTATTTCCCGATGATCCGGTAAACAATGCCCCACAAATCATCTCGGATATGCGTTCGGCTTTCCCTATCAAGGAAGATCAGTTCGTATTTGGTCCTATGGCCATTATTGGCTGGGGAACTCCTACACTTATTTCTATTGAGCTGGGCCTACTGTTTGAATTACCAGATCCATTCAAGATTGTGATTCTGGGTATTGTGAAAACACAGTTGCCAGATGCCGAACTAGCCATTGCTCAAATTCAGGTAAACTTTATTGGTGTCATTGACTTCGACAAGAAAGTTATGTACTTCGGTGCAAGCTTGTACGATAGTCGAATTACCACCGTAACGCTATCGGGCGATATGGCCTTTGTACTGGGCTGGGGAGACGATCCTGTATTCGTATTCACAGCAGGTGGTTTCCACCCTGCCTTTGAGCCACCAGCCGGTTACGGTCTTGAGAAAATGGCCCGAATGGCTGCCAAGGTAATAGATGTGGACGAAGGATGGTTTGTATTACGACTAATACTGGACTGCTACTTCGCTGTGACTTCCAACACAGCCCAATTTGGAGCTGGAGTTGATTTCTATGCAAAAATTGCCGTTGGTACAGGAGAAGCGGATTTGAACTTTGATGTACTCTTCTATTTCTCTCCTTTCTCTTTCCAAACCAACTTGACCGGACGTATTAGCATCGCTGTAATCGGTATTGACCTTATCAGTGCTTCGCTCGACTTCTCTCTTGAAGGTCCAAGACCTTATGTGCTTCATGGCTATGCAGAGTTTAAGATACTCTGGGCCAAAAAGCAATTCAAAATTGACCACACCTGGGGAGAGCCTGATAACACTACTTACGAGAAAATTGATGTGTACAAGGAAGTTGAGAAGGACCTCCAGAAACTGTCAAACTGGGAATCACAAATTGATACCAACGCCGGACGTTTGGTAAGCCTTCGCTACATAGACGACCCTGAAGACGCTGTAATTATGGACCCTGATGGTGAATTGACCATTAAGCAAAAAGTGGCTCCATTAAAAATTACGATTGAGAAGCTCGGCAACAAGTACGCCACAGTAAAACAATCCTATTCACTAAGCGCGGAAGTAGCCAACCAATCTTACAGTGCAGCTCCCAATGTTGTAGATGTTAAAGATCATTTTGCCCCTTCTTATTTTAAGGACAAAGGCGCGGCCAGTAAGCTCACCGGACCTTCTTTCGAGCTCTATTCAAACGGTATTACCGTAAGACCCGGGGGCGACGAAGATTTTGAGTACGGCGACTACTCTGTGTATAGAGAAATCAGGTACGAAGTAGTACGAATTGACATCAATGAATACCTCTACAACAGCAATCCGGTATCGTTTACTTCGGCAGCTCACACATTTGCACTTGACGCTGGCAACACCAATGACAACAATACCTTCTTTAACGGATTGTCAGGAAATGGAGTAGCCAACTCACCTGTAGGCCGCTCTAGAACGCAAAGCAATAATGGCTTTATGCCAGGTCAAAACGTAAGTGTAGCATCAGAGGGCTTCGTGGTTGCCAATCAGGGAGACCTGAGCGCCTTCGACAGTAATTCGGTAATCTCAACCTACGCAGAGGCCGAAGAATACATGAACAGTATCGTAGAGCAAAACCCCTTGCTTGAGGGTGAGTTGCTCATCGTAAATGAGTTTTCACACAACTCATAGTCAGGTTATAAAAAACGAACTTTTAAACGCTAAAAAAAATGAGTCAAACCGACGTTTTAGCCAATTACTCCTTTCTGCCCTGGATGAAAAAAGGCCTATCTACCAAGGTGCAGGAAGACGATGAATTAGATGGCAGCACTAATAGCTCCAACCAAAGGCCTACCATTAATGTTAAGGTAAAACTCAACGGCAACCTGGCACATTCTGAGGAAGTGCAGATTATAGGTCCGGGAGATATTGTTGGCATTAACTCCAATGCCATTGCCCGTATTGAGCCCGGCAATAATTCCGACAATTTCCTGCCCAACTACATGCCCTTTATTGAGTTTTATGATGAAGACTTTCCATGGCGCTATACCCCGGCCATGCCAGCGAGTACGAGCCCTAAAAAACTAACTCCATGGCTCGCGCTTATCGTCCTCAAAAATTCTGAATTCGACCACAATAAAAGTGTAGGAGGAAGGCTTCCCTTTATTCAGGTTACCAGCCAAACTTCATTGCCTGATCCTGAGCACCTATGGGCTTACTCCCATGTGCATGTCTCTGACAACCTTGGAACAGGTACTGCCGCGAAATCCAAACTGGATCACATTCGTAAAAACGACCCCAACCGCGTTTACGCACGAATTTTATGTTCACGTAAACTGGATGAAAACGAATCTTATACTGCCTTTATAGTACCTACTTTTTTTACGGGTAGAGAAGCCGGACTCAATCCTGATGTAGATCTTTCTACACATGTGGATTTTACAGATCTTATGCAGTTTGCATGGGACAATAGTCAATCCAGTTCAGTAAACCTACCTATTTACTACCAATGGGAGTTTGAGACCAGAGACTCAGGAGACTTTGAAGAACTGGCCAGAAAACTTAAACCTAAAAACCTTCCCGCGTCAATCGGTGACCGTAAAATGGATATACGGGTAATGGGATACGGCATCGACCAGTTAGCTCTTACGCAGGAAACTCTCGGAATTGGGGGTGCGCTAAAAGCCCCCAATTCTTCTTTCCAGGACTGGGATGACCTTCAGGAAGAAGATGATTTCAATACACAACTCACAGAGATGTTGAATCAGACATCCAGTAACCAATCCACAGGTTGGGTTTCAGTTAACTGGACATCTTCATCTGATCCTATAGTAGGACCACCTATGTACGGTCGCTGGCACGCCAAAAAAGACAATATCAGTACTGCTCCACCGTGGATGCGACAATTGAACATGAAACCAAGGAATCGAGCTGCGGCCGGTTTGGGATCTGAAATTGTACGAAAGAATCAAGAGGAGTTTGTAAAAAGGGCATGGCTGCAAGTGGGTGACGTACTCCAGGCAAATGCTAACATCATTGCCAATTATTTATCAGCTCTCGCCAACCAGCGCCTGTTTGATAGAAACCTGGTAGCGATGAACGACGAGGACTTCTTAAGAACCACCTCAGCGGCACAGCCTAGAATTCTTATAGAAACTACTGCCGGTGGCTCTTTTGAGTCTGCAACAAATCAGGTGGCAACAAGTAATCTTCCTGTGGCTTCACAAAGTGGAGCCATGAAGAAGATCACTAACAGGAACTCTCGTATTTCAAGAAACGCTAACATACATACAGTTGCAGCAACTGGAAACGAGTACCAAAGAACCATACTCACCAACTTAAATGATGCCAGCGAAGCATCTGTAACTACAGCGGTACCCAAGCACCAGCCTTCGCATTTCATGAATGCCAGCAGCAACCTCTCAACGCTCAATAGTTATGTGAGCAACGTAATCAGTAGCCCGGCTACCAATTACGCCTTTACGGTAAACAATGGTTCCAATGGAGTTACCAATTACAATGTGTTTGAAGACCTGGAAATCTTTGATGCACAAGTACCTTCAGAACCCACCCTACCCGATCTCGTTTTCAATGATACCCGTGTTGCTGTTGAAACAGAAATGTCTCCTTACAGCACCATGATTGACAGACAGGGAAACCTGATCTATCAGGACAACATTATGATTCCAATTCCGGAACCCATTCTGTGCGAGCCCAACTTTCCAGATGCATTATACGAACGATTGCAAGCCATTTCAAAGGAGTTCATCATTCCGGGAATCTCGCAGATCACCGAAAACTCAGTGAGTTTATTGGAAACCAATCAGGAATTTATTGAGTCTTTAATGGTAGGTGCCAATCATGAAATGGCCCGCGAACTTCTCTGGAGAGAATATCCCACCGACCAGCGTGGAACCTACTTTACCCAGTTTTGGAGAACGCTCAACCAGGCATTTTCATTTTATCCTCCGCCTACAGCAGAAGTACTGGCCAAACATGACATCAGACGTATTAGTGATTGGCCCAGCTATTCTTCGCTAGGCGATACCAGCCACAAAAACAATGGAGCGGTAGCTGAAAACCTTGTACTGGTAGTACGCGGAGAGCTTTTGAGGAAGTTTCCTAATGTAGTGGTGTACGCACGTCCCGCAGATTTGAGAAGGGATGAAGAAGTAACCCAGCAGAACCCAAGCCCATCAGTAGATGCCAATGGAAACTCAACTGTTCCAAGAGCCTATCTTGACAACGACAGTAGCAAATTCAAATACCCAATCTTTAGAGCTCAGGTAGAGCCGGACACGGTACTATTTGGATTTGAACTAACCGCTGAAGAGGCCGTTGGGGTTCCAATCACCAATCCAGGTCCTGACTATCCTAATAACGTAGACAACCTGGACTATCCTGGTGGCTATTACTTCGTGTTCCAAGAGCGCGAAGGTGATATTCAATTTGGGCTGGATACCGGTAGTGCTTCCATTATTACTGATTGGAACGATGCCAACTGGAAAAACTTTGGTGTTAATAACCCTCACGAATACCTTGACCCTACGGCTACCATTCAACCTTCTGTTCCTCAGAACCCTGACTTTAATCCTTCACCCGGATACCTCGACAGTCATGACAATGTAGCCTGGAATACCAGTTCAGCCGACGCGGCCTACGTACTGTATCAGCCTCCGGTAATGGTGGCCATGCACGCAATGCGCCTTCTACTTGGTCTCATCTAAATTAGAATTTATAATGTCATTTAATCAATCAAATAATAAGTCGCTGCTCCAGAACATTAAAAGCAAACTAAGTTCTGAGTTTGACGACAAGTACCCGTTCCTCCTGTTTCCAGTGAGGATTGAAACCCGGTTCATGGATATTGAGTACCCAACTACATGGCCGGCAAGCTGGACCTACAGTCCCTTTGTAAGTGCTTCCTTAAGTGCATTTACAAACGCCAAGGCAGGCATCAATACCTACCTCCCTGAAGGTCCTTTTACTGAAGAAAGCAGGCAATTTATCAATGAGACCTTTGCTTCTCTTGCAGAAAACGTGACCGGAAACCTCCAGAACATCTCAGAGCTGGTAGTGTCAGAAAAGTTCAAGCTTGAGGTGGAAGCCGACCTGCTTATTGCAAAGATGCGCACCTATGCAAACCAGGCCGTTGAAGAAAAAGCCAGAATAGACAAAGGCCTTACTGAGATGTCAGAATCTGATACTACTGCACAGGCCGCCATGTCTGAATTCAGTTCGGCCTATTCTAATATTGAAGTATCGTCCGAATCACTTCCGGCAGGAAATTTTGTAAAGTTCAGTAACCTCATCAATGGTCTTAACCAGCAGATGGATGCTTACAAAAACAATCCTGCTCCGGGCCTTGACGAACGCCGACGTGCTCTTGGAAATTTCATAGTTCATGCTGAGAAACTCACCAAAATTGCCGCTGACTTTCAAAGCCTTGGGGAAGAAGACAGCCAGGGCCTGGAAGGCACTTTGCTCAACCTCAATAGCAACTTAAGTGCGCTAAGCAATAGTTTAGGCGGTGTATCAACCTATAACAGCGGCCTATCCAATGAGCTGGGCTCCGCTGCCAGTGTTCTTCAGTACTATGCCAGCTCTATTCAAACCCACATTGACGGATTGGGAAGCTATGTTATTAGTACAGGAGGAAGTCACGTTCCTGACGGTATGGCTCCGGGCTTTATGAGCGATGAAGCTCCTATTGCTGCCATTGCGCCTACCAAGGAACTTTGGGTAAGAATTTATCCTGACGACGTGATGATAGACGGTCACGACGAAGAACTAACGCAAGGAGAAATTGATGCTGGCCAGGAATATTGGGAAAACATCTGGGCTTTTGAAAACGACCAGGACACCCTACTAAGCGCCTGGAACAAGTTAGTGAAGAAATATGGAGCCAATAGAGCTGCCTGGGTGGTAAAGGTTACTACTCCTAACAACCTTGCCAGTCGTCCCAGTGGCACACCGGGGTTCGATCCTATTACTGCAGCCACTTCAATGGGAAGTCCTGCCAAATCCTATGTAATGCCAGACCGATTTGTGGTAGTGGCCTATGACTCCATGAACTCCCGTTTGGAATGGGTGGGCAGTCCGGTAGACGATCCTCTCACATGCGGTATTGACCCATCAGCCACCGGAGCATACGCCTGGGATACTAATGGAGACCTTACTGTAGATCAGAACATTAAGTGGATGACTGATTTTGACGAAGCCTACACCAAGGGAATGGCCCTGCGAGTTCCATTGGAAAATGGTTTTGAAGAAAACGGATTTAAGCGTCTGTACGTTCTTGGATTAAGGCTCAACGAAGGTGTTGCTCAAACAGCTCTGGCCCACGCCTCTGATGGAAAAACAGATCTGGAAACTCTTATTGACAGTCACCACTATGCCTATGACGGATTTAGTCTAATGCCTATTGGCACAGCTACCAATAATACGAGCGATGCCAGATCTCCCTACCGAAAAGATGATCCTGGAAGTGAACGCTCCTTTGGAATAGAAGTGCAAGAAGCTCTTTTTGACATTGAGGCCAACATTAAGGACAAAGCAGATGGACAATGGTTCTCTGAGGCCCTGGGCATTAATCACCAAAAACTAAGCCACATAGAACATGCCGATGGCTACGATGTAAGAAATGCCTTACTCATGAACAGAGCGCTGTGGCCAGCTACTATGGGTTTTTACCTGGAGCACATGCTTGACGATCTTTTCATGAAAGACGATATGTCAAAAATTGACGGCATCAGAGACTTTTTTGAAGCTTATGTATCGGCACGCGGTTTTGTCCCTTCCTTTAGGGTGAGCAACCAACCTTATGGTATCCTTCCTACTACGGCTTACTCCAAATGGGAGCAAAACAGTTCATGGTCAGGCTACAATCAGAAATGGGAAAGTGATTACCTATCCTATGTAAATGAGCTGGAAAGCTATTTCTGGAATGTATGGCTTGCCACGGATAAAATTGCTCATATCCATAAAGAGCCACAAGGGAGCACCAGCCAGGAAAAACTAAAAGACTCTCAGGCCAACTTTTTAAACATCTTAGGTCTCAACCCGACCTCTATTGAACATTTCTACCGCTACGGTATATCTGATGGATCTACGGGTCACGCATTAAGTATGATGGCCGTGATAGATCCGGCCATGAACACTTTCCTGTCCAATAGCAACATGTATGGCTTAATGACCTTGTTCTACTACCTCAAAACCAACAATCCCATGTTAACCACAGGATCAAGGTTAGTAGAAACGGTATTTATGGACAAGCATTACAAACTCAACGGTCCATTGGTTGACTTGTACAAAACAACCAAGGATCGCACCCTTAGGTTGGTGGATGGCAAAAACTACATTGAGCATCTGCTGGACAGCTCGGTAGTTCGTATTCGTGGTAATCAGTTCGAGCCAGGCGTAGGCGACAACTCCTTGTTGTTCCTATTTCTAAGGCAAGCCTACCTGCAGCAGTATTATGATTCTACAGCTACCATTTTTAACGATCTGGTATATCTGGACAACAACCCTACTACCGTAGTTGGTGGTTTTGTAGCTCGGGAAGATGATCCCGATTCTGAGGCTGTTGGTATGGTGGACATACAACTTGTAGGTGGAAAAGTTGCTGATTTCCCAGTGGGTACTATCATCCGAATTGCCTCTGCAGACAACCCTGCCAACAACGGTTATTTTGGAATTAGAGAAGTGGCTGACGACCGGGGCAATGTTAAAATCACAGTACAAAACCCGAAAGCAGTTGATGAGATCAGTTCCAACGCTTCAGTAGCGTCTACTGGTGACTTTGGATACGGCACAGCTGCCCGTAAAGACCAGCACAAACTTGCTCGTTTTGACTATGCAGCACACAGCGTAGACCAGCAGGGAGAAATCATGAGTCCATGGAAATTGATGCTCACACCTTTTGACAACTGGGCAGACTTTCCCGGCGTGTCTATGGAACCCGCGGTATACCTGGCACATTACCTCGACACGGCATTCTACTCTCCGGGCAAGTACTACCTCAAGAATGTAAAAGATGCCCTCAACATATTGAAAGATCTTTCAACGGCTGATTTGGAATGTGCCTTTACGGAACATCTGGACCTGTGCTCTTACAGGCTTGACTCCTGGAAACAAGGAGTTGTGAACCAGCGACTAAGAGATCAAAGGGCCGCCACATCTGAAGGAATCTACTTAGGTGCTTTTGCCTGGGTGGAAGATCTTACACCTTCACCTTTGGCTGCGGTACCTGTTGATAAGGTTCCTGAGGGCTATGCCAACGACTCAAGCCTTAAATACGATATCAAGAATCAGGGCTATATCCACTCTCCCTCTGTGGCACACGCCACGGCTGCAGCGGTGCTCCGCAGCGGCTACAATGCCTTTTCCAGCAATAGCAATGACGAGCAAAACATCATGTCAGTAAACCTTTCATCAGAAAGGGTTAGAAAGGCCAAGACCTTTATGGAAGGTATTAGAAACGGGCAGGATATGAGCGCTTTACTGGGCTACCAGTTTGAAAGAGGGCTCAAGGACCTTGGTACGGTGTACAACAACTACATCTATTCGTTTAGAGAGGTATACCCCGCTTCCATAGACCCTCAGGAATTGCAAAACTCTGGGGCCACACTCTCAGAAGGCGAACCAAACGTGGTAGTAGATGGACTAAAGCTGATTCAGGATGTAAGTGATCCGGACCTGGACTATCCATATGGAGTAAGCAACTTGCCAACTACCGGGGTAGAAAAAGAGAAGATCATTTTAGAAGTAGTCAAAATGAAAGACGCCATGGACGCAGTTGCTGATCTGGCGGTTTCGGATAGTGTATACAGTGCTGTTCTTGGCAATTTTGACAGATCAAACGCCATGACCAATGCTTTTGCCAATGGTAAAGTATTGCCAGAAACCAATATTGATCGCATCAGGCACAAAGGACGTAACCTAACCCATCGTGTAGGGCTTATGTTCTCGCCTATTACCAGTTATCTAGGATCAGCCCGAGCGAAGGCGGAACCTTCTTTGAACAAATGGATGGGCGATATGATGGGAGACCTTGCGAACTATCGCTTGCGCACATATTTGGGAGGTGCTACTAGCCCCACTGTGTTCACACTTAGTCAACTTGGACTTGAACCTATCGATTTCCTCTATCTCATGTCAGAAGAAGCCAGCGACGATAAAGGAACGCTTACGGCTTACCTTGCCAGACTCATAAGAATTGACCAGAGTCTTGGCGACGATGATACCGTTGAAATCAGGTACATGGAGCGAGATCCTCTCTGGGATACCAGTATTATGACTTTCGTAGAACTGGTTCCTCTGCTGAAGCGGATAAGAACCTTGGTTACCGATAGCAGACCACTGCAACAGGAAGACCTGAACCTAAGTCCTACAGGGCTTACCAGTGCAAATACCAACCCTAAGGGATACAACGATTCTGAACTAAGAAATCGATTAACTCTTGCCTATGACGAGCTGGACGGGGGATCAAATCTCATTGGAGGGCTTACTTATGTACGTGCTCAGATAATTGCAGCAAGAGACCAGGTATCAGATGATATCACCAATACGGTATTATCGGACGGCAACTGCAATGATCTAATTGCCGCAACTCTTAGTGGGTTTGAGTACAACATTGCCAATGCAGTGCCTGGGAGCGTAAGAAATAGTGGCTTTGCCCTTGAAGACCAGGAGGCTTTGGTAAAATGGGCCAATGAGGTGCTTACCGAAATTAGTTCACGTACCAAAAAGGTTGACAAGCTCATTACCGATATTGACAATGGTACTATAGCCATTCATCTAAGGGTGGAAAAAATCATTGAAGCCATTAAAGATGTATTTGGTGGCAACTTCAAGGCCATACCACACTTCACCGTAAACAATCAGTCAGATATAAACACCGCCATTGATGTGTTGTATCCTGGCTCGGGAGCCACATTCATTCCTGCTGGCTTTGATCCTGTGAGCGACTGGCTACATGGAATTGGCAAGGTAAGAGATCGCATGCGAAACTTTGAGGCTTTATCAACCCTGGCCGAGAACTTTGACATGCCATTGGCACCTGGTACTCCATGGGAAATTGCCACTCAGCCTATACAGCTCTATCCGGCTGCTCAAAACGGGTATTCAAGGGATGCTGATGGAAATGTAAACAGCAACGAATACTGGTTGGGTATGCAATACCCTGAAACCTTTGATGTGGGGCACGATGCACTTTCTATTTGCCTCCAGTATTATGGCAGCACCTCATCAGGACCTGCACACTTAACGGGTAACTATCAGTGCGGTTTGTTGGTAGACGAATGGAACGAGCAAATACCTGAAAAAACCGTAAAAACCGGTGTATCATTCCACTATGACAACCCTGACTCAAAACCACCACAAAGCTTGCTTTTATGCGTAACACCTAAGCAAACAAATCAGTGGGAATGGGAAGACCTGGTAAGCACACTTGATGAAACGCTTGAAAACGCGAAAAAACGTGCCGTAGAGCCAGACCATTACAACGACACCGGACTTGAGACTGTTTTACCTGCCCTTATTGCCGACATAGCAGTGAGAAGCAATACGATAAGTCTTGACTTTGGTGAGAACAATGATGCCCGATTGTACCCAATTGCCTGGGAAGATCAGAACGGCACAATTGAGAACCACGAGGCCCCTCGTGACTCTAACGGAAACATTATTTAGAAATTAAAAAACCAGAAATGCCACTTAACGAACAATCGGTTTTCGTAGATGCCGTAGAACCTAGAATGCATGCTACTTTCAGCCCCTGGAACCGGGTGGAAGTAAGGCCACGAAGCACCAATTTTGACCGTAGTCTAAGGGCGGAAGTCAGAGATCCTCTGTGGATGCTATGCCGCCAATGGCAATGGGGAGAATTCAAAGGAGAAGATACCGGATCGCCCGTTTTTGCCAAGTTTCACAATGTAACGCGTAAAATGACACGCCTTGCACTAGGAGATGATGCTGCCACTGTTTACGATGCCACATTTGATGACATACCCCTGGAAGCCAGGGTAGAACATTTACCAATCATACTAGACACGCACTTAGGACTTAAAATAGGGCGTAGATGGAAGAAGCTCCTAAGCTCGGCTTCCATGCAATCTTACCACGACGACTATCTGGACCTTTACGCCTTCGATGTCCCGATAAAAGACGCCGACGCTGCCGACTACTACTCCAGCAACAACCCTGAACAGCATCATATTGCTGCAGCGGGCAGAACTATGGATGGAAGACAGCTGATTACTTACCTGAATCAAAGTGGAAACCAGGCAAGTGACAGCATTGCGACCACTGGTGGAGACGATGTAATATTGAATGGATTGGGCGAGACCCTAATGACCTGGTTCAATGAATTGTATTATGAACCACTCTCTGAAGACAATCCGGCCTGGAACCGCTCCAGAATGGAATATTCATTTAGTGCGAGCATCCCTCAGGAAGCACCTGGGGGTGGTGTTCCGGTAGACCCTACAGTGCTGGTAGCCAAAGAATACTACAATGGCCACATTAGCTGGGACAGCATGGACATTGCCTCTTCCAACACATCAGTTGACAGCAGCCTTACCGATCCTTCTACCCCATTGGAAACGGATACACTTTCTGAACAAAAAACCACCATGATTCCGGTTGGAATTAAGTTTCCAGGCATGCCGGCGGACCGATGGTGGGAACTTGAAAGCCATGAGGTAAGCTTTGGAGACCTAAAGGCCAACAGCACTGATGTTGCGAAAATCATGCTGACCGAATTTGGTTTGGTATACGCGCATGAATGGAATGTAGTGCCTTTTACGGTTCCAGTAGGAAGCATGTCTGAAATTCAAAGCATTGTGGTAACTGACACCTTTGGACAAAAGGTGTTGGTAGAACCCGCGGGAAAAGGACAGGAACAATCATGGCAGCGATGGAACATGTTTAACCTTAACACTGCTGACGCCGGAGACGGAAGCATGGCCGACCTAAGGTTGTTCATACCGCCATCAACACCAAAAATTCAGGAAAGTGAGCCTATTGAACAGGTAAACTTCTTTAGAGATGAGATGTCCAATATGGTTTGGGGGATTGAATCTACCATTTCAGATGACCTGGGGGGCTCCAGAGATGGAACTCTTGCCGCTACTGAAAAAACCAAGTACTTTGAATCTCTTGCTGACAGCGAAATCTATGGGCAGCTTATTGACAACTCAAATCCAATTGAAAATGTTAACCTAAGCTACAAGCTCAACTCAACAGCACCTGAAAACTGGATTCCCTTCATTCCTGTGAGGCCGAACCAGTCTATTATCAACGCCACTTTCAGGGAGATTCAGTTGCAAAGGGGCACCATGCCGCGATACATCAATCGACTCAATTTACCTACAAGCCAGAAGTACATCCGACCACGTACTTTCTTGTTATCACCTCCTGCTTCTAACCCCACAGAACCTTTGTTCTTGTTTGAGGAAGAAGTGCCACGTTCAGGCGTCCACCTGGAATACACCTACCAAAGAACCCGCTGGTTTGACGGTAAGATTGTGCTCTGGGCAGGAGTAAGAAAGCTGAACGGCGGCGGCGAGGGAGCAAGTGGCTTATTATTCGACCGCTTGAGCGGCTCTTTTAGAAACTACTAGATTCCTTTTTAGGCCGAAAGGCCAGACAACACGGCTGCAGCCCCCAATGTAAAATTGGGGGCTGCTTTTTTTTAGAAGGTAATCTGAGTTTACTCGGGCAAATCTGTAAGAATCCAGACTTTCCCAGCGCCTCTTTACTCTTGATTTTTTCTTCGCTGAATATGAATCTTCACAAACTGATAATCGACATACTTGTATTTCAGCGCCCACTTTACCAGGGCCAGTGTATTCCGTTGATCAGTTTTACTAAGAATGCGCTTTCTATGATTGTCGATAGTGTGTTTACTCAAAAACAACTTCTCTGCAATCTCTTTAGAGCTCAGTTCCAGGCAAAGCAGTCTTAGAACTTCCATTTCGCGACGACTCAATGTTACTTCTGGTATAGATTGTCTCTTGTACCGAGCCAGGGTAGCAAATTCACTTCCTTTCAAAATAGATTGAAGTACTTCTTCCAGTTCAAGTACCGTACAGGTTTTAGGCAAAAATCCCACCGCCCCCAGCTCCTCATAAGTTGATATAAGGTGGCGTTCTTCAAAAGGGCTAAGAACAAGTACTGCAAGATGTGGTTGCTGCTTACGGATGGCCTTGAGACAGTCAATGCCTTCCATATCTGGCAAATTGATATCTAAAACCACCAGGTCTATGGAGGTTCTGTTAATTCTATAAAGGCAGTCCTCAGCATTTGAGGATTCAGAAACCTTGGATATGTAGTGTAAGCCTTCGAATACTTTTCGGAGACCTGCCCTATAAATAGGATGATCGTCTACCATCAAAACATGTAGGGCATCACTGACGTATGGTGAAAATTCAGGATGCATAGCACTAACACTTATCTTATGCATGGACAACTCAAGGGCCGGCTATGGAAGCTGTTGGGAAAAACTGCCATTGCTCAAACACCCCCTTTTGTTACCAGTTATTTTGGGCAGCCAATTACGATATGGCCTACGCAAAATAATTGCGCAGCCAAGGATCTTTCCGGTACTTAGTTATTGAACCACCTCATCGGTAAAGTAGCCATAATCTCCGACTAACCGAAGCATTTATCCGTGAAACACCGTGTATTGACTGTGAGTGAAACATGTACGTTTATTATAATTACAACGTGCCGCTCCTGCGTTTATTTTCAACAAAAACCCATCATAAACACAAGCTATGTTTCCAGAAATTCTCATCAAACAAAGGCGCGAATTCACGCTGGAGGTAGTGAATTTATATTGTTAAAATTCCTTTTCATCAGAGCCACATATTCTTACCCTGTGTTTTGATGGTTTTCCAATAAATCTTTGGCGCATAAAAAAGCCATTGAACCTTGAGTTCAATGGCATTATGAATCTTATGAGTTTATTTATTCAACTACCAGCGTGGCGTTTGAAACGCCATGAGCTGATGTAAACCGCACTGTGTAAACACCCGTTTCAAATGCATCCAAGCTCATGGTTTGTAGGCCCGAATGAACATTTTCAGCTTGAACGAGCTTTCCAGCCATATTGTAGATGGTAAGTACTCCATCTTCTTTTGAAATGAAGTTTACCTGCGAGGCAGCTGGATTAGGATATATTTTCAGTAAATCGGCCTTAGCCGCTTGCGTAACTCCTGCAATCAACTGTCCTTCTGCCAGGTCACTCTCTACCGTTTCATTCAATGTAAAACTGGCTCCGTTTTCAATCGTATTGTCTTCTTTAAAGCAAAGTGGAACAATGTGCAGCTCTTGCTGATCCCATTCTTCTGATAGCTCGAAAGTAAATTGGAAGGTATGCGACTCCCCAGCCGAAAGTGTAGCCGGTAAGTCATCGCTTCCTCTAAAACTAGGACTAATAGCCCTTGCTACATCATGATAAACCATGTCACTTGCCGGTACTTTAGAAGGCTTGTCTTCCCAGCCAAACATATCTCCGTTCGCATTATTGGCATAATAGTTTGATTGTCCATAATCCTCAGTAGTACCCGTCACCCCATTTTCCACTATGGCACATGCTACTCTAAATTGTTCATTCACAGCCTCACTAAAGGTATAGGTTACAGAAACCGTTAGCGTATTGCCATCGCTCAGGGAACCTCCAATTTCCATGCTGGTAACGGCAGGCTCTACCAATGCCTCAAGAAAAGCACTTTCTGAGGCTCCTGGATTCATACTCAGTGTTTGAGATCTGTTGAGCTGCCCTGAAGGAAATCCGGGAACGTAGGCGTCTACAAATTGCTGAGTATAGAATGGTGCCGCCATAGGATCGCCTGAATGAATGGCTATTCCCTGAAAATAATCGCCATACTTCTCTTCCAGTTGTTCTAGTGACACTGCACCCCTGGGACACCATCCACACCAGGTACCTGTGCCTTCTTCAAGCACAACCATTCTGTTAGCCCCTGGAATAATTGGTGAAATGGTGGTAGACAGGGTATTGTCATCGTTGTTGTCATCGCCGCTCGTTGTGTTTACGGTAAGGATCTGCGCAGTCAATGCAGCTTCTTCATTGCCCAGGGTAATTGGAGCATCAAATGAAAGGACAGCTGTTGCCGCACTGGCCAACGATAAGCCATTGAAGGTTTGTTTTTCACTCTTGCCGTTGTAGGTATAGCTTAGCTCAACGTCTGTGATCATTTCTTCTCCAAGGTTTCTCAACTCTGACTCAATGTTCATCTCCTTACCTATCAGTCTCACGCCGCTATAGTTAATCTTGGTAATAGTTGCGTTTGTACCAGTAAGTTCAACGGACTCATGACTGAAGCTTACATCGTCTACCCAGTAACCTGAACCTGTATTCTCATCCATATTGTTTACCGGGTATAAATTGAGTCCACCAAGAGTGTTCACTTCATTGTTCCAGGAACCTGCCAGCACATCGTTTACATAAAAAGACCATTTGTTGTAGGTAAGGTCTGCCTTCAAAGCAATCTTAGTCCACTCATTGTTGTTTATTGTACCGCGTACCAGCACCCCCGCATCATTGTATACTTCAAAGTCACCTGTTTTTGAACTCTGAAAATTCAGCACCCAGGATTCACCTGCTTTTTGTTCTCCCTGAATGTTAAAATAAGCTCCTTTGTCAGTTTCCACCTTAAGCATCAACTCAAGATCAAAAAGTCCCAGGTCATGAGTAGCACCAAAAGGCAATACCAAATCCTGAGGGCCTCCGGAAACGGAGGAAAGGTATATAGACTGACTCCCTGAATGGCCGTCGTTGTCAACTACCTGAACATCTTCATTAGACCCTGGTTTGCTTCCCCAGGTATCCCAGTTTTCAGAACTCTCCGCTATATAATCTCCGGGTGAATATGCTTCAAAGTCTTCGCTAAATGTCTGGGCTGAAGCGCCGAACGTTGTTAGACCTAGCAACATAAGTAAGTAGTGCTTTCTCATATAGATTCTCATTAAGGCCCCAATAATAGGTAGACTTAGCACAGGTACTTACTTAATGAGCCCTACAAGGGGCTTAAAAAAAACAAATGCCGCATCACTGAGTGATGCGGCATTTCATATCGTTTACCAGATTGATTATCTGCTATTTGCCTTTTGTGCAAGAGCTACTGCCTTGGCAGCAAGAGCCTTTTTTGCTCTTTCTCTTCTTTTTAGACTTCTTTTTGTCTTTGTCTTTATCCTTTTCTACAGTCTCTACGCTATAGCCATCAGTATTAGAATCAGTAGTGGTAGCATAGCTAATTCCAAAACCGGCAACTGCTAATAGCAAAACGATTCCTATAGAAGCAATGATCTTTTTCATGCGAATTTCTTTGCCACAATGTTAAAACAATCTCTGTATCTGTTAAAGTAAGAAAAAGTTAATTTTACTTATCTCGGGTTACTGGTGGAAGGGCCACGTCTACTCCTTCGTTTTGATATTTACGCGCCATTGCCGTATCACCACGTATTCGGTAGATGGTGTATAGATAGTCTTTTGAGTTAGCGTCATTCTTATCAAATTCCAGGCAGCGTTCAAAATGTTTTATGGCCTTGTCGTATTCCAGTAAGCGGTATTGAGCAATTCCCAGGTTGAAATGAATCACATTGTCAAACTCGTTCATTGCCAAAGCTTTCTCCAATAGTGCCTTTCCGTTCTTGGTTTTTCCTTTGCGCATAAGGCCTATGGCTCTTTGCTTGTACCAGCTATAAAGCAATTGGTTGGCCTCCTCGTCATCAGGTTCATAGCCCCTGAACTTCTCCAGGTAGCCAATGGCAGCATCGGTATCGTTCTCATTTCTGGCTGCCAAGGATGCATTAAAGCAAGCCCCAGCATGGTTTCGTTTCAGTCCATCAATATTGGAAAGCGTTTTAAGGGCTATGGAATAATGCCTTTCAGACTCATAATAGTCACCTTGCAACATCTTGAGGTCGCCGGTGCTTATGTGGTAAAAAGGATTGTCGTCCATAGCCAGCAAAGAATCCAGAGACTTCTCAGTCACTTCCAATAACTTCTTCCTTTTCGGGCCATAGTCTAATTGAAAAGCACGGTCAAGGTTACCGTCTATCCTGTTAATGCTTAACTGAACCGATGTTGGAAGATCTTGCATAGAGGGCAATCTACCAGGGGATGAGTTTCCATTCTGAGTTTCATCTTCTGCCAATAGGCTGTCTGTAGGAGATGCCTGACCAATGTTTCCTCCTGAGGTTGTACTACCTGTATAGTTAAGGCCTTCACTTTGTGGCTCTTCCTTGGTTACTTCAGCAAAGATGAGGTAAACAGCACCTAGCAAGGCTGCTACCAGGATAACTGCTATTACAGGATTGTTTTTTTTGTCTGCCATATTTCTTAGTACGAAATAAAGCCTAAAAGGTCAATCTAAAATCCTACTGTTTTGGAATATGTAAGGTATAGCTCTTGCCCGGACTTACCTGAAGGGTATATCTGGCATTTTGATCAAGCCAGGGATTGTACTTTTTCAGCATTTTGTAGGTGGTATTGTATTGCTGGGCAAACATTGGCAAATCGCTGATGGTACTGTCTATTTTAACTGTGGTATACTCAAAGGGTGGATAGAGGTCTTTTTTGGTAAGGCTAAAACCGTATTTCTCTGGGGCATTCATAATCACTTTGTATGCCAATATTCTAAACACGTAGCGATAGGTTTCGGGATTGAGGTACAAATCATAGTAAGACTCTACTTTTTGCCCTTCCAAAGCTCTTCTCATTCCGTTTTTACCTCTATTGTAGGCTGCCGCAGAATTGGTCCAAGTTCCAAAAATCTCCTTCATATCCTTTAAGTAGGCACTTGCCGCCTTTGTAGCTGCATAAGGGTTTCGGCGCTCGTCTACATAGGAGTTTATTTCAAGATCATACTCTTTGGCTACGCTCGACAGAAACTGCCACATCCCTGTTGCGCCTGCAGGAGACTGCGCCCTGTTGTCAAGAGCACTTTCTGCCACTGCCAAATAGAAAAAGTCGCTTGGAACACCTTCTTCTTCTAAAATATCAGTAACAGTTTCCTGCCAGCGATACGCGTGCTTAAGTACCTGCAGGGTTTTAGAATGGTAAAAGGTGTTGCTCAAAATCTCACGTTCAAGTCGCTCTCTAATATCCTGATCGTCAAGCGGCACTACTTCTCCGGCAAAAGTGAGTTGATGAGGTATAGGAGGATTCTGAATATCCTGAGGGGCTGACTGGGGGAGCACGTTAGTGGGTTCACTCGTTTCCGGTTTGTCATTATCTATCTGGCTTCCTATAGTAAGGCTTACTACCAGAAGAGAAACCAGAAAAGTGGAAAGTTTGAGCATTGCTATTTGACGTTGGTTCTATACAGTAACAAAACTACAGAACGGATATTCTGTGATTTTCTGGAAGTTAACAATTCATTCGCTAAAGACCTGTATAACGATCTCCTAAATATATATTTGACACATGACCCAACCTAAAAATGGAACCTTTCTACAGGCGCTCATCCCTCTTGGAGTATTGGTTATACTGCTCATATTAAATGTCACCTATTTTCATGATGACGCTTCGTACGGCCCCAATCAAATAGCCTTGCTCATTGCCGCGGCTGTCGCGGGGCTCATCTCCTTTAGAAATGGGCATAGTTGGGACGGTATCATGGACGGCCTTTTAAAAAGCATCAACCAGGCAATGCCTTCCATACTCATTTTAATGCTAATTGGTGCCCTGGCCGGTACTTGGTTAATTAGCGGTATTGTACCAGCAATGATTTACTATGGGCTGGAGATTTTGAGCCCTAAGGTGTTTCTTTTTGCTGCTTGTGTGGTGTGCATGATAGTAAGCCTTGCCACTGGAAGCTCATGGTCAACCGCCGCTACTGTGGGTGTAGCCTTAATTGGAATTGGTAAGACCCTCGGGTTTGGAGAAGGTATTGTTGCCGGAGCCATTATTTCAGGAGCCTATTTTGGTGATAAAATGTCTCCTCTATCAGATACTACTAACCTGGCTCCAGCTGTAGCAGGTACGGATTTGTTTACACACATCCGCTTTATGTCCTATTCTACTATTCCTTCTATAACAATAGCGCTTATCATCTTCCTGATTCTTGGCTTTACTAATTCTGGCGAGGTAAAGTCTGAGGAAATTGCGGCAGTACAGGCTTCTATAAAAGGAGCTTTTAATTTGAACCCATTGCTGTTTCTGGCCCCGGCCATTGTTATTGGGTTAATTGTGAAAAAAGTACCCGCTCTTCCGGCTTTGTTAATCGGCGCTCTTCTTGGAGGGGTGTTTGCCGTCATATTTCAACCCGACTTAATGCCACAGATAAGCCCTCTGATAGACAATGGGGTGGCACCAGAAGGCATGGATCCTAACGGATGGCAAGTAAGCTTTACGGCAGTAATGCAGGCCATGTATGGCGATACACAAATACTTACCGGAAACGCGAGTGTAGAGCGACTGCTTTCTCAAGGCGGCATGATGGGAATGATGTTCGTGATTTTACTCGTTATTACCGCTATGGTATTTGGTGGGGCAATGGAGTTAGGAGGCTTTTTACGTGCCATGATACAGCCAATATTAGATCTGGCCAAGAGCACCACTTCTATGGTAGCTTCAACTGTGGGTACTTGCGTACTTTTTAATGTAGTGGCTTCAGAGCAATATGTTTCAATTGTGGTGCCAGGCAAAATGTTTGCTGAAAGCTATGACGATAATGATTTACCCCCTGAACTACTGAGTAGAACTCTGGAAGACTCGGGTACAGTGACCTCAGTTCTGGTTCCATGGAATTCTTGCGGAGCCTATCACAAAGGTGTATTGGGCGTTGATCCTGTTGCCTACCTTCCTTATGCCTTCTTCAACCTGATAAGTCCGGTAATGAGCATCATAATTACGGCCACCGGATACAAGCTTTACAAAAAAGTAAAAACTGCTCAATAGTGACCTAAATCATCGTTTAGGCCTATCAGAGATCCTACTTTAGGGGAAAACAAGTAGGATGATAAACATATTTATACCCACCGATTTTTCGGCTCACGCCGCTGCGGCCCTGCAACTATCTATTGAGTTTGTGAAAAAAAATGGCGGTACCCTCCATCTTGCCCATGGCTTTAGTCCTGGCGACGAATTGATCGCTGACATGGCCGCCCCTTTTCAGGGAGTGCCGGGTAGTATGAGTGCTGAGCAGGTTAATTCTTTCATTCAGGACCGCGTGCAATCCATTAAAGAAAACCTCGCAACCTTAAAAAAGGAAACAGAGGCAAAAGGAGTGACTGTTGAAACCCATCTGTTGGAAGTGGGAAATATGGAAGGAATCTCTGAAAAAGCCGATTCATTGGATTGCCAGTTGGTAGTAATGGGGTCAAAAGGGGCTCATGGACTGGGAGAAAAGTTGATTGGTAGCAATGCACAAAGGTTCATTCGCTACAGTAAAATCCCAGTACTCGTATGCAAATCAGAAAGACAAGGAGCCAGTATGTATAATGTGGCATTTTGCTCCAATTTTAAAAATGAAGGCGAAAAAGCTATTTATAGTAAATACAGAGACCTGTTCTCAAAATTCCCCTTACACACTCACTTCCTGTATGTAAATACTCCCGGAAGATTTGAGCCCAGCCCTGTTTCGCAAGAAAAAATGCATGACTTTCTTAAAGACACCTGGCCCAGCAGCTATGAAACCCATGTGTACAATGATTATAGCATAGAAGAGGGTATTTTAAACTTTGCCGAAACTCATGATATTGACATGATAGTAATGGCTACCCATGGCAACGTGGGGCTTAAAAGAGTGTTTACCCCAAGTACCACTGAGAGCATTATCAATCATTCAAATATTCCAGTCCTCAGTTTTAACCTGCAAAAAGGGTAATATAAAATTCGTCTAAAGTTTATCTAGGATACTCACAGAAGCCACTACTAATAGGTGGGAGTAGACCATATTTGATTTACCAAAGAACCTGCAAGTATCACATCGAAAGCCTAAGTAAACCCTTCAAATCCCCTTTGAAGGGTTTTTTATTTGTTTCAAACTTTTTTGGCGGAATTCTGTGTTGTTAGTACAAAGCAGTTCACATGAGACTTTTTCTTTTTGGCCTACTAATTCTTTCCCTGGCTTGCGCAAGCAGCAAACAAACTGAAGTTGCCACGGCATCACCTGTTAAAAACAGATTGGTATTGAGCAAAGCTGAATGGCGCGATCGACTGGACGAAAATGCCTTTAAAGTGTTAAGAGAAAAAGGAACTGAAAGGCCTTTTACAGGAGCCTACTGGGACAATAAGAAAAAAGGGGCTTACAGTTGTGCTGGCTGCGACCATCCCCTGTTTCATTCTGATACTAAATTTAAATCCGGCACAGGTTGGCCTAGTTTTTACGATGTAGCCACAGACAGTTCTATACTTGACTTGGGGGATAACAGCCACGGAATGATAAGAACAGAGGTGATATGCGCCCGATGTGATGGACATTTAGGGCATGTATTTGATGACGGTCCCAAACCCACAGGACTTAGATACTGTATCAACTCGGTTTCAATGAAATTTACGGAGGAAGACTAAAAGCCAAATGTACCACCACCGGAATCTTCCGATTTGGTGGGTTTGCAATACGAATCGCGAGAAATGGGCCAGTACTTAAAAATCAAATTCTCACCCGATAGAAAATAGCCTACAGGAGTGGGACCTATGCCCTTTCCATTGGTAGGCAGCTTCACTACCCTACCATCTTTGTAATGTACTTCAAAGCGGTAGCAGGTAATGTTCATCTTCATTGCCGGCGCTTCTTTTGACGTGTTTAGGTCATTGAGAAAGGCTTCCTGCTTGGATGCATCAAGCCTATAACTTTCTTTTGCTGAGCCGCTCAACTCGTCCTTCAGCACCAACTCCACCTTCTTTAAACCCTCAGGTGGTACCTTCAAATACTTTTCGCCCTTGAACGCAAAACATGCGCACAAGACCAACAGTAAAGTAAAGGATTTAGAAAGCATTAAATGAATCAACTGGGTTTTAAGCCCTTAAGGTACAGCGATTTTTACAAAGAGTCATTTTTCTGAATACGCTCAAATATCTCATCGGCACTAAGCCCGCACACGTCAATGGCATCCTGAGCCATTCCTGCAAGTTCATGATCGGGATAGGTACGAATAAACTCATCAAAATAGTAAATGGCTTTGTCGCATTTGTTGTAGTATTCTGACATAATCATCCCCTTCATAAACATGGCCTTTTTGGCCTGCTCACTTTCCGGAAAATCGTCGGTTAAGGAACTATAGTGCAGAAAAGCTTCGTCAAAATTGTCCAGATACCGCTCGTTTAGAAGTGCCGCATCATACAAATATTCGGGAGCCCTGGAGTCCTTTTTATGATCAACTGAAAACTTGAGATACAGTGCTTCCAGGTCTTTAACCGTTTCATCAGCCTTTGACTTATCCATACCGTCCAAGGTCTCTTTGAGCACTTCAATGGCATCGGCGTCCTCATCAGCCGCACTCTTGCCTGGGCTGTCTTTTCCCTCGTTTGGGGCTCCACAAGCCACAATTCCGGCTATGGCTAATAAAACGTAAATAAAGTTAATGGGTCTTAGTAATGTCTTCATCTATACTGATTATGAAGTTGGCGAGGTTTGATGACTCTTCATCAAGCGCACCCACAGTTGATGATTCAACGCAGGATATGGTTACAATTTTAAGCTTCGGATTTTGTTTCTTCAAATACCAGTTTATACCCTCAAAATTATTGCTGTGGTATGCGCCGTTGTAGTGTATAACTGTTTCCTTCTTATCCAAGTCTTTAAGAATAAAGTGTGCCATGGTAGCATCTTTAATAGCCTGGGCACTCATAAAGTTTTCGCCACTACCATGTGGTCCCATCCCCATACTCAGCAAGGCATGGTAGCCCGGCAAAGTACTGTCAACTTCTACTGGCAAAGGTGCTATATATGCTTTGGCGGAAGCACTCAGTGTATTTAGTGATGCTATGCCCTCACCTGCCACTTTACTGGCATATCTTCGAGGAATATTGCTCGCTATAAAGCGCAATCCGTTCTCTTTGGCAAAAACCATAAGTGGCTTATAATCTGTACGATAATTGGGCCATAGTCGTGCTTCTCGTTCAAAACTTCTTTCGCTCACAGCTTCAGAAAGGTATTCGTCTATAAGCAGTTGATTGTCGGCTTCAAACATTTCGGCTGCCAACACCAGCTTGTCTTTTTTCTTCTCGTACAATGCCTTGGTAAGTTCCAGCTGAAGCCAATGCGCAATGGGGTTGTTATGAAGTTCACCAAAGAGCACCACATCTGCGTCTTTGGCAGCCTTTACCACGTCACTAAAAGATGCCGACTTGCCATTGGCAGCCAAGATTTTATAGGCTGGCATATCTGATGCTATAAGAAACATGCCCAAGGCGGCGATCAATATATATTTCATTACTATGCTTTGAGCAAAATTACGGAGCACCACTTAGGAGTCTATCAAGGGGTATTTAATAATTTCACTTCATCACTTGCGGTATTGCGCATAGCTTTGAAGTTCCTACAGGAAGCAAGCAGCGTTAAACACATGAGAAACAAGATTTACCACCTCCAAACATGTTCTACATGTCAAAGAATTCTCAAACAATTTGACTTGGAACAATTTGAATTACAAGACATTAAAACCCAGCCCATAAGTCAGGAGCAAATTGACGAGATGAAAAAAATGGCTGGTAGTTATGAAGCTCTTTTTTCTCGAAGAGCCATGAAATACCGCGGCCTTGGATTGCACGAAATGGAACTCACCGAGGCAGATTATCGAAAGTATATTCTTGAAGAGTATACCTTTTTAAAACGTCCGGTTATTATAGTAAAGGACCAAATTTACGTTGGGAATTCAGCCAAAGTGGTGAGCGCGGCCCTACTCAGCTCCACCAGTTGATAGCACCCGCCACAATTTCACGTCGCCTTTAGGCCCGTAGCGTTCTATCACCTTCATTTTATATGGGTCCATCCGTGGGTGGTATACACCAAAAATAAGGTCATCCTTATTGATTTCATTTTTGGATGTAATGAACTCCAACTCCAGGTTGTGAATTTTCTTAAAGACATTACCTACATACACCAGGTTGGGATACCACTCATTGTTGGTATGGACTTTTAGATACTTAAGTTCAGGATATTGCTCATGAAGCTTTTCCAGATGTAGTTCATACCGCTCATAGGGATAGCTGGTGGTTTCCCTGGAGTTACGTTCAATAAGCTTACTGGCAGGTATGGCCAGCAAGGCAATATAGCCCAGCCAAAGCCACTTATTGCTCAGACTGGCACCGGTAGCCCTGTTTAGCAAGGGCAACATCAGCTGTTCGGCCAGGCTCCAGGCCCCAATAGCCGCCAGCACAGCTGCTATAGGATAGAGAGGAGCTGCGTACCATATAAGCTTGGTATCAGATTGACTAATTACTGCCAGAAATACTAAACCACATATGCTGAGCAGCAATGTAGTATGCTTAATTAACTGATTTCGAGACCTGATGCCAAACCATATACCCAATAGGGTAAAAATCCAATAAGGATTGAGTCCCTTTTTACCCAAGTACATAATATAGAAGTACCAGGGCTCTACATGATTGTCAATTCCCTTTACGTACCTGCCACCTACTTCATTGTCCCAAACCAACTGTAGAAAGCCAGGCTGTGAAATTTCAGTCAGTCCGTAAAAAAGGAACACTATGAGCACCATTAAGCCCAGGCCAATATAAAGGCCCGGTTTCTTAAACAGCTGTATAACAGGTGTAAAAAACAGGGCATAAATAGCAATTCCAGGCAACATCATGGCCCCCATTATGCTCTTGGTTATAATGGCCAGTCCGGTAATTGAAAGGAAAAGAATCAAAAAGGCATTGGGTCTTTTCGAAAACTGAACCCCTATAAAAGAAACAAGACTTGAAAACAATAGCAAGGCAATTGCGGTATCATGGTCTCCGGTTCTAAGCACGTGATGATGGTTGTAGCCGGGGGTTGACAACAACAATATGGCTCCGAGTATTGCCAAGGTATAGGTACCAGAAATCTTCCGTAAAAAAGCCAGAAGCAGGCCTGCTGTGAGTAAGCCCAGCATAGCAATAGGAAAACGAAGTGCCCAGCGGTTGAAGCCAAATATTTTAAAGCTGGCAGCCTGCACCAGGGTTATAAGCGGCGGCTTGGTATTGGGATGATCCAATTGGCCGTAGTCAATATCTTTCCAATTGGTAAAATACTCCCCATGGTGCGCCATGTAAAAGGCTCTGGTGGCAAATAGAGACTCATCCCAACTATGAACAGCCTTTACATCTATACGATGAAAGACCATGAAGTAACTGATTAGAAGGAGGACCGAAGCCCAAAACCATTTCTTTTGGAAAACGCTCAACGAGTACTTACAGTTTAGCGCTCAAAAATACAGGCTCGCTTGGTACTTAGGAGCTATTTGTTACAGGGAAGGAAGGCAAAAAGAAGAAGGGTGCAAATCCAATGAGTACCGGAGCAGGCTACTTATTGGATTTGCGATTCCCGAGCTATTTCATGTCCAGCATTACAATAGCAAGAAACGCCGTAATTAATAAATAGATATATAGGGTGGCCTTAGTTAGACTCGTTAAAAAAGAATTAGAACATAGTGAACCCTGACCGATTACCCTTTTTATGCAAACTCACTGTAAGCCCTAGTTCATGCTCATTTGGCTGGGAGACGTCGTCAGCGAAACTGCCGAACAAGTGTGTATAGATCAAGCGCAATCTATTGAACCGATAGCCAAGGCTCATTTTGGCCCGGGCGGGACCAAAGTGGTTTACTGACACCCTAAGGCCAGTACCCATTTCAAGCCGCTCGCGGTACAAAGCTGAAGCTAAAAAGTCCGCCCCATTTCCTGATTCCAAATTCACCCCATAGTTCAAGTCTATTCCTGAAAGACGACTGGTTCTGAACAAGGACATACTCGCTGATTTTGATCGTAGGCCACTTTGATAGGGTAGGTAAAAACTGGTGTAATAACCAATCTCATTAATGCTCACAGCCCATATCATATTCTTGCGCTTAAGCCTAAATCCAAGGTCCAGTACGGTTATTTTCGTTGGGCCCAGTCGCGTACCACATTCGTAATCATAATATCGGCCGTTTTCTACCGGACTGTTGTGGCGCAGGTTAGCACCTAGCCCAATCTTGGAAAGTGCCCCCATATTAAAGCTCTTAGATACACCTATATACATAGAGCGGTCGTCTTCATAATAGGCTCCATAGCGCCTGTAAATTCCTGTTTGGAAGACAACACCCTTCCATGAAAAGCTTCCCTGCAGCAAATGATAATTGATGCTACCGGGTCCTAGTTTCCACAGATAAGTTATTTGGGCATCGTCTTTATCGACATTCATGGCAGGGTTCATGTTGCCCCCCTGGGTTCTAAAACTGTGAAAATTAGCAGACTGAGCAAAGCTACCGAGTGCCCCAAGCGTAAAAAACACAAGCCAAAGTACTTTCATAATTCATAGCAAATGATGTATGACTGTATGAATATACAAAATAATGCTCCTATAAAAAGCAAGAGCCCGGCAACACAACTAGCCGGGCACTTGTGGTATTGGATTCAACTAGTAACATCCTCAACAGACGAACATAATTGAGGGTGCAAGTTGCAATGATCATATGACGGGGAGATACCACTTTTGTGGTAAAATGCTTTTTACCACATTATTCAACCAGCATTAAGTAACCCGTTTCAAAGTGCTGCTGAGTATGTTTCTTGTTGCGATAACCTGAATAGGAACAGGTCCACAGGTACCTTCCTACAGGGCTTTTTACTCCTTTAAACGTTCCATTCCAACCGGCATAAGGATCCATGCTTTGGTATACCAGCTCTCCCCACACATTGTAGATCTCTAGTTTGAATTCTATAATGTCCTGACCAACGGGCCTGAAAACGTCGTTAAGTGCATCGTTATTAGGACTGAAGGCTGTTGGAAAAAACAGGAAGGGACTGCAACGTCGGCGTACTATGGCATTGTCATCGCCCTTGCAGCCTCTGAAATCTTCCACTATTACATAGTACGTATCTACTCTTGCTACATGTATCCATTGGGTGGTATCGCCCGTTGGCAACCAATTGTAGGTACTGAATCCTTTACCAGCATCCAGCAATACCAGATCGTTCTCATCCTCGCATAAAAAGTGTTCTCCACCTAAGTCTACCCATACATCGGGCTTATAAGCTACTTCCACACTGTCTTTTGACAAACAACCATTTACTTCAGCTTGCACCCAATACTCACCGGGGCCTGTAATTGTTTGAATGCTATCAGCACTTCCATTGTGGCGCCACATGTATGTAGCGTCATTGCCAATACCAGCATCCAATTCAAGGCTGTCGCCTTTGCATATTGCAGTATCAGCTCCAAGGTTTACCTGCCTTACTTCTCCTACTTCCACTTCATAGGTGCTCTCCTCGGTTTCGTCGCAAAGCATTCGTACAAACTTTAGTGAAAGAGTGCCCACCTCAGTTGGTGTGAATTTGGGTAACAATTCTGTAACCGTATCTTCTTCCAGAACCCAAAAAAACGAGTCAGGCGTTTCAAAATCTGTTTTCTTCTTTATATCAAGTTCTTCTCCCAGGCATAGCCCTTCTACTTCAAAAATGGGCTTTATACGGTCGCAAGCCTCATTGGTATAATCCTGAATAAAATTGGGAAAATGAAAATTGGAGGTGTTGCGTCCTGCCAAAGTGAGTTTTCCCTTCTCATACAAGCACGAGGCTCCCGGGCGGTCTGGTTCGTTTATGGCATCTATTCTAGGCCCCGGAATTCCACCTTCGTGAGTGGATATGTAAATGCGCCCATCAGGCCCCATTTGCATTTGGTTATAGTTAGAGTTGCTGTGAGCAATAAGAGTGGGAGTACCCGTAGCTAAATCAAACTGCACCAAATCACTTTCTCCTACAGAATAGGTAGCGTACAGGTATTCATTGTTGTTGGAAAAACTAAGTCCGTACGCATATTCGCCATTCGGAAAATTCAATTCCTGATCCAGGCTCAGCTTACCACACTCCTTGTCCACAGTAAAGGTATACACTGCGGCCTGGTTAAAGTCAGCATCGTACTCTGATATAGCCACCATCTCTCCAGTGTTATTGCTCATTATGGTTCCAATCCTACTCATAGTGGTGCTTGCATCAGAAAAAACCGGTGTTTGCTCAATGGTGGCTCCTACGCTAAATGTCATGAACTGATTGGTAGCCAAATTGTAAGTAATAAGCCAATAACCCTCATTGGTACAATTGCGCACCGCAGTAAGTCCAAAAAAGTAGGCGCGTGCAAAAAGCACAGGTTCATCACTTATGGTAACCTCAGTAGGCGACACATTTACGGTATAGTATTGCAATATGGGACTCGATGGAAAAATGGCGCCATAGGCCATTATCACAAGAAAATACTCTCCATCTACAAAGGGATTCTCCAGTATTACAAGGTCCCTCGGGTTTTGTGAGTGTTCTGAAAGCTTGCTCGGTACCACTTGATGATTCCCGTCGCGAATCTCTTTCCCATTTGTATAAAACAGTAATTCACCCGTATTTGGGTCGGACATACTGCCTGAACAGTTGTTGTATTCTGTAAGGGGATTGTCGTTCAACACCCTAGGATCACCGTCTTCAAAAGTGATGGCTCCACCAATTCCGAAGTACCAGTTGGTTTTTTCTTTTTGAGCCATAAGGGCTACTGAAAAAAAACAAAGCAGAAAAAGAAGGTAAAATCGACGGACCATAGGCAAGGTTTGAAGCTTTGATATGGCAAGTAAAGGGAAATGGTTGCACGTCACTTTCCCAATTTTGATGAGTGGATAGACACAGAAAACCTATTGCCTGAACCATCAATTTTAAGGGAAGTCTTATTCCCTTCAATCGTATAGCCTAATTGCCCCTGCGCTAAGGCCGCTGGGCCCTTCATTTTGGCATCGCCCCAAAACGAAGCAAAAAGTCCAGAACTCAGCAGGCTCACTCCCTTCGTTCGCTCAAACAGCGCTGACTTCAATACTTGATTAGAGATAAAGTGGTTAGGGAAACGGAAAAAGGCACTGAGGTTTCCGGAAAAGCAACATCATTGATTTACGCCTTGCTATTTAACAAGTTGTTGGTGCCAGGTCTTCCTACCTTTGCAGGCCCTAATTAAATAAGCATCATGAGCGAAGTTCGTCAACTAGAACCCCAAGTAGTTTGGAATCATTTTGAAGATTTAAATGCCGTTCCAAGGCCTTCAAAAAAAGAAGAAGCTGTTGTGGCCTGGATGATGGCCTTTGGTAAAAGTCTCGGACTTGAAACAGTATGCGACGACTGTGTTGCTCCAGGGCTGGGCAACGTTGTGATTAAGAAGCCTGCTACAGCCGGAATGGAGGGCAGGCCAACAGTAGTGTTACAGTCGCACCTGGATATGGTACATCAAAAAAACAACGATACTGATTTTGACTTTGCCACACAGGGAATACAGTCGTACATAGATGGAGAATGGGTAAAAGCAAAAGGCACTACCCTGGGAGCGGATAATGGTATGGGAGTAGCCGGCACCATGGCAGTGCTCTCAGCTACTGACATTAAACATCCAGCCATTGAAGCCTTGTTTACAATTGATGAAGAAACCGGAATGACCGGTGCCATTAATATTGATAATGAAAAGCTTGGCCTCACGGGCAGCATTATGCTCAATCTGGATACCGAAGACGACGACGAGCTTTGCATAGGTTGTGCCGGTGGTATTGACACCAATGTTAGCTGGAATTATGAGGAAACTGAGGCGGGTGGCCAGGGCGTTCAGCTCACCGTAAAAGGTTTGGTAGGCGGACACTCAGGAATGGACATCATTCTTGGACGTGGAAACGCCAATAAAATAATGAACCGATTGCTCTACAAGAGCAGGGAGCTATTTGGCGTGCGCATAGCAAGCATTGATGGTGGAAGCCTTCGAAATGCCATTCCAAGGGAATCGGTGGCAGTGCTATCGGTACACAATACGGCCGGTTTTAAGGCCCATGTAGAGCAACTCGCCAAAGAGGTAAAAGCAGAGCTTGCCAAAACAGATCCTGACCTTGAAATACTTCTTGAGGAGGTAAGCGCCCCTGAAAAAGCCATGGACACTGCCGCGCAAGACGCATTGCTGGCCTCCCTATATACAGTACACAACGGTGTGTACCGCATGCACCAGGAAATTGAAGGCTTGGTAGAAACATCGTCCAGTTTAGCAAGAGTATTGGTAAAGGATGGCAAGTTCCTTTGCCAAAGCCTGCAACGGAGCTCTTCGGAGTCTGCAAAAAATGACCTGGCCAATGCCATGAGAGCAGCCTTTGAACTCATGGGGGCTGAAGTACAACAAGGTGGCGATTACCCAGGTTGGGAGCCCTTGCCTGACGCTCCTATTCTACACACCATGAAGAAGCTTTACTCAGATATGTTTAAGGAAGATGCCAACGTAATGGCCTGCCATGCCGGACTTGAATGCGGCATTATTGGTAAGCATTTTCCTCAAATGCACATGATCTCCTTTGGACCTACCATTAAAGGGCCTCATTCACCTGACGAGAAAGTACATATTGCCTCTGTTGCCAAGTTTTGGGATTTCTTGAAGAACACATTGGAGAACATTCCGAACATGTAGTACTTAAGGCATTATTGATAAGTCTAAATAGTCCTTAAGGACATATTTCCATACTGGTATTGACCTACCTTCCCCATACAATCGCTGTGAAGGTCGTTTTTACCATAATAGCCAGTTTCATTTTTACGGCTCTCCTTGCGGGTCCTTGCGACTCTGCCTTGTCGGTAGTAATTGTGGCCAGCGACACCCAACTGTGCAAGGGAGACTACCTAAATCTAGACGCTCAGGTTAAAGGTGGTTTGGGACCTTTTTCTTACCACTGGGGACAGTCGCAAAACAACAGGCAACTGGGAACCGGCCCCATATACAAGGATTCTTCATTTATAGTTACCGTTACTGATGAGGGATGCGGTCATTCGGCTACATGTGAAACTTCAATTGAGGTCGTTGATCTCAAGTCTGAATTTAGTATTGCCGAAGAGCAGTACCTGTACGTAGGCAAACCCGTTCGATTTTTGAATGCCTCCAATGGAGCAAGTTTGGTGAGACTCACTACCCTCTCTTCAAATGAAGAAGAAAACTCCCGGTTTATGAAAAGCCAGCCCGACTATGATATTGTATTTCCTGAGTCAGACATCTATGAAGTGATTCTGGAAGTATACAATGCACCTCAGGGAGCAGAAGACGGGCTATCGTGCAGAGATTACGATACCGTAAAGGTGTATATACTCGACTCTCCTACGCTGTATATTCCAAATGCTTTTGCTCCAGATGGCATGGGGCCCAATAGAGTTTTTACGGCTGTGGGAAATGATATTAGCGAATACCACATGCAAATTTTCGGACGCTTTGGCGAAATGATCTTCAGTTGCGACGACATTAGTTGTGCCTGGGATGGCCGCGATCAACACGGCCTGCTCATGCTGCCGCGAACCTACCTATATCGCATTGCCGTGGTACAGGCTGGCCAGGAACGCGAATACCAGGGCTATGTCCATTTAATGAGGTGATAAACATCCTTAACGACCTACTACCTCTCGGGACTTTGCAAGGAAGTTTAAAAAACCGAATATTGACGACAAATACTTCGTAGTAAACATGCTGATCAGGGTCTTATTGCTGAGTCTCACTCTTCTTATTTCTACCAAGGCATTCGCTCAACTTGACACGGTAAGAGCCATAAAAAAAGTTCACTCAGATGCCAGCAAGATGGTTGAAGCTTTTTTACTTGAAGAGTATGATTCCTTTCTTACCTATGTTCACCCCTTAATCATCCAGCAGTCCGGAGGTTCCGGTAAGTTGAAAAGAAGTTTCCGCGCTGGAATAGCACCCAACGCATCTATTGTTAGCTCGGTTGTGGAGCCACCAAAAAAGATCATATTCCTTGACAGTACCTGGCAGTGCGCATTTGTAAACCATCAATTGATGAACATGAGTGGAAACGAATACACCATAACAGGGTACATTATTGGAATTTCATACAACGAAGGTGGAAAATGGCACTTCCTTTCTGTCAGCGGCAATTCGCTTAAATTCATGCAGAATATAGTTCCTGAAATAAGCAGCGAGTTACAGGTAAGTCGTCAAACCAAACCCAAGCTTGTCAAGTATTAACAGTCCAATTCCATAGTCTTTATCTTGCAGCCAATAGATATTGGCATGCAGGTTTTAAACAAGTACTTCAGGTTTCCGATATACTTCATTGTTCTACTCATTGGCTTTTCATGTTCACATAAACCCGAACAAGCACCTGACAAGCCAAGTCAACGACCCAATGTGCTCTTCGTTTCTATTGATGATCTGGGGCCTAACCTGGGAGTTTATGACAATGAGCATATTGTTTCGCCTAACCTGGACGCTTTTGCTGGAAAGGGCATGACCTTTAGAAATACCTATTGCCAGGCTGCCGTTTGTGCTCCTTCCCGCGCCAGCTTAATGACTGGTTTGCGACCTGATTCAACAAGGGTATGGCATTTGGGCGACAAGTTCAGAGAGCTGCACCCTGACATTGTAACCATGCCTCAACATTTTCACAAGCATGGCTACCACACCGTGAACATTGGCAAGATTTTTCACAACTATATGCCTGATTCTATTTCGTGGGACGAGCCGGATTTAAGGCCCGAACAATACAAAAGACCGGAATGGCTGAAACGGGATGGTGAAACCTTTTATGTAAACGAAGAAACACAGCGCAAACAAAAGATAAAGCGTGATGAAAAAGTGGCTATTAGGCCTGATTACTATGCTGATGGCTGCAACAATGGCCCCGCCTGGGAGTGGGAAGATGTGCA
>ENA-OWNT01000330-OWNT01000330.1-seawater-metagenome-genome-assembly--contig:-NODE-330-length-122532-cov-6.031693_pt1 | contig 122532 bp, 107 predicted proteins | sample MGYA00238136_ERZ651165 | MGnify/ENA primary metagenome ERZ651165 (study PRJEB26861, sample SAMN08777766) | seawater metagenome | isolation source: coastal seawater | place: USA: Florida | collected...
CAAAGTTCAAAAAAGAAAATCGAGACCTGCTACTTTTCAGCTTTTGGGTCTCGATTCTTCTTAACTTGATGCTTATGCCCGTTTCATTTGAGACGGGCTTTTAAATTTCACTATCAGAGTCGATTTAGAGATGTTCAACCAGTTTGTTGACGATTTTGCTTTTGGGCTTGAAACCGACCATCCGCTCAACAACTTCCCCATTTTTGAAGAGCATCAGCGTAGGCATTCCCATGACACCGTAGTTCGCCACAATATCAGGATTCTCATCGGCGTCAATCTTGACTACTGTTAACGTGCCATCATATTCTCCGGCAAGCTCATCAACAATCGGATCAAGCATTTTACAGGGTCCGCACCATTCCGCTGAAAAATCGACCAGCACAGGTTTATCAGAATTTAGTACAACTGACTCCCAGTTAGACTGTTCAACCAAAGCCATGTTCTTTCCCATACAAAAATTCCCTCATCATTAGTTTGCGTGAGTCATTTGACGTGCTGATTTTCAGGAAACTTACAGAATCGACAAACAAAAAACCCGCCTGAAATGAGACGGGTTCTTAAGTTAGAGTCAGGGTCGATTTAGAGGTGATCAACCAGCTTACTAACGATTTTGTCTTTTGGTTTGTAACCTGTGATACGGGCGACATCTTCGCCATTCTTGAATAGAATCAGTGTCGGGATACCCATAATGCCGTAATTGGTGAGAATATCAGGATTCGCGTCAGCATCGAGTTTTGCGACACGCAATTGACCGTCATATTCTTCTGCCAGTTCATCGACAATCGGGGCAATCATTTTACAGGGACCACACCACTCTGCCCAGAAATCGACCAGTACAGGTTTATCAGAACCGAGAATTTCACTTTCCCATTCTGCTTGATTCACATCGAACGTTTTATCACCCATTATTTTCTCCTATATTTTCTATCGCAGTAACTGCGGGAAACCATCTTATACATTTTGGACGCGACTATTCACGCTTACCTTACAGCAATTCATGTAAAAATCTTATAGATAAAGCGTAAGTTTTGTATTCAACATGGTATCATAAACTGATATGACATGGTAAGCTCGATTCGAATTTTGTTAGTATTTTCACAGGTAATTTTATGACATCGCATGAGCAATCTCTACCCGAACTCACCCGGCGGCAGGAAGACCTGCTGTCTTTGATTGTTCAGGCTTATAACGAGCAACCCGAACCAGTTAGCTCAAAATATCTGGTTGAAACCTATGACCTGAGCATCAGTTCAGCAACGGTACGCAATGAAATGGCAAAGCTCGAAGAAATGGGCTATATTGCTGCTCCTCATACATCAGCAGGGCGTATCCCGACGGCACTCGGCTATCGTTATGTCGTGCGTGAATTGATGGACAATAATTCTCTCGCTCCGGCAGATAATCACTATATTGAACGCAAATTCAGTGAATTACCGATTGTGCTGGAGCAATGGATGCGTCAGGCGGCAACGGTACTATCACGCACAGCACATACGGCATCTTTAGTCACCCCTCCTGTTGCAACGACCAGTAAATTCAAACATCTGGAATTGATTTCATTACAGGGGCGGCTTGCATTGATGGTTTTAGTGTTAGAAGGTGGTGCAGTGCATCAACGTATGCTGACTCTGGCTGAACCTGTTACTCAAGCAGCACTCAGTGAAACAGCAGACCATGTTAACGCCATCTGCAAAGATTTGAGCGCCAATCAAATTTACATGAAAAGCCGAAATTTCAATGAATTGGAGCGGGAAGTTGCCGAACTCGCTGCTGATATGATTGATAAATCCAATAACAATCAGGTGCGGCTTGTTTATCGTGATGGTTTGAGTGAAGTTATCAAAGATTTCCCTGATTCAACGGGCGCGGAACAGGCAGTTCGTGTTTATGAAGAACGTGCCCTGCTCAATATGATTTTGACCGAAATATTGCAACCTTTAATGACCGTCGAAGACGATGATGTTCAAGTCGTGATTGCAGGTAACGGGCATGAGGAAGTCAATCAATTGAGCCTTGTATTGAGTCGCTATGGTGTTCCGGGTCAAATTCGCGGTACACTCGGGGTACTGGGTCCGACCAATCTCAATTATGGACGCGCTATCAGTACCGTTCGCAAAGTTTCCGGCATGATGACCAATATGCTGGTTGAACTCTATGAGGATGATAGCACGCCACAGGAAACGGACTCATAGATAAAATCTCAGAAATTATCTTTGTGTAGCGGCACATCGCCGATGTGCCATTACGGGCAAAATCTTTATTCTTCAGGGGGAATTGTTAACACAATTCTATTGTTCATTGCCTACACTCAAGAGATGAATCTGTTTAGAATAAGGCTTCTTGCGACAGCATGGTGTAGGAGGCGTGTTTATGAACGAAAAAGTCAATCGAAACGAACACAACGACGAGGAATTAATGAACGAAGAGCAAGCGTCCATTTCTGAGGAAGCAGCAGTTGAAGAAAATGCTCCGTCCTCAGAAATGGAAATGGATGTAGAAGAACTCAAAGCAACCATTGTCCGTTTACGTGGCGAAGTTGAAACCAATCTGGATGGCTGGCAACGTAGCCGTGCCGAATTCAACAATTACCGTCGCCGGACACAGCAACAACTCACCGATTCGAAGCAACAGGGGTCAATTGATGCACTGTCTAAAATCGTCCCGATTATTGATGATTTTGAACGTGCATTCGAAAATGTTCCGGCTGAATTAGCAGAGCATCCCTGGGTATCAGGTACAACACTCATCCTGAAAAATATCCAGAAGGTCTTAGATGAATTCAATATCGAAGTCATCGACCCTGTCGGCGAAGAATTCGACCCCAACATGCATGAAGCAATCGGCATGGAGGACAGCGACGAATACGATAGTGGTATCGTCACAACCACCCTGCAAAAGGGATACAAAAGCGGTGATAAAATCTTGCGTCCGGCACTGGTTCGCGTCGCGAGTTAAAGAAAACGCTCGAGATAACGAAGCTGAAGAATTAAATACGGGAATTCGTGTAGGGGCGGGTCGCCGTGCCCGCCCGTTGTGAAAATCGCGGGAGCGCACAGAGGCACTCCCCTACCCCTGGTTCGCCAGGATTTTCTCCGTATAAAGGCATTATCTCAGCCTATTTTCGCAAAGCATTATCCAAATTACAGAAACAAGTCACTCAGGAGAACAGGTACTTATGGGACGTATTATCGGTATTGATTTAGGGACAACAAATTCTGTTGTTGCGGTCATCGAAGGTGGTGAACCAACCGTCATCCCCTCCGCTGAAGGCAACAATACAATCCCTTCGGTTGTCGCTATCAATCCTAAAAATGATGAACGCCTGGTCGGTAAAGTTGCCCGCAATCAAGCGGTGATGAATCCCGAAAACACAATTTTCTCAATCAAACGCTTTATGGGGCGTAAATTCAATGACGATGAATCGAAGGATGCGCGTTCGCGTTCCCCTTATGTTGTCAAAGAAGCTCCAAATGGCGATGTTCGCGTAACAATGGGTGGTCGTGACTATAGCCCGCCTGAAATCAGCGCGATGATTTTACAGAAACTCAAAGCAGATGCAGAAGCCTATCTCGGGGAAGAAGTCACCCAGGCAGTTATCACTGTTCCGGCGTACTTCAATGATACCCAGCGTAACGCAACCAAAGATGCCGGTAAAATTGCAGGTCTCGAAGTGCTGCGTATTATCAATGAGCCGACAGCATCCAGCCTGGCTTACGGTCTCGGTGATCGTAAAGATGGTCTGATTGCAGTCTACGACCTCGGTGGTGGTACATTCGATATTTCAGTGCTGGAAATTGCAGACGGTGTATTCGAAGTTAAAGCGACCAATGGTGATACTTACCTCGGTGGCGACAACTTCGATGAACGTATCATTGACTGGTTAGCTGACGAATTCAAAAAAGACACAGGCATTGACCTCAAAAATGATCGTCAGGCACTGCAACGTCTGAAAGAAGCGTCAGAAAAAGCAAAAATCGAACTCTCCAGCGCACAGAGCACCGACATCAACCTGCCGTTCATCACTGCTGATGCCAGTGGTCCAAAACATCTCAATGTGACACTCAGCCGTGCAAAAATGGAAAGTCTGGTTGATGACCTCATTCGTAAATCAATCGACCCGGTAAAATCAGCACTGTCCGATGCGAAACTCAAACCATCTGACATTGACGCTGTACTGCTTGTCGGTGGTATGACCCGTATGCCAGCCATTCAGGAAGCCGTTCAAGGATACTTCGGCAAAGAACCTACACGTGGCGTCAATCCTGATGAAGTAGTTGCGCTCGGTGCGGCAATTCAGGCAGGTGTTCTCGGTGGTGATGTAAAAGACATTCTGTTGCTTGATGTGACCCCGCTGACACTCGGTGTCGAAACACTCGGTGGTGTCGCAACGCCAATGATTGAACGCAACACAACCATCCCGATTAGCAAAACCCAGGTTTACAGCACCGCAGCAGACAACCAGACTTCAGTAGAAATCCGCGTTGTTCAGGGTGAACGTCCGATGGCGGCTGATAACAAAATGCTCGGTAACTTCCAGTTGAGCGGTATTCCACCTGCACCACGTGGCGTTCCACAGATCGAAGTGACCTTTGATATTGATGCCAATGGTATTCTGAACGTGAGTGCGCGTGATAAAGCCAGTGGTAAAGAACAGAAAATCACGATTACCGCAGGTAGTGGTCTGTCAGATTCTGAAATTGATGAAATGGTAAAAGCAGCAGAAGCACATGCCGCTGAAGATGCGAAAAAGAAAGAGCATGTTGAAGTCTTCAATCAAGCTGATAGTGCAGTCTTCACCGCTGAAAAATTCCTCAAAGATTACGGGGAACAATTACCGGAAGATGCTAAAGCTGAGACTCAGCGCTTGATTAACAATATCAATGACATCAAAGAAGATGGTGATATTGAAGCTATCAAAGGCGCAACAGAAGAACTCGCCCAATACATGCAACAACTCGGTGGTCAGATGTATCAGGATGCAGCCGATGCAGCACCGCCTCCGGGAGCAGAGGGTGAAGCCAATTACGACGACGATGAAGATGTCGTAGACGCAGAATTCACCGAATCATAAATAACACATTTCGTAGGGGCATGGCGCGCCATGCCCCTACATCGCAACAAACATACATGGTGCAATCATTGATTGCCCATTTTCACATTTATCAGGAAGCCCGTTTAGCATAGTTCATAGGCTTGTATCAATATGCCACGAGATTATTACGACGTACTCGGTGTCAGCAAAAATTCCAGCAAAGACGAAATCAAGAAGGCATTCAGGGGATTAGCCCGTAAATACCACCCCGATGTCAGCAGTGAACCCGATGCCGAAAGCAAATTCAAGGAAATTAACGAAGCCTACGATGTGCTGTCCGATGATGGAAAACGTCAGCGTTATGACAGGTTCGGTCATGCTGGGGTACAGGGTGCTGCCGGTGGATACGGCGCAGGTGGTGCTGCCGGATTTGCCGGATTTGAAGACATCTTCGAAGACTTCTTCAGTAGCTTTGTCGGTGGACGCGGGCGGCAAAGAGGTCCCCGCAGAGGCGCTGATAGACAGGTCGATGTGGTCATTACCTTTGAAGAAGCCGCATCCGGTATTGAAAAAGAAATCGAATTTGACCGTCTCGAAGTCTGTGATATTTGCGATGGCTCCGGCGCACGGGAAGGCTCAAGACCGATCACCTGCCCTGAATGTAAGGGGCATGGTGAAGTACGCCAGGTCACTCATTCATTTATCGGACAGGTACAACGTGTCACAACCTGCCCCCGATGCGGTGGTAAGGGTAACATCATTGAAGACCCCTGCATGAATTGCGATGGCAACGGGCGCAAAGCAAAACGTGTGAAAGTCAGCGTACCGATTCCCGGTGGTGTCAGTGATGGCTTAAGCATGAAAATCCCGCAGGAAGGCGATGTTGGCGATCTAGGCGCACCTGCTGGCAGCCTGGTTGTTCGGATTCGAGTCAAAGAGCATGAATACTTCAAGCGCCGCGATTTTGATGTGATTCTCGATTTGCCAATCAATGTTGCCCAGGCAGCCCTCGGCGATAAAGTCATGGTTCCAACGCTTGACGGTGAAGTCGAAATGACGATTCCGGCAGGTACACAAACCGGAAAAGTATTTCGATTGCGCGGTAAGGGCGTTCCTCGTTTACGTACAGATGGCACAAGCGTGAATAGTGGCGACCAACTGGTTTACATCAATGTTGAAGTGCCAACTAAACTCACTGATCGTCAACGTGAACTCTTTGAAGAACTCGCAGGTACAATGGATAGTGCAATCCAGCCCCAGGCAAATGGACGCGGTTTCTTCGACAAGGTCATGAATTTCTTCGGTGATAATCAATAGATAGTAGACATAATTTCGAATTTTCTGTAGGGGAGGGTTTGAAACCCTCCCTTACCTATTTATAGAGGTAATTAATATGCCACAATGGGTTGAAGTCTCCTTGCAGGTTGATGGCGAAACTGCCGAAGCCATTGCACAGGAATTACAAAAATGGTGTCATCAGGGTGTCTCCATCGAACAGGCAGGTGTCGAAGAAGGCAATTACAATGATGGTGAAGTCCCACCTGCGGATACTTTAATCGTGCGGGGATACTTTGCCGATGATGGTGACGCAGAAGAAAAACGTTATCAGATTGAACGCTCTCTCGGATACATGAATATGATGCTCCCGATGCCACAACCCGCGTGGAAAGTTGTTGCTGATGAAGATTGGGCGGATACCTGGAAGCAACACTATAAACCTGTGCGTCTCGGTGAGCGAATCATCGTGCGTCCATTGTGGATTGATCTTGAATTACAGGAAAATGACATTGAAATTGCACTTGACCCCGGCATGGCATTCGGGACAGGCACTCATCCAACAACCCAACTCTGCCTCGAAGCATTAGAGCGAATGGTTTCCCCTGCGCTTGATGTGCTGGATTTAGGTTGTGGTAGTGGTATCCTCAGCATTGCCGCCGCAAAACTCGGTGCGACCAATGTTATCGGCGTAGACATTGAAGCAGAAGCTGTCAAAGCAACCATCGAAAATGCAGAACAAAATGGGGTTGCAGGAAAAATCAAAGCCCATCAGGGTGGCTTAGAGACTGTGATTACCTCCGCCCGTCGCTTTGATTTAGTCGTCGTCAATATTCTGGCGAAGATTATCATGAAAATGTGTGAGCAAAAACTCGGCGAAACCGTCCGTCCTGGTGGTAGAGCAATTTTTTCCGGTATCATTGAAGAACAAATCGACGCTGTAGAAAGCGCTCTGCGTAAAACAGGATTAGAACCTGTCGCACGTTTTCAACAGGGTGATTGGATATTAGTCGAAGCGAAAAGACCAATCGAATGAAACATGCAACATTCACATTTCACGGAGACCTGAATTTTTTCCTGCCACGTCGCCGGAAATATCAAACATTTTCGCAGAAATTTAACCTGCCTCGCTCAATTAAAGATTTGATTGAAGCGATTGCCCCACCACATCCTGAAATCGAACTGATTGTGGTTAATGGTAAATCAGTAAGCTGGGATTATGTCGTGCAAGATGGGGATATAATTGATGTCTATCCGCATTTTTCCGATGTCGAGATGCCGGACAAAATTCGATTAATCCCGAAATACAAAGGCTTTCCCAAATTCGTTCTCGATACTCATCTCGGGAGACTCGCGGCATATTTACGGATGATGGGCTTTGATACACTCTATCGCAATGATTACGAAGATGATGTGCTGGCAGAAATTTCAGCGAATGAGAATCGTATCTTGCTCACCCGTGATTTAGGGCTGTTAAAGCGGAATCTTGTCACCTATGGCTATTTTGTCCGCAACACTGATCCGAAAGAGCGCCTGATTGAAATTGTTGACCGTTACACACTCGATGAATTTGTCGCACCATTTGAGCGCTGCATGACCTGTAACGGGGAATTGTATCGCGTTGCAAAAGAAGATGTGCGTGACGATGTCAAAGAAGAGACATTCAATGTCTTCGATGAATTTCAACAATGTGACAACTGCCTGAAAATTTTCTGGAAAGGCAGTCACTATGAGAAAATGCAACGCCTCATTGAAGAGGTTATAGAAGAAGTCATCAGCTAAGAATTACAGGGGCGAATATAGTTTCGCCTCTTTATTCATGACGTAACTTTCTGCCACAGGAAAACATCAATACACAATTCAATTGCCTCGATTTGCTTTTCCAGCGAAACGACTTCTACAGACGGTACGTGAATAAATCCACATGGAACATTTTTGTCATTTTCTGCGAGATAATGTAGCGCGGTATACATCACATGATTACAAAGATATGCTCCAGCATGATTGGAATATTTGACGGGAATATCAGCCGCTGAAATTTTGATGAACATCGCTTCTAATGGCAGAGTTGACCAGTAACCAACAGGTGCATTTTCTACGATTTGTTTTCCCTGAACCAGTTTGCCATCATTATCGGGAATACTGGCATCGTTGATATTGACTGCAATGCGTTCCAGCGAAATGTGTTCGCGCATCTGTGCCACGCCGAGCAAGATAATCGCATCCGGTTGATGTTTGTCGATGAGTGGCAAGAGAATCTCCCCTGCTGATGTGTAATCGACAGGTAAAACCCGGGCAACAATTTCAGGATTATTCTGTTTTTGAAGATGCTCAACAATGCGCTGTGATGGATTGTCTTTGACTTTACCGAATGGCTCGAAACCTGTAATTAAAATGCTCATATTTTCACACTCTGTCTTTATCCCGGACACGATACATCGTGTCCCTACCAATGAATTTTAATCATACCGCATTCAAGCAATCATAGCAGATTAACTCATGACTGGCTCACACAAGTTCTGTATAATCGCCAATATTCAGGAAATTTTGAAACTCGTGAACAATAGGAGTAACATGGCACATCTCACAGGACAGGAGCGTTCGAGCTACGTACAGGATATGTTCGGGCGAATTGCAGGACGCTATAACGTGATGAATCGCGTGATGACCTTCGGGCAGGATATGCGCTGGCGTAAGTTCGTTGTCAAACAAGCACAATTGCCTCAAAACGGGTCTTTACTGGATTTAGCAACAGGCACAGGTGACATTGCCTTCGAAGCGAAACAAGCGCACCCTGATGCGAATGTCGTCGGGGCAGATTTTGCATTGCCGATGATGTTTGTCGGGCAAAATGAACCACGCGGCAAAACAATCGACTGGTCTGCCGCCGATGCACTGAACCTGCCCTTCCCCGATGAATCATTTGATGCGGTGGTATCGGGCTATCTGGTGCGGAATGTGATTGATATTCCACGCACACTACAGGAACAGATGCGCGTGCTAAAACCGGGTGGACGCATTGTGATTTTAGATACATCGCCTCCGCCGGATAACATCCTCAAGCCATTCATTCTGATTCACCTCAATTATGTGATTCCGGTACTGGGACGCTTGATTGGTGGACAGGCAGCAGCAGACGCTTATGCTTATTTGCCGGAATCAACACAGGCATTCAAAACAGCCGATGAATTAGCCGACATCATGCGGAACGAAGGCTACAAAAATGTAGGCTATAAGCTCTTCATGTTCGGGACGATGGCAGTCCATTGGGGCGAAAAACCTCGCTGAGATAGTTTGTTTCCGGTGATAAAAATTTGCCTGTTTAACAGGGAATAACAGGGGATTATTTTTTGTTTTCAGGCGTTTCCGGTTAGATTTCCGTTGGTTTTGTTTGAATGTATTCCCTCTAATTCTCCCGAAGTTCAAGTAATTTTACAGCATAAACCATAACGGCGGGATACGCTGATCCCGCCCTACATTCCCGGATATTTATCAGGGATGCTGAAAGCCAGCGAATCAGAGAAGATTCTATTGTTAAGGTGCAAGCTATGTGAAAGCGGGTGCGCTGTAACGAACCCTTACACATAATGTGCAATTTGAGTCTAGCATATTTCACTGTTTCAATGTCGTGCATATGACCGTTGATATGCACGGAATTTTCCCTGTGACAGACACCCCTAAATTTTAGGGGCTTGCTTACATTTCTGATGCGCTACAATAGAGGCATGTTCAAGTCAGTCGGGTAGTTCATTCAATGTCGGATGTTCAACAAAAGAAAAAGCACAGTGAGCCACAGTACCTGTTTGCGTGGAACAAGAGCTTTGCAAGCGGGTATCTCGATACACCAGCACATAAGAAACAAATCGCATCAACAATAGCAGGACGCTATCATATATCCTCCTATTCACATATTTTCTCAGAAAAACGCAATGCAGGATTAGGATGTGTCATCGGGATTGCAATTGTTTTCATCCCCTTTGTTTTATTCTGCTTATTCGGAGCCGTTGTTTTATTGTGGTTGGCTGTTGATAGCATCATTTCAGAGCAAACAATGAATTTCCCGGCATTACTAATGATCCTTTTTGTTGCGTTTCCAATGATGGGCAGTATGGGGATTGCCGGAATTCAATGGTTAAGAACAGAGCTTAATTATCGTCCCGGAGAAGTTCGACATTTATACAACAAACTAATCAAAGATGGCAAAATTGTGGTTGGTGAATATACAGGCAAAGGCATTAGCTACCCATCCACGAGTAATTATGAATTGATTCAATATCAGTTTGAGGATGAAAAAGGAAAGATTATTATGGGAGAGATAGCATACCTATCAGGTACGACAAAGCATCTTGTACCAGGTATACCTATTTATGTTGTGTATCTGGACGAAAAATTACATGCGCCGCTTTGACAGAGTATCATCATGACAAAAGTCAAAAATCAGCAAAAACGCACTGAACCGCAATTACTCTATCTGAAAAATCAGGCGTTTCTGGATGGTAAATTAGAGTATCCGGTCAACACTAAAAAAATTATGGATACTTTCGCAGTACGGCATTATCTATCAACAATCCCGAACCCGTCTTCCTGGATAGTCGGATTCTTTTTGATTTTTATGAGCCTCATTTTTATAGTTCCAGGTGCTTTAACTGTATTTGCTCTGGTATCAGAATGGGGTGTTCGTGATCTACCAACACTAATTCTCATGATATCAATAGCATTAGGATCTCTATCATTAGGATTTATGGGCACTTACGCTGGAATAGTCATTATGAATTATCGCCCGAAACGGGTGAACGCACTATATTATGATTGGCTTAAACGCGGACAAAAAGTTAATGCGACAATCAAAAATATCAGTATATAAAAGGGCAACTACCATATTTACTATGAAACAGTCATCAGTGAAGGAACAAAAATTATAGGGGAATATTCCGCGAGAGATACCGATTTTTCCTATGCAGCACTCAGGAATAAGTCGCTGATTGGAAAAACAATTTACATCCTGTGCGCTGATAAAAAATTACATGCACCACTCTGAGAGAATATCATTATGACAAAAGCCAAAGAGAAGCAAAAACACCCCGAACCACAATTTATCTATCCTGAAAATCAGTTATTTTTGGATGGACATACGAAAAAACTGGCACATGATAAGGTAGTTGCAGAACAAATAGCGATGCGACATGGAATTTCGCCTCTATTTGATTTGCAACCTAAAAAGTTTTCGTCGTCTGAACGTCTTGGCTTTGTATTCCTGATACCTGGATTTATTTTTCTTATTGGCATGGGAGGATGGCTATCTTGGATTGTCTTTAGCATAGCTTTTACCGAACCAACTTTACCCGGCAAGATTCTGGCAGGAGTTTTTGGCATTTTTACCCTGTCAGTAACCTTAGTTGTTATTTATGGCACTGTCATTCTTCTAAATTACAGACCCCAAAAGGCAAAACAGCTATACAAAGATTTGCTCAATGGACAGGTAGTTGTTGGAAATATCACAAAGATTAGATTTATAAGGGGCAAAACAGCCAAAACAGGTATTGATTATATTTTTCAGGATGAAACAGGCGTAGAACATAAGGGCACAATTAGCTACGGTTATATGTACCCTACTGATAGGTTGGTAGAAGGAACGCCAATTTACATCCTGTATGCCGACAAAAAATTACATGCGCCACTTTGAATATATTGTTATATCCGGCAGACAATGCCTACGCAAGCAGATATTTTTAGCGAGTGCATCTTATATTTCCTCTGAAATCGCACGAAAACACAACTACCCATTAAATGAAAAGCGACCATATCCGGGTGAATATCGTCGCGCCTTAGTGCATCACCTTTGCTCGCTGTAGCCTGTGAGGTCGCTCATAACGAGGTCTGTGAGTTAATCCCGTACCCGTGAGGTTTCGCTCATAACATACCGCGTGAGTTAATGTCGATGTGGCTATCCGGTGCATCTGCTCAAAGCGTAGAATCACGCCCTGACCGTCACCCCCGTCTTGCCGGGTCAGCATGGTGTTGCTGTCGTCCTGCATATGGCAGTTCTCCTTAAAACCATAATTACAGTATCGCCTGTTCCTGAAAGACTCAGGGCAGGCGGATGGCAGGTGTTCACTCATGATTACCTCCTGCTGAATTACCACTAGCCTTCCACAGTATAAGAAAGTTATCTACAATTCGTAAAGGGTCATTATGGTTATAGAATTGTAACCATAGGGCAGTCGTAGGGTATTGGCTTCTTGCTGCTGGCTATTAGCTTTTAGCATTTGTAGCAATTTGATTTATTCTTGAGACAGGAAAATAGTAGTTAGATGGGCATACAGGGCGAGTCTTTCTGAATCAAAAAAGTCCACCTGTGGGCGGACTTCTGTCGATAGGCGGAGAGGCTTAACTCTCGCCAGCTTTGAAGCGGTAGGTAATACGCCCACGATTCATATCATAAGGGGTCATCTCGACTTTGACGCGATCGCCCAACAAAATACGGATGTAAAATTTACGCATTTTACCGGATAAATACGCCAGAACCTGATGCCCGTTTTCCAATTCAACCATGAACTGGGTATTGGGCAATGCTTCTACTACTGTACCTTCTACTTCGATCTTTTCGTCGTTTGCCATATGTCTCCTTTGTATGTCTATGGCTAATGTAACATGTTTGTGCAGGGCGCAGTAATCAAGATTACAAATTCAATGCGGAGTTTACAGGAACGATTCTATACGGTCGTCCGATTGAAACTGATGGCGGGAGCGCACGGAGGCACTCCCCTACCCCGGTTTGTTTTTAAAGTTTACCGGGATTTTTCTCCGTATTAGAAAGTTAATGAGCATTACTACGCCCTACGTGCGAATGATAACGATTACTTATATTGTACTATAAGCAAACAATCCGCTACAAGGCAAGCTCATAGCGGAGTTGTGACAATTATAATCGTGAATGCCGGTGAAAACCCTGATTAATTAGAGTCCGCCACGGGCTTTAGCTTTGCGACGGCGACGACGCGCACGACGAATCGCTTTTTTCTTCTCAATACGGCGGAGTTCGCTCTTTGAGATATGCCAGCGTTTGCGTCGGACGGTGCTCAGGATACCTGCATTGGTCACTTTCTTACGAAAACGACGCAGCAAACTTTCCTGGGATTCACCCGGTTTCAGCTTTACTGATGCCACTAAAAATCACCTTACCTTCGTGTGGTCACTAGAGGTTGTTTACATTATTATCAGTCCATTAGTTTAACAGACTGTCAATTATCTGAATAGAGGCAGTTCAACCTTCTATTGAGACAAAAAGTAAGGGCGCAACATGTTGCGCCCCTACAGGAGATTCAATTGTTCTGGAAACGGATTAGACTTCAGCTTCTTCAGCGACAGCTTCTTCTTCATCTTCTTCAGTGGCTGATTCCATGAGGTTTGCAGAGCGTTGTTCTTCCCACTGTGCTTTTTCGCCCGGTGTCACTTCTTTCAAGCTCAAACCGAGGCGTTGTTTATTTGCTTCAATGCTGATGATACGGGTCAGAATGCGTTCGCCTTCGTAGCAAACCTGACGCGGGTCAACATTTTCTTCATTGGACATCTGGCTAACGTGTAACAGCGCTTCGATACCGGGATCCATGCTGATGAATGCGCCGAATGGTTCGATGCGTGAGACTGTGCCTTCAACCAGTTGACCGATATGATAGGTTTCTTCAACCTGTTCCCAGGGATTTTTCTGCAAGCGTTTCAAGCTCAAGCCAATACGTTTGCCACTTTCATCCAGGTGCAGGATGTAAACTTCAACTTTTTGCCCGACAGCAACAACTTCTTCGGGGTGTGATACGCGATGCCATGCCAGTTCTGAGATGTGAACAAGACCATCTGCCCCACCGAGATCAACAAATGCACCGAAGTCGCAGAGACCACTGACAACACCTTTGCGGATATTGCCTTCTTCTAATTTTTCGAGCAATTCTTCTTTGCGTGCCTGACGGTTTTCACGTTCTGCAAGGCGTTGACTGAATACGAGGCGGCGGCGTTTACGATTAACTTCTATTACTTTAACTGTAATTTCTGTGCCGACCATATCCATCAAGTATTTTACACGGTCATCATCGTTCATACCGCGTGGCATATCGACAACGTGGCTGGCGGGGATAAAGCCGCGCAGGTTGCCGAAAGGCATAATAAGACCACCTTTATTAGCAGCAGAGATTTCACCGGTGAAGGTTTCATCTTCATCTTTGAGGACTTCTGCTTTTTGCCAGTCTTCGTTTTGTTTTGCCTGTGAAGCGGATAATACCAGATTACCGTCGCCATCCATCAAGCGGACAACTGCAACGTCAATCTCACTTCCGACTTCAAAATCACTTATTTCCATTCCCATGCGCTCAATGTCGTTGCGGGTGACGATGCCGTCATGTTTCCAGCTAACGTCCACAATCAAGCCGTGTTGATCTACGGCAAGGATGGTTCCTGAAATAATATCGCCGCGCTCGATATAGCTTTCAGCTAATGATTCTTCGAGCATTGCGGCGAAATCCATCTCTTCTATGGTGTTTTCGAGCGAAATATCGGTAGACATGAATAAAAACTCCCTGTACGTTCAAAGTTTGTTCCGGGAAGGTGGCGACTCAAATACAATCGACAGCGATAATCACTGTCGCCAGAGTGCTTGACAATGCAATTTGAAATAGTGCGCGGTCAGGCTTCCACAGGCTCATTAACGCGACTGTTTGAGGATACCGGACACTCCCAAAAACGCAGGGATTATACTGAGTAGTGATAAGTTTGTCAACAAAATCGTACAGTTTGAATATGGTTAAAATCACTAATTTTTGAGGGAAAAAATCACAACTGTTAATAAAACAAACAGGCATAATAAAAACCCGTATCAAAAATATGATACGGGCGTTAAATCTTAACTATAAGCTCGGTTTATTCTTCTTCATCCGACGCTGCTTCTTCAGGTTCAGGTGATGATTCTTCAGCAGGGACACTTTCATCAGCAGGTGCTTCATCTGATGCAGCAGTTTCTTCTGCTTGAACTTCGGCAGCCGGAGTCACCAGTTCTTCATCTTCTGTTCCCCAGCGCTGTGTGAAGCCCACACGACGTTTTTCCGGTTCAAGATGACTGATGCGTAATGTCAATCGGTCGCCTTTTTGAACATAAGAATAGGGTTCTTTTAATGACCCGTCGCCCATTTCACTGAGGTGTAAGAGTCCTTCCAGACCGTCATCCAGCGCAACGAAAGCACCAAAATCAACCACATTGGTGACAATACCTTCGGTGAGTTGCCCTTCGTGATACCGTTCCTGTGCATCGTCCCAGGGGTCAGATAATAGGCGTTTCAGGCTTAGGGCAATCCGTTTGGTCTGTTTATCGAGGCTGAGGATATAAACATCAATCTCATCGCCGACGCCGAGAATGTCACGGGGATGGTCAACGCGATGCCATGCTAATTCGCTGACATGGATGAGACCATCTGCCCCGCCAATATTGACGAATGCACCGAAATCACGTAATCCGGTGACCGTGCCTTTGACGACATTACCTTCGCTCAGTTCATCCAGCAAACGCGCTTTTTGCTTCATGCGCCATTCGCGCTGGGCTTCGCGTTCACTAAAAATCAAGCGTCGTCTATCCTGATCGACTTCGATGACCTTGACACCTAATTTGTCATTCATCAGTGCCGCCATTGATTCACGGCGGTCGAGAGACAAATCAGCGGAGGTTAAATGTGAACTCGGAATAAAACCTTCAAGACGATTCCAGCGAACGAGGACACCACCCTTGTTGTAGCCTGTCACAGTGACATCAACCACATCTTCGGAGGTCAGCAGTTCGCGGGCTTTTTCCCAGTCATAACGTTGCAAACCCATATTAATCGAGACAACCAGATTTCCGGCGGAATCACTGGGATTCATGACATAAACCGGAATATCCTGCCCGACCTGCAAGGATTCGTAGAATTCATCGTCCATGCGTTCAATATCGGTGTTCGGGACGATACCGTCCTGCTTTGCACCGAGGTCAACGATGATTTCCCTATCTTCTATTTGAAGAATCGTCGCATTACGGATTTCCCCACGACGTGGCGGGGTATATTCATACCCGAATGACGCCTCAAGCATTGATTCAAAATCATCATCTGACATTGAGGGTTGTTCAAATTCAGTACTCATGATGATGGCGTTCACTGACACCTGCTTACGAACGCCTTTCTCCTTTCGCCACCGTGTGTTGCGGGTCGCGTAACCCGGGATGTAAATATAAGTGTTGAAATCAGTCAAGCAACAGAAATTTGTTTTTCGACTTGCTGTAACCAATCCATCTCGGCACGATAAATTGTGATGGCGTAATCTATAATCCATCGTTCGCGTGGATTGGTATTATCATTGCGTTCGGCACGTAGCGATTCCAGCCGGGATTTCATCTCATCACGCCGACGTGTGAGCAAGGATAACAATTCCTGTTCGGCAAGATCACTTGCGAAATAGAATTTGAGCAAAAACTCACGCCGGACTTTATCATCGGCAGGTGGTTCTTTTAACCAGTTATCCAGTGCAGTCCGTCCTGTTGAGGTGATGCTATACACCTTTTTGGATGGACGACTATCCTGGATGATTTCATCTACACGTACCGCCCCATCATCAAGCAATTTGTGTAGTGTCGGATACAATGTTCCGTAACTGGCGCTCGTCACCGCACTCAACACATCTTTGACATGTTTACGAATATCATAGCCCGTCATTGGATTTTGCGCTAATAAACCTAGAATTAAGTACTTATGCGACATAATATCTCTGACAATCTATCATGACAACTTAGTCTGAGTATATCCAGTCGAGATATGTCACCCAAGATAGAGTATGGTCAGTATCTATTAACGCAATGCCAATCACATGACACAATGATTTGTCAACTTACCTGCAATTATAGCAGAAACACCGTATTTGTGCTTGCAATGTCCGGCAATATTGCACAAATATGAACCTTTATCACCTGTTTTGCTCTGCTACAGCACTTATTTTATGGGAATCAGTTGATTTCCGGTTCTGGAGATGGGTCGAATTCACCGATACCGTATGTGCCCCGGTCGATTTCCCAGGGGTAGACGATGTAGGCATCGGTTGTTTCACCATAATAGTCAGGTTTGGCTTTTGTGAATAAGGTGCGATAAGGATTGAAGTGCAGGACACAGGTATATGCGGTCGCCCCGGCTGCTATCACCCGCTCTTTTACCGCTGTGCTGGTGCGTCCGCTGCCCCAGACATCATCAATGATGAGCGTGCGACGGTCTTCCAATAAGTTGTCATTTGGGAACTGCAAGAATTTAGGCCATGCCATTAAGCCTGCCTGTTCGGTCGAAGGGAAATCGACGGCAGCCGTAAGCATATGCTGAATATCGAGGGATTCAGCCAGCAAACCACCGGGAATCACGCCACCCCGTGTAATCATAATCATCGCCTGGAAGGGTCCGACCGATTCCAATTGTGGCATGAGCATATCAATAATACGGTCTACATCATTCCATGTGAGGCGTCTATATTTTTGCGGCATTGACATAATTTACATATCCAATATCGGGAACTGTCTATCATAGAGGTTCGATTATACGCTTTTGTCCGCGAATAACAAAATTTACGCTGGAGCAATATCATCGCAAATTATGGCAATCATGTGTTCATCGTAGCGAGTGAGGATTACTGTTGCGGATTTGTCGCCTTTGAGCTTCAACTTACGGATTAATTCTTCCGGTGTGATGGCAGAGCCGCGTTTTTTAACTGTCAGTGTGCCAACATTCATTGCACGCAGACGACTCCGCAATTTTTTGAGGTTAAAGGGTAGCCATTCGCGGATTTTCCACGCACGCAGCCAGTCTGATTGTAGTTTTTCCGGCGTGCAAAAATAGGCGATGGTCTTATCAAGCATTGTCCCATTCAGAGATTCTGCGAGATGTTGAACCAGTGACGCCCGTAAAATAGCAGGGTCAGGTTCACATAACCAGCCACCGGGTTCAGCAAGTGGTACATCCGGTTCATTGCCCCGGTTGCGCCATGATGTGACTGCTTGCTCATCAATACGGGTTGCAATTAAGGTAGATTGTCCCGGCAAATGCAGTACGGCTTCTTTCAAATCACCATTTACACTGATAAATTCGATGTCTGCGTCATATGTAGATAATTGCTCTAAATCGACACCGGGCGAAATCTTGACCATGATGCGGGGAGCATCCCATTGTTTAATCAACGACAAAGGCGGGATATATTGCTCGACATCAAAAAGGCGTTTGCCCTGTGAATCACGCCGGGCGGGGTCAAAAAATATAAGATCATAACCCTGTGGCGAGAGTTGTGTAGCATCCACAATTTCAAAATGAATGTCTAAATCTAATACGCCGGCATTATGTTTTGCAATTGCAATGCGTGTTTCGTCGGTGTCAATGCCATGAACGATTGCTCCTGCTCTGGCAAAAGCAATGCTATCTGTCCCGATACCACAACACACATCTAAAATACGTAATCCACTATAATCCCGTGTGCGATAGGCTCGAATGAGAGGGTCACTCGCCTGTTGTAAGGCGTCATCGGTGAAAAATAGTTTATTGGCATCGTTACCGAATTTTTCGGCAGCTTTCCGGCGCAATTGTGCTGTTGTCAGTGCTGCATGAATATGTTCCTGTGGATGACTTTCGCGTAATCTACTCACAAGTGAAAGCAAATTTTTTGAGGATAAATCAGTCTGTGCCAGTTCAGCCAGTAAATCATGCGCGGCAGAGGTTTGTAGAAAAGCTATATCTGATAAAGTCAGAGACATAGTTAGAGGGTTAAATCAGGTCAGGATTCATCAACATCACGTACATGGTCAACCAGGGTATCCATCAATTGAGAAATCTCATGCACGCATTGTTGAATAGAATCGAGATTCCGGGGAATCTGTAAATTGGCGGGCAAAGAGGCAATGTTCAATTCACCCGATTCGACCCGGCGTAAAACCTGAACCAGACTCAAGATACTAAGCTGGTGGGTACGAATCTCATGGGCGACTTCTTCCACAGCCTCGCGGGTATTCAGCCCCTGTAAATGAAGATTATCCGGCATTATTGTTGATTTCTAGTCCGATATGAGCCCTCGGCCTGTTCCATGTAGACGTAGGATTTTTCCAGCATTGCTTCCATTTCAGCAATGTATTCCTGTACACGTTCTGGTTCGAGGATACCTTCTTCAATATCAAGGCGGAGGAGTGAAATATAGCCGTGTGCGATACTCACTACTTTCTTCACATCATGGGCGACAACGTCCATGAATTCATTTTCAGGCAGGTTGTTCAGGTATTCGCGATATTCTTCTGGTGTCATGTCTGCAACAGCTTTCTGCATATAATTGCTCCAAACAACTGACTATCATAATATGGTTTATTGTACACCAAAAAAAGAGTCAGTGCTTGATTTATTCGTCCGATGCCTCAGCCGAATCTTTGTCAATATCAATTAATACTACATCATAATTTCGAATATGGAAGAGAAGCGGGTTCAGAATGGTTACAAAGTCCCACTCTTTTGCGGTTTCTTTACTGAATTTTCCGACTTTATTCACGCCATCAATAAAGCCTTCAAGCACGGCTGATTGCATAAAATTGACCGCTTTCGGTAAACTACTGAACGCAAGCACCTGTGTCTGCCCTTCTGCGGCAACAGCAATTGCATTCCATTTTATTTCGTCTTCCGGCTTCATCTTCCATACTGGAATATTGGGCGTTTGAATAATCAACAGATGAACAAATCGTCCGCGATAATTATCAAGGTCAAGTAAATCTGCATCGCGGTCGGCTACATCACCAACACGTTTGAGGGTATCTCCGGTAACGTGAACTTTCTCGCCACGAATCAACACGCCTGAGCCGGAAACAGCAGGTTCAACTAATATACGTATATATCCAGCATTTTCAAGCGTTTTTACGAGCGTCTCTTCGACTGTGCCTATCGGATTCACAATGATGAAACGTCCGCCGGGACGCATAATCTCTAACACATTTTCTAGCAAATCCGGTTTGAGCAAAATATCATAGGCAACGACAGAATCAATACTTTCAGATGGGTAGTTCCAGTGTTGTGTTGTAAGTGAAGCCACTTCGATAGTCAAATCAGGGCGACGTTCCAGTAATTCATCTCCGGCAACGCCGCCAATATCGAGTAAGCGTAAGTCAGAAGCAGACGGCGGAAGATGTTTCGCCATTGCGTCGATAAATTCAGCTTTAGTCGGCATCCGTCACCGTATTCCGTCGTAAACGATTGATATAGGCTCTGATCGTGTTCCATAGTGAAACAACCAGTTTCCCGAGCCATGTTTCCCGGGCTTTAATGCGTTCGCTCTCCATTTCACGGAAAGGTTCTGTGTCGGTCAGTTTACCATAAATATAGTGTCCGATAACCCGGGCGCTGGCAACAAAGGGTGCAGCAAGAATCACCCCTAATGCACCGCCGAGTGCAGCACCGCCGAGTACCGCTAAAATCACAACGAAAGGATGCAAATCAAGGCTATCTCCCATGATGCGTGGCACAAGGAAAACAGCTTCGATATTCTGTAACATCGTCCACACAAAAATTACCGCGACCATAAACGATACACCAGATAATGCCGGAATCGTGGTTGAAGTCGAAATCAGTGCCAGCAGTGCCGCCGGAATTAGCGCAATCAGAGGACCTAGATTCGGAATAAACTCTAAAACACCTGCCAGTAAACCTAAGATTTCAGCATTGGGCAATCCGAGTAAAGTCGCTGCACCATAAACTGCCAGCCCCATCACAACGGATAAGATAAGCTGCCCGCGCAGATAAGCATTCCAGACATGTCCTAATTCTTCAAATAGACGTTGGGCATCTCCCTGATAAGGTTCAGGTACGGTGTGAATGATATTGTTGATGAAATTTCCGCCATCTTTGAGCAGATAAAAAGTCATCATCACGAGGAAAATGGTGTTAATCAGGGTATTGAACGCACCACCGACGAAACTAAACGCAGGTCCTGATAAGTTGCGTGCAGAGCCAATGAAGGTTTCTGTAGCTGCGGTCAGGTCTATCTCGTCCAGTTGAAGCAAATCACCAATATCCCGTGAGTTCGTAATTTCTTCAATACGGTCAAGCGGTATGAAAACCTCGCCATCAATGGTAAATGTTTCATCACCGAAACGGATGGGTTGATCGAGGAAAGTCTCAACCTGAGTTTCAAATGTTTGCAAAAGCGATGGCAATTGACCGCCGAAAGTGGCAATTTCTTCGGTCAAATCAGGAATGATGACAAGAAAGAGGATAAAAATAGCGATTACCGCCATTAAAAAGGTCACGACTGCCGCTAAACCACGTCTTGCCCCGCCATTATCAGGCGCAACCAGAACACGTCGTGTAAGCAGGGTCACAATCGGATTCAAGATGAAGGCAATTAGAGCACTGAAGATAACAATGGGCAATGTTCCCCGCAGAAACCAGAGCATCAGCACAAAGAAGAAAAAGCCAATCAGTGCAACAGTGCGCTTGGTATGTAAATTCCATACGGGGGATTGTTCAGGTTTCAACGGAATATCCCTCATAGACTTGATTACTATATTCAGGGTAAGTCTCATTAAGAATACACACAAGGTCGAAATTAGTTTCGCAATATTTATAGTTTTTTATCATTTAACAAAAAATGCCCCATCAAGCAGTCGATGAGGCATTCTAATGTGTTAATTTTTACGGAGATTAGTCTTTGTTGCGACGATTGCCGCCACCACGACGGTCTCCACCACCGCGACGATCTCCGCCACGTTTTTTATTGCCACCACCTGAACTACCGATACCGGAGTCGTTTTGTTTGGCTTCTTCGAGTGTCCAGCCTTCGAGCACAGCCTGGCGACTCAAGCGAACACGTCCCTGACGATCAACATCTGTGACCATCACCATGATTTCGTCACCAACATTGAATTCTGCTTCAACTGATTGGATACGATAATCTGCCAGTTGTGAAACATGTACCAGACCATCTTTACCGGGCAAGAATTCGACAAATACACCATATCCTTCGATACGGGTAATTTTACCGGTGTAGATGCGTCCGGGTTCAGCTTCTTCTGTCATGCCACGAATTTTATCCTGTGCCATGTAAACCGAAGGACCATCATCACCCGCAATGAAGACTGTACCATCTTCTGCAATTTCAACGGTGACTTTATGTGCATCCTGAATACCGCGTACATTTTTACCACCCGGACCAATGACAGCACCGATTTTTTCGGGGTCAATCTTCATGGTAATCATACGTGGTGCAGAATCACGCAACTCAGCGCGTGGAGCAGAGATAGCGGCGTTCATGACATCAAGAATCTGCATACGGGCATCTTTCGCCTGCATCAGCGCTTTTGTCATAACTTCATCTGGCAAACCTGCAATTTTGATGTCCATTTGCAGTGCAGTGATGCCTTTTTCTGTACCCGCAACTTTGAAATCCATATCACCGAGATGATCTTCCAGACCTTGAATGTCAGTCAGAACAGCAACATTGTCGCCTTCTTTGATGAGACCCATCGCGATACCCGCAACCGGGCGTTTAATCGGCACACCAGCATCCATCAGAGAGAGGGTGCTACCGCAAACACTCGCCATCGAGGTACTACCGTTGGAACTCATGACTTCGCTCACAAGGCGGATTGTGTAGGGAAATTCTTTTTCATCAGGGATCATCGGTAGAAGTGCATTTTCAGCAAGATTACCATGACCAATTTCACGACGTTTCGGACCACGCAGGAACCAGGTTTCACCGGTACTGAAGGGCGGGAAATTATAGTGGTGTAGATAGCGTTTACTATCTTCCTGTTCCAGACCATCCAGCATCTGTGAATCACGCGGTGTCCCGAGTGTTGCGATGGTCAGTACCTGTGTCAGACCACGCTGGAACAAACCGGAACCATGTACCCGCGGAATCAAACCAACTTCCGAGGAAAGCTGACGAATGGTTGTTGTATCACGTCCATCAGGGCGTACCCCATCATCGGTGATGAAACGACGCACGACAGATTTGTTAACATCGCCAATGGCGTTCTTGATGTCTTTTTCAGAATAAGGTTCATCGCCGGCTTCTTCACGTGCAGCATTAATATCAACATATTCCGCCAGCACTTCTTCGACCAGTGCATCCATGCGTTCAGCACGGTCTTCTTTTTCTGAGGTTTCTTTGATGATTGCGGCAATCGCATCATGGGTGCGTTCTTTGATAGCCGATTTGAGATCTTCATCGGGCAACATCAGAACAGCTTCGGCTTTTTCTTTGCCGATGTCTGCACGCATTTCATTTTGTAATGCAATGATCGGTTGGATGGCTTCATGTGCCATGCGAAGCGCACGTAACATCGTCTCTTCATCAACTTCGTTTGCGCCACATTCAACCATGTTGATGGCATCACCCGTCCCGGAAACACGCAGATCCAGTTCGCTATTTTCCATTTCAGGTATTGAAGGATTCACGACCAGTTCACCATCGATTAAACCGATGCGAGCACCTGCAACAGGACCATTCCAGGGAATGTCTGAAATCATGATGGCGGTACTGGCTGCGATAATACCCAGCATATCGACATGGGTTTCTGAATCATGTGCCAGCGACGTCAGAATAATTTGAACTTCATTACGCATTCCATAGGGGAACAAAGGACGCAGGGTACGGTCAATCACACGCGAAATCAATACAGCGCGGTCTGTCGGACGACCTTCACGGCGTAAGAAACCACCTGGAATACGTCCGGCAGCATAGAGCTTTTCTTCGTAATCAACTGACAGAGGGAAGAAATCGAGACCTTCCCGTACGCTACGGCTCATGGTTGCCGTACAAAAAAGCATTGTATCACCGACGCGAATGGTGACTGCGCCACCTGCTTGCATCGCTAATTTACCTGTTTCGATGACGATTTCTTGATCACCGACTTTACCTGTATATGTTCGCACAGTATTTTGTGCTATATCTACCATTAGAGGGATTCCTCCGCTAAAACTAAATTAAAAAGCCCGGTAGCAGACATTGGTGCGACAACTCAGTTACGTGCAGTAACTAAGCTCACGCCCCAATCCCTACAACACCGGGCATCCATACAAAAACAACATATAGAAGGATGCTGCGGTGTGAATTTGACAGTATAGTTGTCACAATTCACGCGACTATGCTACACCCTTCCGTATTATAGCACCGTTTTGCAAAAGCGTCCTTGTTATCGGCGCAGGCCTAATCGGGCAATCAGTTCACGATATGACCCGGGGTCTTTGTGGCTCAGGTACTTGAGATGACGACGACGCTGACCGACGAGCTTCAACAAGCCGCGACGGGAATGTTCGTCATGTTTATGTGTACGCAGGTGATCGGTCAATTGAACGATACGACGTGTTAAGAGTGCTACCTGTACTTCAGGTGATCCGGTGTCGCCTTCAAAACGACCATATTCAGCAATGATTTCTTGCTTTTCTTCTGTTGAGAGTGGCATTAAAACCGTCCTTCTCTATGCTTTTTCTCTGTCGCCGACCGCATTGGACAGCAAACGCGGTGGTCTACGATTAAGTCGATAGAGTATAGCAGAGCCTTTGTGTGAAATAAATGGGGAAAGGTCGTTTCTTTTTTAGCAATTTAGACAATTGGATCAGAAAGTCTTTGTAACAGATGCAATTGTATAGGGGTTTTTGGTATAAGATTTATGAATAATTTTGCCATCATATTGCAGCATGTCACGCACACGATCAATCATTGTTTCTACTTCTATTAAAGCCAGGACATTCTCGCGTTTTACCCATGCAACTTCAGGCGTTTCGCGACTGGCTGTCGGATCACCGGACACGTAGTCTCCGAGAAATGCGAAGATAATCAAACCCTCTGCCATATTATTATAAATGCCTGTGAGCGTCGTAATTTTTGTGGTGATACCCGATTCTTCCAGTGTTTCGCGGAATGCCGCCTGTATCGGACTCTCGCCTATCTCGACCTGTCCGCCGGGGACTTCCCATCCGGGGCGATAGCCAGTTTTGACCATCAAAATGTCGCCGTTTGTGCGCGTTATCAGAGCACAGGCGGCGACAACCTGATGTGGTTCGTTATTAAACATCATAACAATGTTGAAATTTCGCTATTCAGCTTCTTCAGGTCTGGGTTGTACGTCTTCTTCCTCATCCATATTATCGCCCGCGACTAATTTCACGGTATGATGGGTACGGAAAAGGCTATATTGTCCCTGTCTACCCGGCAATGGATTAATGATATTTTCGGTTTCCATAATCGACATCCACAGGTCATACGCCCATTCAGAATTGGACTCTTCACCAATCTGTTCCGGTGTGACAGGCAGATTCTTCTCATACAATGCCAGCAATGTCTGAACAAATTCATCACGCTGGCTGAGAACTGCCTGTGCAAATGGCGAACTCTCTGTCACCGAGATGCCTTTGGTGGTGTAGTCGCTCTGAGGATTTTTATACTCATTGACTTCTACTGCCCCGTTAGCTTCCAGGTATTCGACCGCACGCTGGAATGACATACCGGGGTCGAACATACGCAACCGTTTATGTAAGCTACCAAGCGGACACCAGGCAAAACTGCGGAAACTGGTGAATTGCTCCACACTAACGATGATACGCACGGTCATATCGGCGGCATCTTCATCAATTTCTGCGAGTTGCTGCGGCGACATACCCTTCCATTCAAGCGACGAATCAATCGGTGAACCTGGAACGACATTTTCAGGGTCGATGAAGTCTTCGTATTCTTTTGGCAGACGAATGACAGGTACGAGATCATCCGGGTTATGGCGATGCGGAACAAGTTCGCGCTTGAGCACTTTTTCGCGAACAAGGGCATCAATCCAGTGTGAGCGCCACTGATCATCTTCGTTCATGCCCGGGCGCATCAATTCACGTTCCATCACCAGACCATTGAGCAGGAAGCCATAATTGACGTATTCCCAGCCACGTACTTTCAGCGTATTGGCAACGCGGCGACTTATTGTTCCTGTAATCGCACGGGTTTTATCCACAATCGGATGTACGGTATTAACTTCAATTGTGCCGTTGTTATTGACCTGTTTGAGCAGTCCGAGTGAAATCGCCTGTGAGACAAGGTCTTCACCACGTGGCACACTGACCACAGCACCGACTTCTTGCAATTGCCCGATCAGGAGATCAATCGTCACATCCTGTTCATTGTCAAGGTGGTCGCGCAGACGATCATACTGAATAACCACGCTCGACCATTGTGACGGAACAAAGGCTTCGGTCTCTGTATCCTGCAATGGCGCATCAACCAGTGATTGATGGGTTGCCAGATTGGTGAAATCTTCAATATATTCAACTGTCACCGCAGGATGTTGCTCTAATTGACGGCTGGTACTGCCACGAACACCCCAGATAATCACGCTCTTGCCGCGTTGAACAACTGTATTCAGCACATCATTGAAATCACGGTCGCCACTGGCAAGGATAATCAGGTCGCCAGCTTCCGGGTGTCCGGTATCGGTGATGACATCGCGTGCAATACGAATATCGGCGCTATTTTTACCCGGTAATGTAAATACGGGGTCAATATTGGCAAGCATCAGGCGTGAGGGGGCATCGTCTGCAATTTCACGTCCGGCATCATCCACCAGAGGGGGTAAAGTGCCGCGTTGTCCCCAGGGTGCATATGCCGAAATTTTGACCAGTTGTCCATGTGCCTTTGCCTGTGCAATCATTCGCGTGATGAGATGCTCTAAATTGACAACAAAGCCCTGCTCACTGAGGCTAATCGCGATATTTTCAAAGTCAACATAGACCGCGACATTTTTGGTCTGAATGCCGAGCAAGGTTTCAAGCGGCTGGAAGATAATATCATCCGCGAATTCTGTTCCCTGCAAAACATCCTGAGTACCCCACATGCGAATACGTGCGCTGCGGGTGATTTTAATCCGGTTGATAAGCGGAAGCATATCTCTACTGGTCGTTGCCAGAATGAGCTCATCAACAGGTTCGGGGTCATATGAGAAGTAATGGATAATGAGAATATCAGCCAGGCTCTCACGATGCGGAACGTTAAATACGTCATATCCACAGGCTTTGAAGATTGCCTGCGGGTCAATCATCCCGGGACGTTTTTTATAGACATCCCAGTTAGCCACAGCGATTGCTTTGAGTTTATCTGAACTGATAAGACCTGCTGCCAGTGCTGCACTGCCGCGTAGACCAACGGCTAGTTCTTGCAAGTCAATCGACATGCCACGAGCATGGAAACGTTCTAAAAGGTCATCAACATCTACAATTAAATAAGCTGCCATATCTATTCCTAATAAGACCAACTATCCCTTACGAATAGTTGCGCTTTACGTCACCCGCATCTCAGCGAGAGGGTCACTAATATTTTGTTCCTTTACCTTCTGGATGTAGAGCAACGGCGCAGGATTTCTTATAAGATAAGTCTAACAGTAACAATGTTACGGTTCAACAGCATAAACGTCCAAAGAATTAAGAAATCTAATGTTGAGGATATTATTGACTGCATTTTTATCCTCTCCGACCATTTATCCCGGATGGAAACGCTTCCAGACTTAGCCACATCCACAATAGTCGATTTTAGTTAAATCGACATTAGAACATTTTGTCAAGCAATTTAACACTTTTGTTGTGCTTTTGTCACTGAAAAGTGCGTTTATTGTTTGATATTTTTGTTAAAAAGATGGGGCTTCTACTGATAGCCCCATCATTGCTTGTGAATTTTGTCACACGATTACAGTTTACCACAAAACGGATATAGCGCTACGCTTTGTAAGGAATCTCTACAACTTTTGATGCTAAATTAGCGTGAAGTTGTTCGATTTCACTCTTGAGTGTAGCGATAATTTCTTCCTGTGGCACTATCCGTCTATCATCACTATCACGTCTTTTGAACTCTAAGCCGCCATTTTTCAGTGAGCGTTTGCTAACTGTCACCCGCAACGGGATACCAATCAGGTCAGCATCATTGAATTTTACGCCAGCCCGTTCATCGCGATCATCATAAAGTACTTCGATACCCGCGCCTTTGATGGCATTGTAGAGTTCTTCACCGATCTTTTCGCTTTCGTCACCGGGTAACATCACCAGATGCACTTCGTAAGGGGCAACGCTAATCGGCAGCATCAGACCGTTGTCATCACGATATTCTTCGGCAACACAGGCAAGTAAACGTCCGACACCGATACCATAAGAACCCATAATCACAGGTTTGCGTTCGCCATTCTCATTGAGATACGTTGCGCCCATTGCTTCGGTATAACGTGTGCCGAGCTTGAAAATGTTACCCACTTCAACGCCACGCACTTCTTTGAGTTTGCCTTTGCCATCAGACGTCGTATGTCCTTCGAGTGCTGCTGCAATATCAGCGACAATATCCGCCTCATAATCACGACCATAATTGGTATTTTTATAGTGATAATCAACTTCGTTTGCACCCGCAACCAGATTCGCTGAGTCAGGAATCGCATCATCAACAATCAGCAATACGTTGTCACGCTGGATACCAATCGGTGAAGCATATCCGGCAACACAACCAACAGCTTCTATTTCTTCCTCAGTAGCCGGACGCAAGTCTTTTGCCTTAGCGACATTACGTAATTTGGTTTCGTTGAGTTCCATGTCACCACGAACAATGCCGAAAACCAGTTTTTGCTTTTCTTCCTGCCCTTCAAGGAAGGTTCCTGTAAAGAAGACAGCTTTGGCTGTTTTTGCAACCGGAACATTTAAGAATTCCGCTAACTCCACGATTGTTTTACAGGATGGTGTCTCAACTTTTTCCAGCCCGGCTGCATCTTCAGCTTCAGCCTGTGCTTTGAGGAATGTCGCGACTTCGCGATTTGCCGCATAACCTGTTTCTTCACTGATAAGTAGTGTGTCTTCCCCGATTTCAGTGATATACATGTATTCATGAGCGAGCTTACCGCCCATCATGCCTGTATCGGATGCAACCGCAATCACATCAAGCCCGCAACGATGGAAAATATCAAAGTATGCCTGATAATGAGCGCGATATTGTTTATCGAGACCATCATCATCAACATCGAGGGAATAACTATCTTTCATCGTGAATTCACGTACACGAATCAGACCGCCCCGTGCGCGGGGTTCATCACGCCATTTTGTCTGGAGTTGATAGAGCAAAACAGGCAATTGTTTATAGGATTCGATTTCCTTACGAACCAGGTCAGCAATCACTTCTTCATGAGTCATCGCAAGTACCATGTCACGTCCGGCACGATCTTGAAAACGGGTCATTTCCGCACCAACTTCGTAATAGCGATTGGTTTCTTTCCATACAGCCGCAGGGTGAACAACTGGCATTGTGATTTCTTGCCCGCCGATTTTATCCATTTCCTCGCGGATAATTGTTTCGATTTTTCGTATACTGCGCTGTGCAAGCGGCAAATAGCTGAAACTACCGGCACCTAATTGGCGCACATACCCTGCACGCATTAAAAATTTATGGCTTTCAACATCCGCATCTGATGGTGCTTCGCGCAATGTCTGACTGAATAATTGACTAATTCGCATCAACACATCCTTTCTTTAGTTATTAAAGGGTCATTATGTATCATTAAAGACCATATCTCAGGAATTATCAAGTATATATTGTAATGCTTTCTGAATATTTGTCTCTAATGGATTTACCGCATCCAAAAATAAGGCATCTTCTAGCGACCATGTCTGATACCGTGATTTCGTGTCAAGTGTATCGTCCCATGTGATTCGCTGCCAGGGCACAAAGGACTCCCGTTCTTCAAGGCGTTGACGGTGAAGCGCTTCTTCAGAGCAAAATGTGTGGAGAATTTTGAGGGCAGCATTGTTTTGTTGTGCGATATTTCTCACCTGTTCACGGAAACCGGGTCGGGGAAACACCGCATCTAAAATACAACTTATCCCTGATGAAAGGTGAAAATCGGCTGATTGCATAATAATGTGATAGGAGGTGATGCTTGTACCATCAGTCAGGTTATCATTGTAGAGAATCGATTCAAAATGGTCTTTTGCAAAAAGTGGAAACTTGAATTCCTGTGCGAGACGGCGTGCAATAGTCGATTTACCTGTCCCCTGCAAGCCGGACATCATAATCAGTGTGAGCATGTGCTTATCCTATTCTCTTTACTCAAGAATAGAAGATCATGGGTACAAGTAATGAATATTGACCCGAACATAGAGAAATCGTCGGATTGAAAATTTACCAAAGAAACGCTGTAAAGCCCCCGAATTTATTCGTGGGGATACAAGGCGCACAGGACTGGCACAATCTGTGATTTTGTAGTATTATTTTGATGTGGTTCGCGGTGCTGGAAACACCCAACCACCCTCCGACAGTACGAGTGTCAGAGCAAGAAAAGTATAATGCAAATCCGAAAAACATATAAGTATCGGCTCTTCAAAAGTGAAGACAATAAACATCTACATCACAGCATCAATGTGGCTGGCTTGATGTGGAATTATTGTATTGCCTTTCAAAAACGCTATCGTCGTCTGTTCGGTGGCTATGTGAGCTTGAGTGCTATACAGGCTCGTTTAAAGAAGAGACGGAACAGTCAGCGTTATGCTTTCTGGAGAGCATTAGGCTCACAGGCAATGCAAGACGTGGCAGAGCGTGTGCATAAAGCCTACAAAAAGCTCTTTTCCGGTCAAGGTGGTGTGCCCCGTTTCAAGAAGGTCAAGAAATACAAGAGTTTCACACTCAAGAAAACGGCTGGTTGGGCGTTAGGCGAAGATACCCATCATCGTGGCACGAAAAAGAATCCCCGTTGTCGCGGGCATGTGAAAATTCTCGGGCGCTGGTACAAATTTGTCAAGAGTCGTGAGATCGTCGGTGAGATTAAGACGGTCACAGTCAAGCGTGATGCGGAAGGCAATCTGTGGATTTGTTTCAGTGTGGAGACAGAAAGACTAATCGAAAAACGAACCAGCACGGGTGAAAGCGGCGGTTTCGATTTTGGATTAAAGACTTTTCTGACTGACCACAATGGCAAGACTTATCTGCACCCGCAGTTCTTCAAAGCCGGATTAGACCGGATTCGTGTGTTGAGTCGCTCTGTATCACGCAAACAGCCGGGGTCAAAGAACCGCAGGAAAGCAAAGCGTCTCTTAGCCCGTGCTCATCGTCGTATTGCTGACAAACGACGGGAGTTTCACTTCCTGCTGGCACGCGAATTGTGCGAAGATTTTGATGCCATCTATATTGAAGATTTGAATATTGAGGGCATGAAGCGACTGTGGGGTCGCAAAGTCTCCGATTTAGCATTCAGCCAGTTTGTAAAAATACTGGAGCATACGGGCGAGAAGTTTGATGTGCCTGTCAAGAAAATCGGACGATACCAACGCACGACACAAAAATGTAGTTCCTGCGGACATCAGCAAACACTCAGTTTGAGCGAGCGCACATTCGCCTGTGAAAATGAAGACTGTGGTTTAGTCTTAGACCGTGACCACAATGCAGCGATTAATATTCTAAAGGTTGGGTCATCAACCTACGGGAGAGGTGATGTAAGTCCCTCAGCTTGAGGGCATCGCTGTTGACACCAGAATCCCCCGAATTTATTCGTGGGGAGTATGTCAAATCAGGATTAATTAGAAACGGCGTGCTTTATGCTGATTAATCCTGGCAAACGCAGAGGACATATCCTCCGCAAAGTGGTATTTTTGAGTTACTTTTAGAAGTGAATATATCTCGCCTGTTACAGTGATTAAACGCTTCAAGACCTTGAATGATCCGACAAAAACGCAAAATTCTTCTTCCCCCGGATCAATTTGAATGAGTCGTCGTATGCTTGTCATCGCCTGTCGATGGTCAGATGGCAACCGGGAAGCCTCATCTGAAAAATGACAAATCAGGTATTTTTCGTGAGTCACCCTTGCCAGAATATCATTTCCGAGAGCAACGATTTCATGAGCATCTTGCCATGTCCACCGTCTATATATTTCTACTATGAGAATACTTTGTTTCTCATCATACCAGTAAATCTTATAGAGATCATTTTCAAATTCCACAGACATTTCTAGCTCTAATGCTATTTCAGTTACCATTTTATGACGATACAACACTAACTACATTACAACATATTAAGCATTATGACAATCACCCGTTATCCCAATCACGGGTGTAGTTTCTATCGAGCTTTTTCATGACAGCGTCACCTAAATCAACTTCTGTGATGCTGGCAATTTGTAGTAGATAAAGCATCACGTCGGCAAGTTCTTCAGCAAAGGCTTCTTTATCTTCGATTTCCTCGCCCCACTGAAAATGCTCCATAACCTCGCCCGCTTCTAATACCAGAGAGATTGCCAGATTTTTCGGAGTTTGTGGCTTTTTCGAGTCTTCTTCATACCAGCCCATATCTCCAACAAATTTGTGCATTGCTGCTTCGAGTGTTTTGATGTCCATGTTGTCTACTCCGTAAAAAGAAAGACACACCATCGGCGTGTCACTGTTGGTTGTATACAAGTTTAAGTCTTAGTAAGCATTGCGATTATTACCGGACAATGTTTGAATGACCGTGCTCAGGATAATTTTGATGTCGAGCCAGAGTGACCAGTTTTCGATATACCATAAATCGTAAGTTGTACGGCGTGCAATCGAGGTATCGCCGCGCATTCCATTGACCTGTGCCCAGCCTGTCATACCGCCTTTTTCACGGTGACGGGACATATAATCCGGGATTTGCTCACGGAATTGCAAGACATACTGCGGTTGTTCGGGACGGGGTCCTACCAGGCTCATGTGACCGAGCAATACATTAATGAGTTGCGGAATTTCATCCCAGTTGGTGCGCCGCATAAATTTCCCGATACGGGTTACACGCGGGTCATTCTCCACTGTCCAATCGGCAATCGTATCGGCATCAACTCGCATCGACCGGAATTTAATCATCGGGAAGGGACGACCATCCAGACCCATGCGTTCCTGTGTATAGAACGGAGAGCCACCGTCTTCGAGATAAAGCAGCAAAGCCGTCAAAATCATCCAGGGCGATAAGGCAATCAAACCAATAACAGAGCCGCACAAATCTAAACCGCGTTTCAGGCTGAGTTTCCATCCGCGTAATGCAATATCACGCACGGTTAGCAGAGGAGTTCCGCCGAGGTCATCGACATTCATATCCCCTGCCATATACGCGAAAATATCCGGGTAAATTTTGATATCTACCGACCCGCGTTGACAGAGTGTCACAAGCTCAACCAGTTCACTACGCCGTGCATCCGGCAAAGCAATGATAATCTGTTGCACATTATAGCGATCAATGACCGAGGGCAATTCAGGGAAATTACCAATAATCGGAAAACCGACCATGCGCCCCTGATGCTCATCGGTGCTGGTAACAACACCGACAATATTGTACCCGAGTGAGGGGCGATTTTTGATTTTGCCGATAATGTCCCGTGCAATGCGACCTGTCCCGACAATCAGCAAATTATCCGTAGCTGCACCATGCATCCTTAAACGCACCTGAATCAAACGGTGCAATTCACGTCCGAGAACAGTAAATGCCACACTGAAAAACCAGACATAGACAAACATGCTACGCGGATAACTGACATAAAGAAATGTGTTGCGGAAGAATAATTCCTGCATACCGAAAACAAGCACCGCGCCTAGAGACGCAATCCCTGCGATACGTCTTGCCTGGTCAAAGCGACTGAATGTCCGGCGTAAATGATAGAGTTGATTGAAATAGAAAAAGAACACGATGATGAACATATGAAGTAACATCGTAGGAATATAGGTAATAAGTGCAGGTTGTGTATCCGGTATCGAGAAAAATGGCACATATAAACGGGCATAGTAGCCGCCGACGAAGGCAGCAATTAAAGTCACAACGTCTGATGCAACCAGTAAAATCGCAAGGAACAGTTTGAGGCGATGGTTGCGTTGTTGCCCTTTTCGTAAATTTATATTTTCATCGGAGATGCTGACGGCTGGCGTATTTCCTGCCATAATTCGGGACCTCCTTTGAACAATAATGCCATCAGAATAATGCTATGCACGATGAATGGTGTCGTATGACGGTAATATTTGCGATAGAAAATGAGCATGGCACGCCAGAATTCAAATTGTGCTTTTGCGCTCTTTTTACTGGCAGCACGCTTAACATGATAAACTGTTACAGGTGCATAATACCATACTTTCCATCCCGCTTGCTTGACGCGATAGCACCAGTCAATATCTTCGGCATACATGAAGTAGATTTCATCCAGTAAACCGACTTTTTCGATAGCTTCTTTGCGAATCTGCAAATATGCGCCAACCACTGAATCGACTTCAAGTTCATTAGCGGGGTCAGCAAAAGTCATGTTGTAGCGCCCGAACGTCTCATTATCGGGGAACAGTTTTGCCAGACCGGAAAAATGATAAAAACTGACCATCGGTGTCGGGAAACCGCGTCGGCAGGCTTTATCCAGTGAACCGTCAGGGAGTGTTAATCGGGGTCCTGCAATGCCAATATCGGGACGGGAATCCATGAATTGCAACATTTCGTAGAATGCAGTTGGAGGCACTTCAGTGTCAGGATTGAGTAAGACTGCATAGCGCGGCGCATCTGAATCGACTTCACCGATGCCGTGATAGCCCAGGTGACGCAAACCAACATTATTGCCCTTCGGATACCCGAGGTTGTCCCCTGTTTCAAGGAGTTCAGCACGTGGAAATTTCTCACGAACCATCTCCGGGCTACCATCATCAGAATCATTATCAACTACGACTACCCGATAAGTAAAATCGCCTTCACTGGCAAAAACCGTCTCCAGACAGCGTTCTAGCTCATCGGCGGTATTCCAGTTGACAATTACAATTCCCAAATCTTCCATATTGTCCTCAAACCAATTTCAGCGACGGGGATTGTACCACAAATTGACTCAGTTATCAGCTTTTGCGGTAGGTAGCGTTTGCAGGGGATTGCCACGTAGAGCGGCACACATCGCATCACGATCATCCCGGCGATATTCGATTGTCCCGAAGCACATGCCCTCACTAAACTCAGCTTTCTGTTTTTGCAGTCGGTAGCGTTTGCAGGGGATTGCCACGTAGAGCCGCACGCATCGCATCACGATCATCCCAGGGATATTCGATTGTCCCGAAACACATACTCTGTTCATGCCCTTTGCCACATGCCATCACTAAATCACCGGGTTTTGCCATTTGACAGGCTTCATAAATTGCCAGTCCCCTATCCGGCACACGGATGAATGTCTCACCTTCAACGCCACCGGACGCACGACAACCTTCTGCCATCATATTCAAAATTGAATCAAGCGATTCAGTACGTGGGTCTTCTGCGGTAAGCACTGTTATGTCAGCGAATTTTGCGGCGGCTTCTGCCATCAGGAAACGTTTCTGCACATCACGCAAGCCAGCACTCCCGAACACAGTAATCAGTCGATTGTCTGTGCCGAGCATGGTACGTCCTGCTTTAAGTGCCTTTTCCAGTGCATCCGGCGTATGAGCAAAATCGACAATCGCAACAAAGTCCTGACCTTCGTCGATTCGTTGCATACGTCCTGATACTGAATTGATTTTATGGAGTCCCCGCTTGATGAATTTATTGTCGATACCCATTGCATGGGCAGTTGCGGCGGCTGCCAGTGCATTGTAGATATTGAATTCGCCTACCAGCTTCAAGCTATATTTACGTCGCCCGACAAAAAAGTGAGTCGCATCGGGAGCATATTCGATTTTGCTTGCCTGATAATCTGCTTCATTGTCGATACCATAGGTTGAAATGATGTCAGTTTCGATTTTTTTGTAATGCTGATACGAGTCATCATCGACATTCAGAACACTGATTTTGGGCACACCCTTTTTGCGTTCAGATTGGCTCAACATCTCGAACATGATGCCCTTTGCAGCACGATAGGCTTCAAATGAGCCATGAAAATCAAGATGCTCATGGGTGACGTTGGTGACAACTGCCACATCAATATCCACACCTGATAACCTGCCCTGCTCCAGACCATGACTGGTCATTTCAAGAACAACATGCGTTAAACCAGAATCCCGCATCATGGCGAGATATTTCTGAATTTCAGGTGCAGTCGGTGTCGTGACATGTAAGCCTGTGTCCGCGCCGGAATCACCAAAATCCGCTCCGAGTGTACTGATAAAACCTGTTTTTTTATCGGTGGCTTCTTTGAGAATGCTATGCAACATGTGAGTCGTTGTCGTTTTGCCGTTTGTTCCGGTCACACCGATAACCGTCAAATCACGCGAGGGAAAGTTGTAATAGACTGCGGCAAGATAGCCGAGCGCATGTTGTGCATCTTTAAGTTGAACGTAGGGTACATCAAGATCAATTGCATATTCACCAATAATTGCAACCGCACCCCGTTCAATCGCTGTTTCGATATATTCATGCCCGTCCACATTGAGCCCTTTGCGTGCAACAAAGACACCACCGGGTTCAAGCTGACGACTATCTTCTACATAAGGGGCTGTAACCGCAATATTGGCATTGCCTGCAATTCGCAATACCTGTTCGGGTGGCAGTGCTTTCAAATGATCTTGAAGTGTTTGTGGCATGTGAGTGTTTTTCCTGAAATTTAAACCCGAAATCTATTTGTAAGGGCGCTGCGCCCCTACGGAATGCAAATCTAATATAAAAAGTGTAGCGAAAAAATATTAAGGATTCTATGGCAATTTATGTAACGTAGGGCTCTTATATGAACGAAAAAGCGCACCGTTCACACGATGCGCCTTATTGTTACTGTCTGTTACAGCAATCTTATTTCAGGTTGCCGGTAACATCATTGAGGCTGCCACGTACACTACCGTCAACCACTTTATCCTGTGAGCGGACAATCAGACCGCCGAGGATTGATGCGTCAACTGTGTAACTGTAGCTATCGCCACCAACTGCTTTTTCAACGCTGGATTTTTCAGCATCGGTGAGTGGCATAGCGCTGACAACTTCAATAGCACCACTCAGGTTTTTAGCGCCATCAGGCAATTTGCTGAGGAAGTCGCTAACCAGTGCGCTATTTTTCTTTTCGTCGATGCTTTCGCCGAGGATACGACCTGCAACAGCACCGGAAATCTTGAGTACATCACCACGCAGGTCAGCCAGAGCTGCTGCTTTTGCTGTTTCAGCATCAGCATTTGCTTCTGTACGGATACGTTCAGCTTCCTGACGGGCTTCACTTTCGATTGTTTTTCTAACTTCATCACCCTGACCGCGTGCTTCTTCAAGCATTTTCTGACGTTCAGCGCGTGCTTCAGCAAGGATTTTGTCTGCTTCAGCTTCTGCGTTCTGACGTGCGCGGGCTGCTGCTGCTGCATCTTCCAGACCTTTCTGGATTTTTGCAGAGCGGGTATTCATCATGTTGATAGCCGGACGCCATAACAGAGCGCCAAGTAAGAGGAAGAGTAGTGAGATATTCACCATCTGACCGAAGAGGAAACCGGTGTTGATACCAAGCGCATCAAGACCATCAGGTGTATCTGCCGTAGCTTCTTCTTCACCATGACCATCATCTGCTGTCTCTTCACTATGATCGCCGCTGTCTTCGCCGTGATCTTCGACCTGCGCGGAGTCAGCTTCTTCTGTTGCTTCATCCTGTGCAAAAGCAGCTACCGGGAACAATGCCAGTACCAGAGCCAGAGCAGCTAGAATAAGCATGAAACGTTTGAGCATAATTTTTCTCATAAGGTTCGCCTCCTAATCGCGCTTAAAGCACGAACAGGATAATCAGCGCTACCACGAGGCAGTAAATCGCAACTGCTTCCGCGAACACGATACCCAGAATCATGTTTGTCTGGATTGCGCCAGCCGCATCTGGATTACGACCAATACCCTGCATCGCACCCTGAACCATCAAACCGATACCAATACCCGGACCAAGAGCAGCAACCATCGCCAACCCTGCACCCAGAGCTTTTAAACCTACATCGATACCTTCCATTGTGAGCTTTCTCCTTAAATTCCTGAAATTTCAGATTCTTGTGTTTTACGATTAATGATGTGCTTCTTCATGATCGTCATCGTGATGATGGCTGACCATAGCCTGGGCACAGAAAATGAGTGTCAATACTGCAAATACGGCTGCCTGTGCAAAACCTACGATGGTTTCAAGACCAAAGAAGATAATGGGCAGACCTGTTGCAATCAGGAAGTGCATAACGAAAATCAGCACTGCACCTGCAAAGATATTACCAAAGAGACGGAATGCCAGTGAAATCACTTTCGCGAATTCGGAAACAATTTCAAAGATACCGACTACAAAGTCAACGCCACCAATCGGGTTTTTCTGAATATTACCCAGAGCATGTAAGTTGACAAACTTTTGTAAGTAATTCGGACCGAGTGTGGACAGACCAAAATACTGAATGAAAATGAAGGCCACGATTGAAAGACCCAGGGTCAGGTTCAGATCGGTAGCAGCAGGACGTACATAGGGTGTCACAACGAAAGCATAAGGTTGAACACCATTTTCCAGTTGTTGTGCTGTTGGATAATACACAGCATAATGGAAGCCTGTTACTTCTTCATATTCATGATCGAGTTCTGCTAATTCCTCAGCCGTAAATGGAACAATAATGTCATTTCCATTTTCGTCAATTCCAGGATATCCACCATCTGCCATCAACGCCGAGATTCTATTAATTTCATCTTCAGTGTCAGCGTCATAATCGGGAACACCGTCATGATCCTGATCAAAAGCAACAAAATGAGCAAAATGGTCTTCAAAGTCATGGAAATGTTCACTATCAGCTTCATAGTGCCCATCCAGGAATTCATGGCAAGCATGATTTTCATCATGTGTTGCCTGTGTACCAGCATTTAATGGAGTCTGGTTAAACAGTTGAGCGCCGCGACGCATGTAACCGGATTGGTTGCCATGTGCACAGTGCATCTCACCAACAGTATCAATACCGGGCATCAAAGACATCCAGTTTGCTGCTAATAAGAATACAAATAGCGTCCCAACTAAGGGGAATAAAACATTTCTCACCTTTGGAGTATCGCCTGCCATCTGTTTGGTAATACCATACAGAGCATCGATAATCGTTTCGACCCACGCCTGGAACTTGCCCGGAACTTCATTTGTCCAACCTTTGGACACATTCCATGCAAGCAACGCAAAGATAATGACCAGTGCGTCTGCGACGAGCGTTGCCACCCATGTGTTGGTCAGATCATCCCATCCAAAGAAAATGAAGGGGAAGCCATTATCTGCCAGTTTTTCACCGGGAACTTCGATGACAGGCAGGGCTGCGACTGACCCATTCGCCCCGAAGAGCGCAAATGGGAGGGCATAGCACAAAACGGCTACGGAAACGACGATTCCAACGAGGATGAGAAAGCCGCGTGTGGTAGCGTTCATTCAGGCTCTCCTCTTATCGGAAACTACGGTTAAAAAATTGATCAAAGGACTACTCCTCCTTATCTTGTGGCGTTTCATCTGCCACATACGGATTGGCTGATGTGCCATAGCGTATGACCAACATCATTGCCAGTCGAACCATGAAAAAGAGGCTTATGGGAAAACTGATTACCATTAAGGTTACAGTTGCTAATCCGCGCCATCCCATAAAGCCATCAATCCACAATCCAAGAATTAATGCGCAAAGCGCAATGATAATGTTCAAGCAAGCGGTCAGACCGATGATAATTGCGATCTTTTTTGTCGATAATCGACTGTTCGGCTTACGTTTTTGCTTTCCCATTCTTCGTCACTTTTTCATTGGCGAATTTTATCACAAACGATTTGCGATTACCATACGTTAGATTAGAGTAAACAAAGTACTCGCGGCAGTGATAATTGCTTCCGCACCATCACGCGCCCAGTTAATTACCGGGGTCGGAACAACACCCAGTGCCAGCACGATGATGGTCGATAAGCCGAACATCCAGCCCATTGCAGGTGATATGCTAATCGCTTTATCTTCGTCTTCGCTCTTATCAACCCACATGATCTTGATGACCACGAGATAGTAATAGAGCGCGACAATGGAGTTCAAGACACCGATAATCGCCAGCCATTCCAGATTTGCTTCTACTGCCGCCTGGAAAAGGAAGAACTTACCGAAGAAACCTGCTGCGGGAGGAATCCCCGCCAGTGAAAGCAAGCCAACGGTCATCGCCACTGCTAACCAGGGACTACGACGCTGCATACCCGCATATTCGCTGATTTTTTCTGTGCCTGCGGCTTCCCCGAAGAGAATGACGCCAGCAAAGACCAGCAAGTTGCTGAATGTGTACATGAACATATAAAAAGCAACACTGGAAATTGCATAGGATGTGTCCTGTGCATTGAGTGCTGCGATACCGATGAGCGCATAACCTGCCTGTGCAATCGAGGAATACGCCAGCATACGTTTCATGTTTTCCTGACGCAGTGCCAGCACATTCCCGAGTGTCATCGAGACAACCGCAATGATGCTGATGATGTTCGTCCAGAATACATGTAAATTCGTACCATCCAGCGCGAATTCCGGTGGCAGGACAGCCAGGAAGAAACGCATCAAAATCGCGAAGCTTGCTGCTTTACTCGCCACACTGACGAAAGCTGTTACAGGAGTCGGCGCACCTTCATAGACATCCGGTGTCCAGAAATGGAAAGGCGCGGCACTGATTTTGAAGCCGAAGCCCACAATCACAAACAGGATTGCGATCAGCACAGGGAACAAATTACCGTCTAACATTGTCGAACCACTGACGAGCGATTCCGCAATCAAATCAAGACGGGTTTCGCCTGTAAAACCGAAAATCAAGCTCAGACCGTAAAGCAAAATCGCGCTCGCAAAACTACCAAAGAGATAGTATTTGAGACCGGATTCCGATGAGCGTTCATCTTTACGGCTAAAGCCAGCTAAGATATAGAGCGGGATTGAAACGGTTTCGAGTGCAACGAAAAGCATCACAATATCAGCCGCAACAGCAAGTAAAGTACCGCCGAGCGTGCTGATGGTGATAATCAGGTAAAATTCACCCCGTTGCCCGACATCGCTATCACGGGTTGCCATCAAACTGGTAAATGCCCCCGCGAGTAAGACCATCACCTTGAAAACCTGTCCGAGTACGTCATGACGAATCATGCCGCCCCAGGCTAGTGTGGATTCAGCAGTTGCGGAGGGTTGCCACAGAGTCACTGTAGCAACCGCCAGAATAGACATTGTAATTGCAGTCACATACCCGAGATTGGATTTCGCTTTCGGGATGTAACTATCGAGCAGCAGTAAAACCATTGCCAGTACCGTCAGACCAATTTCGGGTCCGACGATAATGAGGTTATCTCTCAGAAATTCTAAAGTTGTCACTTTATGCTCCCATCAAACTCAAGAGTTGTTGGACAGGATAAACACCAACCGTAATCATCGGAGACATGATTGCCGGATACATGCCGAGAATAATCAAGGGTGTACCGAGAACAATCAGCACCACACGGTCAGTCACTGTAATATCACCGACTTCGGGGTATTTTTTGGCATCAAATTCACCGAAGAATACCGCACCTGTCACACGGAGTACATATGCCGCCGTGATGATGATACCGAGTGCCGCAAGAATCACAATCCAGGTGTAATAGTTGGTCAGCGTGAAGTTACCTATTGTCAACGTGACATTGTCACTTGCCGCCCACATCCCCTGGAAAATCGGAAATTCTGCCACAAAGCCACTGAGACCTGGCATACCCATACTGGTCAAACCACCGACAATGAAGGCAACACCAACCCAGGGCATCTGTTTCATGAAACCACCGAGCGATGGAATATCGCGGGTGTGTGCGCGGTCATAAACCATACCCACACAACCGAAGAAAAGTGCCGTCATCGCACCGTGACTGAACATCTGTAAGCCAGCTCCGGTCAAACCTGTCATGTTCATGGTTGCAAAGCCCATGCTCACCAGACCCATGTGGGAAACCGATGAGAAGCCGATAACGTATTTGAAATCACGTTGACGGAAAGCGATAAACGCCCCGTAAACCACATTGATGAGTGTCAGGAAGACAATCCAGGGCAAATGTACGACTGCCCCGCTCGGCAAAAGTTGAACACCAACGCGCAATGCCGCGAATGCACCGAGTTTCATCAGAACACCTGCGTGAATCATGGAAACAGCAGTTGGTGCAGCAACGTGTCCATCCGGTGACCAGTTATGGAAGGGGAAAACACCTGCCATCACGCCGAATCCCATGAATACAAACGGGAACCAGAATTTAGCGAAGGTTGTACCGAACAAAGGTACTGTAAATGCGCCATTTTCTGCGGCGAGTGTAATCTGTGTCATATTAAAGCTAAGGGCTGTTGCTGTTTCCGGTAACAAGCCAGCGTCAATAGCACTTGCAAGAACCGATGCTCCGTCACCGAGGAAGTAAGTCTGTGCGGCGAAGACCATCGCAATCGCACCGACCAGTGAAACCACTGACCCGACCAGAATGTAGAGTGTGAGTTTCATCGCGGCGTATTCGCGCAACTCGACCCAGCCCCACCCAGCAATCAGGATATACATCGGGAAGATTGCCAGTTCGTAGAAGAAGAACAGCAAGAAAAGGTCAACGCTGATGAAAACACCCATCACACCTGCAACCAGCAACATGAAGAACGCAAGGAACTCCCGTTGACGATCTTGAATGCGCCATGAGATGAACACACCTGCGACGGATACCATCCCTGTCAGCAAGACCATCGGTGCGGTTAAACCATCCACACCGAGATTGTAGGCGATACCGACTTCAGGAACCCATTCAACATATTCTTCAAATACGAGCGATTCTTTGAAAGCCACTGTCGCCGAAGATTCACCTTCGACTTCAGCAATAATTTCTTCATTTGCTGCGTAAAACGCATCGTATTCCGTTGCGTCCTCTTCGACCAATCCGGCAGCAACTGCATCATTAAGCTGTTCAGAAATCATTCCGTTGTAGCCCAGAAATACAGCCAGCGAGAGACCGAGTGTCACGAAAGCGGCGGTAATTGCCACCCCGCGAAACATATCCCGCATATTGGCAGGGATGAAAAGGATAATCACCCCTGCTATGACCGGAATCCAGATGAGGGCGCTCAGAATTGGAAAACCAAAACCTGTCATATATCGCCTACCCTAAGATGTTTGTCAAAATTAACGTCACACTGGAATTGATCGTTTGCAGAATCCAGTTCGGAGCGAGACCTGTCCAGAAGATGAAAATCCCGAGGACAAAGACTGCTGTGAATTCACGCCAATCAACTTCCAGATTGTAGTCTTTCCAGTGCATGTTAAATTCACCATGCAATGTATAGCGGATGCCTTTCAGGATATAGCTTCCTGTAAAGAGCAGACCAATCATCGAGATGGCTGTCAACCATGTGAAGGTTGTCCATGTACCACGCACGATGAGGAATTCGCCAACAAAGCCATTCAAGCCCGGCAAACCGAGACTCGACATGCTCATGAAGACGAACAAGCCGCCGAAAATAGGTGCTTTCACCCAGAAACCACCGTATTGTGTCAGATCACGGGTATGGGTCTTATGGTAGATACCCCCTGCGAGGAGGAACATACCCGCAGAACTCAGACCGTGATTGAACATTTGCATGACCACACCATTTAATGCAGCCACAGCATCCATCATGTTTCCGGCTGAGATCGCATTTTGTTCAGCAACCCATGCCTGACCATAGAGCAGTGCATAAGCCGCGATACCGATACCAACAAAGCCCATGTGGTTAACCGATGAATAGGCAACCAGGCGTTTGATGTCATTTTGTCCGAAGGCTGCAAACGCGCCGAGAACGATCCCGAGCATACTCAGGAAGGCAAATAACATCGCCCAGCTAACACCGATGAACGGAACATTGCTGACCCAGACTTCCGGGAAGAATGGCACAACCAGTCTCAGGAAGCCATAAGCACCCAGTTTGAGCATGACACCTGCCAGCAACATTGAGCCAGCAGTTGGTGCCTCACCGTGTGCATCCGGCAACCAGGTGTGGAAAGGCCAGATTGGAACTTTAATCCCGAAGGCAACCATAAAGCCGACGAATGCAACAGCTTTCACTGTGCCAACGTTCAGACCGAGGAATGCGTCATCCAGACGGGAAATGCTGAGCCATTCACCTGCTGCGCGGGCAATTTCAGCAATTTCGTATGTTCCGGCAGTGAAACCAATCAACTGTGTTGCCAGCAACATACCGAGTGTCCCACCCATTGAATAGAGCAGGAATTTGGTTGATGCGTAAATGCGTCCGGTGTATTTAACACCTTTTTGTGCCGGACTGCCCCACTGATTGATGAGGAAGTACATCGGAACAAGTGATAACTCGTAAAACAGGAAGAAAACCATCAAGTCCATTGCAACAAAAACACCCATTGATGTCGCTTCAAAGAGCAACAACAATGCCAGGTGCATGTTTGGACGGTCGGAGACTTCCCAGCTAACCAGAATCGCCAGCGGTGTCAGCAAGCCGGTCAGTAAGACCATACTCGCACTGATACCATCAATACCGAGATGCCATGACGCACCCAATACAGTAAACCAGCGATATTGTGGCGTTTCAAAGTAGAAACCGCCATCGAGTGCATTTGCTTGATATTCCATGAATACCCACGCACTCACAGCGAAGATGCCAACACCAATGCCCAGTGCTGTCCAGCGTGCAATCCACTTGTTAGCCGGTAATGAGGCTACGAGCAGCGCACCAAACAACGGGGCAAGGATGAGAAATGTCAGGATGTCGATCTGGAACCCTAGAATATTCACTCAGCGCCCCCTTAACCTGCGAAGACCACGCCAGCAGAAATAGCGAACAATACGCCAATCACCAGCACAGCAGCAAGTACAATTAACAGATAAAACTGAATGCGACCATTTTGTGTGCCGCGAATCCAGCCACCAAAGTCATAGATGCCTTTTGGAATACCATCCCCGACACCGTCAATCAACCAGGCGTTCATCATTTTGATGAAGTCACCGATGACAGTGAAAATCGTACCGAGTGTATGAAGAATGGTATCAATGATGCCTTTATCCAGCAGTGTAATCACACCTTTAGCAAACCACTGTGACGGACGTACCCAGATTAAGTCATAGAGGTCATCCATGTAGTAGCGATTTTGCAGTGCGGTGTAAATCGGTTCACCGAGGATTTTGATGAGCGGGTCTTCTTCGCCAGCTTCAAGCGGTTTCTGACCGTACATCACCCAACCGAGCCACAGACCACCAAGTGCAACCACAACCGAGGTCAGCACCGGAATCCAGTTGAATTCAGGCGCGGCAACATGGAAGACTTCATAGCCACCATTTTCCATGTATGGCAAAGCATAAACGACTAAATGATGGAAGTAGTTATGTTCCGGTGAGAAGATTGCACCGAAAATCGGGAAATCGGTTGGAACACCGACAAAACCTGCACCGAAAGCAAAAACAGCCAGCAGAATCAGAGGTGCTTGCATTGCGATAGACACAATACTGTATTGACCACCGAGTCCGGCGTGTTCAGCTTCTTCTGTACGGGGTTTACCGAGGAAGGTCAATGCAATCTGACGCATCGTGTAAAACGCGGTCAGGAATGCTGCGATTGCCAGCATGAAGAATACCAGCGCGTGCAGACCACTTCCGTGAGCGGTGAAACCATAGTAGCTTTCTGCCAGAATTTCATCTTTTGACCAGAATCCGGCTGTCAGCAATGGGAAACCTGCCAGTGAAAGACCACCGATGAGGAATGTCCAGAATGTGACCGGAATGCGTTTCCACAGACCACCCATATTAAACATATCCTGCGGGTCAAAGTGTGCATCATGATGATCGTCATGACCATGTTCATCGTGATGTTCATCGTGTGCGTGACCATGAGCTGCATGATGTTCGTGAACGTGATGTTCGCCGTGTTCCATCGCGTGAATGACCGAACCGGAAGCCATGAACAAGAGTGCTTTGAAGAAAGCATGTGTAATCAGATGGAAAGTCGCCGCAATATAAGCACCAACGCCGAGCGCTGCAACCATAAATCCAAGCTGAGAAATTGTTGAATAAGCGAGCACCGCTTTCACATCGCGCTGTGCCACACCCATTGTTGCTGCGAACAATGCCGTGAAACTACCGACAACTGCCATCAAAATCAATGGTGCAGAGAATGTCGGGTCAGAGGCATGTGGATTGGTCAAGCCAACGAAGAGCGGGTACATGCGGATAATTGCATAAACGCCCGCACTAACCATCGCCGCAGCGTGAATCATCGCGCTAACAGGTGTTGGACCTTCCATCGCATCCGGCAACCAGACATGCAACGGGAATTGCGCTGATTTACCGATTGTACCGATAACAAGGAAGACACCGATTAAACCAGCAGCACTCAGTCCCCAGCCACCAAAGATGATCGCGGGGGTACTACCGATAACCTGCAAGACATCGGGATTGTAGAGAATGTCGCGGAAATTAAGTGTTCCTGCAACGCTCCACAGGTAGACGATACCCAGCAGCATCACCACATCCGCAACACGGGTGACGGTGAACGCTTTGATTGCTGCGTTGTAAGCTGATTTTTTCTCGTACCAGAAACCGATGAGACTGTAAGAACAGAAGCCCATGATTTCCCAGCCGACAAACATCATCATCAGGTTATCAGCGAGAACTAGAATGAACATCGCTGTCGCAAAGAGTGAAATCAATGCGAAGAATTTTGCCTGACGTGCATCATGTGCCATGTAGCCGATACTATAGGTGAAAATACCGAGCATCGCGATTGGCACCATGAAAAGTAATGTCAAGCTGAGCGGGTCAGCCGCAACACCGATTTCATAATCTGTGCTTTCGTCAGGAACTTCTCCATAGACATCGCCTTCCATACCGAGTGACATCCAGGTGATTTCATCGCTGTAGATGCAAGGCGCACAGTCAACTGATTCACCGTGAGATGCTGCTTCACCATGTGAGTCTGTTTCTTCGCCATGAGCATCGCCCTCTTCAGCATGGTCGCCTTCAGCTTCATGATGTGCATCAGCACTATCCAGAAGCCCGAACGTTCCCGCGCCAAATTCATTGAGCGCACCGAAAACCAGAGTCCAGCTAACAACTAATGCCCAGACAATCCCCGCCATGCCGATGACAATCGCTGTCCCACGAAACCAATCCGGCTGATAAGGCACTTCCATGCCGTCATAGTCAGGATGGTGATGGTCGGTATAGTGATGGTCACTTGCCGGAATCATATTTTCCGGTGTACCTGTCACCTGACGCACCAGCCACAAAATCATTGTAATCAATGAAATGAGACTGAAAGCAGCCAATGGACCAAACGGAATCAACCAGAGCATTAAATCGCGGTCAGAGAATGCTTGCGTAAAAAAGTCTGCTATAACATCAAAACCCATCGCAGCCCCCTAACCTTTGAGCATATCGGCTTCTTCGGGGATAACCGAATGCCGACTGCGATACACTGAAATAATAATCGCGAGACCAACAGCCGCTTCTGCTGCTGCAATCACAACTACGAAAGCTGCGAAGGCAAAACCGTTAATCTCGGTTGGCGTGTAATAACGCCAGAATGCTATCAGGTTGATGTTCACTGCATTGAGCATCAACTCAACCGACATGAGGACAGCGACACCATTACGGCGTGCCAGTACCCCGAATGTACCGATTGAGAAGAGTGCAGCGCTCACCAACAGGTAGAGCCACAAAGGAATCATCCTCGTTTCCCCTTTTCGTCTTCTTCTACTTCACGCGCAATCACAATCGCGCCAATCATTGCCGCCGTTAACAGCAGTGAAACCACCTCGAAAGGCAGAACAAAGCCATCTTTATCAACCAGTGCCGCACCGAGTGCTTCTGTATCGGTTACTGCCGCGTTGATAATTGTTGTATCGGGTTGTCCGATTCCATACCAGACGGGCAAAATAACGCCCAGCATCAACAGAGCAAACAGCGCTACCGCACCGACAATGTTCGCAACAGGTCGGTTATAACGGTCTGTGAGTGCTGTCAGACTGCGTGTGAGCATCACCGCGAAGGTAAATAGAATCGCAATCGCGCCGATGTATACCAGCACCTGTACCGCCGCCAGAAATGGCACTTCCAGCAGAACGTAGTATCCGGCAACCCCGAAGAGGCTAACCATCAACCAGATTGTTCCACGAAACAGGTTGCGTGTGGTTACAACAGCAATCGCGCCACCGAGTGTGATAATGGTGAATACGACAAACGCTAACCATAAAAAGAAATTTACATCGCCCATACTTGTCTCCTCTCCTTAGTCCCCGGCTGCCGTAACGAGCAAGTCTTCGTTCATTTGCTGCTCTGCTGCCCGTGCCTCACGACCTTCCAGCACAACACGTCCCATAATCATCACAATCATGATGACATCTTTCGCAAAGAGAACCACCGTAATTGGCAGAACTTCAAGGAAAGTCGCAGATGCAAAGTCAGTTGGAGCCCAACCTGCTACCTGCATCAATTTGAGAACGAGTGCTGTCAAAATCACATTGAGGATCGAAATCGGAACAAGGAAGAACCAGTTGAAACCCATCACCTGGTCAATTCGCAGACGTGGCAGTGTATTCCGTAACCACAGGAAGCACAGGTAAATGAGCGCACCTTTGAGACCCAACCATGCAAAACCGAGTGGTGGAATCAATTCGTGGAACAGCCCCAAAAATCCACCCATGAAGAGGACAGCAAACAGGATACCGTTCGTGAATACGTGCAAAAATTCAGCCGCAAAGAACATACCGAATTTCATACCACTGTATTCAATATTGAAACCTGCAACCAGTTCGGATTCCGCTTCAATAAGATCGAAGGGAGCGCGTCCTGTTTCCGCCTGTGAGGACAGGAAAAACATGAATGCTGCCAGTGGAGCGATGAAAATAAACCACATGGATGACTGCGCGTAGATGATGTCTACCAGCGACATACTCCCTGCAAGCATCACAGGAATCACCAGCGCAAATACCAGTGGAATTTCATAACTGACAAGCAAGGCAACCACACGGAACGCACCGAGTAACGCATATTTATTGTTACTCGCCCAACCTGCCGTCATAATGGCAAGTGTACCGAGGGATGCAATCGCAATAAAGTACAATGCGCCAATATCAAGGTCTACACCGACATATGCGCCGGGAGGATTGGCACTGTACATGAAGGGTATCACTGCCCAGATCATCACAACGGAGCCGAATGAAAGAATCGGCGCAGCGTTGTAAAGTATACGATCTGCCGAAGCCGGTGTAATATCCTCTTTGCCCAACAATTTGAGCAAATCTGCAACAGTTTGAAGTAACCCGAATGGTCCTACACGATTCGGACCGATACGATCCTGAATACGTGCCGCAAATTTGCGTTCGTACCAGATGAGAATCACAACTGTCAGCAGAGGCACACCGCTCACCAGCAAAACGCCAATCAGCAAACCGATAAACCGGGCGATTGACGGGTCAGCAACACCTAAATTTTGAACTACCTGACATAGACTAACACAATCCATACAAAAATCTCCCCCGTGTCTTTACTTCCAGACCAGCACGTCTTTTTTCCACGCATAAATCAGCGCGTCGGCTAGCAGGAAGATGAATAAGAAACCAGCCCCGAATGCAAACAGGTCGAGATCGTTATAGGCTACTGCCCACGGGAACAGCAACACCATTTCCACATCAAAGACGAGGAAGACCAGACCGTAGATGTAATACTGGACACGGAATTGCACCCAGGTATCCCCTACAGTTTCGACACCACATTCGTAAGTTTGGCTCTTGAGTACATTTGGCTTGCTGGGGCGTAAGAGTGTAGCGGCAAGAATCGGCAAAGCCGGAAAAATTGGCGCCATAATCAGAAAAACACCCACGAAAGCCCAGTTACTTGCTACTTCCATATGAGCCCATACTCCTAAAATTTACTTTTGAAATGTGCATTTTTTTGCTTGAATAACCTTACGGTAAGTTTATTTGCACCATTTCTCACAAACGGATTGTAGTATAACACCACCGGGTAAGGATAGCAACGTCTCAGATAGGCTGCACAAAGGCTTTCTATAACCGGATGCAACTTAGCTGTTATGTGCAGTTAACTTGATATTTATGCAATGCGGTGATGAAACTACACAGTGACTTAATAGCGGGGATTGTAGCATAGGACACTGGTATTGAACAACGTTTATATGACGAAACAGCAACCCTCATTTAACGTTTAGCTTCGTAGCTCATACGCACATCAATCGTACCTTGTTTTTGATACCAATAACTCATAGGCTATATGGGATATAGTAAGGGCACATCGGCGATGTGCCCCTACAAATTATTCATCACACTTGAGTTTCCAGGCAATAAACAATCTATGATCAATAAACTGACACCTGACCCCGCACAATGGGATAACTTTGTACTCAATCATCCACGCGGCTATTTCTTGCAACTCTCTGCATGGGGCGAACAAAAAGCTGCTTATGGATGGTCATATGACCGTATCGCATTGATGCAGGGTGATGAAATTGTCGCCGGAGCGCAATTACTCTTCCGACCTCTACCGATGAAATTGGGCACAATGGCGTACCTGCCCTACGGTGGCTATGTGACAGACGATTCTCAGTGGGATGAGTTACTCGCGGCGATTCATGTCTGTGCGAAGAAAAACGGCGCGGCTTTCCTTAAATGGGAGCCCGGTTTCAACTTTGACTATGATTTGTCAAAATGGGGATTTTCAGAAAGCCCGCAACGAATTCAACCTCCCAACACAGTCATGCTTGACATCACAGGCGAGGACGATGCTATTCAGGCACGAATGAATACAGGGACACGTCGCAATATCCGCAAAGCCTATAAAAATGATATTCATTATTATGAAGCCTCCCCTGCTGACCTGAATAAATTCACAAAAATGATGGACATCACCGGAGAGCGCAACGAATTCGGCGTACACGAATCCGCCTACTATAAATTGATGTATGAACTATTCGTGCCAGAACATGCCGCTCTCATCCTCGCAGACCATGAAGGCGATACCCTGGCAGCTAATCTCATCGTGAGTGTTGGTGATACAGCCATTTATCTCGAAGGCGCATCTTCTAATGAAAAGCGTAAGTTGATGGCATCGTATGGAGTGCAATGGGAAGCCATTAAATGGGCACAAAAACGCGGTTGTACCCTCTATGATATGTGGGGCATCCCCGATGAAGATGAAGCAACTCTCGAAGAACAATTCCAGGAGCGGAGTGATGGTCTATGGGGCGTCTATCGTTTCAAGCGTGGCTGGGGCGGCGATGTTGTGCGAACAATCGGCGCATGGGACTTTGTCTACAATCAAATCATTTATATGGCATATAAAACTGCATTGAAGGTTCGTAGCTAAAACACCTTAATATTAGGCGGGATTGATAGTCATTTTCGCGTTATCATTGAAGATGGCTGTCAATTTATCTTGAGGATTTATGAATGCAGATTGAATGTCCACACTGTGGAAAATTGCTTGGTTCAGAGCATATCAACACAAAAATCAACATTGTCACCTGTGATGAATGTGATGCTGTCTTTAGCCCTCCTGTAAAAATTCAAGAGGAATTTTATCGGCACAAAATCGTAATAGAAGAATTATCTACCTTAAACAATTTTACCATTAAACGCGATATCAATACGCTCCAGATCAAATATAAAGATAATAGTTGCATCGCTCTATTACTGATTATGCTTGCTATATTAATATCGATTTTCTTGCCAATCTTATCGAGCTTCACACGCTCTATTTATAATAATGATCAGGGTACCATTTTCGTTTTTGCATTATTCATTGGATTACTCATTCTGGCGAAGGCTATCACGATGCTAATCAATACGTCCACTGTTTTCGTCAATCGCAAAGCTCTGACTATCAAACACCGTCCGATACCCGTGCCACTAGATAAAAAAATTTCAACGAAGGAAATTATTCAACTTTTCACGAGAGCTTATGCCACCCGGAGTCGATGGGATTCGGAAAAGATTACTTATCAGTTACATGCTGTGTTGAAATCCGGCGAGAAAAAGATATTGATTAGCAATTTAACCGACCCGAAGCAGGCCATGTTCATTGAACAGGAGGTTGAAATCTTCCTCGGCATTGAGAATCGTCGTATCCCGGGCGAATACCAACTGAATTAAGGTTTCACAAGACTTACAAATTGGCGTTGAGAGTTCGTAGCTAAAACGTCTCATTATCAGGGGGTAGTGATTGTCATTTTCGCTTATTATAGAAGGTGGCTGTCAAAATATCTTGAGACCATATCATGCAAACGATTCAATGTCCGCAATGTAGCAAGTCGCTCGGGTCAGAACATATCGACTCAAAAGTCAATATTGTTACCTGTGATGCCTGTGGTGCAGTCTTTAGTCCACCGATGGGCAATAGACAGGAATCGCATCAACACAAAGCAAAAATAGATGACGTTCCAATTCCTGACCGTTTCACTGTTTCCCATAATAGCGACAATCTCCAGATTCAATATCGCCATAATGCCTGTATGGGTATTTTTCTGGCGATATTCGCTGTGATATGGAACGGCGTTATCTGGACAGTATTTATCCCCGGATTCGTCATCTCAGGGTTGGATGATTTCAATTTTCGGGGAGGGTTTGACTGGTCAGAATTAATATTGCCACTTTTCATGATTCCCTTCATTCTTGTTGGATTATATGTCGCAGCACAGGCGCTGGCGATGATTCTCAACACCTCAACAGTAAATGTTGACCACAAAGCCCTGAGTATTAAGCATCGTCCGATTCCTATGCCGTTGGATAAAAAGATTGATTCACAGGATATCGAGCAAATTTTCACGAAACGTCATGTCACACACAGTAGTAACGGGACACAGATTAGCTTTCAGGTGCATATGGTCACGCGCAATGGTAAATCAAAGAAATTGATTAGCGGATTCAATGACGCCATGCAAGCGCTTTTCATCGAACAGGAAATTGAGAGTTTCCTCGGGATTGAAAATCGTCATGTGCCGGGTGAAATGCAAAAATAATTACAACAATTCAGGGAGATAACTCATGCAACTTTATTGCCGACAATGCGGAGCAGAAATTCAATCCGCAGATATTAATCTTGATAACATGATTGCGAAGTGTGCAGCTTGCAACGCTGTGTTCAGTTTTGCCGATATGTATGATGAACCGTCGCATCAAAAAACGAAAAACCAGGTGCTTCAATACGATGTGCCGATGCCAAATGGATTTACCATACATGAAGGCGATAGCACGCTTACAATCGAACGCAAATGGTTCAGTTTCACACATATTGTGCTTATCGTCTTCGGTGTGATCTGGAATTGCATGATATGGTTCATCTTTGTGCCGAATTTCAGTGAGATTGGTGGTGCGTTTTCTTTGTTTTTGCTCCCGTTTATCGCCGCAGGCATTGGCTTGATTTATGTTGCGATTGCAGGGTTTTTCAATACAACGACGATCAGCGTTAATGATGCCGAATTGAATATTAGCCATGCACCGATCCCCTTTCCGGGCAAGCAGGTTGCATCCGGCAATATCGAACAGCTATACACCCGTCGTAAAGTTAGCCGCAGCAAAAATGGCACAAGCGTATCTTATCAATTACGGGTGATGTTGCGTGATGGCACGGAGAGATTATTGATTCAAAGTCTCGAAAAACCCGAACAGGCTATTTTCATCGAGCAGGAAATAGAGCGATTCTTAAACATTGAAGATATTCCTGTACGCGGCGAGTATCGCTAAAATTCAGGATTTTACAGGAGCATCACATTGAAAAAACTCATTCTTGTTGACCCGGCACAGGATATGGTGATAGCATGGCAAGCCTATTTTCAGAATTTGCCGGATGTGGAAATTATCAAAGGCAAATTTGAGACTCTGCCGGAATATGATTGTATGGTCAGTGCGGCGAATTCCTTCGGCTTGATGGATGGTGGCGTTGATTTAGCGATTACCCGTTTTTTCGGCACGCAATTACAGGAACGGGTGCAAGAACACATCTTAGAGGAATTTTTAGGGGAGCAACCTGTCGGCACATCTATCATTATAGAAACGACCCATGAAAAATTCCCCTTTCTCGCTCATACCCCTACGATGCGTGTGCCTATGAGTATCGCGCACACCGATAATGTATACTTAGCCATGTGGTCGATGTTGCTGGCTGTTCGCAAGCATAACAAAGTATCGGAACAGAAAATTGAGACTGTCGCCTGCCCCGGATTAGGAACGGGTTACGGAGCAATGCCTTTTAATGAAGCCGCCCGTCAGATGGCACTGGCATACAAGCACTATCTCAACCCGCCGGAACGCATCGACTGGCAACATGCAAAAAATCGGCATACCGGAGTCAAGTTTGGTGGTACATCTGGCTTTCAGATAAAGATGGATTGATTCTTAACGCAGAGAAACGGAGAATCAGAGATTGGAAAAAGAATCGAAAAATCTTGGTTTAGCATTCTACAATGCTCTGATTGAGTCTGACCTCATATCAGATATTCCAGGAATTGGGCACGTCTATAAAGCTGGTAAAGCAGCGATCACAATGCGCGATGAATTGTTGCGACGTAAGATTGAGGTGTTCTTGGACGGGGTCAGTGAAATCCCACTCAATGAGCATGTCAAATTTCTGAGTCAATTTGAAAGTAATGAGGACAGAAGCAGATTTGGGGAATCCCTTTTAATGCTCATAGATAGTTTGTATCAGATGGAGAAAGTGAAACTCATTGACCGACTCTATCGTGCCTTAGCTTTTGGGAAAATTAACAAACAAGATTTCTCTATACTGTGCGAAAGTGTAAACAAAGTCTTTATCGCAGATTTGCCAATATTAGAAAAGATATATAAAACCGGGAAAGATGCTAAAAATGAAGCTGACATGATGGCATATTCACGACTTTTCAATGCTGGATTGCTCCATGATGCACCAAGTCGATATGATTTAGTGTGGTCGCACGGCAAACCCATTGCCGAAGAAAACATAAATAAATATGGGAAACTATTAGTTGAAATTGCATTGCAAAGTAATGAAGAGACTAAATGACCTTAGAAATCGAAACAATCACCAACAAAGAACAATGGAATACGGAACTGGCGAAACTGCCCTATGCTCATATATTGCAAACATGGGAATGGGGAGAATTCAAGCTGGAAACTACCGGATGGACACCGCACAGATGGGCATTCAAACGGGATGGGGAAATCGTCGCAATGTGTAGCATGGGCGAACGCAAAGCAGGTCCTGTCTCGTTGATGTATGCGCCAAAAGGTCCCGCTATGGATTATCGCGATGTGAATCTAGTAGACGAAGTTTTGCGCCTACTAGAGGATAAAGCAAAAGAGCATCGCGCTATCTGGATGAAAATCGACCCCGACCTACCCTACGCGACAGGTGTTCCCGGCGAGGAAGATGATACAACAGTCGAACCCGGCAACTCCGTCAAAGGGATGCTCGAAAAATCCGGCTGGAAATTCAGTGATGACCAGATTCAATTCCGTAATACGGTCACAATTAATTTAACACAATCCGAAGATGAGATTTTGATGGCGATGAGTGGCAACACACGCCGCAAAGTCCGTCAGGCAGCAAAAAAAGAGGTGACGATTCGCGCAGCCTCTGTCGATGATTTAGACACGCTCTATAAACTATATGACATCACCGGCGATAGAAACGATTTCCTGATTCGCCCGAAAGAGTATTATCTCAAACTCTGGCAATATTTCATGGAAAATGATCTCGCTCATGCCTTGATTGCTGAATATGAAGGACAACCCATCGCACAGGTGATTCTCTTCCATTTCGGAGAAACTTGCTGGTATTTCTACGGTGCATCGAGCAATGCCGAACGCAACCGGATGCCGAATTATGCGCTGCAATGGGAAGCGATGTTATGGGCAAAAAATCGTGGCTATAAAGTCTATGATATGTGGGGCGCACCGAACGACTTCACAGAGGATGACCCGATGTGGGGTGTATTCATGTTCAAACAGGGTTTTCGTGGCACAACCGAGCGTCGATTGGGTGCATGGGATTATGCCCCGGTTGGACTGGCATATTCCCTCTATACGGAAGCTGTTCCCCGTGTGCGCGAATGGATACGTTCATTAAGAAATTGATAAATCTTTTCCAGTCTACAACCCATGCAAAAATAGTACGTACATAAAAGCGGAGACAAATTAATCCCCGGGAGGGAACAAATGAAAATCCGCTTTTTACGTTTTTGTATTGCACTTTGTGTTTTACTCGTTCCGTTTTCGCTTGCCATTGCTCAGGATAATTCAGAAATCGCTGGCATCTGGCGAACGCAGGGTTATGGCTGGGTTCTGGACATCGCAGAAGATGGTTTTACGGCTTATCAGGTCACAGAAGCAACCTGCGTCGTGTTTGACGATTCCGATACAGTCGATTATCAGGGGGATAGTGTCACTATCTCAGGGCTGCAATTCCCCGGTCTGACAGGACTCGTGTTCGGGAGTGATGCCTTTGATATGCAATTCACATTAGAAGATGCAGATACATTCATCTTTGATACCGAAAGTGTTGCCCCGATTTATGCTCATCGCATTGACAGTTTGCCTGAATCCTGCGCTGATGGTATCGAAGATTCAGATGACCCGGAAACAATTTTCGAGATTTTCTGGCATATGTTCAATGAGCACTATGCGTTTTTCGAATTACACGGGGTCGATTGGCAAGCAGTCTATGATACTTATCGTCCGCAAATCACAGAAGATACATCAGGCTTTGAAATTCATGAAATCATTGTCGAAATTTTGAGTTCATTCAGCGATGGACACGTCAATTTCCTTTCGATTTATGGTTTTCATAATGCTGGTACACCTGCGGCATGGACAAACAATGAGGATGAAGAGACCTTATCTGCCTACATTCGACTGGTAATCGAAAACTACCTCATTGATGAACCTGTTATCGTAGCAAACAATAAAATCGTCTATGGTCGTCTGTCTGAAACAACAGGCTATATTAATATCGTCGCGATGTATGAATATAGTGAAGATGGGGACGACATTGCAGCATTGGAAGCTGTAATGCCGGGCATTATGGCTGAATTTGCTGATCTGGAAAACATTGTCGTTGATGTGCGCTTCAACGGCGGCGGTGATGATCGAAATGCCGTTCACATTGCAGGTTACTTCACCGATGAGCCTTATATTGGATTCTCAAAACAGACATGGACAGGTGACGATTTCACAGATTTGTACGATGTCACTGTTGAACCTTTAGGTGAACAGGCATATACAGGGAATGTCTATTTCCTGACAAGTGATTACACTCTGAGTGGCGCAGAAGTTTTCACATTGAACATGTCTGCTCTGCCGAATGTAACGACTGTTGGAGAAGCGACAGGTGGCGCATTGTCTGATATTTTACCTGTATTTTTCCCGAATGGCTGGTTCGCAACCATTTCGAATGAGCGTTATCTATCTCATGATGGCGTTTTATATGAAGGAACAGGCATTCCAGCAGATATTGAAGTTCCCATGAGTTTAGAGACGCTCGAAAATGGCTATGACCCGGTCATTGATACAGTCCTTGAATTAACAGCAGACTAAACCCTCTGAATGACGGAGAGGTAGAAAATTGCCTCTCCAATTAGATCAGACTTTACGTTCCAGCGTGTCATTCCCTGTTATAATTTCCCCATTAACAATATCAATTCGTAGGGGCACGGCGTGCTGTGCCCGTTATGATGGAGCGATTACATGTTGGGGAAGAAAATCACAGCCCTCATCGGTATTTTAGTAGTGATGGCACTCTATTTCTGGGGACACAATGTCGGCGAATCCAGAGAACATTTACAGGGTGGCATATTAACCACCGTACAAATTATCGGTGACATCGGTCTGGTCATGATTCTGCTGGCAATCGGCGGAGGCGTCGGTAGGCGTGTCCTGAGCATGGTCGATTTCTCAGAGATTTCCGTTGGTGAGCACGTCGTGCTAGAGAGTGTCATCGGTATCGGGATAATCAGCCTCATCAGCGTGACAATGGGTTTGATCGGGCAATTCAATATTTTCATATGGGGCGTTGTCCTTGTTATAGCAATTCTCGTTTTCCGGCAAATCATGGGCTGGCTCAATGACCTCGCAAGTCTCATTTTCCAGAGTGGTCGTCCTGTCACCCCCTGGGAGCGATTTGTTCGTGCATTTTTGTTTGTCGCGCTAGTCTCTGCTCTCTTATTAGCAGTTGCCCCACCGTTCGCATGGGATGCCATCAATTATCATTTAGTCGTACCGCAACGCTACATCGACACAGGCACTATCGGGCAGCATCTTGACAATCACTTTTTCGGCTTTCCACAAAATATGGAAATGCTCTACGGTCTGCTGATGATGATTGGCAGTGACCGCGCTCCGGCAGTCTTGCATTTCATGATGGGATTGTTCAGCCTGATTGCAATTTACAATCTTGTCCGACGCTATAGTTCCGGTAAAGCTGCATCTGTATCAGTGCTGGTGCTGATGGCAAGTTTCAATCTGTGGCAATTATTTGGCTGGTCTTATGTCGATTTAGCGTTGATGACCTATGGAACGGTTGCGATCATCGCGATTCAACAGTGGCTTGAAACTGAAAACAACAAACATCACTGGCTTGCAATTGCTGCGATTGCTGCCAGTCTTGCCGCCGGAATCAAATATACTGCCGCGCCGATGATTATCGCCCTGTATCTACTAATTCTCCTGCGTGACCCGAAAAATATCGTCCGCAATACCCTTATTTTCGGGGGATTTGGCGTGCTGATCTTTTTGCCCTGGTTGATTAAAGGCACATTGCTCTACGAAAATCCGGTCTATCCCTATATTTTCGATGGACCGAACTGGGATAGCACCCGGTCTATCAATTTCGGGGAAACAGGCAAAGGGCTACTCGGGACAGGGCTATGGGTTCACATTCCAATTATCCCTCTGACAGCGACATTTTTTGGCATCGACAAAGTGACACCTTATCGTTTTGTGACAGGCGTTTTCATGATGACCTTGCCGCTCATTTTGCTGATTGGCTGGAAACAATTACCGGATAAAGCAAAAACTTTAGGACGCAATCTCGTTCCAATGGCAATTGTGGTTGTGATTTTCTGGATGATCGTCGCGACAATCGGTGGCATCGGTGGACAAACCCGCTTGATGTTGGTTGGCTTGCCCTTAGCGGCTTGTCTGAGTGGGTTAGCTTATCACAGCATCGAAAATTGGCAACGTCGCCCGGTGGATATGGTCTTTCTGACACAGGCAGCACTAATTCTGAGTGTATTTTTTGGCATCTTCGACTATCTATCCTATTTCGCGAATACCCGTGTGCTGGAGTATCATGCCGGAAATATCAGCGAAGAACGCTATCTGACACAAAATCTCGGCATATTTTATCCTGCTATGCTCGAACTGGAGTCGCTACCGGATGATAGTCGAATCCTCTTTTTGTGGGAGCCGAAAACTTACTATTGTCCCGACACCATGACCTGTACAGGCGATTTCCTCTTTGATAACTGGTCACGTCCTTTGCAACAGGGACTCACACCGGAAGAACTCATCGCACAATGGCAATCTGACTATGATTATGTCTTACTCTTTGATGATGCAGGTGAAACCCCCGACGGTTTCTCACAGTGGTCACAATTGCATGAATTTGCCCTCGAAGAAAACGCGCTCTTCCCGGATTATTTTTTCGACAGCGTCAACGAAATTCAGTCCGATGGCATTGCTTATACACTCTATGAATGGCGATAATCTCATCGTGGATTAAGACATTTGCTGTATAATTGTGCAAAATTTCACAGTGATTGGAGCGCGTTATGCTCGATAATGTCGAAAAACAATTCATCAAAGTGAGCGGTATCAATTTGCATGTGGTGACAGCAGGTGCAGACGATGGTGAACCTGTATTTTTGCTACACGGTTTTCCTGAATTCTGGTATGGTTGGAGAAACCAGATTCCCTATCTTGTAGAACAGGGCTATCGCGTGATTGTGCCTGACCAGCGCGGCTATAATCTCAGTGATAAGCCACAGGGAATCAATCATTATCAGATTGATACGCTGGCTCAGGATGTGGTCAATCTGGCAGATGCACTCGGTTATGACAAAATCAACCTTGTCGGACATGATTGGGGCGCAGCCGTTTCCTGGTGGGTTGCGACTCTCTTCCCCGATAGATTGAAAAAATTGGTGATTCTCAACGTTCCCTATCCAACCATCATGTTTGATCAGATGCGAGAGGCAAATATCGCGCAGATGTTCAAAAGCTGGTATATCGGCTTTTTCCAGATTCCATTTTTGCCGGAAACACTCGCCAGCTTAGGAGATTATTCGGGGATGGAACAAATGCTACGGCGGTCATCCAATCCTGATACATTCACAGACGAAGATATTGAGCAATATCGCCGGGCATGGTCGCAACCGGATGCGATGAAATCTATGATTAACTGGTATCGGGCAATGGCAAGCAGTGCATTAACCAACGATCTCAGCAAAAAACGCAGAATCGTCACGCCAACATTGATGCTCTGGGGTGAAAATGATATTGCGCTCGGGAAAGAACTGGCAGAACCGAGTATCCGGTTATGTGATGATGGCGAGTTGATTTTCTATCCGCACGCTACGCACTGGTTGCAACACGACGAGCCGGAGTCAGTCAATTTTGAAATCGTGCGTTTTTTGCGGCAGGAAACTACAGAGCCTGTAGAGTAAACTCATAAGGGGCGTAGCAGTGTTACGCCCCCTACATATTAATTTTGCCGTTGTAGTGTCTCACAGAGCAGCGAATTTGGCACAAGTGCGCGTGCCTGTCCTGTCCACAAACTCTCTATACCAATATTCTCCCATTCCGTCTGCGGGAATGTGCAGCGATATTCCCCATCACCGCCTGTATTTTCATAGAACACGGTATAGGTTTCATTGCGCCCGGATTCTCGCTCGCAGCCAACCCGCGTTTGTCCTTCACAATTGAGGTCTATATCGGGCCAGAACGGTCGATCATCTAAATCACCGGATTCTCGTTCCGTGCGATCATCTTCCCATCGGAAACCTTCCCATGTACACATATCATCGTAAACAGGTTCTTCACGATAATTGGTTGTGCATTCCTGACGTTCGGAGAAAGTGCCGTCGCCATTATCACGCCTGACTGTCCGGCAAGTTTCGCCATCAGCTACGCGACGGGTTGAGCGTTGTTCCTCACGACACGAACCGGAAACCATTGTGACACTGTCCCCGGCGGGTCGGCTATCACGCCAGCTACGGGTTGTGAAGTCATCGTACTCCTGAATGCTGATACTGCGTTCCCATTCATGATCGGTGACAATCACGGTCACATCTTTTTTCGCAGTGAAAGCGGCAAATAGCGCCCCGACGACCAGCACAACAATACCGATAATCGCGGCAACCATGATATTGTTGCCTTTACCGCGTTTCTTCTTTTCAGCAGGTTGCACACCGATAGATTGCATTTCGGCATCAAATTTTTCTTTTACAAGGTCACGCGAACCACCCGATTGAAATGCTTCGTGTGCTGCACGCGATTCTTCTGAAAGCATTTTCGCCCGTGCCCCTTCTGTCAGAGGAGAGCCACACTGTCCGCAGAATTCAGCCGCGCCACTGTTCAATTCATTACAGGCAGGACAGGAAACATCAATGCCCACAAACTCATGATCTTGAACGGCAACTTTTTCATCATCAGAGGGATAATAACGGGAATCAGGGTTTTGTGGCGCACCACAACTCGGGCAAAACCGATGTGTTAATCCAAGATTCTTTGACGTGCCACAGAATTGACAATCCCATAGCATCTCATAAACTTTTCCATCACTCATGAAATTTCCCCATAAGCTATTAATTGATTTTGTTATAGCTCAATAAAGGCAATGACGCGAGTCCGAAGTGATAAAATGCCCTAAAAATCACGCTCTGACACGACGCATATAGACATTCAACCAGTCCGGTCTACCGGGGCGACCATCAGGCGTAATTGTCAGTTCCTCAATCAGCAATTCAGGAAATTGAGCGACAAAATCACGTAATCGGGCTTCCGAAAAATAGGTGAAATGACGACCATCTTCTGCGATAGATTCACCCTCACCGATTTTAAAAGATGCGTAGAAAATACCGTGTTTTTTGAGCGCACGGACGATATTTTCGAAGGCTTCCGGCAGTTGCTTCATGGGTAGATGCAATAATGAGGCATTTGCCCAGACCACATCAAACTCTGCCTGATAATCCATTTTGGCAAAAGTATGATGCCTTACATTTACTCCGGTGTATTCAGACGCCAGTTCAACCATCTTTTTACTGGCATCAAAAGCAGATACTGTGTAGCCCCGTTCAAAGAATACCTTGCTATCCCGCCCACTACCGCATCCGGCATCCAGGATATGTGCATCATCAGCGATAAACTTCGCAAGCGTATCGTATAGCACTGGAATTTCAATCGACACAGTCCGATCAAAAAAATCCTGACCTGTATCTTTATCATCGTAGAAGTTGAGTGTCATCCTGTTTTGTCTCCAGAAACAAAGAGGGCGACCATTATATCGCCCCCTGTTTTTTGCTTGTTGTGTGCCTTATCCGGCGGGATTAATTGTAAAGGATATGCCCTCCCCGCGTCCATAGACATCAGGGAAGTAGACCTGGCGTATCGACGGCGGAATCACATTGTATGTTCCTTCTATGCCAGCACGCATCGTGTAGACATATTCATAAGTTCCGGCTCGTAGATAATCCGCACTGAGAACAACTGCCTCATCACGGAATTCTGTGTTGCTGAACCACCACCAGCCCCATCCATAGCGCAACGGATTGGTACGGTTAATGCTCGGGCGTGTGCCAATTTGAGCGCTTGTCGTCAGATTCGGGTCAATGCCTTCTGCACCTGCCGGAAGCGGGTCATAGACTTCTACATAGTGCAAGGAATCCGGCACAATGATATTCAGGCGAACTTCGATAATATCACCCACATTTGCTGATGTGATTGGCGTATTATCGGGGTCTTCTGCCAGGCTATAGGTGCGGGTAATCGTGATACCGTTGCTGATCGGCTCAAGGTCAGGAATTGGCAATTGCGCTGTCAGATAGGTAGTGTAATACAGATTACCATCATTCGAACCTGTCCGTGTAAAGACCAGTCGATTCGCCTCACCCTGCTCCAGTTCATCAATATCAATGAAGACGAATTCACTATTACGAACTGTCGCATCACTTGCAATACCGGAAATTCGACTATCACCATTCAGCGATACATCATATTCGTAATCCGGTTCAAGTTCGCCGGAAGTACTCATAAAGTTACTGAGTGCCATCACAACCCATGCTGTTTCCTGATGACTTTCCCAGTGGTCAGCGCGACGTTGCACCATCAGATAGCGCACGATATTCGGAATCACATCACTTTCCGGACGAATTGTTGTGAACGCATTCAGAATCAGTGCTGTTGTGCGGGTGTCCGTACTCCAATTCCAGTAATCATAGTAGCTTTCTTCCCAGTGCATACCTGCCGCGCTGATACTTGCCTCATTGAGCAATTCATTCAGCAAAGTATCAATACGGGAGCTATCAAGCGGGTCGATATACCAGAATGTTTCCGCTAACAGTGCCCTCGCATAGAGGCTGATGTCATCACGGTTACGATAGATAACTTCGGCACGGGCAACATCCGGTTCACCGGAACGAGCCAGTACATATAGCACGAAAGTTTGTCGATTGGCTTGCCATGTACTGATATTGGCATCCACAGTGATGAAATTCGCCCGTAGAAATTCCTGAGCGCGGTCGATTGTACGCTGCGGTACGGCAAAACCCTGTTGTTGAGCTTCATATAAGCCGAGCAACGCATAAGCCGTTACCATCGAATCACTGCGCGACCGTACTGACCAGCCCCAGCCGCCATCAGCGTGTTGCTCTGCGACCAGTTTCTGAATCGCGTAGCTAACGTTGCTACTCAATCGGATTTCCATATTATCATCAATCAGATTGAATTCTTCAAAAGAACGATAGGTCAAGATATTCGGCAGGAAGCGACTCACTGTTCCGGCAGTCGAACTTTCGCGATATTCATAGAGATAATCCAGACTATCGAGCATGGATGCTGCCAGTGATTGGTCAACCTGTACCGTCACAAAACCTTCTGTCATGTTGAAGCGTTCCGGCAGATAAATCGTCTCGATACGGCTTTCTTCTGTATTCAGTACACCGGCTGTTCCGACTGTGTTACCGACTTCCGGTGGTGCATAACTGTAAACAGGGATTGTACCCTCTTCGTCCTGGCTCACACCGGAAATAGCACCATCTGTGAAATTACCCGCATCAGCAGTGAAGCTAAAGCGTGCATTCTCAACATCATCGACAGAGACAGTCCATGTCACACGGGCACGACTATCAGCATCAATCGTCACACGTTGGGCGCGTTCACCTTCTAAGAGAGTTACGCCTTCGTAATTCATCGTGACGACGACATCCTGTGAAGAAGTGGTATTGTTATTGACTACCGATGAAATCACAATCTCATCCCCGACAATCATGAAACGCGGTGTCACAGGGCGAATGAGAATCGGTTTGGTACTCAAAATATCGTATGTATTTTGACCGACCAGCATATTGCCATCTTCCGCCAGAGTATGAGCACGGGCATTCAAGCGCCATGTCGTCAGATTATCCGGCAAGCGCACATCGAAAGTGACTTCACCATTGGCATCGGTCACGAGATTCGGATTCCAGTACGGCGTATCAATGAACTCACCGCGAATTTCGATGAGACCATCCGCAGCGATACCACCGCCACCACCTTTGACTGTATCCAGTACTTCCTGAGTAATTTGATCAGTATTAATCGTCAATGGTGTAGCAGTCCGCACCGCCAGACTCTGGTCACTGAAGAAGTAATTGAAAATCGGGCGAGACGGGTCTGCTGCAAGTGATAATGCCGCGAGATCAGTCACAGCAACACCGACTTCTGCTGATACAGGATTGCCTTCCCAATCAGTTGTGCGAATGGTATAGGTCACTGTTTCCTGTGGACTGGTACGGTCAACATCGGACGTGATGTCGATATTCAATTCGCGGCGTTCGGGATCAACACTGAATTGCACATACCCCATACGGAAACCTGCCACCGGATTCGTCTCATCGACACCTTTGACAATCATCACACTGACAAAGACATTCGGCGCATAATTTTCAGTGATGGGCAATTCGTAGAGATAAGAATTGCTATCCATTGTGATACGGTCATACGTCAGGATATCACCACGTTCAACAGTGATGAGTGCCTGTGCTGTTCCCTGGAATGGCGATGTAATCAAGATTTCAGCCGTGTCACCGACATCATAAGAATCCGCATTGGCAATCAAGTCAATACGATTGCTATTTTGCTGACGCCATGAGACATAGCGGCTTGATGAGACCCAGACATAGGTTGATGAGACAACTTCATTGCCCTGGTCATCAGTCGTCGTCACATAGACCTTGAAGCTACCGCCTTCTTCCGGCGTAAAAGTGAATTGTGCCCGACCATTCTCATCTGTACGAACCGTGCCATCGGCAACCGGGACTTCTTCCACTTCCCATACCCAGACAGTCCGTCCGATTTCATCTACTTCCTGAACCGATGACCAGACACGGTCTACAACCTGCACCTCAACACTCTGATTACGAACCGGGTTGCTATCCCAATCGACCGCAATCACATTAATCGTTGAGTCGTTCCCTGCACGGGTGACATAATTTTCAGGACGCGCACCGACGTAAACTTCGCCCTGATGCACGGTCACTTCACCACGTCCCGAGACAGCCTGTCCGGTTTCATCAAACACAGTCGCTTCGATGATATAAGTCTGACTCTGCGAGACATCGTCCAATTCAGCAGGAATCTCTATCGTGAATTCACCCTGTAGATTGGTCACATCTGAACCGCTTGCAATCGTGCCACGTTCACTACTGGCATAAAATGCGCTTGGTCCCGAATCATAGTTATAGTCGATAAAGTCATAGCGCCCTGAACCTGTGTAGTTGAAGAAGTAATTCTCTGCAATCACACTGTATTCAACAGTTGCGCCGGATACCGACCCGCCGAAGAAATAGGTGCTATCAACAGTTACACTGATGGTATCGCCCTGAACAACTTCCGGTGTATCGGCAGTCACATCAACTAAGAATTCCGGCAAACGATATTCCGCTACATTGAAGCGCACCCGTCCACGCGGCGAATAATAGCTACTGCGTGGCGATGGCATTTCAGCAATCGCACTGTAAAATCCGAGCGTTGTATCGTCTGCGAGGTCAAGTTGCAGGTTGAATGAGCCGTACTCATTGACAGGCACATAGCCTTCATAGATATATTCGCCAAAGCCATTGGCAACATACATGTAAATTTCATCAGCATCCGGCACAGTGTATTGCATATCGTTATTTTCACGAACAATACCTCGCAGATAAACAGGCTGTCCCGGACGATAAACCGGACGGTCACTATAGAGATACACCGTGTATTCGTCAGGATAGTAGTTATAGCTCTGTCCGAATTGATAGGGTGAAATGCCGCTTGTCCATTCAGTGAAACCAATGCCAAAATGTGTATCGGTATCAACTACCGCGAGACGCCGTTGATAATCTGCGCTCACATCGGGCACATCAACAAACAGCACACCATCTTCGTCTGTCACGCCCGAGGCAATTTCAATGAAACTATCTTCATCACCATAGAAGGTCACCGGGACATTGGCAAGCGGTTCACCTGTCTGAACATCTGTCACCCAGACCATCATGCTATCAATGGTATGTTTGACCATGATGCTGGCATTGGCAACAATCATCACATGCGAGGTGTTGTAACCCTGTGCCCCGATCGTATCAATGTCAAGGAAATAGATACCCGGTTCAAGTCCGTTACCTTCAGCATCGCCAACAGGTACAGATGTTGTCTGAGACCCGTCTACAGGCGCAATCAGATATTCTTCACCGACACTTTCGGCAACCCATACTGCCGTGCCATCCCGTAACTCGACAGGATACCAGATTAAACCATCTGAACCGCACACAGGATTATCAAGGATAGGCAACGCATAATCTACATAGAGCAAATCGACAATTTCACCATCAACCGGCTCACTTCTCGCACGAACGGGGTCAGGGTCAGCGACGACAATCGCCCGTGTTACGCCGAATAGCCGCGTAGGTAATGCCGCAGGACAGGCAGCTGCTCCGACGCCTTCATTGAATTCCAGCAAATCAAAGCGCAGCGCATTTTCCGGCACTTCACTTCCGTCAATTGTCCAGCGAGCGATACGATTTTCGTCATTGGTCACGTCTCCCTGTTCAACACGATAATAGTATCCGTATTGTGTGACAAATTGACCGAAATCCTGTAACTCCACATCGTAGAGAGAAATGTCAAATTCTTCTGCATTGCGATAGGTCACAAATACCGAGGTCGGGTCACGGTCTGCATTGTAAAAGCCAATTGAACCCGGCACACGTAAATTCACTTCCGGGCTGAAAGGTTCGGTGGTATATGTGAAGCTGTATTCTCCATCAATGGTATTGCCATATTCATCTTCCAGACCCGGCGCAATCGTGACAGTATAAGTCGCGCTGGCATACGGTTGGAAAGAAACTTCGACACTGTTACTCCAGCTACGCCAGTAATAGCGTGGCTCAAATTCCGGTGCGGGTTCAATCGTGATAAAGTCGGCAAATTGTTCCTGCTCCATCGGTGAGGAGAAGTACACAACGAAACCACCAAATGGACGGGTTGAGCCGCCATCGCCCGGACTGGTACTTGTGATTTCAGGATACGGCACAGTCTGGAAAAGCGTTTCATGGAATATATCGACATTTGAATCATCTTCCACAGCATCGGTATCAATTACCACCAGATACCAGGAATCAATTTCAAGGTTTTCATCGGGGGTAAAGCGGAAACCTGCTCCATCTTCTGCCCATTCAAATGTTCCGGCAACTGCCTCGCCCTGTTCGCCTGTGTCATAATTTACAGGTAACAATTCAAAGGCATCTTCTATGAGTTCTTGATCCATTTCCATGTTGAAACGAATTTGAATTGTCCGGTCGAGCGGAACTTCGCTTTGATTGCTGCCCGGTGAAAAATCAATAATCTGTGGCGGCTGTGTGGTAAACGTAAATGAATAGTCATCCGGCAATACCGAGCCATCCTGTGCTGTCAAATCTGCCGCAATCGTCACTTCATAATCAGTATTGGCAGTCAATTGTTCCGACGGCGTAAACAGGTAAATCGAGGTATTCACCCATTCGCCCGTCCCTTCGATAGCCGGAGAAATTTCAAGCGGATCAATGAGACTTTCATCATCTTCAAAAACAGTCAACGGCACAATCGGTCGATTGAAAATGACTGTAACTGTTGTATCCAGTTGAATATCAAAGGTATCCGGTGAGGGGAAAGTTTCTGTAATTTGAATGAAGCCAATTGTATCAAAAGAAATTGTCAGTGGTTCAAACAGTGCAGCACCATCCGCACCCCGTAATTCTGTGCTAAATGATACGACATAAGTATTGGCACGCTCAAAATTTTCATCCGGTGTGAAGGTCAGTTGCTCCCCATCACAGGTAATCGCACCTTCAATAAACGGACTGATTGAGAAGGCATCCGCAACTGTTCCACAATCCAGAGGTCTATCGAAATAGAGTTCAATCGGCATATCTAAGCCGAGTTCTGCCCCTGTGAGCGGTTCACTATCCACCCATTGCAGCGCACTATTCGTAACCTGGTCTGAATCTGATTGATTATCCTGTTGCGCCATCAATTGCGGCACAGTGACAGACAGGATAATCAAGACGAGTAATGCAAAAAATGCTAACCGTCGCATATAATAATCCCCTGAAACTATCTATTTGGTCTGCATCAATTATATGCGAGTGTTGAAATCTGCGGCAAGCTATTGCCCCACGTTTAACCTTCGTTCAGCCTATCAGATAATTTGCTTCACTATGAAAACGCCTCATATATTGTGAAATTTATCACACGTCTACCCTGCTTTACATCACTTACCACGTTCCGTAAGAGACAGTAAGCTACAGATATAACAGTCATAGAATACGGAAGGATATTTTTCCTGATGCCCTGGCAAGATAAATACATCTCAGCAGAAGAAGCTGCACAAAAAATTCAATCCGGTGACAAAGTATTTTTGACCGGAAATTGTTCAACGCCGCTAGAATTTCTCTCTGCATTAATTGATAGACATCAAGAAGTCTGTGACGTTGAGCTAATTCAATTATTGGATATGGGATCAGACCCCTACGTCACACCCGATATTGCCGAACATATCCGCGTGAATAACCTGTTTATCGGACCCGGTGCGCGTGCGGCAGTGAATGCAGGACTTGCTGATTTCACGCCTGTATTCTTATCCGAAATCCCGAAACTATTCTACACGGAACGTTATGCTCTGGATGTTGCAGTCATACACGTCAGTCCACCGGATGCTCATGGTTTTTGCTCTTATGGCATTGAAGTCGGTGTGACAAAAACAGCAGCCGAAACCGCACGCATGGTAATCGCTGAGGTCAATCCGAACATGCCACGTACACATGGGGATAGCTTCGTACATGTCAGTCAAATTGATCATCTGATTGATGTCAGCTACGATGTGCCGGAAATCTTGCCGCCGCCTATCAATCCGATTCAAGAACAGATTGCAAAACACATCGCTGAATTAATCCCTGATGGCGCAACACTGCAAACAGGCATCGGTGGTATCCCGGACGCCGTTTTACGTCAGCTAAGCAATCACAGGAATCTCGGCATCCACACCGAATTATTCTCGGACGGTGTGATGGATATGATTGAAGCAGGTGTGATTACCAATGCTGAAAAATCCATTCATCCGGGTAAAGTCGTCAGTGGATTTGTTCTCGGTTCGCGCAAATTATTCGACTATATCGACGACAATCCCTTCTTTGAATTGCATCCGACCGAATACGTGAATGACCCCTTCATCATCTCGCGTAACAATAAGATGGTCTCTATCAATAGTGCCATTGAAGTTGATATTACAGGTCAGGTTTGTGCGGATAGTATCGGGGCGCGGTTCTATAGCGGTGTGGGTGGTCAACTCGACTTTGTGCGGGGTGCAGCACGCAGTAAAGGCGGCTTATCTTTTATCGCATTGCCAAGTACCGCCAAAAATGACACGATCAGCCGTATTGTCACCATTCCAAAAGAAGGCGCAGGTGTAACAACATCGCGCAATGATGTTCGCATGGTCGCTACAGAATACGGTGTAGCGGATTTATGGGGAAAGAGTGTGCGTGAACGGGTTTATGCGCTAACTGAAATTGCACATCCCAATTTCCGTGAAGATTTGCTGCGATATGCCCGTGAGGTGAACTACCTACCGCCTGTCTACAACGGTGTCAAAGTCTAATCTGATTTGAGTGCAATCAATGTGGCTTGCATGAGGGCGATTTGTTTTTCGGTATCGCCAGTGTAAGCCACAACATCCCCCTGACAGACAGTCAATGTACGTCCACTACGAATCACCTGTCCGGTTGCAATGAAATAATCGCCACTGGCAGGCGCGAGAAAATTCGTCTTGAATTCTACTGTCAAAACCTGACTATCGGCTGGCATCAATGTATACGCTGCATATCCACAGGCGCTATCAACGATTGTGGTGACTATTCCAGCATGTAAAAAGCCATTTTGCTGTGTCAGAGTGTCATTAAACGGGAGTTGAATCTGAACTTTTCCGGCTTCTACAAGAATCAGCTCCGCGCTCAGGGTTGCCATGACTGTCTGTAGCTTAAAGCTCTCCTGAACGCGGATTTTATAATTCGGGTCTATCGGATTTTTCAAACGTCAGCAGCCTTTTTTGCGAGGTTGTGATGGAATAGCTCGATAAAAGTCATCGCTTCGGCGTGAGATTTGCAAATTTTCGTGCGTTCTTCTACGTCATTGACTTTCATGGAGAGCAATACCAGTTGTTCCTGATAAATATTGCTTACCACCAGCGCAGCCGGTACACGGCTTAAATCTACAGCGACTTTTGCTGTCTGACTCTGCCGTTTCGTGGCGAAGGTGTTATCACGGCGGAATTTGGTCACTTTTGTAAAATCAAAGATGAAAGCGTAGATATTTTCTACCCCGCCAACGACAGTCCCCTGTGTGAAGAGCCAGCTATAGGCACGGTTGGTGGTGTCTGCATCGAGAGTGCCTTTGTAATGAACATGAAAAATCCGTGTATTGGTGTCAAAATAACCCGACACACCCGATTCATCTAACTTTTTTACGTCCGGCATGGCATGTTCCTTAAATAAGTCTATTTTAAGAAATCATATCATAACTTTCTAAATTACGATTAGATTAATCCGAACTGTTTGCCATTTCTAACACTTTTGCTGTGTTGATAACAGTCGCAAATTCATCATTGAGATTAGCTAATTCAGTATCGTGAACCTGTTGTGCCGGATAAACTGTGCCATCTAAACCTGTGCGGTCAAAAGTAGCGGTTGCATCGCCCACAAGATAAGTTTTGAATCCGAGATTGCCTGCCATACGGGTTGTTGTACTGACACAATGATTCGTTGTGAGTCCAACAATGACCACTTCATTGATTGAGGCATCTTTCAGACGTTGCTCTAAATCTGTGCCGATAAATGCGCTATTCACCGATTTTTCAATGACAGGTTCATCCCCTTCCGGTGCAACTTCCGGTTTGATGGCATTGCCGGGGAGTTCATGGCGTAATGGAGATTTTTCGTTGGTGCTATTGTGCTTGATATGGAAAATCGGACGATTACTGCTACGCCATGCCTTTAAAATCTGACTCATATTGGATTCGGCATCGGGATTATTGCGATTGCCGCCGAAATACCCGGTTTCAATAAATCCCTGCTGAACATCAACAATAATCAGCGCCGCATTATCTGCAAAGTGTGTCATGGAATGTCTCCCTATGATGATCTACCTTGCGAAACAGTATAATGCGACGACTTTCATCAGGCTACGTGCCATTAAGTCCGTCTGTAAATTTAGAGGTCGAATTATCAGTGGGACGTATCTTTTGAAGTAGATTGTGACTTCTCAGGCAATTTTTCAGGAACATTGCTGACAAAAATGAGCATATCTGTTAGAGGTTTGGCAATGACAATTTCCTGTGTTGCCTTTACATCATGTTTTTTGGATTTATCGTGTTTTTGCTTTGTTGTGAACATGACTACTCTCCCTGAGATTAATTCTATCTGTAATGTACGCTTACAGGGTGAGTGCAACATGAGCCGCAGTATAAGATTTGTGTTAGCAGAATTAAAAAAGAGGATAACCGATTGGCTATCCTCTCAAAATGACTAATTTAACATTCGCTGTATCCGCAGGTCAGGCATTTGCGGCAACCTTCTGCACGAATCAGACTGATTGTCCCGCAGTCAGGACACATATCCGCGCCCGATTGGAAACCATTTCCATTTCCGTTGGAGGGGCTTGTATCCTGTTTCACTTCTTTTGGAGGAGCAACAGTTCCACCATTCATCGGCAAACCAAGTTGTTGTGGTTCTGGCTCATTATTGATGTAATGGGTCAATAATGCGCGTCCGACAGCATCCGGCAATGACAGGATACGATTTGGACCAAAGCCCATCGGACGTGCGCCGCCAATATCAGAGAGTTGCTCAACCACCAGTTTCAACATCTCACGGCGATTATTGGGTGCAGTTGTCCGTAATTGCAGTGAAATCATACGTCCGAGCGCTTCGGCATCTGCCTGAATATCACTTCCGGCTTTGCCTACTGTTATAAACACTTCAAAGGGATTGCCCATGTCATCACTATTCATGGTGATGTAAGACTTACCAAATGGTGTATTGAAGCGCACCGTTGTCCCGTTCAGGACACCCGGACGTGGATAGACACGATGTGGTGTCGAAACAGGTTCTTTTTTCTCTTCTTTTTTCGGTGCTTCGGCTTTTGTTTCTGCTTCTTCATCCTCATTTTTGAGCATGAGCACCTGTTCACTACGGCTACCATCACGGTAGATTGTGCCGCCCTTGCATCCGAGGTCATACATCATCTCATAGAGTTCGCTGACCTGTTCCACTGTATATTCATTAGGAACGTTGCAGGTTTTTGAAATTGCAGAGTCAATCCAGCGCTGGAATGCACCCTGAACTTTAACATGTTCTTCCGGTGCTAAGTCCATAGCCGTCACGAAGTAATCCGGCAATTCTTCTGCATCAGGATTTTCTTCGTAGTAACGCGCCACAATCGGGACTTGCTCTTCATGCAAACCGAGACGACTCTTGCGATAGTAAACCCAGCTAAAGAAGGGTTCGATACCGGTGCTGGTATTGACCATGGTTCCTGTGGTCCCAGTCGGGGCCTGAGTTAACAGAGTCACATTGCGAACACCGTTCTTACGTACAGCCGCTTTAACATGATCGGGCATTTGCTGCATGTATCCACTTTCGAGGTACTTTTCAGCATCAAATTTGGGGAATGAACCTTTTTCTTTTGCAATTTCAGATGATGTTTCATAGGCAGCAACCGCAATCGCTTTATAGACTTTTTCAATGAATTCGACCGATTCATCACTACCATAGCGAATACCGCAATCGAGCATTAATTCAGCAATACCCATTGTCCCGAGACCCACACGACGTTCTGACATTTGCATGTCGTGATTCTCATCAAAGAAATACGGTGTGGTATCAATCACATTATCGAGGAAACGGGTTGCTACACGGGTTGCTTTGTCCAGTTCTTTCCAGTCAACATCATTGTTTTCAGCATCATAGAACTTGCTCAGGTTAATCGCGCCGAGGTTACAAACCGACCACGCACCCAAAGGCTGTTCGCCACAGTTGTGTATTACAATGCTATTAGCAATAAATGAATGCGTTATAGGTTCGGTTAAATCAAAGACTTCTTCTTCGCCATCTGCTGTAATAGATTCAACAGTTGTTGTGAAGTTTTCACGATATGGTCCACGTTTTCCGCGTGTGATGTAGTCGTTTAATGCTTCCTGTTTATATTCCATCAGGAAACCAATTTCATCATGGAAAACAACCATGTTGTTCTTTGTGATGACGAGTTCGTGTTGTGCTTGAGTCCAGTATTCTTTTGAACCACCTTTGCCATCGGGCATCTCACGATAACCAGCATCACGACGATTGCGATACAGTTTTGAAGCAATGCCGAAGTTACCAAGAAGCATTTGCACTTGTTCAAGCAATTCAATCACGCTGGAGGCAAGACGAATGCTAGCTCCCTTTTTACCGCCATCTTGAAAGCTGCCATCTGCTGTAAACAGAGCTTGCAGATAGCCACGCTGCATATCTTCTGTCCCTTTGAAAACAACTTCCGGTACTTGATGTTTATTTGCAGCAAGCCCATAATCCGTAGCTAATTGGCGCAAACGGTCTGATTGAACCCGTGCTTCATCACGTCCTGTAATATCGACAATACCCACTTCATAAGCACGATTGCGAGTTGTCATTGGCTCAACAATCTCATTCACATATTGTGCGAAAACGGGTGCAAGTTCCTGTTTTTCATCTCCGAAGAAAGATAGAACTGCACGGTCAGCTTTCATTGTGCCATCGCCGACTAACCAACCGAGAACACGACCTAATTCCAGTGACCCTTGCTGTCCGAAGCCCCCTTTACGATTCTGAATGTGGATTTTATCGCCGGGGTTCAAATCTTGAAGCTCAACCCATCCACCGGGGGTCATAATACGGTGATTGCCTGTTGCACGAACGAAATAACCTTCTTTTGTCTGTAAACGATAAACCTGTTTGACACCTGTCATGAAGATACGGGATGAGGGTGTTGTATTTGTTTCCAGACCGAATCGACTATCGGTAGCGACACTGATTTCAGTTTCGTCATCAAATAATTCCTGTGCAGTGATGAGACCTTTATCAGTATAAATACGGGTATCGCCTGTCACACAGGGATTTGTACTGATAAGTGGATTGAAGTACCAGCTATTCGCCATTTTGTTACTACGTTCACGGAACCAGACACCGGGTTCAGCAGATGCCCAGGCGCTTTCGATAATTGCATTCCAGAGTTCACGCGCTTTAATGGTTTTATAGTGAACGATTTTGTGTCCGGCGGCTGCCCAGGTATCGAGGTCACCATCCCAGAGTTCGTCATAATCAGGGTCACTGGTATCAGGGAACATCAAATCCCAATCTTCATCATTTTTGACAGCTTCCATCAACTGGTCAGATACACCGACACTGATATTCGCATTGGTGATTTGCCCTGCCTGACGTTTACTGTTAATAAAGTCAAATACATCAGGATGCCAGTCATTGAGGATGAGCATCAAAGCACCCCTTCTTGACCCTCCCTGCTCTATTAAACCTGTTACAAAACTATAAAGCGCACCCCAGCTAACAGAACCACTGGAACGACCATTCACACCTTTCACATACGCCGCACGGGGACGCAAAGTCGAAATATTGATACCAACACCACCACCACGTGACATAATTTCTGTCATGTGGGTCAATGTCTGCATAATGCCTTCACGGGAATCTTGAGGCGATGGAATCACGTAACAATTATAGAACGTTAGTTCTTGATCTGTGCCTGCTGCTGCGAGGATACGACCACCCGGAACGAACTTCCAATCATCCAGTAACCAGCGAAATTGTTCGCCCCATTGTTTGCGGAGTTTCTTGTTTTTCTCTGTCTCAGCGACACCACGCGCCACACGATCCATCATCTGACCGGGATCAGTTTCCAGTGGCTTATCCACATTTTCAATATCACGTTCGACTGTATCACCGTCTTTCAATTTCACGGTGACAGTCGGTAACTCTATCTTTATAACTGTGCCGACTTCACGCTGACCTGTGTCCTGGTTGACCACCACAATCACTGTATCATCGACAGAGAGTGTTTCACGGGTCATGTCTTTTTGAGCGTAACGATCCAGGAAAATTTTGTAACCTAAATCATGTAATTCATTGGGCTTTGTCTTATCGGGTTGAGCCATTAATTCCACCTCAAATATAGAAACTAAACTTATCAATAGAGAACACAAGTCCATACCGTTGAAATTCACATTAAGAATCAACCGTCTGGATGAAGTATTCAGGATGCTGCTTTATGAGTACGTGAAGATGTTGCGCGGACGCTGCATGGTTATCCAGCCGTCTCTACTAACACATCACTGCCCGTTCACCTTATAATCGCGAAGGTTGTACGACGAGTTTTGGATAGAGTCAGGCACCCGGACTATGACCGTTGCGCGACAGTGACGGAATTTCACCGCACTTCCCCTGAGAGATTCTCTATCTGTGATTTCGTTTTTTAAGGACTTACTACGAGCATTTCTCTACCCTTGTTTATATCACTCTTGCGAACAATTGTCCACTAAATTTCAGAACGAGTTTGGTTAGAAAAATGTTTATTTTTGCAACAGGATTTATACACTTATCAGGTCATAATAGCTCATAAGTTATCATGAGTATTAAACCCAATGAATCATCAACGCAACATGAATAGATGCTATTTCTGTGCAATCAGGAAAATATCCTGTGCAATATTCGGAATTTGTTGCTTACCGCCTAGCACCTGACTCCCGGTATAGAGTAATTGCCGTCCGAGGGTTGCCAGCATCGGACTATTACGTGTTTGAACAGGCAGAGGCACAAAGGTTTTCACAATTTTGAATCCCATTTTTTCAAACATACGCCGGATCGTATTTTCGTCCCAGAGAACAACATGTTCTTTGGCATCCCATAAATCACGGTGCATCAAAACACGTTGTTTCGCAAATTCCGGCAGATTGTCACTAATGTCCGCTTTGAGTTTGGTGAAATGCACATTTGGCGTTTTTATAAAGACGAAGCCACCCGGTTTCAACTTACTATGAATTGCACTCAAAAATGATTCTTGATCTTCGGGGTTCACATGCTCGATCACATCGGTAGCAATCACAGCATCGTAATAATTATCACGTCCTTCGAGTTCCTGCAAATACATCTCATGGACAGTGATATTCAAACGGCGTCGGGTCACAGAAGCTAAAAATGGCGTTGGTTCTACCCCTTCGAGATTGTCATAGCCTAGCTTTTGTAAATAGCCGAGCAACCAGCCCGAATGACAGCCAACATCTAAGATTGCACCTTCCGGCACATATTGCTGAATGACAGCCGCTTCTTCTTCGTAGTTCTGATGACGATCATGCAGGAATTCACCGCGATCTATGCCACCATATTTTTTATCCCAGCTACCTTCATCTAAATCAGAATAGGCTTCCTGTGGATTCTCCAAACGGGGATAAGTAATGTGTAAACCACACGCCGGACATTTCTGAACCGCCACTATCGAACCATCATCTAAACGCTCTTCGGCAACAATCAACCCCTTGAATTGATTATCACAGACAGGGCACGAAAATGGTGGAATTAAATCAGTTGATTGAGTCATGATTCACTCTACTATGCAATATAAAAGTAGGGATATTATCGGTCAATATCCCTACCTGTGAAGTGTCTATTGCAATGAATTAGCTTTTGTTGTTGCGACGACGCAGGAATGCCGGAATATCGGTGTTGCCTTCATCGTATACACGCGGTTCATCCTGCTGTACCGGACGCTGTTGTTGCGGTGGTTGTGCAGGTGGTTGCTGTTGAACCGGAGGTTGTGGCGCAGGACGTTGTTGCTGCTGTTGCGGTGGCTGCTGTGCCGGACGTGGACGCTCAACCGATTGATGTTGACGGGGTTGTTCCTGACGAATCGGTTGTGATTGTGCTCGTTTTTGAAGCGTTTTTTCAATACGACTCGTCTCAAAACCTGTCGCAATAACCGTAATACGGCATTCGTCGCCCATGCTTTCATCAATTTGAGCACCGAAGATGAGGTTAACTTCTGGATGGGCGCTTTCTTTGATGATGGCTGCCGCTTCGTTGATTTCGAAGAGTGTCAGGTCAGTGCCACCTGTAATATTGAAGAGAATACCACGCGCACCGTCGATTGTAACATCCAGCAATGTGCTGTTGATTGCCATTTCTGCTGCCTGACGCGCACGGTCATCGCCTGTTGATTTACCAACAGCCATGAGTGCTGCGCCGCCTTCGGACATAATTGTGCGAACATCAGCAAAATCAAGGTTGATGAGTGCCGGAACAGTAATCAGTTCGGAAATACCCTGAATACCCTGACGCAAAACATCGTCTGCCAGTGAGAATGCCTGTTGCAGTGTTGCCCGTTTATCTGCCATCTGTAAGAGACGGTCATTTGGAATCACGATTAATGTATCGACCTGATCTTTCAGGTTTTCGATACCTGCGCTGGCAAATTGTCCACGACGACTACCTTCAAAGGTGAAGGGGCGTGTGACAACTCCAATGGTCAATGCACCGAGTTCTTTCGCAATCTGTGCAACAACAGGCGAAGCACCTGTACCTGTACCACCACCCATACCACAGGCAATGAAGACCATATCCGCGCCGCGTAGCACTTCGTAGAGGTCGTCCTGGCTTTCTTCTGCCGCTTTACGACCGATTTCAGGATTACCACCAGCGCCGAGACCGCGTGTCAGTTTGTCACCAATACGGACGCGAGTCTTTGCTTTGGAGAGCATCAGCGCTTGATTATCAGTATTAACAGCGATGAAATCGACTCCGCCAAGACCTTCGTTAATCATGCGGTTGACAGCGTTCCCACCGCCCCCGCCGACACCGACGACCTTAATCATTGCAGAGCTTTCACCTGGCATTAAATCAAATTCTTCCATGAGTTCGCGTCCTTAAATCATTTCCTCAGAACAAATCGCGGTTTACGTTATACCGTTTATTGTATTCCTTACAAATTTGTATGCAAGCCATTTGAAGACCTATCTTACGGAGTATATTTTTCGTTTGGCTTCCCCGTGCGGTCTAATTTTTATGTACTGCTAATGTTTACAGCAGATATTATAACCACTTTATGATATTTTGACACCTGCATTAACCTTCACGGTTATCCGGCAATAAACGCCGCAAAAAATCACCTAACATCTGTCCGAAGCCTCCACCCGGTAATGTTCCACCCGCAGGTAGATCATCTTCCAGGAAGCCTCCGTCAAATTCTAACCCCATCCGTAACAAACCCACACTAGTACTATAGGAGGGATTTTTGAGCATATCCGCCATTCCGGTCAGTTTTTCTGGTTTCGCCATGCGTACAGGGCAATTGAATACCCCGGCAGCAACTTCCTTCATACCTTCAATTTGAGAGCTACCACCCGTGATGACTGCCCCGGCGCGTAATAAACCATCGTACCCGGAACGCTTAATCTCTTTTTGCACCAGTTCAAACATTTCTTCAACCCGTGCTTCAATGACCATTGCGAGGTCTTTGCGCGAGATTTCCTGCGGGATACCATCCCCGAAAGGTTCAACGATGAAGTTATCAAGCGCATTCACATCTTTCTGTCGGGCATGACCATGCTTGATTTTGACATCTTCTGCCAGTTCAAACGGTGCATTGAGCAAGTAGGTAATGTCATTGGTGACATGGTCGCCGCCGATAGGGATAACTGCCGTGTGCCAGACCGTTCCTTCAACATAAATCGCAATATCAGTTGTGCCACCACCTATATCAATCACCACAACACCGGATTCGCGTTCCTGTTCGGTCAGTACTGCATCAGCAGACGCCAGTGGATTCAAGATGAAGCGATCTACATAAATTCCGGCACTTTCAGAGGCTTGTTCTAAATTCGCCAGGCTGGAAGATGCCGCAGTGATAATGTGTGCATCAACTTCCAGACGAAAGGCGTGCATTCCAACCGGATGACGTATCCCTTCCTGACCATCCAGCGTATAACTGCGCGGGACAACATGCAGCACTTCCCGGTTATGCGGAATCGCTATAGCCCGTGCCGCTTGCATTGCTCTGTCCAAATCTTCTTCCTGCACACTGCGAGAACCACTCACAGGTGCCATCCCGCGACTGGTTAATGAGGCAATATGACTACCCGCAACGCTCACAAATGCCCGGCGAATTTGATAGCCACTCGATTTTTCTGCTTTATGTGCCGAAGCTGACACCGCATTAATCAGCGCCTGTACATCATTGACCACACCCTTTTTCATGCCCCGGCTGGGTTCAATCCCGACACCGAGGACGTGAATATCGTCCGGGCGAACTTCACCAACGATTGTACAGATTTTATGTGTTCCAATATCTAAACCAACGACAATATCATTCATTTTTAACGCCCCCAAAGGACGGTGTAATATGGCGCGTCCACATTGACAATATTAATTTCCCCGGGTTGTATGCCGCGTGCAATTATATCTGCGGCTTTGATTTCGTAAATTTGCAATTTCTCTTCCATATCTGTTCCAACACCTAACCAGATGTCCCAGCCATTTTCATTGCGCCATCCGAGACCATTTACCGGATGATAACGCCAGGTTGTGATTTCCGGTCGTAAATCATGCAATTGAAGCACACCAAATACAATTTCAGGGTCGAGTCCGTTCGCATCACCGAGAGGTCCCTCAAATAACGGGTCATCGACCACAATCCGAACGAGATCAAGGCTTTCATCGCGCAAATCCATCACATTGCCCTGAACATCAATCCAGACTGATACGCCGTTTTGTTCCCAGATGAGAGCCGGTTCACGTTCTTCAATGCTAATCGTCACCATATTGGGATACCAGCCAATACGCACCTGTGCATCGGCAATCGAAGGATATGCTTCTACATTTTCAGAGACAATTTCCGGCGTTACCCAGAAAATATGCCAGTTCGCAATATCAGAATAGGTGAACACTTCTTCGACAGTGATATAGTTCACACCGCCGACGCGAATATTCGTCACATAAAAGACATCGGCATAAAAGAATAAAGCCAGCACACCGGATAGCAATAAAATCATGAATCCGCTTACAATGCGCCAGTTGAAGCCTTTCGGTTCTTCAATCTGACTGACTGCGGGACGGTCGTCTACTGCTCGATTTTGTCCACGACGAAGCACCCCGGTATAGCTGGTGCTACTGCGTCGATTACGTCTGCGTGCCATGTTTATCCTGAATGATGTTACAAAAAGTCAACTTTATTATACTACGACCTGTTATAAAAAATGCAATTTTACCACTCACCAACAAGTTCGATTTCTAATTCCAGTTCGATGCCCTGTTTTTCTAGCACTGTTTCCTGCACGTGCTGAATCAAAGCATAATAGTCGCTGGCAGTCGCATCACCATGATTGACGATAAAATTAGCGTGTTTCCCGGAGACTTCTACGCCGCCCACCCGATAGCCTTTCAAACCGGAGGCTTCAATCAAACGCCCGGCATAATCTCCGTCTGGATTCTTAAAAATACTGCCTAAAGTCGCGCCGGGAGGTTGTGTCTCCTTGCGATAGGCATTGAATTCATCCATGCGGGATTTAATGGCTTCAAATTCATCATAAGGTAAAATGAAATTAACTTGCAATACGACGAAACGCCTATTGTCGCGTGCTTTCAACATACTATGACGATAATCGTACTGCATATCTGTATTGGTATAGAGTTTGGGTCCGAATGTTTCTAAGACCACAACTTCGGCAACACTTGCTGCCATATCAGAGCCATGTGCCCCGGCATTATTGACCACTGCACCACCGACTGTTCCCGGCACACCAACTGCCCATTCCATGCCAGCGATACCTCTTTCAGCACATTCACGCGCCAATCGTAGTAAACCTGTCCCGGAAGATGCTGAAACAGTGCGTCCATCGTGCCAATCCCCGAAATCTATTGAGGTAACACGGTTAATTACAATCAGCCCACGAAAGCCCTTATCGGATACAAGAACATTCGCGCCACCACCAAGAATCCGCACGGGAATATCGTCTGCCCATGCTGATTTAACCACCTGTGCCAATTCTTCGATGGAGTTTTTTGCGATGTAGAGCCAGTCTGCTTTACCGCCGAGACGGGCAGCCGTGTATTTTGCGAGAGGGACATCCTGTTGCAGATTATCCAGCTTAAGTTCAGCTAAGCGGCTCATGATGTCTCACCTTCGAGGTGCTTCACATATCGAATCCCGATTTCAGGCGCATCACCTGCGCTCATAATCAGAATGACAGCCGGTTTCTTCACGTTTTGCAGCAAGTACGCCACAACTTCATCGAAGGTCGGCATGAAATGTTTATCAGGATGGCGAATTTCAGACACCAATGATTGTATGTTCACATCCGGGAAATTCTCCGCCTTTTCACGGGCAGCATACACATCGGTCACAATCAAATGATGAGCTTTTTTGAAGGAACGTAAAAAATCTTCCCACAGGCTGCGAATACGGCTAAAGGTATGCGGTTGCCAGATTATCCACAGGTCATGGTCAGGGTAACGCTGGCGGGCAGCATCAATATTGGTGCGAATTGCGCTCGGGTGATGGGCATAGTCATCTACGACAACCACATCGTGAATTTCGGCGCGGATGTCAAAACGACGACCTGTTCCCCGGAATGTACTCAATGCCTGTGCAGCATGTTCAAAAGCAACGCCTTCATGATATGCAACAATCAAGGCAGCCAGTGAATTGAGGATATTATGCTTGCCCGGCACAGCGAGTTCGACCGTCCCTAATTTCTCATGTTCAACCATCACATCATAATATGTTTTGTTGCCTTCGTATCGAAGATTATACGCACGCCAATCTGCCAGATTCGCAATACCATAAGTCAAAACAGGCATATGCACAATTTGACGATTCCGTGCAAAAATCTGTGCGGTGGCGTCGTCAGCACAGCAAATCAGCAAACCATCATCCGGCAATTGTCCGATGAAATGCGAAAACGATTCGACCAGTTGATTCGGTGTACGGAAAAAATCGGGATGGTCAAATTCTACGTTGGTAATCACTTCGACAAACGGTTTCAAACCGTGAAACATATTGTCATATTCATCAGCTTCAATCACAAACGCCCGACCATCCCCTACACCAGCGTTCTGCCCGGTATTTGCCATTTCGCCACCGACAATATATGAAGGAGACTGTCCGGTTTCATTCAAAACATGTGTAATCATAGAGGTTGTCGTCGTCTTGCCATGTGTTCCAGCGACAGCAATTGTCTCACAACCATCCATAATCACAGACATCACATCCGAACGTTTAAAGACAGGGATATTCTGTGCTTTAGCGGATAACACCTCTGCATGATTATCTTTGATTGCCGAGGAACGGATGACATATTCAGCACCCATTACCTGTGCGGGGTCATGCCCCCTGTAAATTTTAGCGCCAAGTGCTTCCAGTTTCGCTGTTTCAGCATTTGCATTCAAATCGCTGCCGGAAACTTGAAATCCCTGTAACAACAATACACGGGCAATCGCCGACAACCCTGCGCCACCGATACCGATGAAATGAATATGTTGTCCGGGAATCAGTTGAATTGGTTCTTTCAAATCACAAGTCCTCTTGCCCGAAAAGGCGCTTAGTTGCGCCCATTTCTCGACAATATACGTTTCATTGTAGGGGCATGACGTGTCATGCCCGATATTAGATAGAAATCAGCACGACAAATACCAGTATCAAAACCCCGATAGAGAGTGCGCCACCTGTCCCATCTGCACCACCACCGAGAAAGACCATTGGCATTAATCCGAGTGATTGTGCTGTGGGTGAAGTCGTAGCAGGGGCGGTAATAAATTGCTCAAAGGGATACTCTGTAATATCGAGAAAATACCAGATTGCACCACCGATGAGATAGCCATTTACAGCGCCACCCAATGCCCCGATGAGCCCGTCCTGAATATCATCATCATTGCGGACACCACCGCCGCCAACTTGCTTTGCCTGATAGACAAGAAAAACAATCACCACAAAGGCGACAAACTGTATCAGGAAAAATTGTTGTGCCGAAAATCCAAAGAAAATTGTTCTCAAAAAGGCATCAAATTGAAATAAAGCAAAGGTCGCCAGAACAATGCCTGCGGTTGCTGTGAATTCTTTTTGCCAGCCACGCAGATAACCGATCACCGCAAAACAAACGGCTAGCATCCACATGAACATTGAAATTTCTATCACACGATGCTCCTTAAATCAGTATCAGCACAACCACAAATAAAACGACAACAACCAGTGACAACAAGGCACTATTCCCGGCTGTCCCCGTTAACAAATAAACAGGTAAATTCGCCACCATTTCCGCACTCACCGACCCTGCCTGGGGTGCTGTTACCAGAGGTGCTAAAGGATAAGGTTGAATCACAATCTGAGGCAAATCCTGCCCCCGGTAATCCATAAAAAACCAGAGTGTCCCTGAAATTAGATACCCATTCACAGCGCCGACAATACCGCCGAGCACTTTGGTCTGTAATTCTTCGCGATTGTTGCGTCGTCCGGCACGTTCAGCTAAGGCACGGGTCTGATAGGCAAAAAAGACAATCAATAAAAATATCGTGCTCTGAACATAAAATACCTGTCCGGGTGGCAAATCGTTGAAAATTACGCCACGAATCAAACCGCGAAATTCCCAGAGCGCAAAAATCGCAAGGATAATACCTGCTAAAGAGATAACTTCTTTTGTCCAGCCACGTTGCCAGCCCACATAAGCAAAAAACGCGACAAACAAATATACAATAACGGATAATTGAATCATAAGTCCTATGAGCCTCCAGCCAGTGAAAGCAATTCCCGCGCAATATTCTGTGAGCCATTACCTGAATGCAAGGCTTTCGCACAGGCTTGCATCTGGCTCAATTTATTGTCATCGCGCAATAATGATTGTAAAGTCGATAATAAATCATTCACCATATCTTCATCGTTGATGCGAACACCCGCACCCTGCTCTGCTAACCAATCAGCATTGACCCGTTGATAACGCCAGGCATAAGGATAGGGTATCAGGATAGACGCTGCTCCGAAATATGGAAATTCACCCACCGCACTTGCGCCCGAGCGTCCGAGCACAATATCTGATGCAGCAAATGCCAGTCCCATTGCCTCACTATCAAGATAATCAAACAGATGATAGTTCGGATGGTCTAACGTAGCAGCAACCTGCTCACGGGTACGGTCATAATCTAATTTACCTGTTACATGTATGATTTGCACATGCTCATTTAGTAAATCCGGCAAAATATCACCGAGTGCAATATTGATTGTCCGTGCGCCACGACTACCACCTGTAACCAGCAAGGTTTTCAGTGTCGGGTCTAATTCAAAATACGAAACTGCTGCTTCACGGGTTGCTGATGTAATAGCATGTCTCAGGGGATAGCCTGTCGTAACAGTTTGTCCTTCCCGGAAATATTGTGCAGAATCCGGCACAGTCGTAGCAATTTTCTCTACAAAGCGACTCAAGACACGAATCGTTGTCCCCGGTTCAATATCCGGCAGATAAACCAGCATCGGCACACGTAAAATCCATCCGGCAACGGCAAGCGGCACATTTGCCCATCCACCGGTCATCAAAATTGCCTGTGGACGTTTTGATAGCATCAGAGACAGTGATTGTACTAAACCTGTCGCCATCTTGATAACGCTTGATAAAGCCCGTAATGGTTTCACACCGACAATCGGACCCGCAAACACTTCATGATAAGCATCAAATGAAATATCTGATGCATCAACCAGACGCTTCTCGAAGCCGCCGCCGCCCCGTGTCCCGACGAACACCAGTTTATGATTTCCGGGTGACTTGCGGAGCACTTCTGCGACGGCCAGTGCGGGATAGACGTGCCCGCCTGTTCCCCCAGCCGCTATCATTAGATGCGCCATGTTGCCTCCGGTTAGATGCGTTTTCGCGAATAGTCGATACACGGCTGACGCTGAGCATTAAGCCGACACCGATCATCGTCACAATTAATGCCGAACCACCGTAACTGATAAAGGGCAAAGGTAGACCCGAGGTTGGAATAATAGCCGTCATAACCGCAATATTGAGTAGCGCTTGAACAGCCACCCATAGCGTTAACCCTGTCGCTAGCAATGCGCCGAAGGGGTCAATCGCCCGCCTCGCGACCTGAAAGCCCCTGATAACAAATGCAACATACAGGAACACCACAAACGATGCCCCGATAACCCCCAATTCTTCACCGATTACCGCAAAAATACTATCCGTATGTGGGGCAGGGAGCGCATTATTGAATTTCTGTGTGCTTTGCCCGAGACCTTTACCTGTCCAACCACCTGTGACGAATGCCGTTATAACCTGTTGCGTGTGATAGTTAGCCTCTGTCGGGTCAGAAAGTGATGCAATATAAGTCTCAATACGGGGCTGAGCATATTCGTACAACGGAGTTTGAGCAAGGACAAAAACTAGAATGACAACCAGAACCGCCATAAAACCAAGATGCCAGATGCGAGCGCCGGCTACGAAAAACATTGTCCCTGTCGTAATAATAATAATCACAACGGTTGATAAGTCAGGTTGGATTGCAATCGGCACAATTACTAAGCCGAGTAAAATAATGAAAGGTATCAATCCAAACATCAAGCTATCAGGACGGGTACGTTTCGCGCCGAGCCATGCCGCCATATAAAGCACCATCACAAATTCCGCAAGCTCACCCGGCTGTAATGAACCACCGACCAGCGCACGTCTCGCACCGAAGGTATCATCCCCGAAGAAGTTCACCGCCACCAGCGCACCGAAGGTAATCAGTAGCATAATCGGGGCAAATCGTCGCCAGAAACGATAATCCACAATCGCAAACACAGTCGTACCAACCAGAGCCAGCGCGACATTACGCAGATGACGCTGGATAAAAAATGCCGTTGATGAGCCAAATTCAACCAGACTGTAATTAAAAGTCGTGCTGAATACCATGCCCGCACCCAGTGCCAGCAATAAGCCCACGATCAACACCAAGGGAATATCCAGTGTAGCGAGATAGCCCATTTTCTTTTCAGTTGGACGCGCTTTTTCAGGTGTTTCGTCTGTGAAACGTGGCATCACCCTGGCGCGTTGTCGATTTCCTTGAAATGTTTGGTCTGCCATGTAGCGCTTGTTCCTCAATACCGTACATTGTTATTATAGCTCAAATAGCTGTTTCTGCCTCCGGCAAGCCCGGACAGATGGAGTGTTTCGGTTGAAATTTCCCGGACACAATGCATCGTGTCCCTACATCCGGTGTTTTTTGCGGAATATGACCCGAAAACAGATCACATTGTAGGGACGGCATGAATGCCATCCGGGGCAAACACCGTAATAATTAATATTGGTAGGGGTTTGGTGCACCAAACCTTCTTACGAATTTTCCAATTCCCGCACCAGTTGCCGGAAATGTTCGCCGCGTTCAGCAAAATCTTTATACGCATCATAACTTGTACCACCGGGCGACAATAAGACGACATCGCCTGCCATCGAAACTTCCATCGCTTTCGAGACTGCCGCATCAAGGTCATCCACAATATGAAGCGTATCATCTTTTAAACCTCTCAGGCGATACATTCTCTCCGCGATACTCCGAACCTGTTTCTTACCCTCTTTGCCGAACAGGACAATATGAGCGGCTTTTTGCAATGATAAGTGAATCGCTTCGTCCCAGGGTAAATCTTTATCTGCACCACCTAAAAGCAATATCAGTGGTTCATCGAAACTGCGTAATGCGGCAACAAGGCGTTCCGGTGCAGTAGCAATGCTATCGTTGATATAAGTCACATCATCAATCACAGAAACAATCTCAAGGCGATGCGGCACAGGTTTAAAATTGACAATCGCTTCGCGCATGGTTTCCGGTGAAATGCCCGGGCGGTCAGCCGCTAATCCGAGAGACCCCGCAATTGCACAGGCAGCAAGCACATTCTGAATATTGTGTTCACCCCGTAGAGGCACGTCTTTTTTCTCGCAGAGAACATGCGGCACATAATCGTAACTCGCTGTGCCCGAGACCATCAGACGATTTCCAATAGAAAATGTACCATTGAGTACCATCTGACGACTGCTGAACTGTGCTAACTCGCCTTTGACTGCCATTTCTAGCGATTTCGTAATCTGATCATCAGCCGATAGTACCGCGATATTGCTTGAAGTCTGATGTGCGATGATATTCAACTTGGCGTTGACATAGGCTTCCATTGTTTTGTGGCGATCAAGATGATTCGGTGTGATATTTAAGATTGCCCCCACCTGTGGACTGATAGTCATCAAATCCAGTTGGAAACTCGATAATTCCATCACAACCACGTCATCGCGTTCAATATCATCTAAAACATCCAGCAAAACATCGCCGATATTACCCCCGACCCATGTTTTATATCCCGCACGTCGCACTATCTCACCAACCAGTGTTGTGGTCGTTGTTTTTCCGGCGCTGCCCGTAATCCCGATGACAGGTGCAGGGCAACGTTCTAAAAATAGTTGTGCATCGTTGGTGATGGTGACACCGCGTTCCCGCGCAATTTCCAGCATCGACAATTCAAGCGGTACACCGCCTGAAACACAGATTAATCCGATACCATTGACCGCATTATCGGGATGATCGCCTAAGATAAAGCGCACCCCGGGATAATCCCGTCGATTGAGATTCAATTCATCTTCACTGCGGCTATCATTGACCACAACCGATGCACCGACTTTCGGAAGCCAGCGTGCCAGCGCTTTACCCTGTCGCCCGAATCCGACGACCAGCACTGTTTTTCCTGCTAATGTATCTCTCGTTTGCATTGCCACACAAATTCCATTTCACACTACAAATCAGGTAAATCTTCTAATAACCATAATCGAATGGAATGATGAGTTTTAACTAATAAATACGGTGAAATTTTTTATCACCAGTTCAAAAATGAACATGATGTAGGGGAGTGCCTCTGTGCGCTCCCGCCTTTTCTACTACGGGAAGGCACAGCGACCTTCCCCTACAATTACTTCCGTATTTCATTATTAATCTGCATTATCTCATCCGTTAGAGCCAAAAATTAAAACTGCCTGCTATTTGCTGATTGCTGACCGATTTATAGCACTGCCAGCGCGACACCAATCATCGCACTCAATAAACCAACCAGCCAGAATCGCTGTACAACTTTGGTCTCTGCCCAGCCGATCAATTCAAAGTGATGATGCAAAGGCGAGCGCTTGAATAATCGAATATCCTGACCTAAATATCGCCTTGAGAATTTTGCCGATGCAACCTGTAAAATCACACTCAGGGTCTCCGCAACAGGCACAATCGCAATAATCGGAAGCAATAACCACTCCCCTGTCATCACGGCGACCATGCCAAGTGTTGCACCGAGTGCCAGTGAGCCAACATCGCCCATAAACAAATCGGCAGGATGTGCATTGAACCAGAGAAATGCAAAACATGCACCGACCAGCACGAAGCACAATTGCATCACAAAAACCTGTTCCTGCAAAAATGCAATCACACCATAGGCAGCAAATGCACTGGCAGTGATGATACCTGCCAGACCGTCCATACCATCGGTGAGATTAATCGCATTCGACATGCCAATGATGATGAACATCATAATCGGCACAAAAATCAAAGGACTCACCGGAATCTGACCGGATAACAGGGGTAACTGTAGGGTATTCGCAAACTGGAAGCCGCCTTCATAAAAGGAAAACATCAGTGCAGCAATCAGGGAAAGCAGAATTTGTCCCGCGAGTTTTGCCCGTGCAGAAATACCTTCTCCGAGTGTGCCGCGTGAGAGTTGAATACCTTCCCAATCGTCAATGAATCCTAAGATCGCGAATCCAGCCAGCACACCGAGCGGCAAGAAAATACTCGCCCCTTGCCCGGACTGTACAATATTCGCAATATTGAGCGCAAGCGTAATTGCCACTGCCGGTATCAAGATCATGATGCCGCCCATTGTCGGTGTACCAACTTTATGACCCTGCGTATCTCGAATCTCTTCGCGAATTTGTTTACCAACGCCCATGCGTCTCAATATTTCTACAAAAGGGCCACCCCAGATGACACCCAGCAGGAAGGTCACACCGCCTACCGTTAATGCTAAAGGTAATTGTGTATCCATCAAATCTCCTATGGTGTGTCAATTGCTGGATTAGCGTTCGCTTGTAAATTCAGGCGAATATCATCCGGCGGAATACCGAGTAATGTTGCCAGACGTTGCCCGACGGAACTGAATAAGGGCGCTGCTGTCTGACTGCCATACTGACTTGTTCGCGGACGGTCAAGCATGATATAGACGACAACCTGTGGATCATCAGCCGGGAAAAATCCCACAAATGATGCACGGGTTTGACCGGGAAAGCCGCCTTCATAGCCCAGAACAGAAGCGATTTGCGCTGTACCTGTTTTCCCTGCCACCGTATAACCCGGAATCTGAGCCTGTGTCGCGCCATCATTGACCACTGATACCATCATATCTGTCACAATAGCAGCCGTATCAGACGAAATCACACGATTCACGACCGGACGCGCTTCACGAATTTCTTCACCGTCAATGATATAGCGCATGACATGGGGTTGATAAATCAGACCATCATTGGCGATGCCAGCCACAGATGTAATCATCTGAATAGGTGTTACACCAATTGCCTGTCCATAGGCATTCGAGGCAAAATCAGCCTCATTCCAGTTGGGATCACCAGGAACATTTAACAATCCTGATTCTTCACCGGGAAGGTCGATTCGTGTTGGTGAACCGAAGCCAAAATCTTGCAAATAAGTGTAGTAGGGGTCACGGGTTGTTTCCAATGCAACGGTTGTCGCGCCGATATTCAGTGAATTGACCAGCAATCCACGTACATCGGTCACACCGTAAGAATTTCTATCCCAATTCACAACCTGAACACCGCCAATGTCCAATAATCCGGTATCGTTATATGTCCATTCCGGGGTGATAGCACCTGTTTCCAGACCAATTGCAACCGTTATGATTTTCATCACAGAACCGGGTTCAATCACATAAGACACTGCCTGATTCCTGAGATCTTCGTCTTCTGCCAGGGCAAAATTATTGGGGTCAAATGTTGGATTTTGCGCCATCGCTAAGATTTCACCATTGCGCGGATCCATCACTATGATCACACCGCCATCTGCCTGATATTGTTCTACTCCAAGAGACAGTTCATATTCCATCCAGTATTGAATATCGCGATCAATTGTCAGGATCATATCACGTCCGCGCTGGCTGGATGGATCAGCCGTATCAGGAATATCAAATGGAATGGTACTCACGTTCTGGTCAAGTGGATTCCCCGCCAGTTCAGCGTTGTAATTGGCTTCAATCCCGAGGACACCTTGGGTATTGTTATCGTTACTCCCGATTACAAATCCGATTACCGGGGCTGCCAGTTCACCCTGCGGATAGGCACGGCTGGAAAGCGGATCAATCCTGATTGAAATTTCTTCAAGGTCGAGAACCTGCTGCCCTAAATCGGCAGAGACAAAACGATCAATCGAAACCCATTCAACATCCTGAATGATGGATCCATAAATTTCATTCTCATCCAGGTTCAAAATCAAACCGAGTTCCTGTGCAATACGGGCAGGGTCAGTCACAAGATTGGGACTCACACCAATTTCGTATTGCAACACATTGAACGCCAGAGGCACACCATCCCGATCATAAATCACACCGCGTTCGGCAGGTAAACGCCGGATAGAACGTGTATTGTTGTCAGAGCGCAATTCGAATTCTTGCCGTACCGCCGGAGAAAATTGCTGCAAACGTGCCATCGCCAGCAACATCAGCACACTCGCAAGTACCAGTCCGCCTGTCACAATTGGCAGACGTGTTTTAATCGTATTTAATTGATTATCAACTGTATTCTGCATTGTCGCCCTCTTTATTGTCCGAATGACCGGAATTGGTTGACCATGTTATCCCATTGCTGTTGTAACCAGCCCTGGAAGGTCGCATCGTATTGCGGCGTATCATCCAATTCATCATCCTGAGAATCAATGACACTTTCATTAATACGGTCAGGGTCATAACCTTCTACTTCAATATACTCAATATCTGCTGCCGTTGCTGCACGATACCCCAACTGTTGCGCCCGTTCTAACAAACGCGGCACAGTTTGCAAGCTGGCAATATCTGCCCGCAGACGTTCATTTTCAATTTCCAGGCGGTCACGTTCATCAATCAAATCTTCAATTGCACGGTTGGTACTCGCATAATTCGCAATCTGAGAGAGTGAAATCCCTCCGAAAATCAGAGTCATCACAACACCTAAAACAACAAGCCATGCTGCCTGTCTGCGGGGTTGATAACTATTGCGGTTGAGGGTATGTCTAAGCCAGTTGGACATAATGATCTATATCTACTATGTGCAGAGAGAGTCTACTTTCAAATTTTCTCGACCACGCGCAATTTACTGCTCCGGCTTCGCGGGTTCGCTTCAATTTCGGCATCGGACGGGATAACGGGTTTTCGCGTAATCAGTTTCACAATGGCTTCTTTCTCTTCGATCGATGCCATACCCGGTGGCGCGACTATTTCCGTGCTTGCCTCTTTAAATACCTGCTTCACGATGCGGTCTTCTAAACTGTGAAAACTAATCACAGCCAATCGTCCACCTGATTTTAGCATATCTATCGCAATCGGGAGGGTTTTTTCGACAGTTTGTAACTCATCGTTAACCGCAATACGTAATGCCTGAAAGATACGGGTTGCAGGGTGAATTTTTAATTTATGACGATCCGGCATCGCATCAGCTATCACATCGGCTAATTGTTGCGTGGTTTCAAACGGACGTTTTTTGACAATTTCCCGTGCCAGTTTACGACTATGCTTCTCTTCGCCGTATTTGAAGAAAATGTCTGCTAAAGCACTATCTGTCCAGGTGTTCACGATGTCGGCTGCCGTCGGATCATTGCTATTGCGATTGAAGCGCATATCCAATTCCGCATCAAAACGGAAAGAAAACCCGCGTTCCGGTGTATCGAATTGCATCGACGAAACACCTAAATCCAGCAAAATCGCATCGACACTATTCCAGCCTATGTTTCTAGCATGAGTGCTCATTGTCATGTAACTATCATGCACAATATGAACACGGTCGCCAAATTCTTCCAGATTTTGTCGTGCAATCCCGATAGCCTGTTGATCGAGATCAAATGCCATGACTTCCTGAACGCCTGCTTCAAGCAAGGCACGGGTATGACCACCTGCGCCAAGCGTACCGTCTATAGCACGTTCGACAGACTGTCCATCAGGCAGCAAATATTTAAGCGATTCTTCAAGTAATACAGAAATATGTGACATGAATTACAGATTCAGTGTGAGCATATGGTCAGATTCAGCGAGGACAGTCGAGATATTATCAAGTGTGGTGCGCCAGCGTTCAGGCTCCCACAATTCAATGAAAGTTTCCATCCCGACCAGTAAAATCGTATCCTCAATTGAGGCATATTCTAGCAGATAGTTAGGGATATTGATGCGCCCCTGTTTATCAAGCGATAATTCTGCCACACCGGAAAATAATAATCGGCGTAACGCCCGTGCTGTTGGATGGGTAATTGGCATATCATTGAGTTGTTGTGTAACAATTTCCCAGGCCGCTTCGGGGTAAATGACTAGATTATGGTCTAAGCCGCGTGTGAGGATTGCATTTCCTGTTAATTTTTCGCGATACCGTGAGGGAATAATCAAACGACCTTTACTGTCTAACTGATGTGAATATTCTCCCCAGAACATAAATAAATAATCCTCAAAAATGTCTATATATGGTGCGGTCACTCAAGTCAAAATTATAACACAGCTTTGCAATAATCAGTCCCGCAATTGGTAGCAAAAGATACCAATCAATAATTCGTTACGACTTCACGGGAATAGAATAAGTACCTGGTAGTCTGGGGCTGAATGGCTATGACTTGCAGGAGGACATGCCTATCACTATGCGAAAAACATTGTTAATCATGTTGATGATAGTCCTTCCCCTATCTATCACACAGGCTCAAAACTTCACCGGAGCCAATTTGCACAGTATCACCCACAATGGAATCGAACGACAGTATTATCTCTATCTGCCCGAATCAGATGTAGGCAAAATCTTGATTGTGCTGCATCCCTCTGGCTCAAATGGACGGGCAATGCAATTCGTTACCGGACTGAATGACTATGCAGAGTCCGAAGGGTTTGCTGTGGTTTATCCCGATGCAGCCGATTATTACTGGGATGATGGTCGCGTTGCAATCGGATTGCCTCCCGATGAAGGTGAATTTGATGATGTTGGCTTTATTAGCACATTAGCCGATACGCTGTCAGAAGAACTTGCAATCAACAGGATCTATCTGGCGGGAATAGAAAATGGTGGCGGCATGGCGTTCCGTGTTGCCTGTGAATTGCCCGATAATTTTGAAGCGATTATCACAGTCGCCGCTATCATGTGGGAATATCATCGCGATAATTGCGGTGAGGCAACTACCCCTTTCAACCTGTTGATGATAATGGGTGCAGACCATCCCAATTTCATCCCGGAAGGCGAAGATGTTGAATATCTATCCACAGGCGATATTTTTCGCTGGTTGAGCTGGCAGGATACCGTCAATATCTGGCGGGAACGCAACAATTGCCCTGAATCAGATGAGCAGGTCATCGAGCAAGGTTTGACTGTCTATTCAAATTGCGACAATGATACACAGGTCGCGTTCTGGTCAATCCCAAATGCCGGATATAACTGGGCACGCATGGCTGATAACAGCATTAATCGTTTCGGTGTCGATGTATCGGAAGTGATTTCAGCCTATATCAAAGGCGATGATTGGCAATCATTGACCGAACCGCAACAGGGAACAACAATTTTAGCCCGTTCCTGGATTGTTTATGTGCCATCGACCTATGACCCCACAACACCCTCCCCGCTTGTCCTCAATTTACATGGACGCTTATCGAATGCTGCGAGTCAGGCATATACCTCTGATTTTAATCGAATTGCCGAACGCGAGGGCATCATCGTTCTCTATCCGAATGGCATTGATACAGAGTGGAATTATTTACGCGGCATTTTTGATGTCAATGTAGACGATCATAGTGACGAAGCCTTCATCCGCAGTCTCATAAATGATCTCGACCATGACCTGAACATTGATCGCAATCGCATGTATGTGACAGGGTTATCCAATGGCGGATTCATGACGCAACGTCTCGCCTGTACCATGCAGGATGAATTTACTGCCTTTGCTTCTGTCGCGGCGACCGCTCCTTATGCGATCAATCAGTTTTGTGAAGATGCCAACCCTGTCCCGATGATGTATATTCATGGAACAGCCGACCGGATTGTGCGCTGGGAGGGTAATCTTGTACAGGATGCTGACGGAACATCTTTTTACATTTCTTACCCGATGCAGGAAAGTTTCAATTTCTGGGGCATTCATAATCAATGTTCAGCAGAGGTTGAAAACGAAACACTTCCGGTTGTCGATGAAGAAACACGCACGGAAATCATCACGTTGACAGGGTGTGCTGAAAATTCCGCGACCATAATCTATGTCGTGCATGGAGGTGGACATGTTTGGCATGGCACACATACTGTAGAATATGAGCTGTTGGGGGAAAACAGTCAAGATTTCAACAGTAGTGAGGTCATCTGGCACTTCTTCAGCCAGTACAACCTCGGTCAAAGGATCGATTAACAATGAAATACCCTGTGGCAATTTTCTTTTTGCTCATCATGCTATGCTTGAGTTTTACCATTGTCACACAGGCAGATGCCGTAAATGATATACGGACGCTGTCGCATGATGGTGTTGAACGACACTATCGTTTGTTTGTGCCGGATAGTGGTGCAGATACGCTTCTCATTGTTTTACACCCCTATGCCTCAAGTGCATATGCCATGCAAATCATCACTGATTTTAATGATGCCGCCGCACAATATGGCTTTGCGGTCGCCTACCCGGATGCCGATGGCTATTATTGGGACGATGGGCGTATTGAGGCGGGTTTGCCACCCTATGAAGAACCGATTGATGATGCAGGGTTCGTCCTCGCATTGGTCGATAACTTGCGTGCATCACTCAATGTTGAAAATGTCTATCTCACCGGATTAGAAAACGGTGCGGGGATGGCATATCGCATGGCTTGCACTGCACCGGAACAATTCGAGGCAATCATCCCGGTTAACTTTATGATGTGGGAATATCACACAACAGATTGTAACCCGTCCGCAGCAGTCAATATCTTCATCATCACCGGAGCAGAACATCCTCTCTTTGTCCCTGGAGGCGAACAGGTTGAATATCTATCAACAGGCAATGTTTTCAGGTGGATGGGCTGGCAGGAAACAGTCAATTACTGGCGTGAAAGCAACAACTGCGGCGAAGATAGTAGAGACGTTGCACCCGGAAATCCAACTTTTTATACAGGTTGTGATGACGATACCACTGTAACATTCATGGCAATCCCTGGAGCAGGTGCGAACTGGACACGCATGTCAGATAATACACTCAATCGTTTTGGGGTCGATATAACAAATGTAATCAGTGCCTATCTTAAAGGCAGTGACTGGCAAAGCCTTAGCACCCCGCAAAATGCGACAGAATCACTAGCACGCTCATACGTCCTTTATGTCCCGACAACTTATAATGCTCAAATTTCTGCACCACTGGTTGTCATCCTGCATGGACGTTTATCGAATGCAAATAATGTCGCGTACACCAGTAATTTCAATCAAATCGCAGAGCGTGAAGGTGTAATTGTTGCCTATCCCAACGCAATTAACACAACATGGAATTATCTGAGTGGTATCCCTGATGTTGATTCACCGGAGTACGATGATGATGCCTTCATCGAAGATATGATTACCGACATTTCACGTGATATAAATATCGACTCCGATCGTATTTACCTTGCAGGTATATCCAACGGGGGTTTTATGACCCAGCGACTCGCCTGCACGATGCAAAACACCTTTGCGGCAACAGTTTCGATTGGTGCAACAGCATTTTACTCAATTGAAACTACCTGCGAAAATACCGACCCGATACCACATATGTATATACACGGCACAGCCGACACGATAGTACGCTGGAACGGCAATCTTGCCACAAATAACGATGGTAGACAAATTTACATCTCCTACCCGATGCCCGATAGTATCAATTTCTGGATAAGGCAAAATCAATGTTCAACATCCGTCAGCCAGGAACGATTACCTGTCGTTGACCCCGAGACAACAACAGAGATATTGACCTTCACAGAATGCGGACAGGATAGCGCCTTAATCGTATATATTGTCTATGGAGGGGGTCATGTCTGGCATGGTTCACGCGACAATCTAGCTGAAACCCTCGGACAAAATAGTCAAGATTTTAATAGCAGTGAGGTCATCTGGAGTTTCTTCAGCCAGTACAGCCTCAATCAAAGGGAAACACAATGAAACGATCTTCTTTAATAGTAGTGTTTATACTACTCGCACTAAATTTTGTCACACAGGCACAATTGGAAACTGTTGTGCAAATCCTATCTCATGATGGACTCGAACGCACCTATCGACTCTTCGTGCCGGAAAATGCCGATAAACTCCTGATTGCTTTGCATCCTGAAGCCTCCAACGGATACACCATGCAACTCACAACAGGTTTTGATAACATCGCCGCAGAATACGGTTTCGCAGTTGTCTATCCTGATTCTGCCGGACTATATTGGGATTCCGCACGGTCAATCAACAGCATTCCCCCGTTTGAACCGGAAGTCGATGATACAGGTTTTCTGGCAGCTTTAGCAGATAGCATCTCGACTGAATACGGCATCGACAATGTGTATCTCACAGGTCTCGGCAACGGGGCAGAAATGGCATATCTTGCAGCCTGTACATCGGAACGCTATCAGGGCGTAGCAGCAGTCGGCGCACTGGCGACATCTTATCAGACAGGGGCTTGCACTGAATCATCAACAGCACTGGACACCCTCATGGTGTGGGGCACTCAGGATAACTATTTCACAGGCATCACATATGATATTGCCCTGAGTTCCGGCACACAGACAATTTTTTCCACAGAGGAAACGATTGATTGGTGGGCGACACACAATACCTGTGATACAGAAAACACTGAAAATCCACTTGAGTATGTGCAAGTGTTTAGCTGTGCAGAGGATACACAAACGGCTTTCGTAGAAATAGAAAATGGCACGCCCATGTGGTATCGCACCGGAGATGACAAACAACTCAATCAAAATGGTCTGGATATGACGACACTGGTTGCTGAATTTTTCTCGGGTTCAGAGACATGGACTGAGGCAGCGAATATCACAGGAACAGAGACTTCGCGTTCATGGATCACCTATATTCCCGATAATTATGACCCCGAAACGGCGATGCCACTTGTCTTATTGCTGCATGGTCGGACAGCATCCGGCGCAAATCAAGCCTGGTCAAGCGATTTTAATAGCATTGCTCAACGTGAAGGCGTGATTGCGGTCTATCCTGAAGGTATTTCTCTGGAATGGAATTACACCCGTCCCGAATTATCACAGCCTGACGAAAATCTCCCGGACGATGAGGCATTTATAGCAGCATTGCTGGATGACCTCGCCCTTGATTTCAATATTGATACAGACCGGGTTTATGTCACAGGTTTATCCAACGGCGGATTCATGTCACAGAGGCTTGCCTGTACCATGCAGGATCGCATCACAGCGTTTGCGTCAGTCGCTGCAACAGGTACATTCCGTCTACCGGAACTCTGTGCCAATCAGGGTACAATGCCAGCACTGTATATTCACGGGACAGCCGATAACATCGTCCCCTGGGATGGCATGTCTTCAACTGATACTGAAGGCAATGAATTTTTTGTTTCGGCTCCGATGAGTCGCACAATTGGTTTCTGGGCAGATCATAATGGATGCGGCAGTGATCTTGATATTGAAGATATTCCACGCGCCAACGATGAAACACAAACACGTATCCTCAATGTCACTGAGTGCCCCGAAGATGCCCCGGTCATCGTGTATATGGTGGTCAATGGCGGACATACATGGCATGGTGTGAGTGGTAACAGTACTTTCTTAGGATTCTCCTCGCAGGACTTTAATTCTAGCGAAGTCATATGGGAATTTTTCACCCGCTTCACACTGAATTAGAAACAAAACGGGGTATCCATTGTGATACTCCGTTTTTTCTTCCGTATGCATCAATAGTTATCCATCAGAATATTCATCACATCGCGATAAGTCGTTGCTACCCTGATAACACATAGAAAACCACCAATCCAAGGATATTAATCGATGCAAAAAATTCTCTTTCTCCTGATTTTTCTCTTGCTAAGTATGGCAACAACTCAAGCACAGATTAGCAATGACACTTACAATCCTCTGGCAATCGAACATGATGGTATTGAGCGTCTGGCACATGTTTACGAACCGGATGGCGAAATCACAGGCGCGATGATTGCCCTGCATCCATTTTTTTCTTCCGGGCGTGCAATGGAAGCGATAAGCGGACTCAATACAATTGCCGATGAACGCGGCTGGGTGATGATTTATCCTGAATCACTTGAGCCTTATTGGGACGATGGGCGTTTTGCAGCAGGGTTGCCCCCTGCAAATTCAGCAGTTGATGATGTGGGTTATCTGGCAACATTATCTGATACACTTCGTGAAAATTATGAAATAGATACAGTCTACCTCACAGGACTGGCAATCGGTGGCACAATGGCGATGCGTGCAATTTGCGAAACACCTGAAAAGTATGACGGGGTTGCGATTGTCAATGCGCTGATGTGGTCATATCAGGAACAATATTGCACAGCGAACGAAAATCCCGCCATCATGGATATGTTATTTATCAAAGGCTCGGATGACCATATCTACTGGACAGAAGGTCGCCCGATCAATAATGCTCAATGGGTTATTCTGAGTGCGCGTGATACTGTCAACATATGGTCTTCACGCAACACCTGCGGAGAATTTATCGCCTCAGAGGTCACACGCTCGGTATTAGCGACGGCTGACTGTGCTGATGATACGCAAATCGCCTATTTACCTGTCATCAATGGCGGCAATAACTGGTCGAAATCCGGCGAGAACACCCTCAACAATCGCGGCATCGACACAGCACGGGTAATCGCAGCATTCCTTGCTGGCGACGACGATTGGGAAACCTTAACCGCACAACCAGAAATCCCGGAAGATAATCCACGCAGTTATATTGTCTACGTGCCAACTAGCTATGACCCGTCAACACCGACTCCCGTTGTAATCTCGTTACATGGACGCGGCGCGAACAATTTCAGTCAGGCAGCATCCAGTGGATTTAACGCAGTTGCGGAAGAACATGGTTTCATTGTGGTCTATCCACAGGCATATGACCCGAATTTCAATAATCCTCAACTGGCAGATGCAGTCTGGAACTACAATCTCGATACGCCTTTAATGGCATTGGCACACGATGATGATGCCTTTCTTGATGCAGTGGTCGATGACCTTGCGCTGGTACTCAATGTCGATATGAATCGCCTTTATGTGAATGGCTTATCCAATGGTGGCTACATGACCAATCGTTTAGCCTGTACACGCGGAGATCGTTACGCTGCTTTTGCTGCTGTCGCTGCTAATGCACCCTTTGGTATCGGTGAACATTGCCAGGATGGGGTTCATGCACCGATTATGCTCTATCATGGCACAGCCGACACAATTTCTCCCTGGGAAGGCGCACAGGTTACGCCTGCGGGCATGACACAGCCAATTTATATTTTAGCCCCGATCCCCAATACACTGGCTTTCTGGGTTAATCAAAATGGGTGCGAGCAAGATTATCAACAAACTGCCCTTCCAAACACAGACCCGGATTCGCGTATCATTTTTGCCAGCTATACAAATTGCCCGGATGATTCAGCCGTAGAGATTTACGCAGTTGTCGGTGGCGGGCATGTCTGGCACGGTGTTCAGGATTTTGATAATGACTTCGTCGGTGAAGTTAATATGGACATCAATGCCAGCGAAGCAATATGGGCATTTTATAGTCAATTCACACTGGATGGACGCGATGAGTCGGTTACAAATACCATCGTTACAGGTGAACCAAATGTCACAGGCTTTGGTGTTCCTGAATTTCCGCTAACACTGGCTGAAATGCAAAATCAATCTCAGGAAGAACCGTCGCCGGAAACACAGGTCATCACTGCCTTGCAATCCGGCGGTTTCACTATTTACTTCGCACTGGATTTAGCAGAGCCATTCGACTGTGAAGCCAATTCGCCTGACGAAGCCATCTTCTCTCAGATGACAAACAACCATGATGCCTTCACCCGCATCGGTGTCACAATCGGAACAATCAGTACATTGGATGATTGCCGCGCAGTCGAAGCCGGGTCAGCATTTGCAGATGATGCAGTGACTTTCTCAGGAGATGACCTCGCATCTGCCCTGTTAACAGCACCGGAAGAAGGCACAGTCAATATTGTCATTGGAGATGCACAACAAATTTCGACAGAATTGGGATTGGATGTTGCTGCGGGGCAATCTGTTCTGATGCAATCAACAGGTGATGCCTATACACCACTTGCTGTTGTGCCCGATAATGGCTGGACAACTTTAGCCGATAACTACGAAAGCAACTGAATAAATTTTGTCGGGTGCAGAAAATTGTACCCGGCATTTCTTCCTCTTTAGTAACTTCTTTAAATTCAAAAATCCCTATCGCCACAAGCCACTATACACGCTAAAATAGAACATATATCCGACAAAACTCAAACAAATTAGTATAAGGGTATAGTATACTGCGCCCCTACGGAGTCGATTATGTCATTTATGCCTCCCGAACACGTTAAAACGATTCTCGATAACTTGCCTGTCAAACCCGGTTGTTATCTCATGAAAGATAAAAACGGGAAAATTATTTATATTGGCAAAGCGAAAAAGCTCAGAAATCGCGTGCGGAGCTACTTCACGACGAATGCGGATGGCTCATCCAAAACACTGACGATGCGCTCTAAAGTATCCGATATTGAATACATCATCACCGACACGGAAATCGAAGCCCTGATTTTAGAGGAAACTTTAGTCAAGACGCATAAACCGCGCTATAATATCCTTCTCAAAGATGACAAACGCTATCCCTATATCCGTGTCGGCTGGGCAGATGACTATCCGAAAGTCGAAACGATACGTAGAGTCGAAAATGATGGCGCACGTTATTTTGGACCCTATGCTGCGATGTGGGCAGTCCAGAATACATTGCGTGTCCTCAGAAAGGCATTCCCTTATCTCACCTGTGACCGTGATATAGATGGCAAAGATGAACGCGCCTGTCTTTTTCACGATATTAAGCTCTGCAATGCCCCCTGTATCGGCGCAGTCAACAGAGAAGAATATCGCTCCATGATAAAAGAGTTGATGGATGTTCTCGGGGGACGCTCCGAAAAAGTGCTATCACGCCTCAACAAAAAGATGAAAGAAGCCTCGGAAGCACTCAATTTTGAAGAAGCCGCCGTTATCCGTGACCAGATTCAAGCGATTGAGTACATCACCCATCGGCACAAAGCAGTCAGTCCAAAAATGACCGACCATGATGTCGTCGCACTCGCCCGTGATGAGGGAGAAGCTGCGGTACAAATTCTCTTCATTCGTAACGGAAAACTTATCGGCAGCGATTCGCGGATGCTCGATAATACTGACGATGAACCGGATGAAGCCGTACTCGAACAATTTGTCACGCAATTTTATTCCGAAAGCAGTGACATCCCGCGAGAAGTGATTCTCCCCGGAAATATCGAACAGGCACGCATCATCGAACGCTGGTTAGGTGATAGACGACATGGCACAAAAGTCAGTATCACCGTTCCTCAACGTGGCAATAAACGGGATTTAGTCAAAATGGCACAGGAAAATGCCACCGATGCCCTGCGTCTGATGCGGGCACAGTTCGAAGCTGATACCACCAAACACGAAGATGCCCTCGCAGAATTACAGGAAGCACTCAATTTACCCAAACCGCCCAATCGCATTGAATGTTTCGACATCAGTACCACACAGGGAACAGCGATTACTGCCAGTCGTGTTGTATTTGTACAGGGTCGCCCCAAAAAAGCCGAATATCGCCGCTTCAATATTCGCAGCGTAACACATGGCGGACCCGATGATTTTCAGTCGATGCGCGAGGCAATCACCCGCCGATTCGCACGCTGGCAATCGACAAAAGATGTCGACGACATCACGGTCGATGGCAAAGACAAAGACCTCACCTGGAAATTGCTGCCGGATTTACTCTTAATCGACGGGGGTAAAGGTCAACTCGGTGTCGGTGTTGAAGTGCTGAAAGAGTTTGGTCTCTTTGAAGTCGTTCCGGTTGCGGGGCTTGCGAAACAATTTGAGGAATTATTCGTTCCGGGAAAAAGCCAGAGTATCATCCTACCACGTCAGAGTGAGGGACTGTATCTAGTACAACGTGTCCGTGATGAAGCACACCGTTTCGCGATTACCAGTCATCGCAATCGACGTTCTAAAATCGGCATGACCAGTCGTTTAGAGATGATTCCGGGCATCGGACCCAAAAAGCGTAAAGCTCTCATGAAGCATTTCCAGAATTCAATTGATGCCATCAAACGCGCAGGAAAAGAAGAACTCATGCAGGTTGAAGGCATCAGCGAATCATTAGCCGATATGATTCTCTCACATCTGGATTAAAAGTCTAAAATTACACATCAAGAACAGGCAAAGGAAATTAGGGATGTGTGTTGACAGTGAAATAAAGAAGTACGAAAAATTCTGGCAACACCCGGACAAATATTACATTGAACACTATGAAGTTGATACGATCACATCTGACAAGAAAATACGATATAGAATATGGGAGCCATTACCTGTAATTGATCAATTATGGATAGCAGATGAAGAGCTTGAGCCTGTAGTAGTGGCTAAGATGCTTGAAGCAGGAGTGAAAATTTTCAATCAATTTCCAGAACAGAGTATTGTGGATGCAATGCGAGCTAAACGAATTAATGAATTTGTACTGGTGAAAGACAAACATATATCTAAACTTAGTCGGTACGTCGGGGATTATTTTGCTGTAATGCACAAACCCACCTTATCCATATACTCAATTCGTGATGGAAATCGGCAATCTCGTATAAACAAGTACAAAAAGTTGCTCAAAATGGGTATAGAGATTTGGAGCAAAGGAAAATGGGAAGAATACAGGCAAGCATTTGAACAAAATGATGATACATAAATGGTCTTGTCGTTAATTCTGTATCAACAACAGCCTTTAGATAGAGGTAGATTGATGAGTAAATGGCTCAGCAGAGAAACTCTAATACACATAATAAAACTTCTCTCTAATCTGGAGCACCAGACGCAAATATGAGGTGAAGGAAAAGCATTAACCGATGAAATCGGTAGCTTTGATGATCTGATGCACTTTTTGCTAGATGATACTCAACTTGTAGATTATCCACAGGTTGAAATCGGATATCTTTTAAAAAGTGAAAGAGAAGCCTCATTAGTTAACAATGTCACCGGAAAAATACTTGAGGTATTTGACGAAATAGGAAATGCAGAATTGCCACATTTATATCTCAATCATCCGAAATGGCTTGAAGTCGTTGAAAGTGCGCGAATAACCTACGACGTCTTGATAAGTAAAAGTACCTCAAATGAAGAATAAACAGGTGTTCTTTGTGCTCTTCGCGTCTTCGTGGCAAATCTTTTAGCAGGAGTATAACCAATAGCAGCCACCCACAAGGTCGCACCTTCGCGCATGTAATGGTCGATTAATATCTTCTAATCCGAAACCGGAATAAGTGGATTTCGAGTTGTTCCCTGTGTATCATATTCATGTACCCAACCGACAGTGCCATTCGGTTTCTCAAGCAACCATACCCGCATAGCGTAGTTGTTATTGAAGTTATACACACATTCAGGTCCATCTAAGACAAGCCCGGTATCATCGCTTGTAAAATCTTCGGTTAGTACCGGGTCGATACGTCGACCATCTTCAAACTCACGATACATCAAGCGAATACTGGTAATGCCGTTTGATGTGTTTTCGATTTCGACGGTATCACCAATAGCAATAAGCGGTGGCAGAAGGTCGCGGCAGGGGTCTTCTAGCAACTCCTGCGGCACATCTGTCGCTTGAGGTGCATATACATATATACCTTGAGGCTCATCATTTAGCATATTAATTCCTGCAATAATGGCACCAATAGCCAACACAATTACAATGCCACCAATGCCTAAAACAAGCATGAGTTGTGTATTACGTGAATTCTTAGATTTCATCTTATTTCCTTCGTTAGAGGGTAGCACCTTCACGCATATAGCGGTCAATCGCACGGGTGGCAATCACTGTCGCGACAATCGGCAACCAGAGAATCCCGACAGCAAATGAGCCGATTTCCATCAACCACAACTGATTGATATAAGCCACATCGTCTATCAGAGGCAGGTTGTATGTCACATAGACTGCTCCGGCAAAACTCACCATCATCAGGGCAATCCATACTAGATTTTGCATTTTCAGAGGAAAGTGTAACTCCAACACAGAGGTTTCATCATCGTCACGGCGCAGCCAGAGAATCAACCAGCACAATGCCAGCAATAAAATCGTCACCATAACTGCGCCAAAACCGATTGTCTGCATGATGGCTTGCACCAGAAATAGCACAATCAGCAGCATCAGCGCCAATCCCCATTCCAGTGGAGTCAGCATCAGATCATTGGCTTCCAGATTTTTCCCGAATTGAGCCGTAATCAGCAGATAAATCAGCACAATCACAGTGAACGATATGGCAGCAACATAATACATCTGATCCAGTGAAATTGCCTCGAACGTGCCGCGCAATTCCGGTGTCCAGCGCATCCAGAACCCCCAGAATACACCGAGCCAGAGTGTTCCAACTGCCTGATAAAACCAGTATTTGCGAACATCGCCGCGCATCCATGCGAGGAAAATCCCCCACACAATCGTCATCACAAGGGCATCACCACCGATAATACGTGTCAGCAAAGTATCAGGAACATGCCTCCAGCCAATCAGAGGATTCATGATGAGACTATATAAAATCGCAGTCGCGGCAATCAACACCATTGCATCAAAACCATCGCGGATACGATAGCGTTGCGCCACATCAAGCGTTAGCGTTGCCAGCAAAAGATAACCAATCCCGCGAATCAGCCAATCGACAGGACTATGCGCTATGGGATTTGTCCAGAGAATGATCTCACTGCCGAAGAAAAACAGTGCCGCCAATAATAGCCGCACTGTCCATACCTCCAATGAACGATTAATCGTCACCCGCGCAATGCCTTCGCTACATGACGAATCACGCTCATAATCGTTTTTTGAGATTGTTCCGCACCATCTAAGGTCGCATTCCAGCAGGTGAAATGAACAGCCTTCACATCAGCCGATTCAATCGCATGTTGCAACGACTCAATACAGTCTACTGTAGAGGGACCCCCATCTGCCGGATAACCTACTGCTGGATGATCTTCAAGGCGAATGATGTCCCCATCAAAGTGAATATATAGCGGGGTATTATCCCAATCGTGGTCAAGTTCCCCATTCAATGAAAGCCAGTGAGTGAGATTGCTATTGGCAACCAGTTCAGCTTCCCCTTCGTCGAGGTCACGTCCGTCTGTGAGATAGACTTTGTTATCATCAATCGGCGCAAAATCAATCCCGGTTATCAGATATTGATTGCCGAGCCCGACCATTGCAGCCAGAGGCATCCCGCCGAGAAAGCCGGATGGTGTGGTTTCTTCTGTGTTGAAATCACCATGTGCGTCATACCACAGCACATCGGGACTGAATTGTTCCAGCCCTTTCATGTTGCCGATACACACCGTGCAGTCATCCGCAATAATTAGTGGCACTTTATTATCTGCCAGCGCAACTTTTATCGCATCTGCAACCGCACGATTGACCGCATTCACCGGATGGTCAAAAGCATCAAATTGCGGACTGAGATCAACCCAACCCGCATTGAACTCTGCTGCAACGCTACTGTTTTTGACAATATCAACCGAACCACTGTATTCATCTTTTTTCCCTAGCCAGTAGGGAACACCGATAAAGACTAAATCAGCCATTTAATATCCCGGAATATAGAGGAACTGTCCGGCATAGATGCTATTCAGGTTGAGAATGCCGTTCGCCTGTGCCAGGGTATAAACATTGACATTGAAACTTGCCGCAATTGCGAACATCGTGTCACCGGCACGCACGGTATAGTACCCGTTGACTGTTGTACGCGGAATCACAGTTGTGGTTGTTTGAGCAGATACACCCCCTGTCGGCGGGATAATCAGCACATCCCCTGCAAAAATGGCATCACTTACAGCGAGATTATTGTATGCACGTAAACTCTCGATGGTCACACCAAAACGTTGTGCAATCAAATCCAGCACATCCCCTTGCTGAACAACATAAGTTACTGTCGTCGGTTGCGTGACAACGGTTGTTGCCGGAGCAGTGGTTGTTACCGCACCACCTGTAGCAGTTGTAGTTGTCGGGACAACATAATCGACAGGCGGAATCTGAATCAACAAGCCAGCTTCAACATAATTCGGGTTAGCGATATTGTTATAAGCAGCAATTTGTTGCCATGTCACACCAAATTGCTCCCCGACGCTACGGAGCGTGTCACCAATATCAAGGCGATAAGTACGCGGGAAAGTCGCCGGACCACCTGTAGCTGGCAAAGTAATCACCTGACCAACTACCAGACTATCCGGTTGTGCGAGGTTATTAGTATCAATCAGGGCTTCGACAGTCGTATTATAGCGTGTGGCAATATCAGTGAGATTTTCACCGGGTTGTACAACGTGTGTACGTGGCACAGTGACAGCCCCTGTCGGAATAATCAAAACCTGACCAACACGGATGCTATTCGGGTCGATGATATTGTTGGCAATCAGAATCGCATCAATATCGACATCATAAGCATTCGCAATTCCTGTGAGTGTATCGCCGCTACGAACAGTGTATGTTTCGTTTTCCTGTGCGGAAACAACACCAACCACAGTCAGCATAACAATAATGAACAAAACAAGCAGTTTACGCATAGTGTCCCCTATCTATTCAGAATAAATCTTAGTCATATTGTAAATCGAAATGATTAAAAGCGCTTTAGTTCATAATGCCTACTTATTTCGACATAAAAAAATCCCATTTTTATTCACCAGAATTATGGTAAATGAAAATGGGACAATATTATCTATTCCATTAGTCCATTAATAGTCGAACTCATATGCTCCGATATCAATGACGGGTTCAGCACCATCGCCTGTATCCTCAATAAATGGATGATCTGAGAAACGAGCTTCCCCCACAATATCAAAATCAAATGAGCTAAGTCCAGCCAATCCAGCCAGGCGATTACTACCCGCATCAATTGCCGGACTTTCAAAACCTAAGCTATAGTCACCCTCTTCAGGGTCAAGGAATTCGGGATCAACATCGAGATTATTATCGCCATCAAAACCACCCTGAATAATACTGTAGTTGATATTTACATCAGAATTATCCTCTATAGCGATGCTATCATTCCAGATGATCGTATTAGAAATAGTTGCCGAAAAACCGCTCAAATTGTATACGGCACTACCTTCAATTGCAGAATTTTCAGTGAAGGTGCTATTGGTGATATACACATTGCCGCCAGCGTAAATTGCGCCACCGTTAAAATCGCTCCGGTTATTGACCAGTAAACTATTGCTAACCAAAATTACGCTCTCATCAAAGGGCGAATTGCTACCTGCGGCGATAATTGCACCACCCGGTCCGACAGATGAATTATCTATGAAGATTAAATTACGCAGATCAACCTGTCCGACAGCAGCAATTGCACCACCACCTGCCTGCGAGGTATTGCCTTCAAAGCGTCCACCTGTCATCGAAAAGATACCCTGAGCAACAATCGCGCCGCCAACAGTCGCTGCATTATTGTTTTCAAATGTTGTATCTGCAATTTCGAGGCTACCGACACTATAAATAGCACCTGCATTACCTGCTGCCGAATTGTTAGCGAAGTCACCATCACTTAGAGATACATAACCCATGTTATAAATCGCAGCACCAAATGAAGAGGCATTGCTATCAAATATGCTATTATCCACAGTGACGACCCCTTCCATGCCGTTGAAGATAGCGCCACCACCACTCTCAGGCGCATCAGAAAAATTCTGATTGAAGAGCGTATTTGTGATTGTCAGTGTGCCTGTATTATAAATACCGCTACCGAGCAATGGCGCTCTATTACCTGTAAATGAGCTATCGAGAATGGTCGCAACACCGCTGTTATAAAGACCACCACCATCGTGATTATTCTCAAAACTGCTAATACCACCAATAAATTCTTGAGGAACAGCAAGAACCTGTCCGTTTTGCTCCGTGATAGTTCTGCTGATAGTCGTCGTGAGGAGGGTAACTGTTCCTTCATTATAAATCCCATTACCGGATAATTCTGCATGATTATCGCTAATTGTACTGGAAAGCGCCGTCAACACACCTGTTTCAAGATTGGCAATTCCACCGCCATCAAGTCCGGCATGATTGTCACTGATGATTGAGTTTGTTATCGTCACTGTCCCGCCGTCACTATTATAGATTGCCCCACCATGACCACCTGCTTCATTCTGTGAAATGATGCTATCAACTATAGCAACACGTCCTCCGATATTGCTAATTGCAGCCCCATCCCCCAAAGCCGAATTGCCGATGATAATTGTATTCATCACAGTCAGATCACCGGCATTAACAATTGCCCCGGCGTTGTTTCCCTGAATTGTCAGTGCAAGCAATGTCAGAGATGCTTCATTGCTAAAAATGCTTATACCGGAGTCATTGCCTGTGGCATCTAATGAAAAACCCGCCCCGAGAATCGACAAATCATCTGTGATAGCTGGCAGAGCAGACAGCATCGTAATATGTGATCCGAGAATAATACTATCAATGCCTTCTTTAGCATTCGCACAATCAATCGCTCCCGCGAGGTCTAGCGGCTCAGGTTCAGGCTCTACAGTGGCTTCCGCAGTAACTTCTACTGTGGCTTCCACACCTTCAACATCTTCTTCCGCCTGTATAACAACATACGGAAATTCGATATCGTCGCAGGTCATTTGTACCTGGGCATTAATTTGAACACCAGCGGGTAAAAACAGAAAAACAAAGGAGCTAATCAATAACACCCTCAAAAATGAAAAAGCCGATTGCATATAAATTACAGTCCTGTTGAATTTATGTAAAAGTGTCGGATTATATATAGCACAAAAACAGGCAGTATTCCCATTATAAACCTGTTACAACCATTAAGGATTCGGGCTAGTCAACTTCTACCTTATTCGAGTCGATGATGTATTCCCACCAGTTATTGTAAATACCGTTCATATCAACGTTCATATGATTGTGTTTAATAAATTGGATATCAGAATCGGGAAAAGCAGTCAGAGAAACTGAGTAGACTAGCGGTTATTCTTCGAACAATCCAGATTTCCTGAGAATATTTTCTGCTCTTTTACTAAAAATCTCATTGTGGTATTCATTGATAATGCAATTCAACCACTTTTGAAACATCCATATAAACTCAACTTCTTCTTCAAGAATTAGAAGAGTATTTTCAACTAATTCTTGAGACAACACTTCACATGGTTTATCAGTAGATGTTGCTAATAATGCCGCCAGTTCTGTTTTCACTTCAATTTTGTTTGCGCGAATAACTGCACGTGATATTTGCAGGAGTCTCCCGGATGAATAAGTTTCAAGAATATCGAGTAAGTCATCCCAATATCCTGTGCTTTCATCAAAATGAATTTTTGCATTCAGTATGGCTTCATAAGCCTCTGATGTATTAATACTTTCGAGTGTCCAGAGATATGCCTCACTTAAAGCAAATTGAGCATCCGTTAGTTTGTGCAATTCTGATGGCATCGCAAGCAAGCGTGCTGATAATATCTCCACTGCTGAATCCCCGAATTTGGTTAATTGATTCCCGATTTCAAGAATTCTGTTGTACTCAGCAGGATTCTCTTCAACTTTTTTAATAAGGTTTTCTATCTCTGCCTGTACTGCACTCATACCTCTACCTTATTCGAGTCGATGATGTATTCCCACCAGTTATTAAAAATCCCGTTCATATCGCCAATAATGTGCGGCATATGTCTGAACCACCAGAGATGGTGCAAACGAATATCACCGTTGCCCCATTTTTCGCAGGTAACAATTTTCGGCTCGCCTGATAAATCCGGGAATTTATACCAGTTATCACAATACGACCAGACAGGCGTCGGGTTGCCCCATTCATAATCTTTGGTGCTATTGGGCGCAAAATGCACATTTCCGCATTCGGATTTATCAGGATGCGTCTTTTCGATGCGATAAAAACGTTCCCAGAGATTTCGTTCGCCTGTGATGTCTTCATAGACTTTGAAAAACATCGACTCGGCACGATGCCCTAAATCTTCCAGCATTTCCCCGACACCGCGCTCAAAATTAAAGCCCATAATCACAAATTGACGATTGGCATGGTCAGTATTTTCCAACGCAGGGGCATTACACCAGAAGGCATTGGGACCCGCCATGATACTCTCATAATAGCCAGCATAGGGATGCCCGAACAACCAGACTTCATCTATTTCACCGGAATTGATGCGCTCAATCATCTCAAATTCTTCGACTAGAATGTGATAATCAACGCCATCTGGGTCATGAAAATTACCTGTCTCCCATGCTTTGAGATACGATTCCTCTGTATATTGGAAACCATCGCGTTTGATAGGAAAACCATCGACCACAATATGCTCAATCACCTCATAATTGGCATATCCATAACTCGCCCAGCGCACATCCTCGATATAAACGGCAGCAAGTTCTTCCGGGTCATTCCAGCCAAAATACTCTTTGACCGTGACACCGTCCTTAGTCCTGAGAATCGGATCATGCGTAATCATCAAAACTTTTCTGTGAATTGGCTCGGGTTTCAAGGATTCATCAGGGTCAGTCCCATAATCAGGATAATCCATTGTGGATGAATTAGCTGATAACAACGGATGATTGAATTGCGATCTAATAGAATTCATGTTTATTTGTCCCATAATTCAATTACATAACCGATTCGCAGTGCAGCATGTTCGAGCAGTAAAGCCGCATTTTGAAGCGCATTGTCCAGTGACATCGGCTTATCAACAATCGAAAATACCGCGTTGATACCTGCTTCATGTAATACTGTATCATGAACATTCAAACCACCGACAAGTGCAATCGTTGGAATATCGTATTCTTTTGCCAGACGCGCCACACCGATGGGTCCTTTGCCATAGACTGTTTGCTCATCCATCTGACCTTCGCCCGTGATGACTAAATCCACCTGTTTGAGTTCTTCCTCAAATTGATTGTACTCCAATAACAAATCAATGCCGGACTGAATTTCACCGCCGATGAAGGCAATCAATCCGGCAGATAATCCCCCTGCTGCGCCTGTTCCTTCGATGTTGCGAATATCTTTCCCGTGTTGACCTGCGATAAGTTCCGCAAAATGAGAGAGATTTTCCTCAAGTGTAGCAACATCTTCTTCTGATGCACCTTTCTGGGGACCAAAAACTGCCGCTGCACCTTTTTTTCCGAGCAAGGTATTTTCCACATCCGATGCAATGATAATTTCGCAGTCCTGCCAGCGCGGGTCTAAACCGGATGAGTCAATCGCCTTAATCTCAGTCAGATAGCCGCCGCCTTGAGCAATCTCATCTCCATTAGCATCTAACAATTTCACGCCTAACGCACGAATCGCCCCCGATCCACCATCAACAGTCGCACTGCCTCCCATGCCGATGATAAAACGTCGCGCCCCTTTATCAAGCGCATCTAACATCAGTTGACCTGTTCCAAAGGTCGTCGCTTTCAGAGGATTGCGTTCTACATCTGTGAGTAATTCGATTCCTGATGCCAATGCCATCTCGATAATTGCTGTTTTCCCGTCGGGTAAAATGCCGTATTCAGCCTCAACCGGACGCATCAAAGGATCATGCACAGTGAGCGCATATCGTGTACCGCCCTGTGCTAACCAGGCATCCAGCGTGCCATTCCCGCCATCTGCAATCGGCAAGGTAATGAGGGTGGCATCCGGTAACGCCTGTGATAATCCCCTTTTGATAGCGTCGGCGGCTTGCCCTGCACCTAAACTATGTTTGAACGCTCCGGGGGCTATCAATATCCGCATAAAAAATCACTTTCACTAAATAAGAGTTAGAAATATCTTTGATTGTACCTGATGATTGCAATACGGCGCGGTCTAAGTCAGGATTTAGCGTTATACTGGTGGCAAAATGCTTATTCAATATTTCGGGAGAGATTGTATGCAGAAAAAGCTCATTCTCAGTGCGACCTTTCTAACAGTACTCGCATTGCTCATTTCTATACCTTTGAACACATCAAATACATTCGCACAGGATGCGACCGCAACGCCTATCGGTGTTGCACCGGAAGCAACAGAGGACGACTCTGCTGCGCCATCCTTGCCGGATAATTTTCCATCTGTTGACCAACCGGAAGACACAAGCCCGGAAAGCACAGTCGAAGCGGAAGCAACCGCAGCAGTTGATGGTGAAACTGCTGCCCCTGAAATTTCAGTGGACGCTATTCAGTCTTGCCCGGTTGCTATTCAAGAATCCTTCACAGCAGTCGAAATTTTGTGTTCGGATGTCACATCGGGAGAAGCCTGTGTCGGTAATGGTACAGTCGATAGTGTTTTCGGCGCGGATGTCGATAGCGCATTTTCACAGGCAAATGACCGTACACAAATCACAAGCCTCGACCAGTTGATACTTAACTCGGGCAGCACATGGACAGTCGTTCGTGCCGGACTGGAACTTCCAACAGTCGATGGCGCATCAATTGTCACCGCAACCATGTTCGCCTATGGCAACCTCACACTGACCGATACCGGACGGGTTGCAGCAGGTGGCGCTCAAAATGGCACAGTGATTGCTGCAAACGGCATGAATGTTCGTCGTGACCCCGGTGCAGAAGGGGTTGTCGTCTGGCAACTCGGTGGTGGACAGGAAATCACAGTGACAGGCATTACCGCTGACCGTGAATGGATTCGTATTGTGATTCCGAACGAATTTGCAGGAACAGGCTGGGTTTATGCTCCCTATATCGACGTTGAAGGTGGCGCTGATAGTCTGCCTATCGTCACAGTCAACTCCGCCGTACCGGATTTAACGCCACCCGAGTTTGCTCCCGGGCAATCTTTTGAATTGCTGAGTGCCCTGCCTCCGACAGATTGTGATGAGACCGTACCCGTTAGTGGTTTGCTGCTTCAATCACCATCAGGAACACCGGCTTCTCTGAAAATCCAGATCAATAGCGCAGAAATTCAGTTCAATGGCACAATTTTCATCCAGGCTCAGGCGGGGGAAGTTTTGCGTGTCAGTGTGCTGGAAGGTGAAGCAACCGGAATCTTTGGCGGGTCTCAGGCAACAGCAGCCGTCAATAACCGGATTAATCTTCCTCTGGATATTAACCTTGTGGTGAATGGTGCTCCATCATCCGAAGCCTTTAGCTCATCAGAATTACCGGGTATCCCGACGCGCCTGTTACCGCGTAATATCGCCTTCGGTCTTGATGATGCTGTTGAAGAAGATGACAGCACATCAGCCGGATTCGGCACACCACAACCGACAGAACCCCTTGAAGCCTGTATCCTGACCGCGCCGGATGAAGTTCGTAATATACGGGCGGGAGCAAGTACAGAATTTGAGGTTATACAGGTTTTACAACCGGGCGAAACAATCGAAGCCAACGGATTGGCAGTCGGTGAACTGAATCTAATCTGGTTTCAGACCGTGAATGGTGGCTGGATTCGTGTTGATACCATCCAATCATCAGCAAGCTGTAGCAGTTTACTGGAAGTCGAACCACCTGCTCTGCCCGACCCGACAGAAGTACCGGAAGATGCAGTCAGCAGTGGCTTAACTACTTCACAATTAGCCGAAATCACCTGCGATGGAACAGCAATCACAGGCTCTACCACATCCGACGGTACAGACATATCTGTTTCTATCGGCGGTACATGGACAGCAAGCGCAGGAACAACTGTCACATTTACGACTCAAGGAGGATTACTGAGACCTGAATTTGGAAGTCTCATCAAACTCATTGCAGAAGATGGCACAGTTGTCGGCGAATCCGGCGAAGGGCGCAGCTTAACCATCACATTTGAGGCGGATACAGTTTTTGAGGCTCGATTCTCAGCCGCCAATGGCGATACGGTGGTGATGGCAGCCAGTTGCGAATAATCAATTGTAGCAAATCGTAACATTTCGTCACAAAAAACGGTATAGCAGGATAGATGGCATGTCCGTCTATCCTGTTTTTATTAGGATTTACGAGTATTAATTATCAACGCAGGTAATTACATTTATGTATGGAATTTGTAAATCCTTACCAATACTTAAGACATCTCAATTGGAGAATCTGACGGCGTGATATAGAATAAGATTAGATTAAGCAATGATAACAAATCGCAGAAAACTTAATTTAAATTAGGTTAATTAATTATAGAAATTCTAAGAGTATAGCGATGTCACTTCCAACAAATACCTCTTTTGCAGAAGAGATCAAGACCGATCGTCTTAAACTTCTCAATTACTTCTCCATGATTGTGAGCGGAGTCATTATTCTCGGTTTGCTGACCTTTGGTTCACTGAGCAGTATGAGTGCAGCATCCAATTTCGCCTACATCTTTGCTGTCGGAATCATTCTGATTGGCAGTTCAATATCGAACTACCTTTTGCCAAAAGTTCCCTTCCAGGTCGCTGCGTGGATTTTCATCCTCTCTCCGATGACTAGCATGGGCTTATTGATGTGGCAAATCGGCGCAGGTAGCCTTTCGATTATCCCGTATATCTTCCCGATTATTGTATTTATCGGCGGTCTGTTGCTTGCGCCATTCAGCACTTTTTACATGACCCTGATGAGTATCGGATTGATTTTTGGAGCGCCGTATCTCGGTACAGGTCAATTCACATTTACCCCGCAACAGATGTTTGCGACCTTGCTCACAATACTTGCAGCAGCCCTGGCAGCCCTCGTTACAGGGGAACTCTATCAGGTAACGCAGTGGGCGCTTGACAATTACAGCCGTGAACGCCGCACCAATGAGGAACTCTTCGAAAAACGTCAGGAATTACAGCGCAGTTTGAAACGGGCGGAAATTCTGGGCGAAAAATTGCTGGAAAGCAATGAGAGCCTGGAAGCTGCCAATGCTGAAGCAGAAGAAGCCAAACATTTTCGTGGTCAGTTCCTGGCGAATATGAGTCATGAGCTACGTACACCACTCAATGCAATCATCGGTTTCAGTGAGACGATGCTGCAATTCCCGATCATGTACGACGACCAAGAATTACCTGATGCTTATGAACGCGATTTAAGCCAGATTTACAACAGTGGTCGTCAACTTCTCCACGTTATCAATGACATTCTTGACCTGGCGAAAGTCGATGCAGGTAAGCTCGAAATTCACATGAGTGAAGTCGAAGCAGGTGCAATTATCAATGCAGTCATGTCAACTGCTAAAGGACTTCTTGGCAGTAAACCTGTGAGATTAGAATCAAACTTGCTTGATCCGATACCACATGTTCATGCTGATGAAACCCGCTTGCGTCAGGTTCTGCTCAATCTGTATAGCAATGCCTGTAAATACACTGACGAAGGCTCAATCAAACTCACATTAACAGACCTGAGTGATACCAATGAATTGCAATTTGCAGTATCTGATACAGGTGTCGGGGTTGATCCTGAATTCCATGACAAGCTCTTTGAAGAATTCCAGCAGGCAAAAGCAGGCGGACGTGACCCGCGTTCCGGTTCAGGTCTCGGTCTTGCGATTTCACGCCAGCTACTGGAATTGATGAACGGGCGCATCTGGATGGAAAGTACACCCGGTGAAGGCAGTACATTCTTCTTCACGGTACAGAAGTTTGAAGGGCGCACCGGGCAAGAAGATACAGAAAGCACGGACGACGAAACAACAGTTGCGACACCACAGGTCGCACAGCCCGGAGGAGTTCAATCATGAAAGTTTTATACGTCGAAGACAATCCGGCAAATGTTTTTCTCGTTAAACGGGTTGCCCGCATGGGAAACCATGAGATCATCAATTATATTGACGGGAATCAAGCACTCAGCAAATTCGAAGAAATTTCACCTGATCTTGTGCTGATGGACATTCAACTCGCAGGTGACAAAAGCGGTCTGGATGTTGTCAAAGAATTACGGTCACGGGGAGTCAAAACACCAATCATTGCCGTAACAGCTTATGCAATGGTCGGGGATAAAGAACGCTGTATTGAAGCGGGATGTGACGATTATCTTGCAAAGCCTTTACCGATTCCGCGTCTGGTTGAAATGTTCAAAGAATATAGCGAAGCCGCTAGCAGCAAAGCTCCGGCAGTCGAAGCCAAACCTGCCCCTTCTGCACCGGAGAAAACAGAAACACCTGTCGCAGAAGCAAAATCTGAAACAGAAAAATCAGAGATACCTGTTACTGAAGCAAAAGTCGAGCACGAAAAATCTGAAACACCTGTCGCAGAGGTAAAATCTGAAACAGAAAAACCAGAAACACCCGTCGCAGAGACAAAATCTGAAACAGAAAAATCAGAGACACCTGTCGCAGAGACAAAATCTGAGCTGGAAACGTCAACATCAGATGGATCAGAAATATCTGTAACTGACCCTGACGCTACCATGCAGCTAAAAACTGAGCCGGAAGCAGCAGCACCGGAAACAACTGCGTCATCGGATTCAGTAACTCAGCCAGAAGTCCCTGCAAGCACAGGCGATGAAACGACAAAAAAGGATGATACACCGACCGAACCACGCAAAGATGACACATCGGTGCAAAATGAACTTGCGAAGAATGCAACATCAGCCGATACTGATTCTAATGTCGCTGAGACTTTAGATAGTGTTACTGAAGTTCCGACAGGTGAATAAATTCGAGGTCAAGAAAAATGTCAACCAAAAAAGCTCTTATTTTAGAAGACACTGCTGCCAACCGGATGTTTTTCGAAAGATTATTAACCCAGGCAGGCTTTGAAATCATTGCCGCCGAAACCGGTCAGGAAGCAATGAATAAAATTAAAGATGAAGATTTTATTGATTTAGCCATCTTAGATATGGAAATCCCGGACATCACAGGTCTGGAAATGACGGTGCGCTTACGCAAATTATTTCCTGATACCTGCATCGTTGTTGCGACCATGCACGATGAACGGTCATTGATGCAAAGCGCATTCCACAAAGGCTGCGATGTATTCCTGGTGAAACCACATGGCTTCATGGAATTGTTCAAACGCCTGACCACCGATGGTAGCCCGGCATTGCATGACAACCGTCCACTGATTATCGACCAGTATGGACCGCGTAAATTTCAATTAGCGATGTCACAATAACATCTGGAGTGCAGAGGGTATAATTTCATAGCGAATTCCGGTAGCCCCATCCGAGGGCTCTCCATCTAAATCCATGCCGATTTTCTGATTCATGGGGCTAACAATTTCTATCTGTTTTGCCCGTTGCACTTTGACTTTCGGATGCGTGATATGTTTTCCTGTATAAATCGACGGAAACGCCTTCACCAGGTCAAAAAATGGCATTTCTTCTGCAATCACCACATCAAAATAACCATCATCAATAATCGCGTCCGGTGCAATCAATATCCCCTGCCCGATTGATCTTCCATTAGCAACCGCCATCACATAAATATTGCCCTCAAACCAGTGTTCGCCATCCAATGAAATGCGAACAGTCTCCGGTTGATACCCTGCCAGCGAACTGATAACCGAAACCAGAAATGTCCAGGGACGTTTATTGGAGCGTTCAACCCGTAGCGCAACATCATTGGCAATACCTGCATTTGCCGCATTGAGAAAATAGTGCTTTTCATTATCAAATTCAGCGACACCAAGGTCAATCCATTGTGCTTGAGCCTCTGTCAGAACATATTCGGCAGCTTTTATTGTTTTGAGAGGTAAACCGACACCGCGTGCAAAGTCCCGACCTGTTCCAGCCGGAATACTCCCGAAAATGAGGTCGTGGTCAGGGAAATTTGTCCGGTGTTCCATAATAGCATTAACCATCACCTTGTTTGTGCCATCGCCCCCGACAGTGATAATCCGGTCGATTTCATCCATCCGCGCCTGGTCAAGTGTTTCAATCACATCATCGGGACTGCGAGTCATCACAGTGCGATAATCTGAAAGCCACATGCCTAATTTTGGTTCAATCTCCCGCCAGACTGCGCGGGTACGTCCGGCATTGGGGTTCACAATAAATAATGTTTTTGCCATACAAATAATCTTTCCGATGCAAATAATAAAGAACCGTAAGGGCGTAGCATGCTACGCCCCTACAACTGCTATTTCAATTGATTTTATCTTAAATAATCAGGGACGTGCTGTATAGTCCCCCTTGATCACCCATTTATAGGTTGTCAATTCTTCCAGCGCCATTGGTCCCCGTGCATGTAATTTCTGTGTGCTGATAGCGACCTCTGCCCCGAGTCCAAGCGCACTACCATCATTGAAGCGGGTGCTGGCATTCCAGAAAACCGCCGCACTATCAACACGATTCAAGAAATAAGCGGCTTGCTCTGCATTTTGAGAGAGGATGCCGTCACTATGAAACGTCGTATGAGCGCGAATATGGTCAATGGCTTCATCAACGTCGGATACCACTTTGAGATTGAGTGTCAAACCCATCCATTCGGTATCGAAATCCCCCTCCGCAACAGGTGAAACACGATCTGAATCACCGACAGTCTCAAGCGCCTTTTCTTCTGCTTTGAAGACCACATCGGATGCAGCTAAATGCTCAACGACCTGTGGCAAGAAATCCGCCGCAATATTTTCGTGAACAAGCAAGGTATCCAGCGCATTGCAAACAGCCGGACGTTGTGTTTTAGCATTATGAATAAGTGGCAAGGCTTTTTCTAAATCCGCGGATTCATCAACAAAGAGATGTACAATCCCCATCCCGCCGATAATCACAGGAATCGTGCTATTTTCACGGCAGAAATTGTGTAAACCAGCCCCGCCGCGTGGAATAATCATGTCGATATAGTCGTGCATCTTGAGCATCTCACCGACATATTTACGGTCAGTACTGGCGATGTATTGCATGGTATCTTCCGGGAAACCCGATGCAATCAGCGCTTCAGTCAGCACGCGCACCACTTCCAGATTGGTATTCAGCACATCACTCCCACCGCGCAAAATCACCGCATTCCCTGTTTTGAGTGCTAACGTGGAAATATCGACGGTGACATTCGGGCGCGATTCATAAATTACGCCTAGAACACCGAGTGGCACACGCATCTTATGCACATTGATACCGACTTCAAGTTCATTTTCTGAAAAAGTCGTGCCAACAGGGTCAGGTAATGTGACCACATTCCGCACATCACGGATAATCCCCGGCATCCGGCGCTCTAAATCAATCCGGTCACGAATCCAGATCGGGTCCGTGCCGTTATCATGAGCATTTTGAATGTCAATTTTATTGGCAGCGAGAATGCTTTCAGTATTGGCTTCCAACGCATCCGCGATATTCAGCAATGCCTGATTTTTCTGTTCGGTGGAGAATGCAGCAAGCTGAAACGCAGCTTCTTTTGCCCGTTTGCCCATCTCCAGCATATTGAGTTCCTGTGCAACTTCGACCATGAGTTTCCCCTTAACAATAATTGCTGTAGGGACAGAGCCTGCTCTGTCCGCCTTTTACAGATGATGTCTAATTTTCCGTGAAATATGGCGTTATTGTAGCACAGGCAATCCAACATGTATGCCAGAGGATAAAGGGGCGATTTTTGTAGAAACTGCCTGAATGTAGAACTAAACAAACGTTAGCAATATTATATCTAATCCACCAAACCAGAGACCGATGGTGAATTTCGAACTGCATCGTTAAGTATCATAAGATATGGTATGCTTCCTAGTTGTATCCAATCAAGTGCGAAAAGCATAGAAACCAATATATAGCCTACAGCAATTCCATCAAGTTGCAGAATTTTGAAACCAGATTGCTCAGTTCCTAAGAAGAATGGTGAACCGATAACAATATCATTTTCAGATTTTTCCTGAGGCACTATCGCTACGTCCTGCCCTAACAGGGTTAAATCATTCCAATATCGTGGATATATATTGGATGAATGTTCCCCTTTTAACAATTTTTCAATCTGCAAACTATCTGTCAAAATATTCCCCCCTTTCTTGTCTCTAACTTGCCTTGCAAATATTATACTTAGAATTGGATTCCTAATTGGAGATAACTCCTCAAAAACTACTTGACCTGTAACTTCATTATGTAACTTGAAAGTAGGAGTTATTTGATGTGATGTAACATCTGGGCGTTGGTAACAAAGTGCTTTAACTTGCGCCACTTGTTCCCGCGCCTTCGCGAAACTTTGGGCATCGTCTCCAACTATATTTATAGTATGTTTGGCTTCTATATAACAGTAGACAGCATCGATAGGAATATATTCTTTTCGTGCAAACTCATTTTTTTCGCGTAATCCAAATGTTGGAAAACGTACTTGTTCATAAATGATTATGTCATCTCCTGCTGTGTTGCTGTTATGATCGACAACAAATCCTCTACAAACTCCATACTTCTCAGGCAGAATATGTCTCAAGATTTTGCAGACAGCTATTTCAAATTCATCTCCTAAATCAAAATTATACTCTGATTGTATTTGTGCCAATTCAGCTACAAAACGGTCGGAAATTTTCTTTATATAATTCTTGTAGCGGTAATTAGGCATAAATTTTCCTCTTTATAGTTTGTATACTCACATTACAAGTTTTCAACCAAACTCAAATTTCAAACCCTAATGCATATTAATTTGCCCATTTTTTATTCTACGAGCAACTCCACCAAAATCATAAAACCTTGTCTCTACTATAAGTATACATTAATTCTCAATCTTTCTCTGCAATAACGCAAGAACGCAATGACCATTTAACGTCTACTTTAATGACACTAATCGACACTTTCACGTCAAATTGTGCGCTAAAAAATTAACCATCTCCTAACAAAAACAACCTCAATTAAACATTTTTAACCGGAATTCAGAATTTCAATCGCCTGTTTTTCGCTTTACCCGTCACCCGTTACTTAAAACAATAGCCTATCATATGAACGTTGATATGACCGTTCATATGCACAACATCTCACACCTGTTTTCCTGTATCATCTGCATAGAAGTAAAAACATGAAAGTCCCTCTCCATAGCGTTTCAACAGCTACGAGTTACGCAAACTATAGCATCTTTAGCTGTGAAACTCACAAAAAGCAAAATGTGAGCGTGAATGGGGAGGGATTTAGGGAAGGGTTATTTTTACAAACCGGAATCAAAGGGAAACATTCAATACTGAAACTATGCTCCCAAAAACCTATGACTCAGCACTCAGAACCCGGAACTCAGCACTTTTTATTTTTATTGCGTTATTGCGTATACGCAATAACGCAATAAAAATAAAAAGTGCTGAGTTC